>SXGT01304870.1_pt1 | contig 15227 bp, 11 predicted proteins | sample 3176221 | NCBI WGS metagenome assembly SXGT01 (sample SAMN11356862, study PRJNA531348) | freshwater metagenome | isolation source: freshwater sample F1-120 | place: China: Fuxian Lake, Yuxi | collected 2017-12-25
CCGTGTGTTCGTGATCGATGAAGGTAATTGGGAATACTCCAGGAGATATTGATAATGATATTGATGAAGATATGAAACTAACTCGCGATGATTACATAAAAATACTTCATCATTATCAACAACGCAATAAAACCCCTAAAAACACAACTTACGATAAATTAGCACAATTACCAGTCGATGATTTGCGGAAAAAGGCGCACGCGGTGTTGGGCAATAAATTCTGTAAATGTATTCGTCCTCCGTCTATTCGACGTCGCGGTAGCGGCAGCAGCGACAAACGCATATCCTATTGTACACGTTCGATATTCAATAATCGCGGTCTAAAACGTCACTCATTTCGTTGTCGTAACCGGACAAGTAAACTTACGAACGATGTTACAAAGAGACAGAAAATCCTGAAGTTCGACGCGGGTGCCAGCGCGTAATCCGCGCGAATGTCCCGTCATTACAGCTTGACATCCGAAACATAATCAACTGCTCGTAGAATTAATAGCTCATCTTTACTTAACCTTTGAAACATCACATTTAATTCAAATTTAATCTGATATACAAACCCCTTTACATTTCGTATCGTAACTTGATGCAATCCATCGGATATATTTTGCTTTATATTGAAAATGGTCCCTCCAAGTGTCAAATACGGATTTTGCGACAATGACCGCAAGGGGATCCATCTCAATAATTGCCCGTGGCGTAAATCCTGCGGCCGTTCAATGACTCGATACATCTGTAATTTTTTACAAAATACATCATATTTCTCGGTTGGTAATTCTAATGACGAGAGAATCTCGCATCGGCGGGCTTCGATCTGTTTAAACGTCATATTTGCAATCGTCGCATTGTCTTCCTTCGTCATTGCCGCCAATATTGCATTTACATCCAGTGGAAATGTCGGTTCATCTAATACCGATTGAAGAAGATCTTCGTCGGAATCCACTGCATAATCACTGTCGCACGGTTGATATTTGTTGATGTCGGGTGCGGAGGCGGCGGAGGTGGCGGAGGTGGCGGTGGCGGAGGTGGCGGTGGCGGAGGCTGACAGCGCGTATTCAAGCTCCATATCCGTATTCGTCGCTGATGATGATGTCGTCTTTGAATCACCGTCGTCGTATTCATCGCTATCGTCGTCATTACTACTATCATCTGTAATATGTCGACTCCTGCTACGGTTTTTCGGTTCAGGTGTCGGGCGCATATACTCAAGATTGATTACTACTGTTTTCTTCTTCATCGGTGGCGGCGGCGTCGGCGGTGGTTGCATCGGTGGCGTCGGTGGCGTCGGTGGTGGTTCCTTGCTTAATTATATACTATTATGTTTATATTATATAATCATTTGAAAACGCACACTGTACTGTATCGGTAAAAACGCGATAGGGTATCAAAATGTCATAATTCAGTATGCGATGTTGTCCTAGTCCTCCCATTATTTGTGACTGACCGTCGCGATTTTGGGGAAAACGGCGTAGGGGGCACTGACTTTTCCCGCAATATATAGCATTTTTGTTTTTATTCCCGATTTTTCAGTCACAAAGTTGCAGATCGACCTCTCCGGCGTTTTCCTATCCTCCCAAACCGGTCAAAAATGGCCAAAAACGCGTTTTAGCCCGATAATGCTCACAAAAATGCAAAAATGGTCCATTTTCTTATGGTCTCACCCCGCGGACGCTAAACGCGTTTTAAAAGTAAAACTGCAAAAGCCGGATTTGGACATTTATTTTTGTCCATCAAAAAGTGAGCAAAAAATGAGAGCATAAGTAGCCATCGTGCATTTTGGGGTGTGACTGAATGAGCTCACAAAGTAGCATTTTTGTCAAAAGTGCACTTTGGCGCAAATAAGAAACGGTGGTTTTGGTGGTTTTTGGGCGTTTTTGGGCGGTTTTTAGGCATTTTGTGACGGTAAAACCGGTTTTTAAAACCAAAATGCTATATTGACCCCAATCTTTTGTCTCAGAGTAGCCATCGCACTCAGAAAACTGAACACGTCAGTGTCAATGAAAAGAATATAGAATATTATCTTATTATATTATAATTGGGTTGATTATTATTTTAAGGTTTGAATATTTTCTGAAGACTTGAATATTTTTTGGATACTTGGTTATATTTCTGAAGGTTGAATATTTTTCTGGAGACTTGAATATTTTTTGAGTACTTGGTTATATTTCTGAAGTTTGAATTATTTTCTGGAGACTTGAATATTTTTTGAGTACTTGGTTATATTCCCGAAGGTTGAATTATTTTCCAGAGACTTGAATTATTTTCCAGAGACTTGAATATTTTTTGAGTACTTGGTTATATTTCTGAAGGTTGAATTATTTTCCAGAGACTTGAATATTTTTCTGAAGTCAACTCTATAAAAAATGGCTAGAAAGGTAAATGAACCTGCAAAATTTTATATTTACCGGTTAACTTTTAAAAATCAAAAGAATTCAACGGATTCATATATTTCTTTTACACCGAATATTTTTCGAGAGAAAACCAAACATAAGCTTGCAACTCTTGATGTAACCAACCAGGATTTTTTATATCGCCGTATTCGAGAGATTGGCGGTTGGAAAGTTTGTACCTTTGATATTTTGGAGGAATGTGTGTTATTCACCGAGATTGAAATCCTAGAAAAAGTTAAAATATATATTTCGAAATTTAAACCGAATTTAAATGGCGAAAATATGAATAAAAATGAGGCTTCGTCTGATTTACCATCGACGGGTTCTACATTAAACGAAAAGGATAAATATGTATGTGTTTGTAAACGTTCCTATGCGCATCGTTCCAGCTATTATAAACACGCGAATACCTGTCTTCAGTATCAGCACTCAAAGGCAACGAAAACCGATGATAATAGTTCAGTTTCTGAGCAAACATCCGATATTATCAATGAAGAATATACTGCACATACTACGGCAACAAAACGTGCAATCAAACCGAAGAAGAAGGTTCAACTATTCGTTACGGATTATGCTCACGATTATTGTGACGTTGTCGGTGACGCAGATGACGCAGATGACGCAGATGACGACGATACACAAGAACCAACATTCCCGACATTCCCGACATTCCCGACATTCCCGACATTCCCGGTAAACGAACCGAAAAGAAAAGCAGCCATTTATATTCGTCCAGCGCAAGCGCAAGGACAACAGCCACCGTCCACCAATCACGATAACGAAAATGTATTATTATCCACCGAAGAAGATAATGTGAAACATACCGTTTCCGAATTATTAACTGAACAAAATGAGAAATTAAAGGAATATATCCGCCAAATGATTGCCGTTCTCTCGACCAATAAAAAAAGAACGAGCAAATCTCTTGCAAATTCTCTCGTATTCGAACTTTTAGACCAGAATAAAACCCTGCAAAAACAAATCATCGAGTTGAGTAAAGAGCGGAATATTGTTGTGAATAATACGAATAATAACCAATTTAATTTGAACTTTTTCTTGAACGAACAGTGCAAAGACGCGATTAATATGACCGACTTTGTGAATTCTCTTGAAATAACATTGGATGATCTAACTTATACGCGCAACCAAGGGTTGGTCGAAGGTATAAGTAAGGTGATGATAGATGGTCTTAAACAAATGGACCTGTATAAACGACCGATACATTGCACGGATCAAAAGCGGGATACCATTTATATCAAGGACAATCATACGTGGGCTCGCGATGAAGGTAATATTCGGATGAAGCAGGCGTTTGTGGATATTGCAAATAAGGAATATTTTGCGATTAAAATGTGGATGGATATGAATCCGGACTGGGAAAGTAATAGTTCTTTACAGGACTTTCATCATAAAATGGTGAAGAATGTCCTGCACGAAATAAAAGATGATCCGGTGGGTGAACGTAGAATTCTTAAAAATATCGAACGTGAAACGTTTATTGAGAAGTGATTGCGTTTGGAGAATCATAATATATCACGCACGACACGTTACGAATGATATATTATGCTGAAAATACTAGTAGATAGACAAACGATGCACTGTTTAGAACTTAGTTCCGATCACCTCATTTGCAGCCATCGGCTCGAACGACATCATTCCGCCGGGCATACCTGCGCCGACATTTTGAGCATATGTGCTATTGAACTGCTGCGTTTGTTGCGACGCCTGGGATAAGCCGTAATCGGCGGTACCGGTGTTTCTGTTGGTAGAAGTGAGAACTGGGTTGGGTGGCGCCATTCCACCGCCGACCATACCGCCAGCTGGATTCGGCATACCGGCGGCATATGGCTGTGATAATGGTTGAGTTACACGAACCGAACCAGATGCGGCACCACCCCCTCCGGTGTAGCTACTTTCGCCGCCGAGAAGCTCGATTGTGCGTTCAACCAAGATCTGCACCTTTTCGCCGAGTTTCGTCTTGATGCTGAGAAGAATCATTAATATTGCTAAAATAACGGTTGTAAAGTTAAACTCGCTGTAGCGATATCCGGAATACGTGGGAATAAAGGTGATGAGTCTATGGACAAAGTAGATGAAAATGAACATAAACAAAATTTGCCCGACGATTTCTGCTAAAATAAGTAATGTGCCCTTGTGGTCGTCAGGTTCTGGAACATAGGTTCTAACCAGATACAACATTACGATGATGGGTACAATCCCGGTGAGGGTATATTGCACAATATTAAGAACCACGCCTTGTTGCTGTTCATCTAAGCGAAAAACGTGATCAACAAAGCTGCTTCCTCGCTTAGAACCCTCTTTCACCGTTTCTTCGAATGCTTCCATTTCAACAATATTATATATATAGTTGTGAATATTATTATGTTAAAGAATAAATGAAATAATTCTGCTACAGAATAAATGAAATAATTCTGCTACAGAATAAATGAAATATAAACATAAAATACAATTACATACATTATAATCATTATTACATACATCATACAATGCTGAAACGTTTTGCCAAAATAAACAGTATTCCGCATTATTTAAATGCGTCTGCCCTAGAATACACAATCGATGACCGCGTCGACAGTGACCGCGTCGACAGTGACGATGTAGTCATTTACCCAAATGACAAATACGAACCCCACGAGGAATACCAATATTTGAATTTAATTAATGATGTTATTATTGCAAATAATCTTGAAGAGGGGCGGAATGGAATGACGATATCGATATTCGGAAGTGGAATGGTATTTTCATTAGAGAATGGGGTTATTCCATTATTGACTACGAAACAGCTTGCGTGGAAAACGTGTCTAAAAGAATTGTTGTGGTTTATTCGTGGTAAAACAGATAATAAACTGCTTCAGGATGTCGGTGTTCATATTTGGGATGACAATGCGTCGAGAGATTTTCTGACATCGCGCGGGTTAGAGCATTATCGCGACGGTGATCTGGGTCCCGTATATGGGCATCAGTGGCGACACTTTAATGCTAAATATACGAGTTGTGACGCTGATTATTCGGGTGAGGGGGTAGATCAGTTGGAGTACATTATTAAATGCCTGAAATCTCCGAGTGAAAGAAACTCGCGCCGCCTTATAATGTCAGCCTGGAATCCGTGTCAGTTAGACGAGATGGCATTGCCGCCGTGTCACGTATTGGCGCAATTTAATGTTTCGAATAATAATCGATTATCGTGTGCATTGTATCAGCGGAGCGGTGATATAGGTTTAGGCGTTCCTTTCAATATTGCATCATATAGTTTTCTCACGCATTTATTGGCGAAACATTGTGGGCTTGTAGCGCACGAATTCGTATATCATTTAGGAAACGCGCATATTTATGACGATCATATATCTGTGCTCAAAGAGCAACTCGGCCTTCAACCATTTGCATTTCCAAGATTAGAAATAACCACATTGCGATCGGATATTAATATGTATGAACTTGGCGATTTTAAGGTATTGGATTATACAAGTCACCCGTCCTTGAAAATGAAAATGCGAAAATAATATAGAAATAATGTGTTGTTACACATTATAATATTTAACGTACCAATATCAAATAATAAGTAACGTATTTGTGATCGTAATAAATGAGTGGAACCGCGGCGTTATCAGCGGCTAGAAAGCGTCGCGCATCGACTGTGCAGACTCCAGGACAAATGTTAAATGGTGGGACGCCAATGTCTTATTCGAATACGCCGAATCCTTATTATAATTCGGGACAGCAGCAGCAGCAGCAGCAGCTTCCGCAAGGTTATCTGGGTAGAGGTATGCCAGGGGCAGGGCCAGGGGCAGGGCCCGGGCTAGGGGGTATCAGTTTGATTCCACAAAATATGACTATACACGAAAACATTGAACTTATTAAAACGCAAATGGATCAACGCCTTCAGTTAATCAACACGAAAGGGCGGACGATGCCGCCAGAGAAATTAAAAATGCTTCAAAAGCAGCAGGAAATCCAGATGCAAATTTTAAAGCAGAAGATTGCAATTGCGCAAGAAATGGAGGAGGATGAAGACAATGAGCCGCCGCATTTTCCGACACAGCAGCAACAGCAGCAGCCGGCGCCACAAAAGCAACCACCTCCTCCAAAAGTAGAGCCACCTATTATTTACGATCGAGGAATTCCGCGACCAAACCCGAAATATGTGGCACCAAATCCAAATGACGTCACTGTTGCGTCTCCTGCGCCGGCGCCTGCACCCGCATCCGTGAATATCTCAGCGGCGGCGCCGATACAGGCACAAAAGCAGCAACCCGCACCTCAGTCATACAAACAGTCGCAACAACAATCCAACCGATCGGTAATGCCGACTGCAACACTGACTCCGTTTGTTAGTATGACCAGTGCTGGCGGTGCGATTCCTCCACCAATTGTTATATTGAAGAGCCACGATGATAAGATTGGTGAGCACGATGCAGTATTAAATGATTTGACGAACAGAGTTAATTATATACACTCGCGCATTGATCAGGTTGAGCGAAACGGTTCACTGCAACAACAGCAACAGCAGCAACAGCAAGACCAAATAAAACATTACAATGATTCAGCGAAAGGACACGTAACGTTTGAGCAAAAACGGGACGCTGATGATGCGGCGGCGGCGGCGGCCGAGGCTGCAGATGATCACGACGAACCAATGATCTTAATGACGGAGGTGATTAGTGATTTATTGGATAGTCGTGAATTTATGCAGGGTGTTGTTGATAAAATTATGAATGAAACAAATTTGGCAGAGGTTATTTTTAAGATCGATCCGATTATAAAGGAAAATCAAGAGCTTAGATCGTTGATTCATTCTCAACAAGAGACGATGAATCAAATGAATACGATGTTATTGAAGTTTTTGAATACACAGGCGGAGATAATGTTATCTAGCAACCGCGACAGCAACGGCGACAGCAGCCGTCACGATGTTCAAACAGATTGTTCGGTAATCGACGAAACTCACGAAGTTTGTAATGAAGACGGTTTATACGAAGATTGGCAAAATAATGTTTCTTTGCAAGTGCAAGATCACGCGCAACAGGTGCACGAGGAGCAACAGGTGCACGAGGAGCAACAGGTGCACGAGGAGCACGAGCAACAGCCGGAGGAGCAGCACGAGCAGGAGCAAGAGCAACAGCCGGAGGAGCACGAGCACGAGGAGCAAGAGCACGAGCACGAGGAGGAGGAGAAGGATGAGGTCCCGGAACAGACTCAGGAGCAACCACAGGAGCAACCGGTGCAAGACGAGCAACCGGTGCAAGACGAGCAACTGACCACGGAAGTCGTAGACAATGAACACGATACTACATCAGATAATGAAGCTCCCAGTTTTCCGGATATGGATAGACTGAAGCTCTTGGTGAGTGAAATACCGGCTTCAGATATGTAAATAATCCCGGTCCCGGCCCCGGTCCCGGCCCAAGAAAATTCTATTTTGCATAATAAATATAATTTTCGCGCGATAATGATTTAAGTATAAACCCGGAAATATTAGTATGTATTCATAATAATAATGTTGATAATTTCTATTTTCGTATTCTGTATTGTGTTGTTTCTGTATCTCCACATCTATTTTCATTTAAAACAAAGCAATGATTTAGAAGTTTATGAGATCGAGCAGCCATCAAAACAGCGCCTAGAAGAAGTATGTGATACGCGACAACCAACAATGTTTTATTATAGTAATGACCAATTGCTGCATTTAGCATCATACAATTCAATATATAGTAATTATCGCGCATTCGATATTCAAATGCGAGACATTTCAAATTCGATTTCCTTTTTAAACGATAGTCAAATCACAACCGACGCAAACGAGTTATATATACCCATTGCATTAAAGGTCGCGAACGAGGCATTTAAGACCGACAAGGAATCCAAATATTTAAGCGAAAACAACTCGGAATTCATCGAAGAAACCGGCGTTTTAAAGCTTTTCCAATTAAACGATGAATTTCTGAGACCATATATGGTTTCAAACTGTTTCTACGATTATATGATTGCATCAACGGGAACACATACGCCGCTTCGTTATGAATTGAATTATCGTAATTATTTTCTTGTTACGCAAGGCCGTGCAAAAATTCTGTTAATACCGCCGAAATATAGTAAGTATTTATTTCCGGTAAATGATTATGAGAATTTTGAATTTATATCACCGGTGAACCCGTGGAATGTGCAGCCGGACTATCAGAACGAATTCGATAAACTAAAAACATTGGATGTCGAATTAACGAGTGGGATGATGTTATATATCCCGGCATATTGGTGGTATAGTATTAAATTCGTAGATACATATACGAGTGTATGTTCATTTAAATATCGTACGTATATGAGTTCAATATCGATTCTTCCGCGATTATGTATGAAGGTATTGCAAAACCATAATGTAAAGCGTGAAACGATTAAAAAACGTACGTTTATACCGACACCGGGTGAAACCGTTATGAAATCGAAGGATATAACCGGCGGTATGCACGAAACGGATGCGAGTGTGACCACGACCACAGGTGCGAATATAGGCGCGACGATAAACAATTACGAAACATCTGATGGAAGTACCGACATATCATCATTGAGTTATTCTCAAGGACCGCCACAATATGGTGAGAATTTGTTACCTTCTTCGTTGAGAAGTACTAGCAATCCATTTATGATGAACGTGAACGCCGACAATTCACCTGTAATATCCGCCGCTCTTTCTTCATCGGCGGCGTCCGCGGCGACGGCGGTGACGGCCATCGGAAGTAATATTGTCGAATCTGTATCATCGACGGCATTTCATCCAGGACCAGGACAAACAGAAGTGATATTGACAAATGATTCTATAAAACCGTCGGTAGAACCCGCCGGCCCGTTATAACCCGCCGGCCCCGTTATAACCCGCCGGCCCCGTTATAACCCACCGGCCCCGTTATTACAGTAATATACTATGCAATTGAACCTTTACTTCTGTAATTGATATACACACTCCTGTCATCATATCTCTGAATAATGACCGAATGCGTATATCTGCTATTGTATCTATAACCATATCTGCAATGTAACCGTTTTTTTCGAAAAAATACGAAGGAAACTTATGATAATAACTATTAAATTTACCATATACGTATAATGTCAAAAATGCCAAACCAAGAGACCATACATCGTGTTTTTTTTGGATCTTACCCCATCGATAGTTTTCGGTATCCTTTGAATCGCGAATATTTCGAAATTCTGGGTGACAATATGGCGTGGTTCCACCAGTACCGATACTGATATTCGCTTTCCCGGACAGTCCATAATCAATAAGGTATACTGAAAAATGACGACTACAGTTATCGCTTGTTAAATGAAACTTGTCAGTTTGTTCAATTAAAATATTATCGGGTTTAATATCACCGTGTACAATATCGTGCAAATGTAGGGGTTCGATTAAACACGCACATTTATAGAATAACGGAATGATAAATGTTTTTCGCACGTGCGTTAGGTTCAGATTGTGATGGTCTGTTATATTAGCCTTCACCCAATAAAGTAGTGATTCAGTATTTTTAATATACGGTTGAACGCTGAAGGATATATTATATTTTTTGAACGTATTTTTTAAATGGTCTGAATATGATATTCTGGAACTTTCATCAAATGTGAATAATGACGGTGTTTTATGGTCTGTTTGGTTTTGCTTGTTAAGTAATGGAACCGTTTCCTCGCCCGTCCCCGCGTCCGTGCCTGTCCCCGTCCCCGTCCCGGTCCCCGTGCCCGTGTATTGTGTTTTTTTTTCAGGAATATTAATGTGTGTAAAAAAGGGTAATACTACACCCGATTCGCTATTTCCGATTTTTTTGATAACTTCCTTTTCTGACTCAAAACAATGCGGCGAGTCATCGATTCGAATGATATAATTGTCATATTGGAATACACCGACAGAATGAGTCGCGGAAGATGTAGTAGTGTATGCCTTTTTCCTGTTGAATAATTTATCGTGCAAGTTATTTGCAATAATAACATAAAACAACCGCATTTTTGTTTTAAATATATCGTGGTTTTTTTCTGTCATACGTTCACCGACGTCGCCGTCGTCGCATATATCTATTTCTGATTCAAACACGTGATCTAACGTAATATCTTCTATTTTAATCTTATGTTCTGTAATAATGCGCTTTATGTCAAATAATGAATAATCAAATTCTATATCACGTTTATTCAAAATGGTTGAAAAATATTTTACTTGTGTTTTTGGGTCAAAAATAGAGTTATCAACCTCAGTATGTATCGTCTCTGGTTCTGGTTCTGGTATGTGAACGTCAATGGCAGTGTCCGTGTCCGTCTCCGTGTCCGTGTCCGTGTCAATGTCATTTGTATCTGGTGCCGCCATAATACCTGTAAATAAATTATTATATATATTATTATTGTTATTGACAAATCGTCTATGCAAATATCGCGCAAAAATTGTATTATTGAATTTGCGCTTTATACGTGCAAAAAATGAATTCATATATCATATAATTATAATTATTATTATATTATTATTATATTGTATTTACTGTCCAAATGTGCTTTCTTGACAGTATGTTACATAAAGAAACCCATCCTTATTCTTATGTTCCTCGTATAATGGACCGATGATCGACGTGATTGGATAAATACGGTTATTAATAAACATAAATAGTGCCTTCTCTGGTGGAAATTTGATTCTTTTACGAATAATTTGTTGTAATTGAATGAGTGTTAAATCTTTTGGCGTGATGTATTTTGATTTATCAATTGGATAGCTATCTCTGTCTGACGGAGATGGTTGGATAATAATAGGAACTCTATCTGGATATTTTTCAAGGATGATTTGTGACTTTTTTAGTTTTTCTAGATAATCATTTGACGCAGTCGACGCAGTCGACGCAGTGGACGCAGTCGACGCAGTCGACGCAGTCGACGCAGTCGAGACAGGAATTGATGAAAATGTAGTAATCGTATTGGTTTGTGTATGTAAAACGGGTGGGGTGATCGTGGTGAACGATGCACTAGAATAAGACATAGTATTGTTCTTTCTGTAATATATTATAGTAATCGAATATATTTATATTGTTAAAATTGAAAGCATTATTACAATGATTATATATAACAATAATGGCGCTTCTGATGTCAACTGTAAAGAAAATATCTATAAAACCCAGTGTATCTGGTATAATGCAGTATATGACGGCGATGCCTGTGCCAGTACTAGCACCGGTGCCTGCGCCGGTCGAATGTGAAGTCACTGCCTCTTGCAGTGCATCAGCGTCAGCGTCAGCGTCAGCGTCGCCGAATATTGAAATGTCTGCTGAACAACAACTGGCTTTTACTAAATATAAAGCAGGCGAAAACTTGTTTATAACGGGTCCAGGCGGGACAGGAAAATCGGCATTGGTTCGCGAGATCTACAATTATGCTGAATCACAGGGTCATAATATACAGGTGTGTGCATTAACAGGATGTGCGGCGCTAATGCTGGGATGTAAGGCAAAAACGATTCATTCTTGGGCTGGAGTTGGCTTGGCAAACGGAGATGTCGATAGAATTGTAGATAAAGTAAACAAGAACTTCTTTAAAAAGAAGGAGTGGCGAAAAACGCGAACACTGATCATCGATGAAGTAAGTATGATGTCGAAGCGTTTATTCGATATTTTGAATATCGTCGGAAAAACGGTTCGAAACATCCACAGCAAACCATTTGGCGGAATCCAACTTATCTTCTGTGGTGATTTTTACCAACTACCGCCGGTTGGCACAAATACCGAAGATCCGGACAATGCCAAATTCTGTTTTGAAAGCGATGATTGGTTCAATACATTTTCGCGACAAAACCACATTGAATTGGTGCGGATATTTCGGCAAAACGACCCGGTATATTGCAGCGTGTTAAACCAGGTTCGTGAAGGCAGGATAACGCGTCAAACAGACGAGATATTGAAAAGCCGAATTGGTGCAATCCTCCCCGAATTTTCGAGTGATGGAACCCCGCAAACACGGCCGACGATTTTATATCCGACGCGAAGTCGCGTAGATGAAATCAATCGTGAAGAAATGGAGCGTCTAAGCGAACGTGAAGAATCAAAAGAGACGTATTCATATAAGCTGAAATATGTTACAGATTTGCCGGTTACCGATAAAGAGAGGCAAACTCGCGACTCGCAAACACCGGAAAGGATCAAAATGGAGTTGGATGCACTGAAGAATAGTATTTTGTGTGATGAAGTTGTTCATCTTAAAGTAGGTGCGCAAGTGATGTGTGTGATAAATATGGAAGAGGCGATGACTACCGCAAGTACGCCGATATGCAATGGAAGTCAGGGTATAATCATTCGAATGACGGAGGGAATAATGAAACTGCCAGTGGTTCGGTTCAATAATGGGTTGGAGATGATTATGAATTATCATACGTGGTTGAGCGATAATATTGCGGGAATCGGTGTGTCGCAAATACCGCTTATATTATCTTGGGCAATAACAATACACAAAAGCCAGGGTGCGACATTAGAACGATGCATCATCGACATTGGCGACGGTGTGTTTGAATCCGGGCAGAGTTATGTCGCGCTTTCTCGTATCAAATCATTAGAGGGTGTCAGTATAAAAAGCTACGATGTACGGAAAATATACGTCAACAAAAAGGTGCGTGCATTTTACGTATCTTTGCGCTAGTTGTGGCTGGTGACCACGGGTTTGTGGCTGGTGACCAGCGCGGGCAGCGGGTGTTCTTTCAGGTAAGACAAAAAAATTGATGATGATGTGCAAAATAGCGAAGATTGAAAAAAATTGAAATGCTTTCAGTCCATTCAGTCGAACACAGTGTCTCAACGATCACATACAAGCTACCAACAATGTCCGGAAATACTGCTACTGCTACTACTGCCATCGCTCCCGTCGCCAACCAATCTGTCGTGGTTCAGCGTCTTTGTGAAATGTTCGGCAAGAACTACGATGAAGTGTCCGCTGCAATTCAGAGTGAAATGACCGCAATGGAGCACGAGCTTCAATGCTGGAAACTTCAGATGTCTGATCGTGCCGCTACTACTACTACTACTACTACTACTGTCGAATCCAAAACAAAGAAAGCTCCTCGTGCCAAGAAATCCGAAGCTGTCGCCGCAGCCGTCGCTGCCGTCGAATCTGATGCTCCTGCTGCTGCCGCTGCCGCAGCCGTCGCTGCCGTCGAATCTGATGCTCCTGCTGCTGCCGCTGATGATGCTGCTGCAACCAAAACCAAAAAAGCTCCTCGTGCCAAGAAGGCCGCCGCTGCTGAGAAACCTGCTGTCGTCGTCGATTCTGTTCCTGCCGAATCTAACGTCGTCGTCGTCGTCGCTGAGCCTGCTGCCTCTGAACCAAAGGCAAAGAAGCCTGCTGCGCCTCGTGCCAAGAAAGCCGCCGCGACTGTTGAATCCGGCAGCGAGTCTGATGCTTCTGTTGCACCCGCACCCGCACCCGCACCCGCTGCTACTGCTACTGCTGTCGAATCAAAGGCAAAGAAGCCTGCTGCGCCTCGTGCCAAGAAGGCTGACAAATCCGCTGTCGCTTCTGCTGCTGAGACTGTCGCTCCTGCTGATGAGCAGAAGGCCAAGAAAGCACCTCGTGCCAAGAAGGTCGCCGCTGCTGACAAGCCCATTGAAGTTGTCGCCCAGCCGGTCGACGAAGTCGTGGATACAAACGTCGACGACGATGCCGAATCTGTGTTTGAAGAAATTGAAATCGAAGTTGTCGAATTCACATTTGATGGTGTGAAGTACCTTCGTTCAAAGAATGATGACAACACGGTCTACGACCCTGAAACCAGCGATGTTATCGGCAAGTGGAACGAGGAAACCGGCTGCATCGACGCGGAGTAAAGCTGCATCAAGAAAATCAAGAAAATCAAGAATAGGTAAGTTACTGTAAAAACCCAAAAACTCAAAAAACCAAAAAAAACAAGACAACAACTTGTTTTTTTCTCATAAGTATTTCATATTTTTTTGTATAAAAAATTGATAAACTAACCCAATATAATACCAATGACACCATAATAGTGATTCCGATGTCATTTGAAAAGGGTAATATAACACTAACAATGAAAGAAGCGATCAAGGTCGGAAATGAAAAGATCAAACAACGAAAAAAACTTTCAAATGCGAAATCGATGGTGCTTGTAATGGAACAACCATCATCTACCATTGCAAACGAGGTCGTTACTCCCGCTCGCGCCACTTCATCATCGGCTGCGGCGGCGGCGGCGGCCATCATTGAACATATTCATAAATCTATTACTTTCACGCCTTACGATACGAGATGGATTCCTTTCTCTGCTCGCTTTGTCGCCATGGGCATTCATGCCAACGCGAAAGGGGCATTGAATGTCTATCAATTGAACAATGGAGATGTGGATCTTCTAGTAGAGGGTAAGACTACGAATGGTATTAAGTGTGGAACCTTTGCAGCTTCTTCAGTGGAAGAACGACACATCGCCACAGGTGATCATGCCGGCAAACTCATTGTTTACGACCTTGAGAACATAGATAAGCCTGTATTTACACAACAAGCCCATGTTTCCATTATAAATGCGATCGATGGTTGTGGTGGCATGGATATTGGGTACGGCGCTCCAGAGATTGTCACTGGAGGGAGGGACGGCTGTGTGCGATTGTGGGACATCCGAGTGAAGGATCCAGTCCTTGCTCTAGAACCTGATGAAGGTCAGGCAGCGAGAGACTGCTGGACTGTGGCGTTTGGCAACTCCTTCTCTGACGAGGAGCGGTGCATCGCTGCCGGCTATGACAACGGAGATGTGAAGTTATTCGACCTCAGAGCAAACGCGATGAGATACGAAACCAACGTGAGCAATGGCGTTACGAG
>SXGT01857859.1_pt1 | contig 15226 bp, 8 predicted proteins | sample 3176221 | NCBI WGS metagenome assembly SXGT01 (sample SAMN11356862, study PRJNA531348) | freshwater metagenome | isolation source: freshwater sample F1-120 | place: China: Fuxian Lake, Yuxi | collected 2017-12-25
ACCAGCCGTTCTGGTCACACCGAGACCGCCGTAATTCTAAACACGGCCACCGAGCGGAGCCTCATCGTGCTTGACGAAATCGGCCGCGGCACCGCCACATACGATGGGCTCGCACTTGCCTGGGCTGTCGTCGAACACATCCACTCGCGCACCCGAGCGAAGACGCTTTTTGCGACGCACTATCACGAGCTTACGGAGCTGGCCGGACAGCTCGATGGTGTTCGCAACCTGCGCGTCTCAGTAAAGGAGGCCGGCGACCAGATCATCTTTCTGCGCAAGGTGGAGCCCGGAAAAGCCGACCGAAGCTACGGGATCGAAGTGGCGCGCCTCGCCGGAATCCCTCAACGGGTGATAGAGCGCGCCAGGGAAGTCCTCAAGCTCCATGAACGCAGCGAGCATCGGGTCACGGAAACCCTCGCGCCGCGCCCGGAACGGCCCGTCCAGATTCGTCTGTTCGAGCCTGTCGGCCATGATATCGCGGCCCGGATCCGCGATCTCAAGCTCGACGAACTGAGGCCTATCGAGGCGTTGAAGCTTTTGAGCGAGCTTCAGGAGGAGTTGAACAACACATGCGGGTAGCCGGAATCATGAGTGGGACTTCGCTCGACGGGATCGATGTGGCGATCGTGGATTTCAGTCGCGCGGCACGCTCCATTGTGGCGTTCCGGTCCACGCCCTACGCGGCGCCGGTACGGGACGCGATTCTCGCGGTCTCGAACACCACTACAACCACCGCCGCCATTTCCCGCCTCAACTTCCAGCTAGGCGAACTCTACTCCAAGGCGGTCCGCGAAACCTGCCGGAGGAACGGGCTTCCCCTTGAGTCGGTCAACCTGATCGGCTGTCACGGCCAAACCATTTATCACGAGAGCGGAAGAAACACGATGCAGATCGGAGAGCCCGCCGTCATCGCGGAGCGTCTCGGGATTCCGGTAGTTTCAGACTTTCGTCCGCGCGACATCGCATCCGGGGGGAAGGGAGCGCCGCTCGCCCCCTTCGCCGATTTTCTGTTGTTCCGTCACCGCCGGCTTTCGCGCGTCGCGCTGAACATTGGCGGTATCGCCAACATCGCAGCAATTCCGGCCGGTGCCAAGCCCGAAGACGTGGTTGCGTTCGACACCGGTCCGGGAAACATGGTGATCGATGCCCTCGTTCGGGAATATTCAGACGGCGCGCAATTGTGCGATTTCGGCGGAGAAATTGCTTCGCGGGGCGTCATTAATGCGCCGCTTCTGACCGAATTGCTCAAAGATCCCTACTACCGCGCGAGACCGCCAAAGACCGCCGGGCGTGAGCAATACGGAGTGGAATTTCTGGACCGCCTCAAGCGCTCCGGTCTCTCGATGCCCGACTTGATCGCGACCGCCACTGCGCTGACCGCCGTCACCATAGCGAACGCCATTAAGCGAACGGATGAAGTGATCGTCTCTGGCGGTGGCGCGCATAACCCGCGCATCTTGAATCAGCTATCGGGCCGCCTCCCTGGAGTGAGAATCGTCACAAGCCAGGAGTTCGGCATTGACCCCGACGCCAAGGAAGCCATAGCCTTTGCCATTCTCGCTCGCGAGACTTGGCTGCGCCGGCCCGGTAACTTACCGTCCGCCACAGGCGCGAGACGCGCCGTGGTTCTGGGCCAGGTGACCTATTCATAGCCAGGGGTTGCGAGACCCCTGCGCGCTTCCTCGGGGTCCCCGGCGGGCGCGCCGATTGGTTCAGTTAGGCGCTGTCGCGGGACACGATTTTCCCGTTGCAGACAAGTGCCCGCAATGGATCACTCCGGTTTGGACTTCCAGCCGGACCCCGTCCCGCTCCACACGGATTCAACACATCCGCCTTCCGGACACTGACTCGGGTGTCGCCGCTAGGCGGACCGCGTTACGGAAGCTCAGTCGGTCTGAGGCCCAACAGTTCGTAGATCTCCACGCCTTCGGTTTTGCCCTTGACGACGATTGATCCCAGCGGGCGTACTTCCGGGCCTTCCAACTCGCGCCTGGTGGCGTCGCTGATGATGATGTGAGTCTTGTATTCCTTGTTCGCGCTCTCCAGGCGCGCGGCAAGATTGACGCCGTCCCCGATTACCGTGAAATCCACCTTCTTGCCGGTTCCCACGTTACCGAAGATGACCTCAGCCGTGTTCAGTCCGATACCGATATCGAGAGGCGGAAAGCCTGTTTTCGCCCAACCTGCGTTCAGTTCGTCCAGGCGTTTCATCATGTCGAGCGACGCCCGCGCGGCGAGCATGGCGTTCGGGCGGCCTGGCGTGAATGCGCCCCAGTGCGCCATGATGCCGTCGCCGATGACCTTGTCGACGATACCGTCATACCGAAAGACGATGTCGGTCATTGCTTCGAGATACGCGTTCAATTGCTTCAAAAGGCGGACAGGGTCGGACTTTTCGGTGAGTGTGGTGAAACTGCGGACGTCCGAGAAGAAAATGGTCAGTTTGCGTTTTTCGCCGTCCAGGCGGAAGGAGTCGAGGTTGTCGATTACATAGCGGACCAGTTGGGGCGAGACGTAACGTTCCAGCGTATCGCGCGTGCGAGCCAGTTCGCGATCCACTGTCAAATAGCGAATGACGGTATTGCCGCTAAAAGAAAGCGCGGCTGCCAGCATGGGCGCCGCCATTGGAAGCCAGAACATTTGCGAGTAAAGCTTCCAACTGGCGGCCCCGTAGAGCACAAGCACGCAGGCTGTCACGGCAAGTGGGACGGAAATCGAGCGGTAGCGGGCCACCGCCCACGCCGGAATGGCGGAGAGAATGGCGATACAAACCAGTGCGAGCCACGTGGGAGTCTGCCGAATCCCGTCGCCATGAATCAGATTATCGACGGCGGTCGCGAGGATGAAGAAGCCCGGCGCCGTTTCGGAAACTGCGGTGGGACGCACTTCGTAGCTGCCGGCGGCGCTCGCCCCAATGATTACGATTTTGTCCCTGAATTCCTCTGGCTTGTGGCGGCGGACGCCTGCCTCGCATTGCGAAGGGTAAATCGAACAAATCATCTCCCACAGAGGAACTTGTGGGTATGCAAGTAATGGGCTGGCGTGCCACCTCAGGACCAGATTGCCGGCCGAGTCGAGTGGGGGAGGGGACGATCGGATTCCTACGCGCTCGGCTGCGGCAAGCCACACCGTTGCCCAGGAACGGCCGCCGTAGCGGATGGCAAGCGGAAGACGCCGCGTGACGCCGTCCGCGTCGGGAGTCCACAGATTTGCGCCGGCAGTCGCGGAGCCGGCCAAGAGAGGGGCGGGGGCGTTGATCGACCATTCGGCGGGATTGAGTTCAAGGGACGCCGGAATGGTGAGGTTTCGAAGACCGGCGGATTCTGGCAACCCTGAAGGCGAACTGGAATGGTCGCCAACATCCATCTTGCCGGAGACGAACGCGAACGGCAGCACGACGTTTCCCGCCGACTGCATGACTGCTGCGAAGTCTTTGTCCGCTCCCTCTTCCTCGCCGCTGAAGATGGCGTCGAAAAGAATGACGCGGGCCTTGGCCGAGGTTAGGTACCGGATCAGTTCCGTCCAGACACGCCTCGTCCATGGCCAACGGCCGAGCTTTGCGGTAAGTGTGCGGAAGCTGGCGTTATCGATGTCGATAAGGACGATTGCGGGATCGGCACGCGATGCATCTGCACTGCGAATCACCCGCCAGTCGGCCGTGCGGTTTTCAAGCCATTGGAGTTCACCGCCTAAGGAAAGACCGCACAACAAAATCACGAGCGAAGCGGTAAGCGCAGTTACGCCTCTGCGAAGTTTCCGCCGGGTGCGGCCGCTGGACGTCTCGTTACCTCGCGGCCGCCATTGCGGCTTCGAAGCGGGCAGCGAGAGTGACGCCGGGAGATCGCTCCGGCACAGCCGCGAGACGCGCGATGCGTTCGGCAAATGGGGGGTGCGTGGTCAGCAACTGTCCAAAGGCCTGGCTGTTTTCCTGTTTGGAGTTCGCCGCTTCCAGGGTCTTCAGGAATTCGAGCAGCCCGGTCCCAGCATACCCAGCCTGCGTCGCGAGCGCCGAACCATCACGATCCGCGGCGTCCTCCTTGTCGCGGCTCAATTTTGTATTAAAGAGGTCCTTGATCAGGGCATCGCGTATGATCGAAGACTGCGTTCCAGCCCGGGCGCGCGCTTCCTCAGTGGCCCAGCTTGAAGTGTTCCTTGCCCGGACTTCCCTCTCGAGGTGCCGCTCGGCGACATGAATCACTTCATGTCCGAGCGCGCCGGCGAGTTCGGCTTTGCTGCTCATCCCTTCCAGAGCGGCGCGCGTGATGAAAATGAATCCGCCGGGAAGCGCATAAGCGCCGACAATCGAGCTGTCCAGTACGCCAAATCGGAAAACAACCTGCCGTGCGGCGTACTGGGCCACGGATTGTCCGACAAGGTTGACGTAACGCGCGAGACCGGGATTGTCGACCAACCCGAACATGGCTACCATCTTGGCCGCGGTGGCATGACCGATTGTTTCTTCATCTGCGGCGCTCCATGGCTGGAAAGTCGCTGCCGCGCGCTCGGCGCGGGTAGTCACTGGCTTCGCCTGCTCGCGCGCCTTATCGACGCGTTCCTTGGCGCGATTGAGGATGTTGCCGAACTGAGCGCTTGCCAGTGATGCAATGACCAGAAGCAGCGCGGGAGCGAGTTTCATTTTGCCTTCAGCCCTCCTTCGGCAAGGAACGCTTTTAGCTCTTCGGGAAGGGGACGGGTGACACCCATCTGCTTTACCTTCTCTTCCTCGGCTGCTCCAGGTGATGCCGCAAGCATCTTCGCATCAACCCTGCCCGACGGGTCGATCCCGTTGAAGCCGAGCGTGGCTGACTCTTTTGTCTTTTGGGAAGATCGGATGCCAAGCTTGCCTTCGAACAAGGGAGCTGGTTCCTTCTTTTCGGAGGCGGCGTCCTTCTTTGGGGCGGTCTGCTGGGCCATGCCGGACGTGGCAAGAACGATCAACGTGCACAACCACTTGACCATGCTCCAATTTTACCACCGGCAGCGAGTGCACGTGTTTCGAGGAACGGATCGACAGCCACTCACCGTAGCACCCGGCCATCGCTTGGGAGCGGCCGATGACTCCTTTGTTGCGTGGATTATGGAGGGGTCGCGGTCGACGAGCCGAAGTTGAAGTAGTGTTCGAACTTCGAGAATGGACCTTGAATGGCGGTACACCAGAAGGTTGAGGCGCCAGACAACCGTCGATGATTACTCAACTTCCGAATTCGCCGGTCATCCATGAGTTGACTTGATCCTCCTCTCCTTGCGGCGATTTGGTGCTCGACAGTAGCGGCGTGCGCATGTGACACACTGGCGTTGGGGACTCATGTCGATTCTAATCGTTCAACTCGGTACACCTCGAAAACCTGGCGAAGGCTTGCGACTCGGAACGGTACGGCGGCCTCCCCGTGGCGTTCCGAAGTCCGACTTCGCCCGGCTCGACTACTACGACGTCTGGTTCCCAAACTTGTCGCCCAGCGCCGACCTTGTGAAAGAAGCGTTGGGAGCGGTGGATCCTCAAGCGTGGGCCGCATTCAGCCGGAAATTCCGGCGCGAGATGAGCGAACCCGATCGGAGCCGGGAACTGGATCTGCTTGCGGCTCTGTCGCATCAGACGAACCTGTCGCTCGGCTGCTATTGCGGCGACGAGAGGCGCTGCCACCGGTCCTTGTTGCGGCAGTTTCTGGCGGACCGGGGTGCGGACGTGGTCTGAACAGCCTGGGCACGGCGCCGCGCCGAAGGATGCGTCAAACATTCTCAATACCCAACTCTAAATCCGTGTGCGTGCACGCAATCCCGGCGAGGCACTCGACAGGAACTTCTGGCACGGTCCGAATAGTCCGCAACCAGATCATTCCGGCGTCTGTCGCCTTAACTCCGGGAGCACGTTAGTCAGTACTGTCAAGCGGCTTACGGCGATTTCATTTTCTTTGCGATTGACGAGAAACCGCGAGCCATCGGCTACTACATCGTAGGAAAAGCCGCCAGTTGTCCGGAGCCCGACGTCGAACAGCGGAGCGGGTGTGCCGGGGCTGAACGAGACGCCGGGCTGGATGGGAACCACCATCATTTTTGAATCCCGGTTGTTGTAATAGTAAATTTCCCTACCGTCCCGGCGCCACCGCGGTTGAACGCCGCCACCATTGGAAATCTGCCACTTGGCGGCAGAGCGAGCAGCGACCGGGCCCGGCGAAAAGGCTTGAACATAGATCTCGGAGCGCCCCGATTCGTTAGACTGATAGGCGATCGACTTGTTATCCGGAGAGAACTGGGCCAGGCTCTCATCGGCCGCCGTCGCCAGAAACGGATACGGTTTGCGGTCCCCTTCGAGCGGCAAAATCCAGAGGTCCTGAAAGTTGACGCTGTGGTGATCGTCGTAGACCACGAATCGGCCGTCGTATGACCAATCGTTTGGATGCTTGGTATTGGCCGATGCATAAAGAAGTTCGGGTGCGGCGCCGGCGGCGTTGAGCGGCTTCAGATAGATGTCCATCCGTTTCTCGGCGTTGACTCCCGTAAATGCAATGCGGCCGTCCGGGGACACTGCCATGGCGTAGTCGGCCGCGAGATCTGAGGCGCCCGGATTGAGCGGGCTTGTGACGCCTCGCGCGAGATCGAGCACACGCATCCTTCGGGGTGGTCCAAGCAGGCTCACGACGGCGTGGCTTGCATTGCGCGTCAGTTGAACTTCGCCCCAGACGCCCGGTTCGCCAACGGCGCCAGTCTGCCCTCCCGTGCGATCCAGCCACTTCAGTTGGGTCGGCGATGCCGGTCGCTGACTTCTCGCGACAACGACACCGTTACCAGATGCGGAAATCTCGCCCCAGTTTCCCTCGGTGGGGTCCAGCACGAAAGGCCTTCCCCGCAGTTTACGGGTTCGGGAATCCAACATCTGGGCTACCAGCGCAGCGTCGCGCACGCCAATGACGAAGCCCATACCCGGCTGATGGTCCGGAACATAAGCGTTGAAAAGTGTCTCGCCGTCGAACAGGTACGTTGGCTCACCGGAGTCGAGATCGCCCAGGTAAACTCTTGTGCTGTTCGTCATAAAGGTCCGCTCACTGTACAGGAAGAGTTTCCCGCCGGGAAGGAACACTGGCGCAACATGAGAGACGCCTGCTCTTACAGTCTTGGTTGCCGAGGCAACCGTGCCTGTTTTCGGATTCACGCGGACAATGCCGCGCCCCGTGCCGATCAAGATGCCGCCGTCCACGCTCCACGTACCGCCGACGGAGAAGTTAGTGTCGAGGCTTGCCAAGGTTTCGGCGCTAGCCGGGCCTTCAGTTGACCTTAGTCTTAACTTATTCCCGGCGACAAAGGCGACTGCGCGGCTGTCGGGCGACCAGAATAACGTGGTGGCATTGTCCGATTCGAAGATTGGGCGGGCCGTCAACGAATCGAGCGGACGGAGGAACAGCGCGCGCGGCTGGTCTTTTCCTTCAGGCATGCCGAAGAATGCGATGTAGCGTCCGTCCGGAGAAACCGATGGCTCTGAGATCGACCGGATTGACTCATTGGTCAAGACGAACCGTGCGGCAGGAGAGAGGATGGGTGGTGCCAGTTGGAAGTTGCGGAAGGCGAAGACAGCCGCGAAAGCGAGAGCGGCGGTGGCAACTACCCAAGGGAGCGTGCCCGATTTTTGGCGAACCGCGGGAAGGGGAGGTGCCGGACCTGGCGAGGGCGAGTCGATCGCGATCCGGGCTTCGCCGATGGCTTGGAGGCGGAGCCTGCGATCCCGCGTAAGGCAGCGCTTGATGAGTTGCGCGATATGCGGCGGAACGCTGGAGGGTAGCGCGCTCCAGTCCGGATCCGACTTCAGCACCGCCGCCAGCGTGTCTGATGTGGATTCGCCCACAAACGGACGCGTTCCGGTCAGCATCTCGTAGAACACGGCCCCGAACGACCAGATGTCGGCGCGCCGGTCGGCATCGACGCCGCGCGCCTGCTCCGGGCTCATGTACGCGGCGGTGCCCATGATGACGCCAGCCCGCGTAGCCGACAGCGTGAGGGTGGGAGAGTGTTCAGGATCTCCAGCGCGCCCCGGCTCTTCCATGGACTTCGCCAAACCGAAGTCGAGCACTTTGATCGCACCCTCGGTGACCATGATGTTCGCGGGCTTCAGATCGCGATGAATGATTCCCTTGTCGTGCGCGGCTTCCAAAGCTTCGGCGATCTGTCTGGCACAGTCGAGCGCGGTGTCCAAAGGCAGCGGCCCGCGGAGCGTCGCACCCTCAACCAGTTCCATCACCAGGGCCCCGTCCTCAACGCCGTAAATCTGCGCGATGCTGGGATGGTTGAGTGCGGCCAGAGCCTTGGCCTCGCGCGCGAATCGCGCCAGTCTCTCCGGATCGCGCGCTACCGCGTCGGGCAGTATCTTTATGGCGACTTGGCGATCAAGCTTGGTATCTCTCGCTCTGTACACCTGGCCCATGCCGCCCTCGCCGATCAGCGCGAGGATCTCATAATGGGCAAGTTTAGAGCCAACGGATAGGGGCATGCGAAGAGCTCAGCCCATTCTATCCGATTGGATGCGATTGCGCCTGATTTGCGATGGGCCCGGCAACCTGAGCATGAAGTGCTGCTTCCGGGCTTGGTTAGTTATAGTTAGAGCCTGTCATGAAACAACGGTTGCAATTGGCAGCAGGTGGGCAGGCGATCGTTTTTTGCCGCCTGCAAGTCTTCCGTTGGCAATGACAGGCTACAAACAGCGTTGGCCTGCCCCTGCGGCGTTCTGGCGGGGTTCCACTATTGCCGCCGCGCGGCCTACGCTTTGGGCGCCTTTGTCATCACCTTCAGGTTCTTCTCATCCCAGTAGAGCACGCGGCCTTCGCGATACGACTGCACAGCCATCGAAATCGTGACCTGGGCGCGAAACGCCGTCTCCACGTCGAGCGTCGGCTTTTGGCGGCTGCGGACGCAATCGAGGAAATTCCGCATGTGCGCCCACCGTGGCTTCGCTTCCACCGGGATTTTGATTTCATCGGCCCCAAACTTGGATTTGTACGCGTCCCCGATAACCCGCTTTTCCGGATAAACCTTGATGAAATCCGTCTTGCCTTCGAACTCACCATGCTCCACCATCACAATACTTCCTTCATTGCCCCGGATGAGTCCCGGGATGTGGCGTGAATTCGCCATCGACGAGCTAAGCACCAGCGTGTGACCCTTCGCGAAATCGGCCATCACGTTGAATGTGTCCGGCACCTCGCGGTCTTTCATTACATAGATCCCGCCCGATGCCATCACTTTCTGCGGAAATTGGGGTTCGCTCCAGCAAACGTTCAGCGGCGCGACCACGTGAAAGAACAGGTCCGTCGCAATGCCCCCCGAGTAATCCCAATACTTACGAAAACGGAAGTAGCGGTCGGCGTCCCAGGCGCGTTTCGGCGCGGGACCGAGCCAGGTCTTCCAGTCAATGTAGTTGTCCCCTTTGCCATCGGGTCCCGCGGCCGGATCGATCTTCCAGTTCCATTCGCCCTCCACCGAGTTGCGGTGGTACGAGCCTTGGCTTTGGATCATCTGGCCAATCATCCCGTCGGCGATGGCCTTCTTCGCCTTATGCCATTGGTCCGCGGAAGTGGTCTGTGAGCCTACTTGCAGCACGCGCTTCGTTTCTCTTACCGTCTGCGAAAGCTGCTTTGCCTCCTCGATGGTGTGGCACATCGGCTTCTCAAGGTAGACATCCTTACCCAGATCCATCGCATCGAGAGCGATCTTCGCATGCCAGTGATCGGGTGTGGCGATCAGGACCGCGTCGATATCCTTCCGGCTCGTAATCTCGCGATGATCGAGGTAGCCGTCGCATTTGTAGCGTTCGGCGTGCTCGCGTTTGCGCTTTTCCCACACGTCGCAGACGGCGACGATCTTACAGTCGTTGTCGCGTTCCGCGATGCCGTTAAATTCGCGCGCCAGGTACGACCCGCGGCCCCCAACGCCGACGACGCCGATATTGATCTTGTCGTTTGCGCCGAGTACACGTCCGCCAGCCGCGCGGGCGGGCCTTGCGGCGAAGGCTTTCCCGGCCACAACCAGGGCTGCACCCAAGCCAGTCGCGCCTTTTTTTACGAAATCCCGTCGATTGAAGGAGTTGTCGTTAGTCATTGTTCTTCCAGGGTCATTGTACACCGGAATAGCGCTCCACCCGTGCCGCCTGGGCCTGGCTGGGCGGCTCTCCGGTGCTTGCTGCCGGCGCGCTTTCCCGCGCGCAAGTGAAGAGTGTCAGACGCAGGCCGACGCCCCTCTTTGGCTTCTGGTTCCACGGCGAGCCCGCGGCGGGAACGAACGTTCCCTTTTGGTGCATGCCCGGGATGGCTCTACACAACGCGACTCTTGCGGGTGGGATCAATATTTCGGCGAAGCGGAACGATTTCCCGGCTCGGCAAGGAGTGCCGCACTACTCGCCCGACCGGTAGATAACGCGCCCGTTTTTGATGGTGTATCGCACTCGCGAAAGTGCGAATAGATCGGCTGCGGGATCCGCTTCTAGAACAGTGAGGTCAGCGATCATTCCGGGTTCAATCCGGCCTCTGCGTTTCTGGTCCCTAAACAAGCGAGCCGGATTCTCCGTAAGGGTTCTCAAGATTTCCCGCCATCAACCAAGGGCTTCGCCCTTGAAATCGCAAGGAGGGGGACTGGCTTAACAGAGGCTTAACAACGTTACGTCAACGTCAAGCCGCGTAATCGTTTGAGCGAAATCTGAGAGATGAATCTTCAAAATTGACGACGCTAGAAACTAACCTCACAGGCGAAAGCGCCACCGGAGGCACCACCAGCATCCCGGCCGCTTGCCCATGCCCCCGGCGAACTGACCCTTGGACGTCTGGTCCGGCGAGGGCGCAATCAACGCCGGCTTCCCGACGCCGGCCGGTCACGCTTCACTACCCGGTTTTGCGCGCATAAATGTTTTCCAACGCCTGCCCGGCCGCCCCGGAGACCTACGCCGTGCTCCGCCGCGGTCCGCTGAATAGAAGCCGTTGCCGCGCCGCGAAACGGATGCCGATTCGAATGTCGCGGGAGGTAGTCTGCCACCTGGATTCAGCTACCCGGCTTCGGCTCGGCGATAGCTTGATTTCCGCGGCAAAAGCTTCTGCCTCAGAACTGGAGCCGGATTGCCAATTGCAGGATGCGCGGGTCGCGCGCGGCAGTGAACTGGCCGAACTGCGTATTCACCTGATTGCCGTTCGAATCGAACCGCGCCGTGCTGTCGTAGGCGCTGAACTGCGTATGGTTCAACGCGTTGTAGAGCTCGGAGCGGAACTGGAGACTTAGGCCCTCGCGGAGCTTGAAGTTCTTAAAGATCGCCAAATCATAGTTGTGGATCCCCGGCCCGGTGAGCATGTTCTTCGTCATGAAGCCGAGCGTGCCGCTGGCCGGAACACGGAACACGTCCGTCCGGAAGTTGCGATGGAAGGAGCGTTCGCCATTGGGAAGGTTCGGGTCGCCTGCCACCTGAATTCGAGGTGTAATGCTCGGCGTGCCGCTCAGGTCGTTGGCGGCCACCAGCGAATAGCCGACATTCACCGGGGCGCCGCTCTGGAAGGTGGCGATGCCCGAGATCTGCCAGCCGTTCAGCACGACGCCGGCGTGCCGGAAGGCCCATTGCTTCTGCGGCAGACTCCAGAGCCAGTTGACCTTCACAACATGCCGCCGGTCGAAGCCGGCGCGCCCGTAATTCCAGGCCCGCAGCGGCGCGACAGTGTTGACGGCCCCGAAGTCGCCATCGTTGTAGTCGAGCGCCTTCGACCACGTCCACGCCACGCCCATCTCCAGGTTCTTGACGAACCGCCGATTCGCCGTCACTTGCAGCGAATGGTAGTTGGAACTCGAGTTGTTCTCGTTGATGCTCACGCCGTTGTAGCCGGCCACCGGCCGTAGGAACGCGTCCGGCAATGGCACGCGGGGATTCGTGGGATCCGCGTTGGCCGGCAGGGAGCGGGTGCCTAATGGGATGTCCTGCAGGCTGCGGAGCCAGGAGAGATGACGCCCCAGTGAGCCTACGTAACCGGCGTCCACCACCGTGCCGAAGCCGATGTTGCGCTGGACGCTGAAACTCATGTTCATGACGGTCGGCGCCTTCAAGTACCGGTCCCAGCCGGTGACGGCGGGCGGCGAAACGAATCCGCGGGCAGAGCGGAAGGTGTTTATGTTACCGAACTGCACCACCGGGTATTGGACCAGAGGATAGGTAAAGCCGCTGGTGGGGGCGCCCGCGGTGTTCCCAAGCACCCGGTTGTAGAACATGCCGAATCCCGTGCGGATAGCGGTCTTGCCATCGCCAAAGGGGTCGTAGGCGAAGCCGAACCGTGGCGCGGCTAGCATGCCGGAGCTCTTGGTCAGCCCGCGCGGATAAGAAGGATCCTCCGACGTCACCACCATGCCGTTGGTGGGGTTGCCGCTGCCCGGCGCAATGAAGCCAATCAGCGAGGCCGGGTAAAACTCGCCCGTCACCGGATGCTGCCCGGAACGGACACCGCCATTGAGCGCCGGCCGAATCAACTGCACGCTCTGGCTGTTATCGTAGCGGGACGGGACGAAGCCTGCCAGCTGATTGTTGAAGTTCCAGAAGGGTTCGAACCAGCTGAAGCGCACGCCGAAGTCGAGCGTGAGTTTTCGCGAGAGCTTCCAGTTGTCCTGCGCGAACCAATCGAAGCCGCGCGAATAGATCTTCGAGATCGGACGGGCGCTTGCCTCGGTGTAATTGTTGAAAATCCCCAGCGCGGCGTTGGAGAAGGGATAGCCGCTGTCCAGAGGGTTATTCACGTTGCGGCCAAAGTCGAACCTGCCGGCGAAGTTATTGGCCCAGGGGCCGTCACGCTGGCGGAGCCGCTCGAAGAAGACGCCGGCCTTCAGCGTGTGCGCACCGCGGACTAGGCTCAGGTTGTTGCTGAAGTTATAGACGTTGCGCGCGCCATTGAACGGAAAGCGCCCGTCATAGGACAGGCTGGGCGCGCCCACGATGCCGCCGAAAGTCATTTCCGGTATTAGATTGAGCGGGTTGTTGGCCGGCGTCAGCGAACCGGCGTTGAACCCGTAAGTGCCCCGTTGCAGCCCTTTGATGCCGTCATCGGTCCACGACGGCGGACCGAACGTGTAGGCGTAGCCGGCCATGAATTCGTTCACCACCGTGGGCGAGAAGATATGCCGGTGGCGCACGCTAATCATTCCGCCCTTGCTCTTGTTTGTCGATTTGAAGACCGGAAACGGCGCCGTCATCTGCGCGCCGTTCGGCGTATCGTTACTGGAGAACTGCGCGTTCATACTCACCGACAGCATGTCATTCCCGCTGATGTAGTAGTCGGGCTTGAAGTTGAACAACTGCAGGGGATTCGCGCCGCCCCACTGCGTGATGTAGTTGTACTGCCTTCTGGAAACCGCTGTGTTCAGGAAGTTGGGCAGTGGGAAAAAATTCAGCGCCGCCACTCCATTCGGGTCCAGCCGGCTGGCCGGGATCCGGTTGCCGGGGAAGGGCTGCCGCACCGTGGGATCCGTCACCGGGATCACCCGGTCGTTCACGTCGACGCTCTGCGAAAAGTCGCCCGCCCGTTCAAGCGCCGACGGCATCGTCACCCGTTGCACCGCGCTGGCCGTGCGGCTGGGCACGTATTCATGGTTCCAGAAGAAGAAAAGTTTTTCACGATTGCGGTTGAAGCGGCCTGGAAGGAAGACCGGTCCGCCGACATTGTAGCTATAGGTGTTGAAGCGGTTGATGGGTTTCGCGAGGCCGACGAAGTTGTTGAAGAAGCTGTTGGCGTTGAACTGCTCGTGGCGCTTGTAGTACATGGCCGCCCCGTGGAATTGACGCCCGCCCGACTTGGTAATGATCTCGACGTTGCTGCCGGCCAGCCGCCCATACTCGGCCTGGTAGTTGCTCAACAACACCTTGATCTCGGAAACCGCGTCCGCGCTGATGCCGAACGTGCCGTTCGCCGCGCCGCCCACCGCCGACATCGTCACGCCGTCCACGGTGAAGTTGTTCGCGTTGGCGCGGTTGCCGAGGACGTTGAAATTCGTCGCCGAACCGCCGCTGATGTTCCGCCCGGACGCTCCGGCCGGGTCCACCACTCCCGGCGACAACGCCACCAGCGACGCCACGGATCGCCCGTAGATGAGAAGGTTCGAAATCTGCGTACCCGTGATGGCCGCGGAGCGCTCGGCGCTGACTGTTTGCACGGTGGCGCCCTGGGCTTCCACCGTCACCCGCTCTTCCAGACTGCCCACCTCGAGCTTCAGGGTGCCGATCGACAGCCGTTCCGAGGCGGTCAAGGTCATCCCGGCCCGCTCCATCGTCTTGAAGCCAGTGGCCTGAGCCGTCAGGCGGTACTCTCCCGGATTCATGCCGCTGAACACGAAGTTGCCGGACTCGTCGCTCAGCCCGGCACGCTCGGCGCCCGTGGCAGTGCTGATGAGCCGGAGGCTGACGCCCGTAATCGAAGCCCCGCTGCTGTCTCTCACTTCTCCGGTGATCGTACCCGTCGATTGCTGCGCCCAGGTCAGTGAAGCTGCGCAACCCAGCGCAAGCGCGGCCCGCGTGATGAAGTGCATCGTGATCCCCCCTGCTTACCCGGTCCTAAGAACGGCTTGAGCTCAGTATATAGCTTTCGAGGCGCCTGTGCCGCCAGGGCTTAGCGGGCTGGTTTTCCGGTGTTTGCCGCCGGCACCCTCTCGCCTGCAAGTGAAGAGCGTCAGGCGTGGGCTGACGCCACTTTGGCTTCTGGTTCCCCAGCGTGCCTGCGGCGTGAGCTAATGGCGTTCAGCGGTTCCCCCTTCAGCTTCGGATCCCGGTCGCCGTGTTGGCCGATGCCCCGTTGAGCCGCGGGTTGAGAGCGAATCAAAATCGCCGCGGCCCGCGGCGATCTCGGGGCTGATGGGACAGCGCAGGCGTCCCTATGAGACAGCCTTGGTGACCGCCGGCGCAGCTTTCGGCCGAATGAGCAGTGGCGAAGAGATTGTCTTACCTAACCCGGCGTAGCCGGAACCAAACAGACACAAGCGCCGAAAGTTGGAGCCTCCCCATAAGCACGCCGAAGGCCTATCAACATTGGATCCGGCGCATACCGGGGAAGATTTTCATGCCAGAAACGTGCAGAATCCAGATCTTGAGGCACTAAGGCATCTAGCAATAATAACATGAACAACTAAGGCTTCGCGCCTGGAAGGATGGAGTAGTTCCATTCGCCATGGAATGCGTCTGGCTGGAGGTGGACGCGCTGAAAGGCTTCGTCGGAAACAGTTTGTCCCTTGGGATAAG
>SXGT01536724.1_pt1 | contig 15224 bp, 13 predicted proteins | sample 3176221 | NCBI WGS metagenome assembly SXGT01 (sample SAMN11356862, study PRJNA531348) | freshwater metagenome | isolation source: freshwater sample F1-120 | place: China: Fuxian Lake, Yuxi | collected 2017-12-25
TACTTGCAAGCCACTCTGTAAGGCAGTGGCGATGATCTGCATGTACACTTCGGTTTTGCCGCTACCGGTAACGCCTTGCAGCAATGACACCGAAAACCGCCCTAAACTTGAAATGACCGCATCGATCGCTTGTTGTTGTGCCGGGTTGGCCAGTAATGCCAAAGCTTGGGTCGACAAGTTTAAGCGGGTTTTGGGGGCGGCTTGTTCCTGTATCAAACCCTTTTGTATCAGGGCTTTTAAGGCTGTTTTGTCAGGTGATAGTGAGCTCAAAGCTATCGGATTTGAGGCATTTCTGAGGGATTCCAGCAAGGCTTTTTGTTTGGGCGCTCGATTGAGTTGTTCTGTTGCTATTGAAAGTCCCAGTTCGGTTAGACCAAAAAAAACATCTTGCTTTAAGGTGGCTGGTTTACCTTGTCTCAAGGCTACCGGAAACGCAGTGGCGATCACTTCACCCAAAGGATGATGGTAATAATGGCTGGCCCATTTCAACAACTGTAGATCTTGAGCCGATAGCAAGGGTTCGTCGTCAAGAATCTGTTGAATTGGCTTGAGTTGCTCAGGCTTAACTTGACTGGTCTGGGCTTTAGCAATCCCCAAAACGACGCCAATTTTTAGAGCTTTGCCAAAAGGAGCCGCGACGCGGACACCGGGTTGGATAGCTTGGGGATTGCCATGTTCGGGTGGCCAGTAATCGAAAATCCGGTATACGGGAACCGGCACTGCAATTTGCAAAACCCAAGTGTGCGATAGCTCGCATTTAGGCATGGTTGATAAAGTTTTTTTGATGATAAGGCTCTAAGTGATTATCGGGGTTAAGGAATCCGAGTTACCCACAAAAGCTGTGGATAACTCTGTGGATTGCATTTGCGCAACAGTGCTTAGTGTCGGTTTTTATTACACATTTGTTAAATTGGATAAATTTACGCCAAATCATTAGTTCTTTTTAAATCAATGGCTTAGATAATAAATTAAACTGTGTTAATTGACGTACCCTATAAATTTGGATGGGTTATCGCCTATTTAGAGGTTTTGTGTATAACCATCTTCTAACACGTCGACTCGATACCTTAATTAAGAGACGAATATTGATCAATTTCGGCTTTGGTTACATGCGCTTGCACAATAGTTCTATTGACATTAGGCCTCTTGATTTAATTGATCAAATAAAGGCTTAAGCCAAATGATGGCTAGACTGAAGGCGGCCATCAACAAAAAAGCAATCAAAGTCCAGGCCGGAATGGTCAAGCCCAGAAACATCCCTTCAATCGTCGCGCATTCGCCGGTTCCGGACAGCATCAGTTTGATGGTGTCAGCCAGCGGAAAATGTTGAAAAACGTATTCCAGACCAGGACTGCATTCCGGCACTTGATCGGGGGGCAGATGCTGAATCCACACATGTCGAGCGGAAATGCAAGCGCCTATCAGCGCTGAAATAGCGCCGACTATGGCGTAAACGGAATGCGCTTTGTCATGCAGAGCGGCCACTAAAAACACCAGTCCGGTCGCCAAAATCGCAAGGCGTTGAGAGATGCATAAAGGACATGGTTCCAATTCCTCTACAAATTGCATATAGGCACCGATCGCCAACAATAGGACGCAACCAAGGAATCCCAGAAAAAACCAGATACGCGCAGTTAATTTAATCTTACTCATTTCTAACATCTTTTTTGAATGCTCTAATTTCCCGTGAGGGCCCTAAAATCACTAAAGTATCGCCGGGATTCAGTTTTCTATCCGATTCTTCGGCAATAAAGTGCATTTGTTCATTGGTTTTCTGATCGACGATACCCAGCAAAATCAAATTGTAACGCGTACTTAATTTCAGCTGACTGACCAGACTCGTCTGCAAAAAACTATTTTCCGGCACAACCACCTCGGCTAAATGCAAATCGTTTCTGCCAAACACCGTGTGATCGAATATATCGTTGATATCCGGGCGTTTCAGCATATCGTGAATTTTATGCCCACAAATCTGGTAAGGATCGATGATTTTATTGGCACCGGCAGCAAGCAGTTTTTCGGCGGCATCCGGATTTTCCACGATGGCGATGATTTGCAGTTGTTTATCCAGTGTTCTGGCCGACAGGGTTAGAAAGACATTTTCCGAGTCATTTTCAAAACAGCACAGCAAAGTATCAATGCCATCAGCAATGCCGATGGTTTTCAAACCTTCATCACTACGAAAATCAACTTGTACTGCGGAAAAACCTTTTTCCAGCGCCTGTTCGATATTGATGGGGCGATGATCAAAAACAGTCACTGCATGAGTTTCGGTATCGATGCGACTGATGGCCTCGAAAGACAGGCGATTGTAACCAAAAATGGCAATCCTTTTCATGACTTACCTTTGTTCAGCAAGCGCTTTTGTTCTAGCTGATTGCGAAAATGCTCGATGCTGTATTTACGTCCCAATATGACCAGCATATCGTTTTGTCGTAATACAAAATGGGGTTCAGGATTAAAATAAAAATGCTGTTGTTTAACCTGATATTTATTTTTATGTTTTAAATGAATGGGGTTGGCACTAATTACCCCTAGTAAGGTCATTTTGCGTAGTTGTAAATCCAATTCGCCAATTTTTGCTGAATCTAATGAGGATTTTTCGTTGACTAATATAGTTTCCATCACAATATCAGTTTGATTTTGTAAAATGCCGGATATGGCCTCAAAGGCAACAGGTTGACCCAGAAACTCTGCTGCGAGTAATCCTGCCACTTCAAAAGGCAATATTACATTATCAGCACCGGCCTGATACATCTTATTCCGGTTATCATGCCTGCTTACTCTGGAAATGATATGAATATTTTTATTTAAATGTCTGCTGCTTAAAGTAACATAGACGTTGACTACATCATCTCCGGTAATACATAAGATCGCTTTCGCGCCGTGATTGATGCCAGCGCTGATTAATACTTCATTTCGTGTGGCATCATTTTGAATAGCCAAATATTTTAGCTTTCTAGCCAAATTAATATTATTCTCATCCTTATCGATGATGATGAATTTTTGCTTATCCTTGGCCAATAGCATTGCAATTTCCTGACCCACCCGACCAAAACCGCAAATAATCACAAATTCCTTATAGTGTTTGAGTTCGTCCGATATTTTATTTTCACGGATTTCCGGCATTTTTTCATTAAATGCCGCAATCAATATAGAGGTAAAAAAAGCCAATATACACATGCCGGTAAATATCAGCAGCATGGCAACCACCCGTCCGCCCAATGTATTTGGGACTATATCGCCATAGCCGACGGTAGCCAGTGTGACGATCGACCAGTAAAAAGCTTCAAACAAATTATTGATGTCACTTTTGCTTTCAGGAAACTCGAAGAAATACACCGACGTACTGGCGATCAGCAAAATGAAACCGGTGAATAACAGCAATGTTAGTAACTCAAAGCGCTTGCTGGCCAAGACATTGGCATAGAGTTTAGTGCTTCTGGAGTATCTAAATAACTTGAAAATTCTGAAAATTAAAAAAATGCGCAGAATATTTGCAGGTTGATAGCTGGGTAATATAGCTAATAAATCGATAATTGCATAAGGCGATAGCAAGTATTCGATTTTTTTAAGTATCGCTACTTTAAAAAACTTTTTGACATCGAATTGAATATTTAAATATTGCGACTTTTCGTATTTTTCAATGATGATTTCATGTGTATCCGAGCAAAGCCACAAGCGTAGTAAATATTCAATAGAAAAAACTATAAAAACGCTTGTTTCTATATAAGGGCTATAGGCATTGTTTTTATGGCCAATATCATAAATGATCATATATATGCTGAAGCATATAAATGCCATCATAATCCTGTCAAAATAGACTTTTAATTGGCTACCTTCATTCTCCATTAACTTCCGCAAAAACTGCTTGATGGTTCTATATTTTTTTGAAGATTTTAAAAAGTAAGCAAAATATACAATAATTCGAGTCATCATAAGGTATGCTTCTTAAATTCAATCACTTTATTCAGTGGGCTCAAATTAATTTCGTCCAAAGCACAATAGGGATCGGCATTTAGAATATAGGTCATTACGTCGGCCACATGTTCGGCTTGTAAAGCTTGTTCAGGTTGGCGACCAGGATTGAAGTGCAAGGTTTCAAAAAATGCCGTATCCACCATACCCGGATTAATCAGAGATACCCGTACACTGCTTTTCCCGCATTCGTCTCGCAAAGCCTGAGTAAAACCCCGCAAGGCAAACTTGCTGGCGCAATAAATACTGCCGTTACGACTACCGCTTAAAGCCGCCTCAGAGCCGATATAGATCAAATTGGCATGGGTTTGTTGTTTCAATCTAGGCAATAGCAAGCGAGTCAGACAGGCTTGGGCGGTAAAGTTGACTGTCATCATGCGTTCTATTTGTGTGGCGGAAAACTGCTCCAGACCGCCAAATTGGCCATAACCGGCTGCAAAGACCACCGCGTCCAATTGTGGAAACGCCTGTTGCAAGCGTTTGACTAACGGTTGAATGTCATCCAGTTTGGCCAGATCCAATTCCATAGCGGTAAAATTGGGGTGATTACTGCTGAACCGTTTCACATCCCTGGACAGGCCAATGACATCATGGTCTAGCTCCAATAATTGACATGCCGCAGCTCGGCCAATACCCGAACTGGCTCCCGTCACCAACACCGTACGTTTTACAAATGGCATGGAAAAAACCGGTTTTCGGGTATGAATTTCATTAGCATGTCGGTGCAATCGGCCATCATCGCCTGTTCCAGTTCCGATTTATATGACACCATGCCTGCCGCACTTTGCAACGGGCTGGCGAACAGTTTTTCCTCAGGATACAGCTTGTGAATTTTTTTAAAAAAATGCTCCGGCAAGCGAAAAACACCCAAGCTTACGGAATGTAACGATCGGGCGTCGATCATCGAAAAGACCTGATCAAATAAGGCTTGATAATGTTCTTTATAGTTGTGCTGATAAATCAGGGGATCAAAACGTAAACCGATCGGCCAGCCCTGCTTTTGTAATTTAACTGCGGCTTCTATGCGTTTGGTCAGCGACGGTGCTTTTGCTTCCACTTTATCCGCTACGGATTCCGGTGACAGGCTAAACGCTACGATACATTGTGGTAAAACTTTCCTATTGAGCAAGCCTCTGATTTGGGTGCTTTTAGTACGCAATTCCAGCCAGGCATTGGGTAGTTCGGCAAACAACGGTAAAAAGGCTTCGGCAAAGCCGGTGACGGGTTCAAACGCCAGACTGTCACAATCATAACCGGAAAAAAAATAAACCGACTCATCAGGTGTTTCCAGGCAGATATCCCGAATCTGTTGTTGAAAATCTTCATAATTCACAAACAACACGTAATTGGCCGATTGATACATGCCCTGTAAAAAGCAATAACGACAATCGTACAAGCAGTTCAGCATGTGGGAAAAATAATAATTCCGCTGACTGCCTATGCCATAGCCAGCCGGTGCAGGCAGGACGAATTTCTGATGTTTTCGTGCCAGAATCAGGGCCGGGCGCTGTTTTTGCAGGCGAAAATTTTGTGCTTTGGGGTTAAATACTTGTCCATAGCGTTCACAATCGATCACCCGCGCTTCAGGAAAACGCTGACGAATCGCCATCACGCGTGGATGCTCGGTAATAGCGGATTCGATATACAAAGTGTCAATCATGGTGGGCTGATGAGTGCAAATTCAGATCGTTCATTATAAATGACGATAGGTTGCCCCGCCCGTTACTGGTAAAATCGATATTTTGAAGTTTCAACAAAGTCATGCGTTTAATCCGGGGTTTTAACCATCTTGAGCCGTTGCGTGATGGCTGCGTGGCCACCATAGGCAATTTCGACGGCTTGCATTTGGGACACCAACGGGTGATCCAGCGTCTGGCCGAACAAGGTAAGCGGCTCAATCTGCCCACTTTGGCAATGGTGTTCGAGCCACAGCCATTGGAATATTTTCTTGGTGATCATGCTCCTTCCCGCTTGACTCGATTACGAGAAAAAGCGATTCAGTTTGCCAAATTACCGATCGACGAATTATTGGTGTTGCCATTCAACCGCACTCTGGCGGATTATGATGCAGAGCAATTCATACGTGACATATTGATCGATAAGCTCAACATCAAACACCTGGTGATTGGTGACGATTTTCATTTTGGCAAGGCTAGGCGCGGCAATTTTGCCCTGCTCCAACATCGTGGTGCAGAGTTTGGCTTTACTGTGGAGTCTACTGATTCCTTTGAACTGAAAGGCTTGCGCATCAGTAGTACCCTGATTCGTGATGCACTGGGTGAGGGAGATCTGGATCAAGCCAGGATGTTGTTAGGTCGGGATTATTCGGTATGCGGGCGGGTTTCACACGGCGATAAACGTGGTCGTGAAATAGGCTTTCCCACAGCCAATTTACAAATGTTTCGCAAAATTACCCCGCTGGTGGGGGTTTTCGCCGTCACGATGACAGGACTGGATAATCGTGTGTTACATGGTGTGGCTAACCTGGGTAATCGCCCGACATTTGATGGCGGTGCCAAAGCCGTACTGGAAACGCATTTATTCGATTTTAACCAGGATATTTATGGACGCTATGTGGAAGTACACTTCAAAACCAAATTGCGTGATGAAGTGCGTTTTGATTCAATGAATGCCTTGAAAGCGCAAATAAAAAGGGATGTGAATTTTGCCCGTGATTATTTCCAGACCCATGCAGATACCTAGTAAAAACTCCCTCGAATCGCCTTGCGTGCGCAACTGTTGTTTGAATGAACAGGATATTTGTTTGGGTTGCTTTCGATCTATAGACGAAATTTGCCATTGGGCGCAGGCGGATCAGGTATTGCGCCAGCAAATTCTGCTGGCTGCGGAACAGCGACGTGAACAATTGACAACATTAAAATCGGCCACTGCAATCAATCATGCAAATTCTTCAGCCAAGCAGATATAGCTTGTATCCAGTTAGATTGATTGATTGGTTTCTGTTTATAAATACATTCAAAACAGAATTTAAAAGGCATCGGCTGCAATTATTTTTGGTGCTTCAAACAAACAGTTGTGATATAAAAATGTGGACTGGTTCACATTGGTGTTGGGCTAAATTTTCTGACATCAATGACTATAAGCATGAATTGATGATTCAGATTTAATTCAAGTCGCCCTGCGTTTTTCGAAAGGCTAGTTTTTTCAGGTTTCGATAAATTCAAACCAGGCAGTTACTGCTTAAATTGGGACTAATAAATTGCATGCCTTTAGTCATGTTCCTTTCATAATACTATTAATTTTGTTTTTTGAAGGAGAAACCGAGATGGGGATATTGCAAGAATTTAAAGAATTTGCCATGAAGGGTAATGTGGTGGATATGGCTGTTGGTGTGATTATTGGCGGCGCTTTTGGCAAAATCGTCACTTCGTTGGTGGCAGATGTGATTATGCCGCCCATAGGAGCCATACTAGGTGGAGTAAACTTTTCTGATCTGGCTTACACCATCCAAGCCGCTTCAAAAACTGCAGAAGGGGTTGTGATTCCGGCTGTGGTGATCAGCTATGGAAAATTCATTCAGACCGTTATCGACTTTACTATTGTGGCAGCGGCTATATTCTTGATGATCAAAATTCTGACCTCTTTCAAGAAAAAAGCTGATGCAGAACCCGAAGCACCACCGGCACCGTCCAATGAAGAGCTTTTGCTGACGGAAATTCGTGATTTGCTTAAAAAATAACGAATGATTGGCTTTACGTATTTAGGACCCAGGCTACTACGCAGTTGCCCGATAGATTTAATGAATTTGTCATGGATTGGCTTCTATACTTAGTGTCTGATTCCGGTTAATTGATCAGACTTTATTACTCGTAAAGGTTTTGGTTTTATTTTGTGGAAAGTCTGCATGCTTTCCACAAACTTAATATCTAGTGGAGTTAAAACGCTTCAGAGCTTGTATTGTGATTTACTGATGCTAGGAGACAACGATGTCCTTTGTTCCACCCTTTCAAATTGAAAATTTTGCAGCTTATTGCGATAGCCTCAAACGTGTCGATGTTGATTTGGGCTACGTGATGTATACCAATGAGCATGCGAGCAATGGTAAGCCTGCGGCTCGAAGCATTTCTTCACATCAGCTTGAGGCTGCGCAAGCTTATATTGATTTCCCTTCCGACGAAACCTTCATACGACTGGTTAAAATGGGGGCCTTGCTGGATACCGAATGGGATCGCAATACTCAGCATTGGGTACTGATTGCTTTTGAAGGTTGGGAAGCTTTGCACCGGGCTTTTAGTCATCTACATGTTAAATCCTGTCAGGCCTTACAGGAACTGACCGGATTGTCAGATTTGCCTTAATCTGTTCAAGCTGTTGATTTGCGATTTATCGAGTCTGTGATTGTTCTTCCTGTTTTGCTGGTGCTAGAAAGCCGCTCTCAACGGGGTTAGCGTCTCGGCTCGAGACGTCACTCAAAACTGAGGTGCGGAATCGACATATTCATGCTTAATGTCGAATTCACTTGCTATAAACACTTATTTAGGGCTGTGTTAATATTTGTTTATTGCGTTTATCTTTATCGCCATGACCAAATTCCCGCATCCCCCAACATTGGTTGACCGTTTTGGTCGGCTAGTGAATTATCTACGCGTATCCATTACGGATCGCTGTGATTTTCGCTGTGTCTATTGTATGGCGGAAGATATGACATTTCTGCCGCGCAGTCAGATTTTGAGTCTGGAAGAAATTCATTTTATTTGTCAGGCATTTGTCGAACTGGGTGTAACGAAAATTCGCATAACCGGGGGTGAACCTTTGGTGCGAAATGGCGCTTTGGGCTTATTGCAGGAAATTGGCCGTATTCCAAGCCTGCATGAATTAGTGATGACTACTAATGGTTCCAAATTGGCGCAGATGGCAGGCGACTTGAAAGAAGCCGGGATTAAACGCATCAATATTAGCTTGGATACATTAGATCCGGCTAAATTCAAAGTCCTTACTCGCACCGGTAATCTGGACAATGTACTCAAAGGTATTGATTCAGCGCTGAACGCGGGTTTTGAGCGTATCAAGCTGAATGCGGTCATTTTAAAAAATCGCAATCACCTTGAAATTTATGAGTTGGTGCAATTTGCCGTTGAGCACGGCATCGATATCAGTTTTATCGAAGAAATGCCCTTAGGCATGGTGGATCAACACAATCGAGCTGAGGCCTATTACCCCAGCTATCTGATCAAACGGGATTTGGAACAACATTTTGAGTTGTTGCAGGTGCCCGATAAAACAGGCGGCCCTTCCGATTATTTTCAGGTGGCGGGTCGTCAAACTCGTGTGGGCTTTATTTCTCCGCATAGCGCCAATTTTTGCGCCAGTTGTAACCGGGTGCGACTGACTGCTGAAGGCCGCCTGTTGCTTTGTCTAGGGAATGAACATTCGGTTGATTTGAAAGCAGTGGTCAGACAACATCCGGGCGATAAAGCCGTGTTGCAACAGGCCATTGTGGACGCCATGCAAATCAAACCTGAAAAACACGAATTCAACATCCACGAACAACCGGTCATTTTGCGGCATATGAGTGCGACCGGCGGTTAATTCTCAGGAGGTCACATGACTCAGAATAAGGCCCATCAAATCGTAGCCGAAGCCCGGCGATACAAAGAAGAACGCGAAAAAGGCTATCGCGAACAAGCCCTGAAATTATTTCCCTGGATTTGTGGTCGCTGTGCCCGGGAGTTTGATCATAAAAATCTCCGTGAGCTGACGGTACATCACACCAACCACAATCATGACGATAATCCGGCCGATGGCAGTAACTGGGACTTGTTGTGTCTTTATTGTCACGATAACGAACACCAGCGATATGAGGAACAAATCCGTTATGGTGGTAAAGCTGTAAGTGAGTCAAAAGGGCCGCAAGCGACCTTCAATCCTTTTGCCGATTTGAAAAACCTGCTGCAAAAGACCAATGAATAAATGCCAATGGGCGATAGCTAGCGTCGGCGAAGAGCATTATCACGATACCGAATGGGGCGTTCCCCAACACGATGATCAGGTGTTATTCGAGTTTTTAATACTGGAAGGCGCTCAAGCCGGTTTGAGTTGGCGTACGATTTTGAATAAACGCGAGGCCTATCGACAGGCATTCGACCATTTCGATGCTGAAAAAATAGCCGCTTATGATGAGCATAAAATCAACAGCCTGTTGGCAAATCCGGGCATTGTACGTAATCGTATGAAAATACAAGCTGCGGTGAGCAATGCCCGGGCTATTCTGCAGATTCGTCAGAGTTTCGGTAGTTTTGATCGGTATATTTGGCAATTTGTCGATGGCCGACCTAAACAAAATCACTGGCAGCAGTTTAGCGATATACCGACTTTTAGTCCGGAATCAGAGAATATGAGTCAAGATTTAAAAAAGCGCGGTTGCAATTTTGTTGGCAAAACGATTTGCTACGCGTATATGCAGGCGGTGGGTATGGTGAATGACCATACGGTCGATTGCTACCGTTATCAGGAATTATCTCAAGCCCATTCATGAACGAATCCGATTCTCAAAGTTTGCAATATTTATGTGATGAACTAATTCGTCGTCAGGATTCCTTGCTGATAGCCAGCCGTTCTAAAGCGGGTCAAGCGGATATAAGCTATGCGCCCTATGTGCGTATTGAAAACCTGTTTTATATCTTTGTCAGTGAGTTGGCCAAACACACGCAAAACATGTTGTCCTATCCGCAAGCCTCCATCTTGTTCATTGAGTCGGAGGCGGATGCTGTCAACCCTTTTGCCCGCAAGCGTTTGACGTTGAATTGCCAAGTGTTAGAAATCGTCAACACAGAGCAAAACTTTGCGGTGATTTTGAATGCATTGAAAGAAAAGTTTGGTGAAATTGTTGACTTACTAAGTGGCTTGTCGGATTTTCATCTCTTGGCTTTAAAGCCTGTCCAGGGTCAGTTTGTGGCCGGATTTGGTAAGGCTTTCCCCGTCGATGAGAAGGGGGATTTGTCGGTACAGGCTAAAAATTGATCAGACAATGAAAATGCAATCTGTACTTGTAGGCCTGATTGCCCGTAATTTTTTCATTGGCGGTGGCTATTTTTTAGCGGGCTGGATGGGGACATTACTGGCTACTCCACCCAGTAATGCCAGCCCGATCTGGCCAGCAGCCGGTGTGGCGTTGGCAGCCATGCTGGTTTATGGCGAAGCCGTTTTGCCCGGGATTTTCTTGGGGGCGATGATCACGCAGTTTTATGCTTTTTTAGATGCTTCCAGTTTTGACAAAATACCGGCATCTTTACTGTTAGGTGCATTAGCGGCCTTTGGTTCATCCCTGCAAGCCTGGGTGGGTATGTGGGATATCAATCGCTGGATAGGTAAACATGATGCTTTGATAGAAGACTGGAAGATTTTAAGGTTTTTTATCCTGATTGCCCTCAGTTGTCTCGTGTCATCATCTATAGGCGTAGGGAGCTTATATTTTCGTGGGGTGATCGGGTTACCGGATGTTCTCAGAAGTTGGGGGATCTGGTGGGCTGGCGACACCATAGGTGCAGCAATTTTTACACCATTGATACTACTCTTTCTAGGGCAACCCAAAATTGTCTGGCAATCTCGTAGACGCTTTGTTTTTTATCCCTTGTTGTTTGTGTTGTTGTTGGTTGTGTTAGCTTTTCAATATAGTCAGCTACAGGAAAATCAACGCATACAAAGTGTGTTTGAGCGTCAAGTGATGTTGTTGCACAATTCGCTTGAACAGCAGCTAGAAAATCATTTATCGAATAATGCTGCACTCAAGGCCTTCTTTGACAGCTCTGAAGTCGTCGAAGCGACTGAGTTTACCCAATTTGCCGAATCGATCCAAAAACCGCATTGCGAGATTTTGGAATGGACACCTCGGATTAGGGATTCCGAACGTCAGCGCTGGCAGGCTCAATTCAACACAACCATCCGCCAAATGACGGTAAATGGCGACTTAATGCCCGCGACGCCAAAAGCCGAATATTTTCCTGTGAGTTATCTGGTGCCTAAATCCGGCAACGAGTTGGCTTTGGGATTTGATATCAGTAGCAACCCAAAAATCGCCGACGTTATTTTCCAGGCAATTGCCAGCGGAGAAACTCTGGCAACGGGAGCAATCAAACTGATTCAGGATAAGCAGCCATCGAAAGGTGTAGTCATTTATTCACCGATTTATCGCAAAGATCAACCGCTGACCGATGAAACTATCAGACGCGAACAATTTATAGGGTTTGTCGCCAATGTGTTTCGAATTGGCAACGACATACAATTGATATTTAACGCACTTGGGGAAAAAGAGCTGCAACTTTGGTTGGAGATTTATGATTTAGATCAACTGATTTATAGCAATTTACCCGCTGACTATCACCGGAATCTGAAATTTTCAAAGCTTGGTCAGCCTATGAGCATCGATTTTGCCGGCAGACACTGGCAAATTAATTATTTTGCGTCCGACCGATTTTTTTATGCGCAGATTTCATCCTTATCCTGGTGGCTGTTGCTGGGTGGATTTTTATTGTGTGGACTGACGGGATTTGCATTATTGCTGTTGACCGGACGTTCAGCCAGGTTTGAGGAGTTGGTAGAGCAACGAACTCAGGATTTATCGCAGATAAATCACACATTGAATCAAGAAATTGCCATTCGTAGTCAGCATGAAAACGAACTGCGGATTGCTGCCACAACATTTGAATCACACGAAGCCATAGTGGTGACAGATACTTATGGCAAAATTTTACGAGTCAACAAGGCTTTTTCGGATATTACCGGGTTCAGTGCCGAAGAAGTGATAGGCAAAAACCCCAGTCTGTGGTCATCCGGTCATCATGATCAGCATTTTTACCAGCAAATGTATTTGGAGTTGGCCAGGAACAATCGTTGGAAAGGCGAAATTTGGAATAGAAGAAAAAACGGCGAAGTGTTTCCGGAATTATTGACTATTACTGGTGTTCTGGATGAACAAAATCAACTCTCGCATTATGTGGCGATTTTTTCCGATGTTAGCGCCCAAAAAGCGGCTGAAAACAAAATTCATAGTCTGGCGTTCTACGATCCCTTAACCAATTTACCAAATAGACGCTTGATGCTGGATCGTTTGCAACATGAAATAGCTGCAGCTAAGCGCCAGAATAGTTATGGGGCTTTATTTTTCCTGGATTTAGATCATTTCAAAAATCTGAATGACTCTCGGGGGCATCAGGTGGGTGATGAATTGTTGATTCAGGTGGCTCAACGTTTAAGCAGTCTCATTCGAGACGAAGATACGGCTTGTCGTCTTGGTGGTGATGAATTTGTAGTCATGGTTCCGGGGCGATTTATGGAATTGCAGCAGGCGAGTAATCATGCCGCGATATTGGCTGAAAAAATCCTGTTGTCAATTAACCAGCCTTATCTGGTGCAGGGCGCCGAGCACCATTTTTCTACCAGTATCGGGATTACCATTTATCCGGACACGGCGGATCAGCCGGAAGTCATCATCCAGCAAGCGGATACCGCCATGTATCGAGCTAAAGAAAGTGGGCGTAACAGTATCCGCTTTTTCCGCCCTGCCATGCAGGAAGCAGCCGATCGTAGATTGACGCTGGAAAAAGATATGCGTCGAGCGTTGAAGGGCGATCAATTTGTGTTGCACTATCAACCTCAAGTGAATGCTCAGCATGAAGTCATTAGTGCGGAGGCGCTGATACGCTGGCTCCATCCGGAAAAAGGCATGGTTTCTCCTGCCGAATTTATTCCCTTGGCGGAAGATACTCAACTGATATTACCCATAGGCGCCTGGGTGCTCAAGGAAGCCTGCCGACAAATCAGAGCTTGGGATGAACAAGGTCATATCATTGGTCATGTAGCCGTTAATGTTAGTTCCAGGCAATTTCGCCAGCCCAGTTTTGTGCAGCAAGTCAGGCAGGCATTGCTGGATGCCGGTATAAAAGCGGATCGGCTGGTGATTGAATTAACCGAAGGCTGTGTGGTGCATGATATCGAAGATACGATTGCCAAAATGCAGGCCCTGCAAGCTATGGGTGTCAATATTTCTATTGATGACTTTGGCACCGGATATTCTTCACTGTCTTATTTGAAAAGTTTGCCGTTGAGTCAGTTGAAAATCGATCAAAGTTTCGTTAGGCAGATTGATGATCAAAATGCGGCAGTGATAGTCGAAACCATCATCATGATGGCACAAAGTCTGGGCTTGAATGTGATAGCCGAAGGGGTTGAGAATATATCGCAGGTGGAATTTTTGACGGCAAAGGGCTGTTTATACTTTCAAGGTTATTATTTCAGTCGACCGGTGCCGGTGGAGGATTTTAAATTCAAGCTTTAATAACTCATTTCAAGGCCAGGAATACCCAGGCTTTGAATGTGTTTGGCATTATTGCCTTCCTGGTAGGGCATTAATTTGCCATCATGCTGGCGTATTTTAAAAGCCAGTGCATAAGATAAAACCCGAATCGGATAATCGCGGGGTAGTTGTTGTAAATACGGTTGCATACTGACGAAATCACTGGCACCGTACTGTTGCATGATAAATCGCAAGCCACCATTACGCGGGCCAATGTTGTAAGCCAAAAGGCCCAAAAATAAATCATTTTGCATTTCCGCCAGATAATGCTTCAAGGTGGCGGCCGCAACGAATGCATTATGGCGCGGATTGGCCAAGTCCAATGTCTTAATGGCCAGGTGCTCGCTGGCCAGCAGCAAAATCGACTTGGGAACAGCGGTGATTTGAAATAAGCCTTTGCCGCCGTCATGGCTGGTGCGAGGTATGAAAGATGATTCTGCAGCTGCAATACCCTGCAATAAATTCATATCCACTGAAAAAGTTTGCGCGGCTAATTGAATGTCATGGTTGTAAGGAGCGGCGTTATCAAGCATTTTTTGTAATTCGGCTTGTTCGTGTCGACGGTAAGCGGCATACACTTGGTGCGCCAGGGTTATTTGTGCAGCCTGCTGTTTGCCGCCCACCAGATTGCGGAAATCTGTGAAAACTTCTGTGTAGTCTGTTTGAAATACAAGCCAGATACTTGCAATGGATAAGCTGATCGCAGCGAGTGCCGGGAGGGCCATCAGCTTTTGTTTGAGCCAGCCACGTAATTTTATCCAGCCTAGCAATAAACCGGCTGTCAGCAATATCCAGACTGCAATACCAGCCGCAAAAGGCAGTAAATTTTCGAAAAGGCTTAATCCGGAAAATAAATGAGCGGTTGATCCTAGAGTCAGTATGGTGCCAAGCAGTGCCGAACTGCCTAAGCTGATTGTTTCCAGTAGTGCTAAAA
>SXGT01421634.1_pt1 | contig 15222 bp, 14 predicted proteins | sample 3176221 | NCBI WGS metagenome assembly SXGT01 (sample SAMN11356862, study PRJNA531348) | freshwater metagenome | isolation source: freshwater sample F1-120 | place: China: Fuxian Lake, Yuxi | collected 2017-12-25
GGATTGACATCGTTCAACTAAGCGCCTCAAAGCTCGAGGATTGATCACATGAGTGAGTTGTGAGTGGATAACCCACGTTTTGGGGGAGGATGAGGGATTTGAACCCTCGGTAGGTTTCCCTACACACGCTTTCCAAGCGTGCGCACTCGGCCGCTATGCGAATCCTCCTGCTTTTGCAACGATTAGTTACACGGGAAGAACTCTATCGGTGCTATAAACCTTCAATTACCCTAGTGCCTCCGTGCGGCGAAATCGCTTCTGAATTACCCAAAGTCTGGAGGGCAGCAAAGATACGACTCTCACACGCCCTAGCCAAATTCGTTCCTCCAAAGTACTTGTCGAGCTTCTTACGCCCCAGTTAAGAAACTTTAGCAGTTGTTCATTAAGTCATTGATCAATACTTGAGTAATTTCCGCTTGTGCGCTGAGCGTACCCCTCGGAATATCCAACAAAAGTGATTGTTGACCACTAAGCAGTGGCGGGGTGCAGGTTAGCGCACAGTGGTACTTGACGGGAGCGGGCTCAGCGTTTACCCTTTGCTTGTGCTTGTGCTTGTGCTTGTTGGCTTGAATTTCCTATCCGTATGTGTAGATCGTACTTAAGTTCAGTTCGTGGGCGGATGTCTAAGGGAACAGAACAGTGATTCTGGAAGATGTTCTTCGCTTAATCGGCGGCAGCGATTCGCCCGACAGTGACTACATGCCGATCGCCTGTCTGCTGAACAGTGGATATGGCTGTGTCGGCTACTTCAATTGTTCCGTCAACGAGAGGTTGAGCGACACAATCTTGCTGCTCAATATGCGTCTGGTGGACCTCCGTGTGAAAGAAGGTCATTCACGTCGAGGTCGAATTGCGGACTTCCATGATTTCTTACAGGACGTGGCCGCACAGCACGTGCAGGCAGATGAAGACGGCGAAGAGTCCGAACCCATTGAAGGCACGATTCCACTGACTGTGATTCCCGTCGGCGAAATAGCCATGCTTTATCCCGTGGCGCATATCGCAGAGTTGTTGAAGTCCACAAAGCGCGTCACGCCGAATAGTAGTTCTGATGCGTCCAGCGAAGTTCCGACCTTCCTTGACTTCAACAACAAGAGCATCGTGCTCAAGGTGTTACGAACGCAAATCTGGTGAACTGCGTCTTGAAGTCCTGCCAGTCCAGATTACATCGCTGATTTTCTGCAGGTTGTTTCTCGTGTCCATATCGACTTTGCCGACAATTGACTCAGTCGCAGCTCGGCGAGCAGCATCGGCCAGAATGCGACTCCTGCAGATGCACTCTGAGAGCGGCGCCGGACATATCGGCGGAAACCTTTCCTGCCTCGATATTCTCCTGGCCATTTACCATGACGTCTTGACGGAGTTCGATCACTTCGTACTTTCAAAAGGTCATGCCGCCGGTGCTCTCTACACAGCACTGTGGTCGGTGGGACGGTTGTCGGACAGTGACCTGAAAACATTTCATCGCGACGGAACCCTGTTGAGCGGTCATCCTCCGGCCAGAGGTATTGCCGACATTCCCTTCGCAACCGGAAGTCTGGGTCACGGAGTTGGCCTCGCAGCCGGACTCGCACTGGGTCAGCGGCTGCACGAGATCGCTGGCCGAGTGATCTGCCTGACATCGGATGGCGAATGGAACGTAGGCTCGACGTGGGAATCATTGATTTTTGCAAAACATCAGCAGCTCGCGAATCTGGTCGTGGTCGTGGATCAAAACGGATTGCAGGGATTTGGCACGACATCGGAAGTTGCAGATTTGTCTCCACTGGCAGAAAAGTTTCAGGCATTTGGACTGACAACATTCGAAGTTGACGGGCATGATCAGGAGGCACTGACCCGTGTGCTGATGAACGCCACCAACTTTCCAGGGCCACTCATGATCGTGGCGAAGACCATCAAAGGGCACGGCGTTTCGTTCATGGAAAATCGCTTGGAATGGCACTATCTTCCCATGACTTCTGAGCAGTATGAACAGGCATGTCTGGAGGTTGCACTTCCATGAGGCAGGCATTTTGCGATGGCCTGATGCGCGAACAGTCGCGGAAGGAATTCGTTTTCCTGACGGGCGATCTGGGCTTTCGCGCGCTGGAGCCGTTGCGGGATGCGATGGGATCACGATTCATTAACGCGGGAGTGGCCGAACAAAACATGGTCTCCGTCGCTGCGGGCCTGGCCAGACAAAAATTCAGGCCATGGGTTTACAGCATCGCTCCCTTTGTGTTTGCTCGGCCGTTTGAACAAATACGCAATGACATTTGCCTCCACAACCTGCCTGTCGTACTGGTAGGAAACGGTGGCGGTTACGGCTATGGAGTCATGGGAAGCACGCATCATGCGCTGGAAGACTACGGCGTGCTGTTGACCTTGTCCGGGATGCAAGTTGTCATTCCGGCCTTTGACAATGACTTATCGACACTGATTCCGTCTCTGTTTGAGTCTGAGTCCCCGACGTACCTGCGACTCGGAGTTGGTGAGCAACCAAAGGCGTGGACGACTCCGCCGTTCTCACCATGGAGGAAGCTCGTTTCCGGACAAGGCGGAACTCTGTTTGCCGTCGGTCCCTTGGCTGGCTCGTTGTGGGCGGCGTGTGCCGAGAGACCAGAATCCACAAGGCCGAACTTGTGGTGCCTGAGCCAGTTGCCACTTTCGAAACTTCCCGAGGAACTGCTGTATGATCTCGAAAAATCTCCACGGGTGACGATCGCCGAAGAACACGTCGCCCACGGATCAGCAGGACATGCTTTGTCGATGGCTCTTCTTCAGCGGCAATGGTCTCCCGCTTCCCTGAGGCATGTCACCGCTCGCGGCTATCCGTCCGGTCGCTACGGATCCCAAAAGTTTCATCGGGCTGAATGCGGACTCGATCCTGCCAGTCTGCTTGGCACGTTTGAGCTTTAGGCGGCGCGATGAATGGTGCCTCGCCTATAATAACGGTCTTGCCGATTTCGGAATTGATGTTAGCCGAAATACGACGTCTGGACGGACCGATTCTGGTGCTGGGGGCCAGCGGTTTCATCGGTGCCAATCTTCTGCGGACAATTGTGAACGTCCGCAGTGATGTCCACGGTACCGCAAGTCGTCTGCCTGCCTGGCGATTGGAGACAGTTCCGGCGAATAACATCCATGTCGTCGATTTGCTCATCGATTCCAACCTTGATGGACTTCTCGCAAAGGTGAGACCGAGAACGGTCTTCAATTGTGTGGCCTTTGGAGCGTACTCGTTTGAGACAGACTGGCAGTTGATCTACGAGACCAATTTCAATTTTACGACCCGCCTGCTGGAACGCCTGCGCAGCCGTTCGATTTCGATGTACGTGCATGCCGGCAGCTCATCGGAATATGGCGACAATTGTGCCGGGCCAGACGAGCATGCTCACCTTGAGCCCAATTCACATTACGCTGTGTCAAAGGCAGCGGCGGCGCATCTGATTCATTATTACGGTAAGCATTTACACTTTCCCTGTGCGAATCTGCGTCTGTATTCCGTTTACGGACCACTTGAGGATTCGTCGCGTCTCATCCCCAATCTGGTTCGCCACGGACTGCAGAAGAAACTCCCGGAGTTTGTTCGCCCCGACATTTCCCGGGACTTTGTCTATGTTGACGATGTGTCGGTCGCCTTTGTCCAGACGGCCCTGCAGATCAAAGAAACGGAGTATGGAGATTCATTCAACATTGGGACGGGGCGAAAAATCACGATGGCCGACATCGCAAGTGTCGCGAAACAGACCTTCGAAGTCTCCGATTCGCCGCAATTCACAATGACCAGTCGACAATGGGATGTTGCTGATTGGTACGCGGAACCGGCAAAGGCTCGTGAGAGTCTGAAATGGACGCCGCAAGTGCCACTGGAAGTCGGGCTGCAACTAACCGCAGCCTGGATGAGTACTCTGGCTGATTTGACGGCCTACGAACAATCGTCCAAAAAATTACAGCTGGATACCCGGCGCAGTGTGAGTGCGATTGTTGCCTGCTACAAAGATGGTCAAGCCATTCCGATCATGTACCGAAGGCTGAAGGAGACATTCCAGAAGCTCAATGTTGATCATGAAATCATCTTTGTGAATGACTGCAGCCCGGATGATTCTGAAGAAATCATCCGCAGCCTGTCGCAGGACGATACGCGTGTCCTGGGGATTTCACATTCCCGGAATTTTGGTTCGCAGGCGGCCTTCATGAGCGGCCTGCGGCTCGCCAAAAAGAACTCGTGTGTTCTCCTGGACGGCGATCTTCAGGATCCACCGGAACTGATTGAACAGTTCGTCACAAAATGGCGCGAAGGCTTCGATGTCGTTTATGGTCGCCGGGTAAAACGTGATGCCACGCTGTTCATGCAGTTTGCTTACAAGGCGTTTTATCGAGTCTTGGATTACTTTTCCTATGTGACCGTTCCCCACGACGCCGGCGATTTTTCGCTGCTCGATCGCAAAGTGGTAAAGACACTGACGCAATTCCCGGAACGGGGTCTTTTCCTTCGCGGCCTGCGAGCTTTCGCCGGTTTCAGACAGGTTGGCGTGGATTACCACCGCCCCGAGCGCATGTTTGGTCGCAGCACGAACAATCTCATCAGAAATCTCGGCTGGGCGAAAAAGGGGATCCTGAGCTTCAGTAATGCGCCGCTCAATCTGTTAAGTGTCATGGGTGGGGGGCTCTTGCTCTTCACGTTCGCTCTGGCTGTCACTCAAGTGCTGCTTCGAGTGCTTCGTCCGGACTGGGTCCCGCAGGGCATCACAACCGTGCTGCTGGCGATCATGTTCTTCGGCTCGTTGTCAATTTTCGCCACGGCCGTACTCGGTGAGTATCTGGCCAAGGTTTTTGAAGAGGTCAAACATCGTCCGCTTTATATCCGGCGCAGCATCGTCCGCTCTGGTGACATTCGCGATGCCATCGACGAAATCGGGGAGGGCGGACAAGGATGACACCGCCTTTGCTTCCGCATCGCGACAACATGATGCACCGCAGCAGTGAACCATGGCGACCTCCTGTCTTTCGGCATCCGTCAAAGAGACGATACGACTGGATGGCTTCCCTCAGACGTTTTCCCGACTTGCAGGCAGCATCGATCTGGCGGGACCTGAAGTTCCTGTTGAAAAGCTGTCAGGGTGTGGTTCTGGACGTTGGTTGCGGTGCTCAACCTTATCGTTCGTTGTTGCCTGCCGGAGTCCATTACGTCGGGATCGACACAGCGGACACTCAAACGCATTTTGGTTATTCGACCCCGGACACTCTCTACTTTAAGGGTGCAACATGGCCAATTGTCTCGGAAAGCATCAATACCGTGATTGCCACCGAAACACTCGAACACGTCAATCAGCCGGAGAGTTTCCTGTCTGAGGCCAGACGTGTTCTTAAACCCGACGGTTGGATGATTCTAACGGTTCCGTTTTCAGCGAGATGGCATTTCATTCCACATGACTACTGGAGATTCACTCCCAGTGGGCTGAGGACCGTACTGACCGATGCCGGCTTTTCGGTACCGGTCGTCTACGCCAGAGGAAATGAAGTGACGGTCGCCTGCTACAAGGTGATGGCAGTTCTGCTGATGCTGTTGTTCGGTCATTGGGATTCTCCCTTGACCCGGTGGATCGTCAGACTGACAGGGCTGTTTCTGCTGCCGATGTTGTTTGGCCTGGCGATCCTCGGTCAGTTGTCGCTGCGTTCTCGTGGTGGAAACGACTGCCTGGGATATACGGCAATTGCATCAAAACCAGCCCTGAAGCCGCGAGAGGATTGACATGATCGAACGTCTCTGTCCGCTTTGCGGGGATACGGATGCGTCCACTCTTTTCGCGCAAGCGCGTTTTGACCCCGCTCGCCTCGGTGAGTTCGCGTATGCATCGCGCAAGCTGCCCGAATACATGCATCACCGGCTCATGCTATGCAGCTGTTGTGATGTGATCTATGCCAGTCCTGTCCCGGACACGTCAGAACTTGAGTCCGCCTATGAAACCGCTGCTTTCGACAGTCAGCAGGAAGCGGCATACGCAGCAGAAACGTACATCACATCACTGCGAAGCGTCTTCGACCGACTTCCCGATCGCGTCGGTGCGCTGGACATCGGGGCCGGAGATGGTGCATTTTGCGGGGAATTGATGTCGATCGGCTTCTCCAATGTGACAGGACTGGAACCCTCCTCTGCACCAATCGCGGCTGCAGCCGAAAACGTGCAGGCCTGTCTGCGCCAGGAGATGTTTGCTCCGGGACTCTTTCCTCCCGCACAATTTTCACTGGTGACGTGCTTTCAGACAATTGAACACGTCTCTTCTCCTGCACAATTGTGCCATCAGGCCGTTCGATTGCTCAAGCCAGGAGGAGCTCTGTGCCTTGTTGCGCACAATCGGCGCGCGATATCTTGTCGACTGCTCGGGAGACGTTCGCCAATCTTTGATATTGAGCACCTGCAGCTCTTCTCACCGATGAGTTTGCAACACCTGTTCGCAGAAGCGGGACTGCGGTCCATCGTCGTAAAACCCTTGTACAACCGGTACCCGATTTCCTACTGGACCAGGCTGTTTCCGTTTCCGTCAGCGATCAAGACTGCCTTGTTGTGGTCACTCAGGGCCAGCCATGCTGGACAAATCCCTCTGTTGCTGCCGGCAGGCAATCTCCTGGCCTATGGATTTCGCTGATTGTTGTTTGCGATTCGATAATTGCATTTTTCAGAGAGCCTGATTGTTGACCGCTTCATCGCAAATTGACTCATCCATCGTTTCTGTAGAGGCATCAGTCCAAATGCCGCGGTGGAAGCGGGATCTCGCACTTGTCACGGGACTGACGGCTATTATTCAGTTCGCACTGTATTGGCCTTCGTTTATCGGACAGGGAGTGCTGCTTCCCGTTCATATTCTGACCAGACCGGGAAGGTATTTTACTCAGGATCCACAGCAACTTCCGTTACCTAATTACGGTCGCTCTGATCTTGTGCAGGTCAGCGAACCTCATCGCTGGTTTATGGCGGCGGAATATCGTGCTGGCAGAGTTCCCACTTGGACACCGTACGCTTTTTGAGGAACTCTGCTGGCAAGAGCCCCCATCTTTTCTCCGTTTGAGTTGCTCTATGTGCTGTGCCCCAGCCCGCGCGTGCTGCCCCGGATTCAACTGGTAACAGCGATCGTGGCAGCCACCGGCGCGTGGCTTTTCCCCTGCAGAATTCTCAGACTTGGATCTGTGGCCGCGATAACTTGTGGATTGGCCTGGCCGCTGACAGGATTTCTTACTCTTTGGCAGGGCTACTACCTGAGCTACCTAGTCGTTATTTTTTTTCATGGCAATTCCTGGTCCCCCAGGCATTAATTGAAAAAGTGAGTTCCCGCCGCATGGTGAGTCTTGCCTTTGTCACCGCGCTCACACTTGTCAGCGGGCCAGTCGATATGGCTGGCCTCGTACTGCTTGTCAGTGGAATCGTCTGGGTGTGGCACGTTGCGGCTTGGTGGTTGAGATGTCGAAGCGCTGGATCAATTCTGGGTTTGGCAAAATATGCAGGACTTATACAAAGAATTAATACAACTTTTAGAGCAAGACCCGGCTCTAATAATTGAAGATAAATTAAACAAAGCATTAATCATTGACAGAGCTTTATAGCTTGATACTGCTCTACTGAAAATATTACTGAGCAACTTAAATTGAAAAAAGCAATTTTTTGCCGACCTCGATGGTGTTTTGGTGTTTGCAAAATTGCATTTCATCGTTTTGTAAATTCTAAAATGTTCTTGCAAGACAGTTATACTCAATACAATTACAAAATTGGACTGAGCACAGACAACGAAAATTACCTAACAGACAGCAGAGAAGTTGTTTTGGTGTGGCCTCACAAGGACTGTGTTTTAGAAGGTGACGACCTTGACCGCAGAGGCTAGGGTGGCCACAGCGCGTTCCGCTACGACAGTACGTCGGACTAGTCATTCGCAGAGTGTTTCGCTTGATGCACATCGCTCCGTTTCGCGACGATTTTCCGAGTAGCGCGGGCTGAGGCGCCGCGCTACTAGAGGGGTTCGCTGTCACTTTTGGTTGCGGCCTCGAGCCGCGTCGGAAAATTTCCGGGCTAACCCCCGTCGCCACGGTTCAGTTTTCAAACCAGCGTTTGGCCGTTGCCAGAACCGAGCGGGCCGGGGCAGTCTCGAGCGTGGCTTGGTCCGGGAGCGGGCCGCCACTCTTCCGATGCGCTGCCCCATGAAATTTGCCTCCCTCCTGCTGTTGCCGGCACTGGCCGGATTGTGGCCGTCGGCGATCGCCGGGGCCGCAGCACCGCGGCCGAATGTCATCTTGATGATGTCGGACGATCAGGGCTGGGGCGACGTCGGCTTCAACGGCCATCCGGTCCGGAAGACGGGCCACCTCGACGCGAGGGCGTGCGACTGGAGCGGTTCTACGCGGCGGTGCCAGTGTGCTCACCGACGCGCGGCTCGTGCCCCACCGGACTGCACCCGAGCCGGTATAGTATAAAACGGGTAAGCGAGGGAGAAATTCCCGCGGGCGACGTCACCCGCGGAGGCCCTGCGCGCGGCCGGCTACGCCACCGGGAATTTCGGTAAATGGCACCTCGGGCAGCTCAGCCGAACCCTGTGGCAGGGGCGCAAAAACAAGGTGGAGGCCTCGCGCCTTGCGCAGCCGTGGGAGCACGGCTTCACGACCTGCTTCACCACCGAGGGCAATGTGCCGATGTTCAACCCCTACTCCTACACCCACACCGCGGAGCGGGTGGAGAGCATCCTCCAGCAGGACGCCGAGACCGTGGGCACTGAGCACCGCTGGGCGGAGAACTACAAAAGGCAGCGGCTAAGACGCGTCCATGTCTAGAACTATTTCTTCGAGAGAGATATTAAAGAAGCGAAATCAATTAAGTGTCCAAACGTATCTTCATCTCAGCCGACCAGGGCATGGCAATCATCTACTTCCTGCAAAGCGACCTCGTCCCGACTCTGCTTGCCGTGGGCGTTGAAATCGTTGTCCTCACCGACGACGCAATCAAAACAAAACTCGCAACTCGCAACTCGCAACACGTAACACGTAACACGTAACACGGTCTCACTTTCGAAAGTCTGCGTTTCAAACAAGCCGATCAATACGCCAAAACTGTCAGCCCGCGCTGGCAGTGGCTGCTCGCCTACCTGCGCCGCGTCGGCGGCTCACGCCGCATCAACACCGAAGCCATGGACAGCCACATCTGGGAAGTCTGGGCGGAGTGTACTCGCCGGCAACGCAGGAGCGCGTTGCCGTGGAAGCGGGCGCGGGTGTGGTTATTGAGGATCGCGCCCGGCTGCTGGAATTTCAGATTGGTCCTTGATTATGAGCAGCGCAGCTGGTGTGCCGGGGACACGCGCAGGCAGTAATTGCAACTTGAAGCGGGCCGCGGTGTCTGTACGCCGGCGGCCAGAACGGAGTGCGGCGTATCAAGTGGTGCGTCAGAATTTAAAGCAACGGCTGTTGCGGCCCAGCGTGAGTAGGCGTGGTCCAGCTGCTGGCGGAGCGCCCTGAGTGTTTTGGACTGCCGATGCTGGCCTGCAGAAGTTGTGTAATTCCCGCTTGTTGAATGAGCGTACCTCTCGGAATATCCAACAAGAGTAATCGTTGACATCATTGACCATTAAGAAGTGGCGGGGTGCAGGTTAGCGCAAATTGGTACTTGACGAGAGCGGGCCCAGCGCTTACAGTTTGCTTGGGGTTGTTGGCTTTAATTTCTTATCTGGAAGGCAGTTCTAACTGCAAGGTATTTGTGGTGCCGCCGCCAAGAATCTTTCTTGGTATAAACAAATGCCCTTGCTGGCTTTGATTGCCTTGTTCTTGGTTATGAACCCGATCAACAAACTGGCACGCTTACTGGGCGTGGAAGGCATGGATCACATCAGCGGGCAAAACGTCATGGAAGATGCTGACGCAATCCGCGATAAGTTGGCGGAGGCGTTCCTGCACAAAACGGCTGCCGAATGGCTGGAAATTCTGCTAGTAGAAGACATCTGGTGTGCGCCCGTCTACGAATTTGCTGACATCGAAAAAGACCCGCAAGTGCTTGAGAACGAGATGATCATCAGCTACGAGCATCCAAAAGTTGGCACCGTGCGGGCTGTGGGTACGCCTGTGAAGTTTCAAGGCACCCCGGGTGAAATTCGCCGCCCCGCGCCTCTCTTAGGTCAGCACACGATAGAAATTTTGCATGAATTTGCGGGTTACAACGATCAAGAGATCAAAAACCTGTTAGCTAGCCATGTGGTTTTCAATGGAGAATCGCATGGCTAGACAACCTGCTTTTCTGAGCCTGCAAGAACTGGCAGCCCATGTTAAGGATGGTGACGCGCTGGGGGTTGGGGGGCTGCATTTTTCCCGCCTGCCAATTGCCCTGATTCAAGAAGTCATCGCTCAAAAACGTAAGAATCTCGACTATGTGACGTGGGGCGGCGGGCTGGCGTTGGAACTCCTGCTAGCGGCAAATGCTATCCGCAAAATGGTGTTTTGTTTTTCCAGCCTCGATATTTTTGGCTTGGCGCCGCTCTTCCGAAAGGTTTTGGAAGAAGGCAGCCTGGAGGTCGAGGAATGGAACGCCCTAGCAATGATTCAGGGTTTCAATGCTGCTGAACAGTTGCTGCCCTCGATGCCCTTTCCACTGCCCGCAGGTTCTGAATTGGTGGAGAGGTCGGGCTTTGCGCCAGTCTATGTCGATCCGATAACAGGACATAAGATGGGTGCGGCGCGTGCCTTACATCTCGATGTGGTTGTGATGCACGCCCAACGCGCCGATGAAGCAGGTAACGTGGAAATTCAGGGCGCACGCGGGCTGGACAAAAGTGCCATCGGCGCGGCGAAAAAAGTACTGGTCACGGTAGAAGAAATCGTGCCACGTGGCACCTTTCAAGCGGATCGGCGCGGTTTGATCATCGGGCGTACGTTCATCACTGCAATTGCCCCTGCGCCGCGTGGTGCCTATCCTGCTTCCTGCCTGCCTTATTACATTACTGATTACCGCTCTTTACTAGAGGTAACAGCCTCGACACCGCTAGACTTGAAGCCCGCCAATGAAGACCGATTTAAGCTGCTGGCGCAAGCCGCCCACATTCCCGCTGCTAAAGTCACGGGCGCGGTGCTATTCAAACAGCGACAAAATGCTGACCTCAAGGCAGTGCCGACTATTGATGAACAGATGGTGGTCACTTTGGCGCATTTATACGACAACGAAAGCATCTGCGCGGCGGGTGCAGTCTCGCCGTTGGCGATTATTTCGTACATGCTCGCCAAACGCACACATGCACCCAATTTGGTGACCATGATGATCAGCAGCGGCTTGGTTGATCCTGCGGTGCGCCCGATGTTGATGCTTTTGGCAGAGTCAGTTGATTTTGAAACCTGCGCCTTCCACTGTGGCGGTGATGATACCTATCACTGGTACTATCAGCGTAGCGCAGTTTCGCATGAAGTGGTCAGCGCGGCGCAAATTGATCGGTTTGGTCGCGCCAATAACATCATGCTGACTTCGCCCAGCGGCAAAAAAGTGCGCCTTCCCGGTCAAGGCGGCATGGCGGATGTGGCGAATATGCACCAAAACTTTTTGATGTATTTGACCCGCCATTCCAAATTAACACTCGTGCATGAAGTCGAATATGTGAGTGCTGCGCGTGGCTTGGTCACGGACGAGGAACGTCTAGCCGTCGGCTATCGGCCGGGCTATATGCGCCTAGTGACCAACATGGGCGTTTTTGAGATGAATAAACAAACACGCTTGCTGGAATTGATCGCCGTGCATCCAGGCGTAAGCCTCGATCAGGTACGGGCTGAAACGGGTTTCGAGATTATCCTTGCGCCGAGCTTCCATGAAGCTGCGCCCCCTACTGCCGAAGAACTGCGCTTGCTACGTACTGAGATCGATCCCTTGGGTATTCGCCGCCTAGAATTCAGCCCCAGCAAAGATCGTACCGCACTCATTGATGAACTGCTGACAATGGAAGAAGCCGCTATCACGGAACTCATTCAATGATCGAACTAAAAGGCATCACATGGGATCATGCCCGCGGCTATGATCCCGTCGTCGCAACGGCTGAAGCCTATATGCAGTCGCATCCAGAGGTGCGAATCACATGGCAAAAGCGTTCGCTCAAAGAATTTGGGGATTTTCCGATTGAAAAGCTGGCAGAAAACTTTGACTTTTTGATTATCGATCATCCTTTTGTCGGTTTCGGGGCTGCTTCCGGTTGCTTGATCCCCTTAGAAGACCATATTTCAAGTGAGTTTCTTAGCGATCAAGCTGCCAACAGTATCGGAAAAAGCCATCCCAGTTACCTATACGATGGTCACCAATGGGCATTAGCCATTGACGCGGCCGCGCAGATCAGCAGCTATCGCGCTGATTTGCTGGACGAGGTGCCACGCACTTGGGATGAAGTTCTGACATTAGCGCGTAAGCTCAAAGCGGGAGGCAAGCATTGGGTAGCTGCCACCCTTTGCCCGATTGACACCCTGATGCACTTCTTTTCGATTGCTGCCAGCACAGGCGAAGACCCCTGCACGACTTCTGATGTGTTTGTCAGTCGGCAGGTCGGGCGTTATGCGCTCGCCGTCATGATCGAACTCAAAGAAATTTGCCATCCAGAGTCGATCAACTGGAATCCGATTATGACTTACAACCGCATGAGCAACACGGATGAGATTGCCTACTGTCCTTTAGGCTTTGGCTACTCCAATTACGGGCGCAAGGGCTTTGCGCCTAAACTGCTCAGCTTTGCCAATGTACCGCGTCAAGCCAATAGCCGCACCTCGCGAGGGGCAATTTTGGGGGGAACGGGTTTTGCTATCTCAAGCCGCTGCCAGCATATTCCCCAAGCGGTAGATTATGCTGTTTTTACTGCCAGCCCGCATGTGCAGCGTGGGCTGTATTTTGATCATGGCGGTCAGCCCGGACATCGTGCAGCATGGTTGGACGAACGGACGAACGCGGCTTGTAACAATTTCTTCAAAGACACGCTCGAAACGCTTGACAATTCCTACTTGCGCCCACGTTATGACGGCTATATGTGGTTACAGGAAACAGCGTGGTATGCCATGCACGCTTTCTTGGCGCGGGGAGGCGATCCTGAAACTATGCTAGATACGCTCGATGATCTGTATCGTCAGAGTCTTCAAAGGAAAACAGCATGAAACTAGGACTCGGCTTATATCGTGCCATGCTGACCACCGAAAATTTTCGTTTTGCCCGCCAATGTGGGGCAACGCATCTTGTGGTGCATTGGGTGGATTACTTTCGCACCGCCGACAGCCTGTCTACTGGCAGCGGGGGTGACACATGGGGCGTCAGCACTAATCAGGGTAAATTGTGGACCTATGAAGAACTGCGCGATTTGGTTGAGGCGGCAAAGGCAGAAGGCTTAGAAATCGCCGCCATTGAAAACTTTGATCCGTCGCACTGGTATGATGTGCTGCTTGATGGACCTCAAAAGAAGCAGCAGCTTGAGGACATCAAAACGACCATTCGCAATGTAGGCAAGGCGGGTATCCCTGTCATGGGCTACTGCTTTACTGTCGTTGGGGTATGGGGACGCACAGAGGGTGCTGCGGCACGCGGCGGCGCGACCGCCGTCGGTTACCTCGATGCGCTTGCACCTGAGCAAACGCCAATCCCGAACGGCACGGTCTGGAACATGGTGTATGATCCCAACGCACCCGCGGGCAGCATTGGCAGCGTCAGCCGCGAAGAAATGTGGCAGCGCATCACGGAGTTCCTCCACGCCATTGTACCCGTTGCCGAAGATGCTGGGGTGCGTCTGGCAGCCCATCCCGATGATCCACCCTTGCCCACGCTGCGCGGTGTGGCGCGGCTTATTCACCAGCCGCAGCAATACCAGCAATTGCTTGATATTGCCCCTAGCCACTCTAATGCGCTGGAATTCTGCGTTGGCACGCTTGCCGAAATGACCGAAGGCAATATCTACGACGTGGTGGAACACTACAGCAAACAGGGCAAACTAGCTTATGTCCATCTGCGGAACGTGGTTGGCAAAGTGCCAAATTATCACGAAGTCTTTATTGATGAAGGTGACGTTGATATGTTCCGCGTCCTGAGCATCCTGAACAAAAACAATTTTGAGGGCGTCCTGATTCCCGATCATACACCGCAAATGACCTGCCCGGCACCGTGGCACGCTGGGATGGCGTATACGCTGGGTTGGATGCGTGCGGCAATCACGGCGATTCAGCAGAATTAGTTTACTTCGAAAGGACGAAACCATGTGGCAAGACGACAATGAACTTTTCAAGCTAATGCGTCAAGAGCTATTCACCGCCGTTGTCGGCGATGTTTTGGATAAGCTAGAGCTTTTTCATCAGTTCTTGCCACCAAACATCCAACCCCTGCGCGATGACATGATCGTGGTGGGGCGCGCCATGCCCGTATTGGATGTAGATTATTTTGGTGAAGTCATTCATGGCAAGCACGCATTGAGCCAAAAGCCTTTTGGCTTATTGTTTGAGGCCTTAGATGATTTGAAACCTAATGAAGTCTATGTCTCTACAGGGGGATCGCCGCGCTATGCCGTGTGGGGCGGTTTGATGTCTACCCGCGCCATTCACCTCAAAGCGGCTGGTGCAATTTTGGATGGCTACACCAGAGATACCAACGAAATTTTCAAGCTCAATTTCCCGGTCTTCTCGCATGGACGCTACGGTCAAGATCAAGGAGCGCGTGGCAAAGTGGTGGACTTCCGTGTTCCGATTGAAATTGGCGGAATCCGTATTGAAGCGGGGGACATCCTTTTTGGTGATATTGATGGCGTGCTGGTTGTGCCGCAGCGTGTGGAAAAAGATGCCATTAGCCGCGCCCTAGAAAAAGTCCGCAAAGAAAATCTGGTCAAGAAAGCGCTGGAAGAAGGCATGAGTACCGTCGAAGCCTTCCGTACTTATGGAGTAATGTAAGGTGTCGGGTTTTGCAGTAAATGTGGCTGTTGTGACGGGCGGCGGTGCGGGTATCGGGCGTGCTTGTGTGGAAGCCTTTGCCCGCGATGGTGTAGCAGTTGTGGCGGGCGGGTGCGCCTGATTGGCTTTGCACAGAGCCGGCGACGGTGCGACAGATATTGGCGCATGCCGGCGAGCCAACAACTGCGCCGTCAATCGCACCCGCGCGCTCACCACCGGTGGAGGCGAATGCACAGCAGCTGATTGCTCCAGAAGCAGTAGAGGCAGTCCCCGAGCTTGAGTTTGACCAGACGGCAAACCTTACAGCAGAAGCCGGGGATAATGGGCGTCCCC
>SXGT01075404.1_pt1 | contig 15221 bp, 14 predicted proteins | sample 3176221 | NCBI WGS metagenome assembly SXGT01 (sample SAMN11356862, study PRJNA531348) | freshwater metagenome | isolation source: freshwater sample F1-120 | place: China: Fuxian Lake, Yuxi | collected 2017-12-25
CTTTTGGAGGGGAAATGGCCGGCAACGTCGCGCCTTCGGACCGAGACCGGTCGACGATGGCGACCACCCAAGAAAATGCCGTAGGGGGACCGATGGTGCCTTGACACAACCGGCCACCTCATAGAAGGACCCGGGGGTGACTTCGCCTTCCTCGGCCCCGAGCACCACGATGGCATCGCCACCCAAAACACGACCGCGCCAGAGCAGCCCGACCGTTCGGGTCGGCGACATGCGGCGTTGTACCCATCGCCGCCGCCGGTGTGGGGTGCGGTGACGTGGCGGGTGACGGGTCGGGTGGAATTGGCCGAGCGGAGCGTTTCGCCGCTTGCGGCGGAACGTCGGAGCGAGCGCCAATTTCAGCCGGCCCGGCAGGACCCGGGGGTGACTTCGTCTTCCTCGGCCCCGAGCACCACGATGGCATCGCCACCGAGCATGTCGCCGACCCGCCCCCGGTCACCGCGTCCCGCCTGGCGCACTATGCGAGGATCATCCTCGTGTACGCCCCCACGAAGAACGTCAGGATGATGACGCCCGTGAACGTGTGAGCCGTGTTGAGGTAGCGGAAGCGCATGTCGGTCTGGCCGAAGTCCCAGCCGGTGTTGAACCCCCCGAGCGACTGCAAGGAGATGTACAGGAGGCCAAACCACGGGATGTCGCGGATCGCGACGTCGTCGCCGCCGTAGCTCATGACGGTGTCCGGACAGAAACGACGGTACAACCCAGCGAAAACGAGGCACACCAACAACGCGGTCACGGCGAGGTTGCCGAGGCGCACCCCCCAACCGAACGCCTGCTCGAAGACGAGGAACTGCACCGGGGCCAGGAGCCACGCGCCCACGCCCCCGTCGTGGACCGACGCCACCAGCTCCCGGTGTTTGAGCCACCAGTACGCCCAGTCTTCGTCGTCGGCCATCGCGCGGTCCCCGAAGCTCTGCTTCAGGCTGATGTACTCGTCGACCGCGCGGTCATGACATGCCGACACGAACGCCGACTCCGACACCTCGCGACTCAACTGCTGGCGTTGAAAGCGAATGTCTCCCGACGGGGCCACGTCACCGTCGGCGCAGCGCGCGTACCACAGGCGATGCGCGCCCCCCTCGCCCTCGACCTGGGAACGATCCACCTGGAAGGTACCGATCTCAGCGCCGTAGAACGAGAGGGTGCCGCCGGGACCGAAGCTCGCGTCGGTGAGGGTCACACGGCCGGGGACGTTGGCGTCGTCCAGGAGCAGCGTCGCGTGGAACACCGCCTCGTTGAGCGCGAGCTCCTGCGCGTAGATCGTGGAGAAGTCCGCGACGCTGTACCAGGTCGTGCGCTCGAAGTGGGTCTCGCCGCCGAACTGGGTGTTGTAGAAGCCCGCGAGGGTGTCGGCGCCGGGACGTCCGAACTGCACCCCTTCGAAGATGACGAAGCCGGTGAGCACCGCGTTGTCGAAGCGCAGGTTGCCGCCGATGCGGGCGGTCAGGTCGTCGACGCTGCGGACGCCGTAGCTGGTCTGGGCGGCCAGCGGCTCGGCCGCGTCGTCGTCGCCCTGGTAGTCGCGGTACAAGGCCAAGAGCGGCGCCGGGTCGCCGCGGTGGCGCGCCCGCGTGGCGCCGTCGAGGGCGAAGCGAACCTTGCCGGTCACCTCTGCGTCCGCGAGCTCGGTGTCGGCGCGCAGATCGGCCCCGAAGAGGTCGAGTCCGCCGAGCTTGACCTCCTTGAGCATCAACGGGCCGGCGACCACCGCGCGGCTGAGGTTCAACCGACCGCCGACCCGCGACTTGTCGAAGCTCACGCCCCCGCCGAACTCGGCGTTCTCGAAGGTGGCGCCGTGTTCGAACTCGCACGCGTCGAAGTGGACCGGCGCTTCGAACCAGGCCGAATCGAAGTAGACCGTCTGCACCGACCCGAGCTCGGTGAAGCGGGTCTCCGCCCGGAACCGGGTGTGGCCGAAGTAGGCGGCCCGCGAGAGGCGCGCACGCTTGAAGTTGGCGCCCTCGGCGAAGGTCGAGAAGCGGAAGTCGGCGTTGGACGCGACGCGGGCGCCGCGAAAGTCGGCCACCTGCTCGAAGACCGTGAACGGGAACCGCGCCACACGGCCGCTGATCGCCACGTCCTGGAAGTTGGCGGCGCCGAGAAACACGGTCTCGCGCGTGGAGAGCTCGCCGAACCGGCTCCCGGGGATGGCCTGGCCCTTGTTCACCTCGCCGTCCCAGGTCTTTCCCACCTGGAAGTCCCCGAGGACGAAGCCCTTGATCGCGAACGCGCCGACATCCCGGTTGGGGATGTGCACCCGGCCGACGACGCACCGGTCGAGCACGATCTTGGGCGCGAGTTGGCGGGTGTCGACGCCCGTGAGGTCGAGGTTCTCGATGTAGCAGTACTTCAGCCGCGCTTCGCCGTTGGCGTCGGCGCGGGACAGGACGTCGACGACGTCCCGGTCCGCGATGACCTGGAGCGCCCGTTCTTCGCCGGTCGTCGTCACGTAGATGGGGACGGTCTCCCCGGCCTTGGCGCGGGCCACCCGCGCACGGACGTCGGCCACGACCTCGGCGAAGATCGCGTCGCGCTCCGGCGAACGGCTCAAAACCCGCAAGCCGATGGCGGCGTGAAGCGGGTCCTTCTTGGCGAGCGCGCGGTAGTGTGCGTCGGCCGCCGCGAAGTCTCCGAGGTCCTCGGCGATGGTCGCCGCGCGCAGCTCCTTGGCCTTGCCGAAGTAGATGGTGCGCTCGTCCTTGTCGTAGGCCACCGACAACAACGTCTCCGCGAGCGCCGCCTCGCCGCGGCCCGCGGCCGCGAGGGCGGCCGTGCGGATCACCGCCGGGTCTTCGTGGGACTCCACCGCCGGCGCGGCGGAGGCCGCGTCCGGGGCCGGCGGGGGGGCCACCGGCGCGGGGCCCTCGGCGCGCGCGCGCCACCCACCGGCCACCCCGAGGAGCAACCCCACCACCACCAACCCCCGCGCCAGCGCCCGCATCGCCCGCGCGTAGCACGGTCCCCTCACGAGGGGCAGGTGCTATGATCGCGTGGTGCAGCCCGACGAAAACGCACCCACTCCGGAGGATCTGTCCCGGTACGGCGCGGGCGCGCGTGTGCTCGACACCGCAGGCATCGTCGGTTTCTTCGTGCTCGCGGCGGCGACGATCTGGCGGGCGTGGACGGGCCCACCGATGCCGCCGGTCGCGGTGCTGGCGACGCTCGGCGCCGGCTACGTCGCGGCCGACCTGTTCTCCGGCCTGGTCCACTGGTTCTTCGACACGTGGCTCAGCGTGCGCACGCCGCTCCTCGGACCGATGTTCGTTCGGCCGTTCCGCGAGCACCACGTCGACCCGCTGTCGATCACCCGACACGACTTCGTCGAGGTGAACGGGAGCAACTGCCTGGCCACGTGCCCGGTCCTGGTGGCCGCGCTCGCGATCCCGCCGAGCTCGCTGCCGGCGCAGCTCGCGGCGCTCGCGCTCGTCGCGTTGTGCTTCGGCATCTTCTGCACCAACCAGTTCCACCGTTGGGCGCACCTCCCCAGCCCGCCGCGGGCGGCGAAGATCCTCCAGGACCTCGGCCTGGTGCTCGGTCGTGCGCACCACGCCGTGCATCACCAGGCGCCGTACGCCCGGCACTACTGCATCACCACCGGGTGGCTCAACCCGGTGCTCGACTCCATTGGGTTCTTCCGCGGGTTGGAGCGTGTGATCACGGGGATCACCGGAGCCCGTGCGCGGGCGGAGGACGCCTCGCTGACCTAGCGCCGGCGAGATAGCCGCCGGCGATGCGCTCCTTCGTCGCCCCCGTCTTCCTGTTCGTGGTCCTCCCCTTCACGGCGTGCAGCACCACGGCGCCCGACTCGGCCAACTCGGCAGACTCGGCAGACTCGGCCGACACCGACACCGCCGCGTGCTCCGAAGTGACCAGCGGGGACGACTGGGCGTGGAACGGCGCGTGCCCGAAGATGCGCACCCCGTGCGACATCGTCGTGACCGAGTGTTCGTTCGAGATCGACTACGAGGCCGATGGCGGCATGACGATGGGGATGCCATACGCGGCCACCGTCGCGGCCGACGTGGTCACCTTCGCCGACGGCGACACGGTGACGGGGTGCGTGGGCACGGTCCTGTCGTCCGACCGCATCGAGGGCACCTGCGACGGCGGCTGCGCCTTCACGTTGTCGCGGTGAGCGCCTCGTCGTCGTAGTCCACCGACACCAGGTACAACCCCCCCGGGCGCGCGGTGCGGCCCGCGCGGGAGGGGTCGCCGGACGCGAGCACGGCCGCGAACCCGGCGGGGGTCAGGCGCCCCTCCCCGACCTCGACGAGCGTGCCCACCATGCGGCGCACCTGGTAGCGCAAGAAGCCGTTGCCGTGGAAGACGAGGTGGTGCTCGCCGCCACCGATCTCGAGGTGTTCCGCCCGGTCGATGGTGCGCACCGGGGACCGCGCCGTGCAGCCCGCGCCACGGAACGCCGAGAAGTCGTGGGTGCCCACCAGCGCGGGGAGCGCCGCCTCGACCGCCCGCCAGTCCAGGGGGCGCTTCAGGTGCAGGGCGAGCCCGACCAGGAAGGGGCTCCGGTCGCGCCGCTGCACGAGGCGGTAGCGGTAGGTCTTGCCGCGCGCGGAGAAGCGGGCGTGGAACCCGTCGGCCACGCGGTCGGCCTGGACCACCGCGATCTCCGGCGGGAGGGCGGTGTTGAGCCCCATGCGCAGCTTGTCCGGGCTGCGCTCGACGTCGACGGTGAAGCTCACCACCTGCCCGAGGGCGTGCACCCCCGAGTCGGTGCGCCCGCTCCCGTGCACGATCACCCGATCGACACCGAAGTGCGCCGACAACGCCGCCTCCAGCGTGCTCTGCACGCTGGGGTGGTGCGGCTGGGTCTGGAATCCCGCGTACGCGCGGCCGTCGTACTCCAAGACCAGGCGGTAGGTCGGCACCCGCGACGGCCTAGTAGTCGAACTTCAGGCCGAAGGTCAGCTCGGTGGAGGTGAAGTCCAGGGCGTCGGTGCCCAACGCGTACGTCTGGCGGTATTCGGCCACCAGGTAGGTGTCGTTGACCCCGGCCACCGTCTCGAGGCGGCTCGCCGACGCCTGGTCGAGCGGGTCGAGCAGGAGGTAGAGGCCGGCGCCCCAGTGCCAGCCGGGCGACCCGTCGGTGGTGTCGCCGCCGCCGTCCGCGTCGTAGTCCGACACCCACGTCTCGTTCCACAACCAGTAGTCGATGCCCGCGCGCGCGAACGGGACCACCGGCTGCTCCTTGAACAGGTCCAGGCGCACCGTCGCGTCCAGCGCGAACGGCACGGCGGTGAGCGTGTCCTCGTCGCTCGAGGACTCGCCCGATTCGGTGGTCTGCCCGCCGGAGTCGCTGTACAGGCCGAAGTTGAAGTCGACCTCCACCAGGTTGCGGGTCCACCCGATCTCGGCGCGGAGCAGGCGGTTGTCGGAGCTCCCGAAGGTGTCGGTGAGCGCGGTGTTGGACTGCGACAAGAACGGACCGTAGCGGACCTCGAAGTTCCAGCTCCGCGGGGTCAGGTCGTCCTCGTGCGGCCGCGCCTGCGCCACGCCGGGCGCCGCCGCCGCGGCGAGCGCCACGACGCCGAACATCGCCGATCGCCGCACCACCGACCGCCCCCGTCGTGCGAAGACCGCGCCCGCCGCCGCCGCCGCCCCGCACCAGCCGGCGGCGAAGAGCGGCAAGCCGCAGAAGCCCTCCAGGCCGAGGCGCTGGCTGAGCGACCACGTCTCCTCGGGGGTGACGGCGATGACGTTGGACATGGCTCCCTCCTGATCTTCGTCGTAGGCCCGGAGGGCCACATAGTAGGTCTGGCCGTTGGTGAGGCCACCGATGGTGACCTCGAAGGTGCCGTACGCATCGGGCGTGCCGACGATCTCGCCGGGGTCGGTGTCGGGGCCCTCGTACTCCGGCCCACCCGTGGGGTAGTCGGCGGGGTCCCACTCCACGGTGCTGATCCACACCTGGTAGCTGTCGGCCACGCCGGCGGAGAGCGCGTCGACCGACACGCGCACCACCTGGTCGCCGAAGGTCACCGTGCTCGCGGACAACTCCAGCGCTTCGGGCACCTCGTCCACCTGGACGAACGTGCCGTCGCGCCCGGTGAAGCCCGCGTCGTCGGTCACCTGGACCTCGACGAGGTAGTTGAGGTCGCCACCGTCTTCGCTCGCAGGGAGCGTGAAGCTCGCGGTCGCCGGCTCGCCGGCCACGACCGTGCCCGCGCCGCCCGCGACCGCCTCGGGGCCGTCGCCACCGCCCTGGACCTGTCGGTACACCTGGTAGGACCCGTCCACATCGGCGACAAAGCCGATCTCCACGGTCTCCTCGGTGGTGACCGTGTCCGCCGAGACGGTGCTGATCTCGACCCACGGGCGGTCGGTCACGACCGACACCCCGTCCGCAGCGGCGACAAAGCCGTAGCCGTTGATGGCGCGCAGACCGGTGACCTCCGAGCCGACATCGAGGACCTGCGCTTCGTCCCCGATGGAGGTGCTGCCCTCGTATGCGTAGAAGTGGACCCCGTCGGCCGCGGCCAGCGCCAGCCACCCACCGTCGGTGTCGAGCCCGCCCACCGCCGTCACGTCGGTGAGCGCGGGTTCGGACAGGAAGATGATGTCGATCTCCGCGGTGTCGCTGGCGAGGTAGCCCACCGAGTAGGCCCCCTGCGTCGCCAACCACACGGTGGTGCTCTGCGTGGTGAGCCACAGGTCCTGGAGGTCCTGCGAACCTTCGTTGATCGCGCTGGACGTGCCCGACAGGCCCGACGCCGACACCTGCACCCGGTTGATGTTCGCGCCGCCGCTGAGCACGTACAGGTAGGTGATCGTGCGCGCCCCCGACTCGGAATCGGTGGTGTAGCGGGCCTCCATCGCTTCGAATCCGGAGTCGGCCAGGTCGTAGACACTCTCGTACTTGGCGCTCCCGGTCACGACGTCGTAGCCCATGACGACCGCGCCGGACTCGGGATCGTCGAGCACGGCGTAGACCGAGGTGTCGTCCGCTTCGAGGGCCAGGGGCGGCGCGCTGACGCCGATGCCGGTCATCCACGTGGGGCCGACCCCCGACTCCAGCGACCACTGGCCGAGCGTCTGGTCGTCCATCGCGGCGAAGAGCACCGGCGCGTCGCCGCCGCCGATGGCCACCGCGACCGCGCTCGCGCCGGTGTCGGCGACCGCGTTCCACGGGGTCCACGTTGCCGTGTCGAGCACCACGATCTCACCCTCGGCCGTGACCCAGGCCACCCACGCTTCGTCGCCGGTGCTGGTGATGTCGGCCACCGCACCGCTGGGAACCAGGGCGGCGACGTGATCGGGAGCGGCAGACGCCAACGAGACGAGGAAAAACAACATCATGCCTCCACGCGAGTGGTGAGCCCCGACGCGACCAAGGCCTCTGCCAACGCCACCGGCACGGCCGCGCCGGCGCCGGCGACATTGTCGGCCGCGACCCACAAGTGGATGCCGTCGCCCGACGGATCGGGCCGGACACCGCCGAAGTAGACCAGGCCCCGGCCCATGACCTTGCGTGGCCGCAGGGTGCGCAGCCGGCCCGCCGTCGCGAGCCCCGCGCCGTCGCGAAGCGCCGTCTCCGCCGCTTCGGCGTCGTCGACGCCGCGGATGTGCAGGGCGGCCGTCATGCCGGTGAAGACCGGCTGGGTGCACACCTGCACGCCCACGCGCGCGGGGTTGATGCCGAAGAGCTCGCTGAGCTCGGCGCCGAGGACCAGCTCGCGTGCGCTCCACTCGCCCGCATCGGCATCCTCGGGCAGCGTGTCGAACGCGAGGCCCTCGGGGAAGTGGCGCCGCGGGGGGTCCTGAAGGTTGAACGACGCCACGACCTGCTGCGAGAGCTCCTCGGTGGCGGCGCGCCCGTACGCGCTCGCGGGCAGGTTGATGAGCCCGGTGATCGTGTGTGCCCCGAGCGGGAGCAGCGGCGCCAGCACCGTGCCGAGGAGCCAGCCCGGCGCGCTCGGCGTGCGCGCCCCGCCGGCCCGCGCGATCTCCGCCTCGGGAATGGGGCGCACACCCGGGAGGACCAGCGGCCCCGCGAACACACCGGCGCAGTTGTTGCCGACGTCGACGATGAGCGTGCCGCGCGACGCGAACGACGGCACGATGCGCTGCGCGATGGCCGCCGGGAGCGCCGAGAACGCGAGCGTGAGGCCGGAGTCTGCCGCTTCGGCCAGCACCTTGACCGGGATCGTGGCTTTTCCGTACTCGACGCTGTCGCGACGCATCGCGCGGGAGGCGTAGGCCGAGACCTCGGCGCCGGACAACGCCCCCTCCGCCAGCCGCAAAAGGAGGGCCTCGCCCACGTTCCCCGTGGCGCCGAGCACCGCGATCGACACATCCATCATGGCGCGGGCCCTAACGCGCGAGGGCGCCCCCCGGGGAAGCCGGGCGGCGCCCTCGAAACTTCGGGACGTCCTCAGACGTTCTTGTGCGAATCCAGGATCGACTGCATCCGCTCTTTCCCACGCAACTTCAGCCGCTTGAGCCGTCCGATCTCCCGACGCTCGGCCTCGGTGGGGTACCGAAGGGAGTCCAGCCGCGTGAGGTCCTTCTCGAAGGCCTGATGACGGTGCCAGAGGTGCCGCAGCTCGTCGTGCTTCGGCGTCAGGCGCTGGATGAGGTCGATCTCGGAACGCTCCATGCTTGCTCCTGGTCGGGGTTGTGCGGACAGTCTATCCAAGTCGTGGCGACGCGACGGCAGCCGGCGGCGTGGCGTCGGGCTCGCGGAGGTAGGCGGCGCCGACGTCGCCAGCGTCGACCTCCGGGGTCGCGAGCAGGAGCCCCGCAGCGGCGCGCACGTAGGCGTCGCGAGCGACCGTCCACGGCGGGACGCACGCCAGGAGCGGCCCCGCGACGACGACCCCCTCCCCCACGCACACCGCCTGCGTCCACACCTGCGCCGCCAGCACCTCGGCCGCGGCATCCGCCGGCGGCCCGAGCGCGAGGGGCGCCGCCCCCCGGGTGTCGAACGCCTGGGCGTACAGGCGGCCCTTGCGCGCGTCGAGCAGCGCCACGACACAGGCCCGCCCCGGCGCGGCCGCGGCGCGCAGCGCCAACGACGACAGCACCTGCACCGGAACCCCCCGCGCGAGCGCGAGGCCGAGGGCGTGTGCCAGCCCCACCCGGAGCCCCGTGAACGCACCCGGCCCGTTCACGACCGCGACGGCGTCGGGGGAGCCCACCGCCGCGACGGCGCGCGCGAGCGCCGGCGTGAGCCACCCGTCGGCCCCGGCGACCACCGCCTCGACCTCGGCGTGGACACAGGTGGCGCCGCAATACCCGGCGACCCCGACGACCGGCCCCGCGGTGTCGATGAGCACCCGCCGCCGCTCAGGCACACTTCACCGGCGGCGGCACGGTCTCGGGCAAGAAGCGGCGGCTCACGTCCCACGCGCTCACGATGAGGAAGATCGACAGGAGCAACAGCACCCCGACCTGCTGCAGGCGCTCGCGCAACCGCCACGGCAGGGGCCGGCCCCGCACCCACTCGGCGAGGTACATGAGGATCTGCCCGCCGTCGAGCACCGGGACCGGCAACAGGTTGAGCACGCCCAGCGAGATGCTCAACAGCGCCACGGTCGCCGCGGACTCGAACCACCCACGCTCGGCCGCCTCGGCCGCGGTGGAGAAGATCTCGATCGGGCCGCCGACGTTCTGCGAAGCGGGGGCGCCGCCGGTGAAGATGAGCCCGAGCTGCTCCACCATGCGCGCGGCGCTCCCCGTGGTGGCCTCGACCGCACGCGCCACGGCGTCGGGCAGGCCGTACTCCCGGAGGACATCGGGCGGGTAGACATAGGCGCCACCGGGCCCGAAGCCGACGCGCGGGCCCACCTTGTAGCGCCGGGACTGATCGACCTCCTGCACCACCGAAGGGGTGATGGTCAGCTCGACGATCTGGCCCTCGCGGCGGATCACGAAGGGCAGGGGCGTGGCCGTGTCGGCCAGCGTACCCCCCTCGGGGAACGCACCGGTGATGCTCGCGGTGATGTCGAGCCAGCGGCGCACGTCGCGATCGCCGATGCGCAGGACCCGGTCCCCGAGCTTGAGCCCCTGGCACTGGGCGGGGGACGCCGTTCCGTCGGCCAGGACGGCCTGGATGGCGGCGATCCCCGTCATCCCGTGCGCGAGCCCCCAGCGCGCCCACAGCGCGTCGTCGGCGGGGAAGCGTGTGGGGGCCCACGACGGATCGACGGCCAACGTGGCCGTGATCACGCCCTGTTCCCCCTCGCGCCGGGCCTCGACGGCCGCGCGGTCGCGGCCCTCCAGCGCAGCGGCCAGGGCGGTCCACGTCTCGATGGCCACGCCCTCCACCGCGGTGATCTTGTCGCCGGTGCGCAGGCCCGCCTTGCCGGTGGGCGAAGCGGGATCATCGACCAGCAGCGACGTGTCGAGCGCGCGAGGGTCCAGCCCGTAGTCCCCGAAGTGGGTCGGGTCCGAGACGTCGGCGAGGGGCACCACCAGCGCCCGCGCGTCGGTGCCCGCCGTCAGTTCCAGGGCCAGCCCCCCCGGCGCCACCCCGGCGTCGAGCACCTCGGCCACGTCGTTCCACGTGCGGACCGGAACGCCGCCGACGGAGGTCAACGTCTGCCCGGCCACCACGCCGGCCGACTCGGCGGCGCTGCCCGGTACGACATACCCGATGGTCGCCTTCCACTGCGGTTCGCCCGCCAGGAACAACGCGGTGAAGACGAAGGCCGGCAACACCAGGTTGGTGACCGGCCCCGCGGCCACGATCAGCAGCCGTTGCCACGCCGGCTTGTGGATGAACGACCCCTGCGCGTCGATCCACTCGCCCTCCTCGTCAGTGCCGCTGTCCGAGAACGGGTCGGCGCCCACCCAGCGGACGTAGCCACCGATCGGGATCCACGACACGCGGTAGTCGGTCTTGCCGATGCGGACGCCGAACGCGCGGGGGCCGATGCCGATGCTGAAGACCTTGACCGTGACCCCGAAGAGCCGCGCGACCACGAAGTGACCGGCTTCGTGCACGAGCACCAGCGTGCCCACCATCAGGACGACCATCAGCGCGGTCTGGGCGAATGCGAGCGGGGTCACCGTCCCCCACCATGCACACCGAGTCGCTTCACCGCAACTCCAACCACAACCACAGTACCGGCGTGGTGAAGCACAACGAGTCGATGCGGTCCAGGATGCCGCCGTGCCCGGGCATGACCCAGCCCGAGTCCTTCACGTCCCAGGTGCGCTTCACCAGCGACTCGGCGAGGTCGCCGACCACGCCGAGCACGTCGAGGAGCATCGTCAGGAGCACACACTCGATCACCCCGAACGGCAGGTTGCCGACCTTGGCGAAGATGACGCCGCCGATCGCGCTGGCGGCGAGGCCACCCACCGCCCCCTCGACCGTCTTCTTGGGAGACACCCTCGCAAACAACGGCGTGCGGCCGAAGGCACGCCCGGCGAAGTAGGCGCCGGTGTCGCCGAGCCAGGTCGCCGCGAAAAGGTACAGGACCATCCAGATCCCGTCCTCGCGACCGCGGAGCGCCACCAGCGGCGCCACGAGGAGCGGCGCATACACCAGCCCGGCCACGCCGCGAACCGCCTGCGTGCCTGCGCGCGCGACGTCGGCCTCGGCGAACATCGGCACCGTGAGCCCGATCATCACCACCACCGCCACCAGCGGCCCCGCGAGGGTGGGCGCCACGTGGGTCACCGCCACATGCAGCGCGAGCCCCAACGGCACCAGGGTGAGCCGCGTACGGGTGGCCGCCGCGGGCATGTCCCGCGTCATCATCAGCGCCCACTCGTCCATCGCGAGCGCGACGACCACCGCCACGAGCACCGCGACCCCGACCCCACCGAACCACAGCACGGGCAGGACGATGCACAGGCCAATCGCGCCCGACAACAGGCGAAGCCCCACCTACGGGCCCCCCCGGAGCTGCGCGCCGGTGGCGCCGAACCGCCGTTCCCGACTGCCGAACGCGGCAAACGCCGCCTCGAGCTCGGGACGACGGAAGTCCGGCCACAGGGTGTCGGTGACGTAGAGCTCGGCGTACGCGAGCTGCCACAACATGAAGTTGCTCAAGCGGAGTTCGCCGCTGGTGCGGATGAGCAGGTCGGGATCGGGCAGGCCCGCGGTCTGCAGCTCGGCCGAGAACAGGCGCTCGTCGATCTGGTCGGGCCGCAGCCGACCGGCGGCGGCCTTCTTGGCCAGGGCCTTGGCGGCCTCGACCAGCTCGTGCCGCGAGCCGTAGGACAACGCCAGCGTGAGCACCATCTGCTGGTTGTCGCGGCTCGCGTGCATCAGCTCACGCAAGGCGGTGCGCACGGTCAGCGGCAGCCGGTCGAGCTGGCCCACGGCGTTCAGTCGGATGCCGTTGTCCAGGATCTCGCGCCGCTCCTGGATGAGGTAGCGCGCCAGGAGCCCCATCAGCGCGCCCACCTCGTCCTCGGGGCGCTTCCAGTTCTCGGTGGAGAAGCTGTACAGCGTCAACGCCTTCACGCCCGCTTCGCGACACGCGCGGGTGACGACACGGACGCTCTCGGCGCCCTCTTCGTGACCGCGCACCCGGGGCCAGCCGCGGGCCTCGGCCCAGCGGCCGTTGCCGTCCATGATGATCGCGACGTGCGTGGGGATCTTCATGGCGCCCCGACTAGAGGTCGAGGATCTCCTTCTCCTTCTTCGCGCACATCTCGTCGACGAGCTTCACGTGCGCGTCGGTGGCCTCTTGCAGCTTCTCGAGCTGCTTCTTGAGCTGATCCTCGGTGAGGTCGCCATCGCGCTCCGCCTCCTCGAGCATCTCCTTGTAGTCGCGACGCACCCCGCGCACGCGGACCTTGGCCTCTTCGGCGTGCTGCTTGACCACCTTCACGAGCTGCTGGCGACGTTCGCCGGTGAGCGCCGGGATCGGGATGCGGACGATCTGCCCGTCGCTCTGCGGGTTGAAGCCGAGCCCGCTGGTGGCGATGGCCCGCTCGATGTCCTTGATCGTACCCTTGTCCCAGGGGTTGACCACCAGCATGCGCGCGTCGGGGGCGGTGATGCCGCCGAGCTCCTTGAGGCTCATGGTGCTGCCGTAGGACGCGACCTCGACCGGGAGGTGCTCGATGAGCGCCGGCGTGGCGCGACCGGTTCGCACCCCCACCAGCTCCCGCTTGAGCTGGTCCATGCTCTTGAGCATGTCGGCCGTGGCGCTCTTGACGTAGTCGTCGCTCATGGAAGGACTCCCGCTTTGGGGGTGGTGACGAGGGTGCCCACGGTCTCCCCGAGCACGACCCGCTTGATGTTCCCGGGCACGCTCAGATCGAAGATGATCATCGGCGTGTTGTTCTCCATCGCCAACGCGATGGCCGTGGCGTCGGCGACCTTGAGGCCGCGCTTGAACGCATCCATCGGCGAGATCTGCTCGAAGCGCACCGCGTCGGCGAACTTCTTCGGGTCCTTGTCGTACACCCCGTCGACCTTGGTGGCCTTGAGGATGACCTCGGCGCCGATCTCCGCCGCGCGCAGCGCCGCCGCCGAGTCGGTGGAGAAGTACGGGTTGCCCGTACCCGCCGCAAAGATGACCACCCGCCCCTTGTGGAGGTGCGCGATGGCGCGGCGACGGATGTACGGCTCACACACCTGCTCGATGCGGAGCGCGCTCATGACCCGGGTGTAGCAGCCCCGCTGCTCCAACGCGTCCTGCATGGCGAGCGCGGTGATGACCGTGGCCAGCATGCCCATGTAGTCGGCGTGCGCACGCTCCATCCCCTTTTCGCTGCCGGACACGCCGCGAAAGATGTTGCCGCCGCCGATGACGAGCCCCAGCTCGACGCCGAGCGCCTTGACCTCGATGAGCTCGTCGGCGAGGCGGCCGAGCACCTGCGGGTCGAGACCGAAGTCCATCTCACCGGCGAGCATCTCGCCGGAGAGCTTCAACAGGACGCGCGAGTAGATGGGCGCTGGCACGCCGCGGGCTTATCGCGCCCGCGGGGCCGGCGCATGGGGTGGGGCACGACTGGTCCCCACCCCACTCGACGCACTACGCGAGGCCCGCCTGCTTGGCGACCTCGGCGGCGAAGTCGTCGGACTTCTTCACCAGGCCTTCGCCCATGACGAACCGCGAGAAGCGGCGCACCTGGATGTTCTCGCCGATGGTGGAGGTGGCCTCCTTGACGATCTGGTCGACCGTCTTGGAGTCGTCCTTGAACCAGCGCTGATCGAGGAGGCAGACCTCCTCGTACCACTTGGTCATGCGACCCACCACGATCTTCTCGGCGATCGCCTGGGGCTTCCCCTCGGCCATCGTCTTCTCGACCTGGATCTGCTTCTCGCGCTCGAAGGCGGCCGCGGGGACCTCCTCCCGGCGGACGTAGTCCGGCTGCGAAGCGGCGATGTGCATCGCGATGTCGCGGGCGAGAGCCTTGAAGTTCTCGTTCATCGCGACGAAGTCGGTCTCGCAGTTGAGCTCGACCATCACGCCGATCTTGCCACCGGCGTGAATGTACGCCTCGACGATGCCTTCGGCCGCAGCCCGGCCCGCCTTCTTGGCGGCGGACGCGATGCCCTTGGCGCGAAGCCAGTCGATCGCCTTCTGCACGTCGTCGCCGTTTTCGCCGAGCGCCTTCTTGCAGTCGAGCATGCCGGCGCCGGTGCGCTCACGCAGCTCCTTGATCTGTTCCATCGTAGCCATGACGGTGTCTCCAGTGCGGGGAAGGTTCAGGCCTGCTCTTCGGCGGGGGCGGCGCCGGCGGAGCCGCGACGCACGATCTCCACGCCGCTGTCGTCGTCGAAGCGGGTGGCCACGGCGGCGTCGCTGCGACCGGCGTTCACGCCCGCGTGGGCGGCGTCGGCGATGGCGGCGGTGAACAGGCGGATGGACTTGATGGCGTCGTCGTTGCCGGGGATGACGTAGGCGATGCCGTCGGGGTCACAGTTGGTGTCGCAGAGCGCCACGACGGGGATGCCGAGCTTGTTGGCCTCGTCGACCGCGATGTGCTCCTTCTTCGGGTCGATCACGAAGATCGCGCCCGGCAGGCCACGCAGGTCCTTGATGCCGCCGAGCGACTTCTCCATCTTCTCGATCTGGCGGGTGACCGTGAGGACTTCCTTCTTGGTCAGGGAGTCGAGACGGCCCTCGGTGCGGGACTTGATGAGGAAGTTGAGGCGGTCGATGCTCTTCTTGACCGTTTCCCAGTTGGTGAGCGTGCCGCCCAGCCAGCGCTCGTTCACGAAGAACATGCCGGAGCGCTTCGCCTCTTCGGCGATGATGTCGCGCGCGGCGCGC
>SXGT01438375.1_pt1 | contig 15221 bp, 14 predicted proteins | sample 3176221 | NCBI WGS metagenome assembly SXGT01 (sample SAMN11356862, study PRJNA531348) | freshwater metagenome | isolation source: freshwater sample F1-120 | place: China: Fuxian Lake, Yuxi | collected 2017-12-25
ACCAAGGGAGTTTGAATAAAAAAATACGACAGTGTGAAAGCCAGATACATGACAACCACAAGCAACAGCGAAACGATCAAAGAGGCAAGCCTCCAATTTGCGTGCAGGCGATGCATGGGGAATTTCGACTTATTTAAATGAAACTCCGGTATACCCAGCGCAATATTAAATCGGCGTGGTTTAGGCGTCAACTGGGGCTTGGATGGAGATGGAACCGAGATGATCGGTGTGCGTGAAGTGACCACCACCGGATTAACTGCACGCTTCGTAGTTAACTCCGCTTCTTTGGCAGTACGATGCGCGCGACGTTGGCGGGCAATTTCAGCGCGTGTTAGTTCACGGTTATCGCTCATACAGACCTCCTGCGCTCTGTGTGGTCACGCTGTGTTTTGCGCGCAAGGGCAAGTTCGATCAATCGATCTACAAGGTGGGCATAGGATAATCCGCTCGCCTGCCAGAGCTTTGGGTACATACTTATGGATGTAAAACCAGGCAAAGTGTTCAATTCGTTCAAATAGATTCTGTTTGTATCACTCTCTACAAAGAAATCTGCACGCGCCATGCCCGCACAATCAATGGCTTTATATGCGCTGACCGCATATTCACGAATACTTTTGGTGACCTCGTCCGGCAACTGTGAAGGGATGATGAGCCCGGAAGTTCCATCTACATATTTCGATTCGTACGAATAGAATTCACGGCTTGGTATTACCTCCCCGCAAACTGAAGTTTGAGGGTCTTCATTTCCAAGCACGCTGACCTCCACTTCACGGACATTGTCGACTCCTTTTTCGACCACGATCCGGCGATCATACCGGGCAGCTTCCATCAATCCTTCAGAAAGGTCGGAACGTGAATTGCATTTGCTAATTCCGACCGAAGAGCCCAGGTTGGCAGGCTTCGCAAAGAATGGGTACCTGCCCATCTCTTCAATCTGTTCGATCACGCCATTCAAATCATTCTCGATATCACCACGAAGAACGAGCACAGAATCGACAATGGGAATATTATTGGCGCGCATGATGTCTTTAAAGATTCCTTTGTCCATGCCAACGGACGAACCTGTTACCCCGGCCCCGACATAGGCCACATCTGCCATTTCAAGCAATCCCTGCAGGGTGCCATCTTCGCCAAAAGGACCATGCAAAACCGGGAAGAATACATCCACTGTGGTTAGTTCTTTGAGCATAACCCCATTCGGGGAGGGGCGGGTCACATAAAGCGATTGGTGCGATGGCTCAGAAGGGGGGACTACACGATCCAAGTCACGAATATTTCCGCTCACAAAGGCTTCCAGCGTATTTTCGCCAGTAAGCCAGCTGCCGTCCAGCGTAATACCCACTTGAATCACTTCATATTTTTCAGGGTTAATCGCTGCCAGCACAGAACGCGCAGACATAAGTGAGACATCATGCTCACCTGAACGTCCACCGAACAATACTGCAACGCGAAGTTTCTTCAAACTACCACACTCCAACCAGCTCAATTTCAAGATCTAGTTTAATTTTAAATTTCTCAAAAACGGAGTTCTGCGCCAAATGAATCAAGGCGCGAACATCTTCCGCCTTGGTATCGCCATGATTTACAAAAAAATTCCCGTGCAGCATGCTGATTTCAACATTGCCGATACGCGCGCCTTTCAATCCCGCGGCTTCGATCAAACGCCCCGCATGGTCGCCCACAGGGTTCTTAAACATGGAACCCATGCTCGCACCAGGTGGCTGCGTGTTTTTTCGGCGTTGGCTGAATTCTTCGATTTTAACAGAGACTTCCTCTTTTGTTGAATTTTTTAATCTCAGCAAAGCTGAAAGTACAATCACCTTCTTATCACCACGCTTTAACATACTGGTACGATATCCATACTCCAATTGTTCAACTGAATACCGTTGGCGGCCATTGATTGTCAATACTTCGGCATGAATCAAATTCGACGACATATCACCACCGAACGCGCCTGCATTTCCATAAACCGCCCCACCTACTGTGCCAGGAACTGTAGCTGCCCATTCCAGACCGGCCATTCCTCTGGAAGCACAACGATTCGCAAGATTACTAAAGATAACTCCCGCCTCACATCGGACTGTGGGATTGTTACCAGTTTCGAAATGCACTTCCTTTGCTCTATTCAAAACTACGATCCCTCGAAATCCTTTATCGCTTACCAAAATATTTGAACCGCCGCCAAGCACAAAGTACGGAATGCCATGTTCCCAGATCAATTGCATGACGGCCTCAAGTTCATTCGCAGACTTGACCGTGACCAGCACGTCCGCTGGCCCCCCAACGCGCGCAGATGTATAAGGCGCAAGGGCTGCATACTCCTGCACAGCTTCGCCAAACCGACGGCGAAACACATCCACTACATACAAGGAACCGATCGTCATCTCAGGGCCATTCCTTTTTCTTCCAGATACTCAATGATCCTTATTAATTCCTGTGGCTCCAGGTAAACCTGGGATATTACAGGAGTTGGGTCAACAGTCTGTGTAGAATTGAGCTCGCGGTCATTCTTTTCATGGACATGCATCATGCTCAATGAAGGCAGGGCGATCTGTTGAAGCACATGGAATTTATCATCCATTCTGGCCAACTCACAATTCCTGTAATAGATCGGTACTGATCTGGTCCGCATCACCTGCAGAGAGCACAATGACCACATCACCCGGGCGAAGGTGACCCAGCAAGTATTTTTTCGTATCCGCCAGCGTACCTGTATATCGGACAGAAGGGTGAGGCATGGCGCTGACCACCTCGGCAGACGAAAATCCCTGTACCGCCTCTCGCGAAGCATAGATCTCAGTCACAAGTACTTCGTTGGCATCAGCGAATGCGCGCGAGAACTCATGGAACAATGTTTGCGTGCGTGAATAGGTATGGGGCTGCCAGACCGCCCAGATACGTCGATTCGGGTACCGCATTTTTGCGCCGGACAATGTGGCACGTATCTCTGTTGGATGATGGGCATAATCATCTATCACGATCACATCATTGCGCACACCACGGACTTCAAAACGGCGGCCTGTCCCTGTAAACTCGCCCAAGGCATCAGCCGCTTCCTGCAAGGGAAGACCCAGGGTTGCGACAACAGCAAGTACAGCCAATGCATTAAGGACATTGTGCTCGCCCGGCACCTGCAAGGAAACATGGATGACTGTTGAGGAAAATGTGCTCATGTTCGTCATCACCGAGAAATCAAAGCCGCCGCGCTGGTTTGGTTTTACGGTCCGCGCCTGCACCCATTGTGGACTGTTGATCGTCATTTCACCTTGCACGCTGTAGGAAACAATGTTCACGCCCTTGTGCCGAGCGTAGTCTAATAATGTAACTGCGCCTTCATCCTCCGCACAGACGATCAATGAGCCGTCAAGAGGAAGCAGGTCAACAAAATTTTGAAAAGCAGAGTACATATCCTCAAATTTTGGATAAATATCTGGATGGTCATGTTCGAGATTCGTCACGACTTCTATCCTCGGTTTTAGGCCAAGGAACATACGGTCATATTCATCCGCTTCGATCACAAAAAGATCGCCTTTTCCGGCATGGGCGTTGACCTTCAAATTATTCAGTGTGCCGCCAACAATAAAGGATGGGTCACGCTTCATAGCAGATAAGACCCAGGCGATCATGGCAGTGGTTGTGGTCTTGCCATGCGTCCCAGCCACTGCTATCCCAATTTTTTCAGACATCAACTGACCAAGAAAATCTGAACGTTTGAAGACAGGGATACCAGCACGCTTTGCTGCTTCCACTTCGGGGTTGTCATCCGCGATCGCAGACGATCGGATCACCAAATCTGCACCACCCACGTTCCGTGGATGATGTCCAAGATAAATAGAAATCCCTTCATTCTGTAAATCTGCGGCAAATGGAGATAAGGAACGGTCTGAACCGGTCACCTCGTATCCGCTTTCTTTTAGCAAACGCGCGATGGCAGAAAGCCCTGAACCGCCGATGCCAATGAAGTGAATACGTCTCATAAGTTTTGCTCGCAGTTTTTAGATATACACCACGATAATGAAGATCAGAATGATGATGACTGCAAAATAGATCCCGGGCTCCCCAAGAAAACGCGGAGGCATGTAACTCATCATTCTTTCAATAACCTCTGCAATGGCAGGGTCTGTTGCGCGGCTGACGATATTGCTGTATGGATAGTTTGCAACATGGTTATAGTAAAGAACGGTACCTGCAATGAAATAACCATTCAAGCCGCCCAACACTGCGCCAAACAACGCGTCCTGTAAGCGCTCCCGCGCCGCTTTGGATGCCAGGCGCGGAATGGAGACCGTTTGATACCCAAAATAAACGAGGGCGGTCAAAATTATGGTTCGGATCCAAAACACGGAACTACTGGCTTTATCCAGATCACGGACAAGCGGAATATATTTTTCTAAAAGCAAATTGACTGCCAATGAGGTAATCACGCTGAACGCAACCAGCAATTCCTTCGCCCAGCCGCGCATGGCTCCGATCACTGCAAAGAGCAGGACATACATCCAAAATATATAAACAATACTCATCATAAGGGTTGTTCTCCTGCCAGTTCAACCAACTGGCTGGCGATCATACGCGCCGCATTCGGCCTGGATAAGTGATTCATTGCGGTTCGCATGGCTTCACGTTTATATCCATTCAACAATACATCTCTAACAACAGGTACGAGTTTATCTTCCAACATCTCATCATGCAAGATGACCGCAGCATTTTGCTCCGCAAGATAATCTGCATTTACCTTTTGATAACGCCAGGCGTATGGGTACGGCACAAGTACAGCGGGCAGGCCAAAGAAGGGATATTCACCAAGCGAAGATGCGCCCGCACGTGAGAGCACCAGATTCGCTGAGGCAAGGGCAGCTCCCATTTCATGTGAGTACGGCATGGCATGGTATTGAGGTTTCAGATCAGGCGGCAATGCCTGCGCCGCTTTTTCAATAACAGGCCAGTCGAGGCTGCCTGAAATATGAATGACCTGTGCAATTTCAAGAAGTTCTTCGAGGTGATTCAACACAGCTTTGTTGATCGAACGCGCACCTTTGCTGCCGCCCGTGACGAGCAGGACGGGCTTTTTGGCATCAAGCCCAAAGTGTTGAATCGCTTTTTCGTGAGACCAGGCAAAAAGGTCCGCACGAAGCGGATAGCCTGTGAAAACAAGTCTCTTTTGGTGTGGAAAATATTTCTTTGAGTCAGATGCAGTCACAGTGATGACATCTGAAAAATTGGAGAGGAATTTAAGCGCAAGACCGGGCTCGATATCCGGCACATACAATACGGTTGGAATATTTCGGCCGGCAAATGCCATGGGAGCCGCCACAAAACCACCAGTGAAGAAGAGCGCATCCGGTTTGAACTCTCGTAATATACGGCGTGATTCAATAACCCCGCGCCCAAGTTTAGCAAGGTTGCCAGGCAGTGTGCGCAAGCCGACCCCATGCACACCCGCAGCAGGGATGGAACGATAGGGTCTCCCTTCGCGTTTCACAAGTTCCTCTTCCATACCGCCTTCCCCTCCGACCCATAGAAGATCGAAAGGTCGGTCATTGGCTTTCAAGGCTTCGAGAACGGCGAGTGCGGGATAAACCCCGCCGCCCGTTCCCCCAGCGCAAATTAGCAACCGCACTGTAGGACCTCCATTCTTCATCTGTGGTCGTGCCATCCCCTGCCTGACGCGAAATATTAAAGATAATACCCAGCGCTGCAAGTGTTGTTATAAGGTTTGAACCGCCCGCACTCACAAATGGCAGGGCATTTCCTGCAAAAGGCATCAAACCAACCATCACCGCCATGTTGACCAAAGCCTCCATCCCGATCCAGATCACCAAACCGGACGCAAGCAATGTTCCCAACATATCCGGCGCTCGGCGGGCGATCACCAATCCTCGCCAGACGAGGAGGCAGTATAAAATGATCAACGCTACTGAACCAAACCAACCGAGTTCTTCAACAACCACTGCAAAAATACTATCTGTTGGCGGAACAGGCAGACCCGTTAATTTGGATTGGGATTGACCCAGCCCAACGCCAAACCATCCACCGTTAACAATGGCTTCAAACGACCGGCGCACATGATAGGAAGCCTGCAAGGGGTCTTTAATGCCTGCAACAAAATCACTCACGCGCTGCTGACTGGTAAGACTTAGAGAGGAAACCACCCAGGCGGCAATCGATGCAATGATCAGCAAGCCGCCGATCTGTTTCAAATCACCACCTGCCAAAAAGAAGAGCAACCCGCCCAACATCAACACGGTTGCAGCGGCGCTCAAATCGGGCTGCTGGTAGATCAAACCACCCACCACACCGAGGATCACGCCGAGCGGGATCAGGCCAAATGAAATATCATGCAGTTGCTGGCGTTTTGCATACAACCACACAGCAAGATATATGATCGAGATCAACTTTGCAAGCTCGGAAGGCTGTACCGAACCGGCGATAAAAGAGCGTTTCGCGCCAAAACGTATCTCATTCATCAATAAAACACCAAGCAATAGAACGATCGTCAACGCCATGGCAGGCACGACCAGTTTGTGCCAATGATGATAATCAAAGAATGCAAGGATGACCGCCGCAAACACCCCCAACCCAAGCCATGTCAACTGGCGGGTGAACATAAACATTGGATCCTTATACGCGCCGAGAGAGAAATCCCAGGAGGCGGAATACAACATTAACAATCCAAATACAACCAAAGCCACCACAACCACAAGCAGCGGCATGTCGAAACCCCGCAAAAATCCAACAGGGTGATTGGGCGAATAAGAACGTGCTTCTTTTACGAAAGTTCGAGTACCCATTTTCTAAAAAATTCTCCTCTCTCTGCGAAATCCTTGAACTCATCAAAACTTGTGCCGCCAGGCGATAATAAAACCACATCTCCCGCACTGGCGACATTTGCGGCAACCGTAACTGCATCCTTAAGAGTCTCCACTCGATGAACGTCCACGCCTCTCTCGCCACAGACAGTTGTCACTGTTTTCTGAATCATATCCGCCGCTTCACCAAAAACCACCAAATGATCCACCCGTTCGCAAATCAGTTTTGCAATGTCGCCCCACGGCAGGTTCTTATCCCGCCCACCGAGCATCAAAACGATTGGATCGTCAAATGTACGGATTGCAGCCATGCTTCGCTCCGGGGCTGAAGATGAGGAGTCGTTATACCAACGCACGCCGTGCAATTCACGGACAAATTCCTGCCTGTGTGGCACCCCGCGAAATCCCTCGACAGCTTCAAGCATATCATCCAATTTAAATCCTGCAGCTTGTCCAATGGTAAAAGCCGCAAGGACATTGCTCACATTATGATCTCCGCGCAACTGGATCTTTTCACGCGGCACCAAAGGCAAATAAGCGTTTCCATCACGGAAGTTCAACAGCCCATCATGTAAATATGCACCATTCAAGCCGTCTTCCAAGTCCCGTAGGCTGAAGGTGAATAGATTACCCTTTGCTTTATTGCGCAATCCCCACGCGCCCGGATCGTCCCTGCCGAGGATCGCGGTGTCTTTTTCCGTTTGAAATTCAAGGATGCGCGCCTTGGCATTGGTATACGCTTCGATCGTACCGTGGCGGTCCAAGTGATTGGGTGTGATATTCAAGATCACGGCGATATTCGTTGAGATGGTCATCTGGTCAAGCTGAAAAGAGGATAGTTCCAGAATGGCAATGTCATCGGCTGTCATCTCGTCCACGTAGTTGATAAGCGGGTCCCCGATGTTGCCGCCTACAAAGCTGGAAGGATGAAGGGTGGATGGAGTTTCCGCATTCTGCACGTTTCGCATGCCCTTTGTATTTATTTTCGCCATTTCTCCGACTAGTGTAGTGGTTGTAGTTTTTCCAGCCGAACCTGTAATCCCGATGGTTTTGCAGGGCACAGCTTCCATGAAAATTTGCGAATCGTTTGAGAGAGGAATACCGCGTTTGATGGCTTCTTCCACAATGGGCAAGGTCAACGGGACGCCGCCAGAGAGACAAAGCATATCGGTCGTATCCAGCAAATCCAAAGGATGCCCACCCACTGCCCATTGCACATTCGTATCTGCAAGAGATGCGCGGGCAGCGGCAAGTGCCTCGTCAGAGCGCGAATCACTCAAGGTCACGTTCGAGCCGTGACGGGAAAGCCAGCGGGCAAGGGCAAGGCCTTGGCGGGCGGCTCCGAGAATGAGGGTGCGGGTGTTGTTCCAGTTTGTCATGGTTGATAATTTGTAATTGGTAATTACTATTTACCAATTACCTTTTTTAAACTTGAGATAATCCTATTCCGATCAATGCAGCCATCAAGCCAATCAGCCAGAAGCGCTGCACGACTTGTGTTTCACTCCAGCCGAGCAATTCAAAATGCAAATGGATGGGCGCCATTTTGAAAAAACGCTTGCCTTTGGTCATTTTGAAATAACCGATCTGAATCACCACGCTAAGCATTTCCGCGAGTGGAATAATGCCGATGATCAACAGCATGGGCCACTGTCCCGTCATCAACGCGATGACCGCCAGCACGGAGCCTAACGCCATCGAACCCGTGTCGCCCATGATGAGTTCGGCAGGATGGACGTTGAACCACAAAAATCCAAAGAGCGCGCCAACCAGAATAAAGCAAAAGCGCGCGAGATAAACCTGTTCCTGTATCAAGGCAATTCCGCCGAAGGCCGCAATGGCTGTCGCAACAATCAGCCCTGCAAGACCATCCAAGCCATCAGTGAAATTAACTGCGTTTGATTCAGCCACAATGATAAATGCGGCGATCGGCACATAAATCCAACCGAGTTCCACTTCAAAGAACAGGCCGGGGATGTACATATCCGGCACTTCCACAAAGTATTTCAAGACGTAAGCCGTGGCAATGGCTAGAATCACCTGAAACATGAACTTGGTACGGGCACGCATACCATCGCCTTTGCGCTTCCCATGAACGCCCTCCCAATCGTCCACGGCCCCAAGGATCGCAAACCCAACCATGACCAACATTGGTAAAAGAATCGAACGCCCGACACCGCCTGTAGAAACGCCAATCAGCGCGACTGCGTTCAATAAGCCAGTCAACAACAGCACAGGTAAAATGAACATGACACCGCCCATGGTGGGGGTGCCCATCTTCACGCGGTGAGAATCGGGTTCTTCCACGCGAATAATCTTACCTACCTTAAAGTGCCGCAGAATGCGAAGGAGAGGCCCGCCCCAAATAGCGGTCATAATAAAAGCAAGCCCGGCAAGGCTTAGCGATAAGGCGATCTGTCTCATGATTTGACCTCCAGGGCGGCGGTGATGCGATCCATGCGCAAGCCATGAGAACCTTTAATGAGAACAGCATCATTTGACATTAGATTTTTATTCAACCAATCCACGATCCGCTCCGGACCTTCAAACTCATAAATGTAATTAGGTTTCATGCCGGCGCGGCGGGCTGCATCTGCGATCATATGCGCACGGGGGCCAAGTGTCAGCAGCATCCTGGCGACCTGTGCGGCGCGCATACCGACCATCTCATGTCCTTGTTTTTCATACGGACCCAACTCCAGCATATCACCCAGCACCGCGATCTTTCGCCCATCCATTTCATCGAGCAGGTTTAACGCGGCAAGCATCGATTCAGGGGAGGCATTATATGTATCATCGAGAATGAGCGCACCGCTGCCGCTCCGCACCGCCACAAGACGTAATTGTGTATGTCCATGTGACAACCCTTCAAAGATATCCTGCCAGCTCAAGCCATCATTCAACCCAACGGATGCCGCACGCAATGCTGTGTGAACGGAATGCCGCCCGATCATGGGGATGCGGGAATGAAATATCTCGTTTTTGTAGTGCAGGCGAAAGCGAATACCGTCCAAGCCGAGACCTTCTATCTGATCCGCCCACAAATCGGCTTCCGGAGAAAGCCCGTAAAAGAAAACCCGCGCCTTGGACTTCTCTTCCATCTTTCTGACCCAGGGATCATCAAAATTCAAAATGGCAACTCCATTTGAGGGAAGCGCCTGGATCAACTCGCTTTTTCCTTTTGCAATCGCTTCCTGTGAACCTGCCCGTTCTGCATGTACCGTTCCAACATTCGTTACCACCCCAATCTGGGGCTGGGCAATATCACAAAGAAACTGGATTTCGCCGGGAACATAAAATCCCATCTCCAACACGGCACGTTCATAACCGCTGCCAAGTTTTAGAATCGTAAGCGGTAGACCGATCTCATTATTCAAATTTCCGAGGTTTTTCAGGGTACGATACTTTGTACCCAGCACTTCGGCAATCATTTCTTTTGAGGTTGATTTTCCCACACTGCCGGTTATGCCAATAACGCGTAAATCGAGTTTGCGGCGCCAGAAGCGGGCAATCTGCTGCAAAGCCGCAATGGTATTGTCCACACGCAGGCAGAGGGCAGAATCAAGCTGGAGAGACACATCTGCCGGCAGGCCGCGTCGCAAGTCTAGGGTTGGGAAAGAAGCGGGGATATCTTTTTGAATTAAAGCAAAAGACGCCCCCCTCTTGAATGCATCGGGAATAAAGGTATGCCCATCGACACTGTCTCCAGGCACCGCCACAAAAAGCGATCCAGGAATCACCTGACGCGAATCAACAGCAGCCTCGGTGATAACCGTATTGGCATTTGCAATTCGGGTTGAGGTGAGCGCTTCGAGTGCGTCGGCAAGTGTCAGCATTTTATTGGGCTACAAGCTGTTGACGGATGTAATCCGGAGGAATATTCAACAGGATAATGGTTTTCTCTGCCATCCTGGCAAAGACAGGTGCGGCAGTCTCTGCGCCCCAGATCGACTCGGACGGGCGCTCCAGCCAGACATAGATCATAAAGCGGGGGTCATCCACGGGACCCCATCCTATGAATGAAGTATTCGTTTGCGTGGAGTCGTAAAAACCATCGACCGGGATTTGCGCTGTGCCGGTTTTTCCTGCAATACGATAGCCGGGCACAAGGGCAAGAGAAGCCTCTGCTTCGAGGGAAATGGCTAGCATTTCTGAAAGAGTGGCTGCTGTTGCTTCAGAGACGGGTGAACTTGAAAATTGGGCAGGAACATTATACTGACGTCCATCGCGCACCATGGCATGCAAGACATGTGGCACCACCATGTGTCCATCATTTGCAATGGATGAAACTGCCATCATGATCTGTATGGGTGTGGCGGTGACGCCCTGACCAAACGAATTTGTGCCAAGGTCAACAGGATACCAATCCGAGTCGCCCGGAACCTTGAGCCTGCCCGGCACTTCACCCTCCAGATCCACACCTGTATTATGGCCAAACCCAAAGGCGTTCAAGTAATTGTAAAAAATTCCCGCGCCCATTTGGGAAGTAATGGTCACCATACACACATTGAGCGAGTGTTGCAAACAACCCACCATACTTTGCAGCCCCCAGGGTTTTTGATTCCAATTCTGAATGGTTACCCCACCGATAAGAACAGCGCCGGTATCCAGATACGTTGTATTTGGAGTCACTGTGCCGCTATCCAATGCAGCGGCCATGGTGAGTATCTTTGTTACCGAGCCGGGTTCATACGGAGTGGATATGGCTGGATTGAATTGATTATTCTCATTGTAGATAACATCGTAATTCCAAAACTGGTTGAGATCCATTCGGCGGGAGGCTGCCATGGCCAGCACTTCCCCATTACCAGGGTCCATCACGATGATAGTTCCGTTTTGTGCACCGTAGGTTGATAATGATTCGTCGAGGATCTGTTCGGCTGCAGATTGCAGATCGCGGTTAATGCTCAGAATGAGAGTGGTGCCATCCGATATATGAGGAATTTCAAATGCCTTATTTGGGTCTGTGGGGACGAGCACTTGCACGGCATTGCCCGCCAGCAGTGTGTCATACTTCCCTTCAATACCAAAATAACCGCGTCCTTCACGGGTGACAAACCCAAGGACGTTGGAAGCCAATGAGTTTTCAGGATAGCTACGGTGAGGATGAGCTTTGAATTGCAAACCGGTCAACCCTCCCAACGTGCCTTCTGCTGCCTGATTTTGTAATTCCTTTTTCAATTCCTGAAGATGAAGGGCCTGCTGTGTTTCCACAAAATCTGCAAGCACGATGTAGGAAAGACCTTCCGGCGGGTTTTGGATCGCATTGATGACCTGGTCGTAATTCATATCAAGTTCTGAACTGACAGCAAAGGCAACGGCGTGGGAATCGCGCACCGTGTTCAAATCGACGCCAACCTCATAAACAGTCTTATTACCCGCCAGCAAACGGCCGTTGCGATCATAGATCTCCCCCCGGTCCGGGTAAAAGGTCTGCAACTCATAAGCATAATTTTTAGCCTGCTGGCTGAAAGCGGCTGCTTCCGGGCTGTTCTGGATGCGGGCCATCTGAATGATGATGGCAATTGCAACCAACCCCAATACACCGCTCAGAGCCTGGGTACGTCGAGCGTCTTGCTGTCTCATTGCATGCCTCTTGTTGTTGACGAAATCTTTTCATCCACCCAATCCAACAAAGACTGGTTATATTCCGGCATAATGGTAAGAGCTTGTAACTGCATTTGTTGGGTGGTGCTCAATATAAAAGGCTCAGGCTCTGTGTAGCCTGGCACCACTATATATTCAACCTCATCGGATTCCATAGGGCGAAAACCAAGTTCAAGCGCGCGACTTTCCATGGCACTGGCAGAGGTCAGGGATGCTAGCTGGGTTTGTAGATCGCCGGTCTCCTGCTGGCGCACGGTGATCAAGTAAGTAAGGTCCTGGATCTCACGCCCGGCAATGGCTGCTCGGGAAGTAACAATAAGGTAAAGCGTTGCAACCATGGCAAGCACCACCACAACGAGCAAAGCCAAACCGATCCATTGGCGTTGAATCCGCCAGGGAGCAACTTTGTATGCATGAATATAGTGGTTTACGTTAGGTATGTTCATATTTTTTCTACAACTCTAAGTTTTGCGCTTCTTGCTCTTGGGTTTTCCTTGATTTCTTTCTCAGTCGGGGCTATTGGTTTTTTATTTATCAACTTCAGTACCGCTTTACGTTCTTCTTCGTACACTCTTTCGTAAGGCGGATTGATCAGTTCCTTGCTCTGCTCTCGAAAATAGTCTTTCACGATGCGGTCTTCCAGCGAGTGGAAGGAGATTACCGCGCATCTTCCTCCGACTTTGAGGCTGGCTACTGCCTGTGGAAGTGTTTTCTCCACTGCGGCCAATTCCTCGTTGACGACGATACGCAGGGCTTGAAAAGTCTGCGTGGCAGGGTGGACGCGGTCCCCTCTTCGGGGAGATGCTTTCTCAATGACGGCAACCAGCTCACGGGTAGTGTGAAGCGGTCTGTTCATCACGATGGACTTGGCGATCTTGCGCGAGTCCCTATCTTCACCGTAGCGGAAGATGATGTCGGCGAGTTCCCGTTCATCGTAGGTGTTGATAATGTCTTCCGCGCTCATCGTCACATGTGGACCAAAACGCATATCAAGCGGCCCGTCCTGCATGAAGGAAAAGCCGCGTTCGGCGTTATCGAACTGCATAGATGAGGCGCCGAGGTCGAGGACCATTCCGTCAATCGCGTCCCATTTCAAGGAAGCGAGTTGTTGGGCAAGGGTGATATGGGAGGCCTGCACGAGATGAATGCGCTTTTCGTAAGGAGCCAAGGTCTCACGAGCGAGCGCTAAAGCCTGCGGGTCTACATCGAGACCGAGCAAAAGCCCATCCGGCGTGCAAGCCTCTAGGATCCCGCGAGCGTGACCGCCCGCGCCCAAAGTGCCATCCACATATCTCCCGCCAGCGCGGGGTTGCAGAGCGTGTATAATCTCTTGGTAAAGTACAGGTTGGTGAGCGTCCATAACTTGGTTATGACGCGGATTTAGATTTTGAAAGATCGAGCGTGGAGAAGCGGCTATTGTTGGCTTCGGTATCTTGAAGGAGCTTCATTTGTTCGCTCCAAATGGCTGGAGTCCAAACTTCAAAGTACTCGCCCTGCCCTGCTACAACCAGCTCGCCGCTTGTTATTTCCAGGAAGGTGCGCAGGTTTTGCGGAACAAGGATGCGCCCAACTTTATCGACTTCGATCGGATATGCGTTGGAAAGGATCAAGCGGCGCAGCAAACGGGCGGTTGGGTCAGCCAGGTTCATGGCTTCTATGCGCTCATACACCTGTGTGAAGTATGGTTCTGTCATCACCATGAGGCATTTATCAAAGCCCTGGGTAATGTAGGCTCCACCTTCCAACAATTCACGAAAGCGCGACGGAATCATCAAGCGCCCTTTGTCATCGAGATTGTGTTGGAACTGGCCTAAGAACATTTGTGCTATCTATCCTTTAATGAACCGAACGCCGGGCATCCCGGCGCTCTTACCACTTTGTACCACTTTTTCCCACATTATACAGGTTTAAAGGGAAAAAGCAAGCATTCTATTAACAATTGCCTATTTTTTGTAACGAATGGACTGGTCATTAATGACAACATCTTCTTTTTCATTGCTTGAAGCTGCCCACTGGCGTGATTATGAATTGCTCGATTCAGGCGATGGGTTGAAATTGGAACGTTTTGGTAACTATATTTTTTCCCGTCCTGAATCTCAAGCCATGTGGAGCCGCGCACTCCCTGCTTCAGAGTGGAACAATGCCCACGCTGTGTTTCAACCTTCGGGGGAAGAAAGCGGCGGTCATTGGGATTTTAAAAAGAAAGTCGATGAAGAATGGGTGATGAGTTATCCCCTGCCCCAGTTAACCGAGCTTAAGTTCAGTGCGATGACCACGCCGGGACGCCACCTTGGAGTCTTTCCCGAAGTCGCTTCTCATTGGGATTTTATGGCAAATGCGATTCGCCACAAAGCGCACGAAGAACGCGAAGATAAAAACAAAAAAGACTCAGTGAGCTCTGCGGTAAATGTCTTGAATCTTTTCGGGTATACGGGGCTTGCTTCTCTTGCCGCCGCCGCCGCGGGCGCATCCGTGACCCACGTGGACGCATCCAAGAAGTCGGTGACCTGGGCGCGAAAAAATCAGGAACTATCGGGATTAAAAGAAAAGCCCATCCGCTGGGTTGTGGAAGATGCGGTGAAATATGTCCAGCGCGAAGAAAAACGGGGCGTAAAATACGATGGCATCATTCTTGATCCGCCAAAATTTGGACGCGGCCCCAAGGGTGAAATATGGGAAGTCTACAAATCCCTGCCCAATTTATTGGATATGTGCCGAGCCTGCTTGAGCAACGATCCCCTCTTCGTGATCGTTACGGTGTACGCTGTACGCGCTTCCGCTATTCATATCAAACAGACAGTTGATGAA
>SXGT01461948.1_pt1 | contig 15221 bp, 13 predicted proteins | sample 3176221 | NCBI WGS metagenome assembly SXGT01 (sample SAMN11356862, study PRJNA531348) | freshwater metagenome | isolation source: freshwater sample F1-120 | place: China: Fuxian Lake, Yuxi | collected 2017-12-25
CTTGATGACGTCGGCACCAAGATCGCCGAGGAGCTGGCCCGCGAACGGTCCTGCAATGAAGCTGCCCAGTTCGAGCACGACGATTCCTGCCAGTGGTCCCGCGAGCTCATCGGGGGCGGGCGGCTCGAACGCATCGGTACTCACGAAACGGGCAAGATACGCCGCGGCGGAAGAGTCGGCCCGACTCGCGACCGACTCACGCTCGCGCGACGTCAGTCGTCGGCCGAAAAACCAAGCCCGAGGTCTGCGTGCATCAAGGTGAGTGACCCGCCCTCGATCGCGAACTCGACGTCACGCTCGAGCACGGACAGCACGTGCGATTCGACCGTCGCCTGCGGCGCCTCGCACGCCATCTTCGTGGTCATCAACGGGCCGAACGTGATCGTCGTACCGTCGACGGTGTAGTCACCACCACCGGAGTTGCAACCAAATCGACCTTGCATGCGTCCGTCGACGAATTCGAGCGTGACCTCCACACCTTCGGGCAGGCTCGACGCCGTTGCACCGTCGATGATCGACGTCGCAACCCATTGGGTCCCAACAAGCGGGCGATCGGGATCGGCGACTTCGCGGTCGAGCATTGCGAGTTCCATCGTCTCGGTGGTCAGGGTGAGCTCGTCGCCGTCGAGGGCGATCGTGGGACGGTCGCCGATGAACTCGACGACGAAATCGTCTTGCGCCATGCGCGGGTCGTCACATGCCATCTCGGTCATCGCAAGCGCGTCGGCGACGAGTACACCGTCGTCGATGCGATACGCGCCACCCGCAATGTTGCAGCTTCCACTGATCGAGATCGAACCGTCGGTGAACGCGATCCGAATGCGCGTACCGGGAACGAGATCGCGCACTTCGCCGTCTTCGCGGAGTTCAGTCGACAAGAAGGTCCGGCCATCGAGGTCGAGATTCGGAGCTGGATCGGTCGTCGGCGGCACGGTCGCAGGCGAGTTTGCGTCGTCGTTCCCGCATGCGAGGGTGCCAAGGGCCAAGCCGATCGTGGCGAAGATGAACGATGTACGCATACCCGTTCGACTCTACCGGGCAGGCGCTGGTTCCCCGATCGACAAGATCCGAGTGAGCCGCGCCCGGTTGTAGCGCTGAACGAGCAAGCACGGGACGTTCGCCCCGACCGCATACACAGCGATCACAACCATCGCCCACGGCGGGTTCCAGATCGCAAACAGCGGCGCCAGCGCCATCGCATTCCAGTGGACAGATTCCGCCCGACGCGTTTCGACGAGATATCGCGCAAGGTCAGATCGCCGGACCGTACGTTTCGAGAAGCCCCCGCCGAAGAACGCCCCGGCCTCGGGCAGCCGATCCTTCCACGCCTTGATCCGCAATCGCTGTTCGTACCAGCGGCCGTCTCGTTCGAAGCCGCGCAGCTGCGTGAGCCAAGAATCGGTGGCGAAACGCTCGACCGGGATCCGGTGACCGACATAACCCACACCGACCGTCCAGGCGAACCAGATCACGACGTTCAGCGCGATGATCAGCCAGTCCGGCGGCGAGACAACCATCACTCAACCGCCGACGCGCATGCGGGTCCGGACTGCACGATCCTTCCACTGCACCTCGCCGCGCAACGTTGCCCCGAGCGAACGGAAGAACACGAGCACGAACGCCGCAACGGCACTCGGATGCAGCCAGGCCATCATGCCGAAGTTCCCGAGCCGCCGGAGGAACACCCCGAACTGAAGCGCGAACAGCAGGTAGAAGACGACGTGCACCAACGAGAGTGCGCGACCGAACGGCAGCGCAGCCAGACCCGCCCAGGTCCACCACCCGGCCTCGATCAAGCCGGAGATCCAGGCGGCGACCGCCACCAAACGCAACAACGGCGTCGTGCCGGCACCTGCCGCGAAGTTCTTGCTCCAGCCCTGTCCGAGCGAGGAGACACCATCGGGGTACATGCGGAATTCGATGAGATCCCCACCCGCGAGCGCCGAGACGCGAAGACCTACCTGCCGCGCCCGGCGGGCGATTGCGACGTCTTCGAGCACCTCCCCCGCAACCGAGACGTGTCCGCCGATTCGCTCGTAGTCGGCGCGACCGATCGCGAGGCACGGGCCAAATGCGCCGGTGATCGGTGCGTTTCTGCGCAGCGACGTCGCGCCAATTCCCATACACGAGACGACGTTGAAACACGCAGACAAGCGCTCGTACGGACGGCGCATCCGGTGGTAGGGCTGGACGCTGACGATGCCGCCGTCGCGTTCGTGGGTTGCGGCTACGGACTCGAGTAGTCGCGGAGCCGCTTGCGTGTCCGCGTCGAGAAACACGAAGAGGTCGCCGCTCGCCAACTCGGCACCTCGAGAACAGGCCCACGTCTTGCCGGTCCAGCCGGGCGGGAGGTCTCCTGCCTCGATCACGACCGCACCGGCCGAGCGCGCAACGCCGGCAGTTCCATCCGTCGAGTCATCGTCGACGACGATGACTTCCCACGGTCGCAGGGTCTGGACGGCGATCGATTCCAACAGCCGCGGGAGCATGCTCGCCTCGTTGCGCGCCGGGATGATCACCGAAATTCGAGGAACCGTCTTCGGCGTTGCCGAATCGAGGCGGCGCGGTCGCGCGCCGAGGTACCAGCCCGCGAACCAGCGGGCCGTCAACGACGCGACCGAGATCAACACGATGTATCGACTCCTCAAGCTCGGAGCGGACCCAGTCTGGCCCTCGGCCGGGCCCGACTGCGAAGCCACCCCGTTTCGATAGGGTCCGCGTCTGTTCGGAGCGGAGGGTCACGATGGATGGTCGCACGCACCATGGCCGACGAAGCAACCTGCGATGAAAGTACGCGTCGGGTTCGGCATCACCGGAGCCCGCCCGGGGTCGCCGAGCGAGTTCGGCGCGCTGGTCGACGGTCTGGAGCAGTTCGGCTGGGACTCTCTGTGGTTGTCCGAACGCATGGCGGCACCCTCGCCAGATCCGGTGACGGCGCTCGCGTTCGCGGCCGGTCGCACTGAACGAATCAAATTCGGGACGAGTGTGTCGGTCCTCCCGGGTCGCAACCCCGCGGAGCTGGCCAAGCAGTGGGCGACACTCGACCAGCTCAGCGGCGGGCGGGCGCTCCCGGCATTCGGGCTCGGCGTCGTACACCCGAACGAACAGCAGGCATTCGGCGTCGAACGCACCGAGCGGGTGGCGCGATTCGAAGAGATGCTCCCGCTGCTTCGCCGCATCTGGGCCGAAGAGACGGTCGATCACGACGGCACCTTCTTCCACTACGAGTCGTTACGCGTCGAGCCGAAGCCGACCAAGGCGCTCGACGTCTGGATGGGGGGCCGTGCGCCCGTCGAACTGCGACGCATCGGGCGACTCGCCGATGGTTGGTTGGCGAGCTTCTCGATGCCCCAAGCCTGCGCGGCCGGTCGCGTGATCATCGAGACCGCCGCGGCCGAGGCCGGTCGGACGATCGACCCCGATCACTTCGGTGCGATGGTTTTCTATCGCCACGCGCCGTTGCCCGACGCGCTCGCGCAACTCGTCGCCAGCCGACCCGGCGTCGACGTCAGCGCCGACGAACTCGTGCCGCAGGGCTGGGACGCGGTCGTCGAACGCTGTCGCGAGTACGTCGCGGTTGGTTTCAGCAAGCTCGTGCTCGTCCCCTTCACCGAACCGGCCGATTGGCTCGCCGAACTCGAAACCGGCGCTGCAGCGGTCCGCCCCCTCGAATCCTGATCGACTCGTTCGTTGAGCGGTCAGGGTTGTTCGTAGAGCCAGGTCCCTTCGCGGGGCATGACGAGCCGGTGGCGCGGGGATGGCAGGTCGAGGAGCGACTGATCTTCGTAGGCGACGTCACCGGCATAGATCGCGATACCGAAACCGTCGCCAAAGTGAATTTTCGGCTGGAAGTCGATCGAAGGTTCGACCGCGAAGCCCTCGAGCGCGGCGCAGACGTCACCGAACCGGGCGAGCGACACCAGCGTCACGAACTGGGGCGGAGCGAGGTCGATCTCACCGTCGGCGCGGGCCGCAAGCGCCTCTTCGGGTTCGAACCAGCGAAGCGCGTCGGACTCCACGCCGTCGGCGACTGCTTCGCCGCTCCCCTCGCCGAGGGGGCCGGCAAAGAACCACGTCGCGAAACGCTTCGGCGCGATGTCGGGCGTCGTCCAGTTCGAGACGTGCACGAGCGAGTCGGCGTGCACGAGCACGCCGGTTTCTTCGTGCGCCTCTCGCGCCGCAGCCACCTTCGCGGCCTCGAACTCGTCGGCGACCCCGGCCCAGTCGGCATCATCGACGCGTCCACCGGGGAACACCCAGGCCCCCCCGTGGAAGTTCATCTTCGACGATCGGCGGCCCATCAACACTTCGAGTCCGGTCGCCCCGTCGCGCAACACGGCGACCGTCGCGGCCGTTCGCACCTCGACCCCGCTCGGGGAGAGTTGGCCACCACTCGATTCGCGAATCCACTTGCTCACGATCGGCAGCCTACGGCGACGTCGCGGCCTCGATCATCTCGACCTCGAGCGGTGTCTCCATTGCCGCGAGCAACGCGCCAACGAGCACGAACACGCCGCCAATCGCCACCTGGAGGTTCAACGGATCATCGAACGCGAGCGACGTCAAGACGATCCCGAACGGCGCCTCCAACATCATGATGATCGCCGTGCGCGCCGATCCGAGTCGGCCGACCACAACGAACCACAACGTGAACGCCGCGGCAGTGGCAAGCGCCATCGCTGCGATCGGACCGAGTGCGTCCAAGGGCAACGCGCCGAACCCACCACGGCCGATGCCCCATCCTGCGACCCCTGCGGCAGCACCGAGTGCCACCCAGGTTGCAGCGGTCAGCGGGTCAGTTCGTCGAACCAGCCGCCCGCTCGCCAAGACGTACCCCGTGTAGCACGCGAGTGACCCGAGCACATACACGACTCCGATCGGCTCGAGTCGAACGTCGCCTCCCGTCGCGAACGCCACGATCGCCGCGCCACACATCGCGGCGGCAACTGCGCATCCGATACGAACCGTCGGGCGCAACGCGCCAAGCGCGACTTCGCCGACGGCGACAACCACGACGTGTGTGTAGAACAGCACGACCACGATCGACGTCGAACCGTGCGCCGTCGCGAGGAAGAAGAAGATCGACTCGACGCCGTACGCGACGACGCCCAGCGCAAACACGATCCAGCGCTCGCCCGATGCCGGCAGACGCGGTCGACCGAGCATCGCGAGTACTCCGAACATGATCATCGCCGTCAACGCGAACCGGACCGACAAGAACGCCGGGGTTCCCGCGCCGGACCGTTGCGCTGCCCGACCCCAGAGCAACGTGTTCGAGAACGCGAACGCGCCCAGCACCCCAAGGGCGGGATACCGGAACGCAGCGGAAGGCGAACCTGCCGGTGCTGCCACTACCGGCCGACGATTGCGCCGACGATCAACCCGAGTGTGAACAGGCCACCGGCGCGTCGAGTGAGCAGGAAGGAATGCGGCGCGAACCACAGCGGCCAGACCGGATTCGGCACCGGAGACTCAGCCGGCTTCGGGAGGTTGTACGCCGTCCACACGCGTTTGAGCAACGGCCACGACAACACGATGGCAACGGTCGCGATTGGCAGCACCCGCACCACCACCAACGCTGCGACGAGCACGTAGAACGCGACGAACAAGCCTTGTGTGACACGCCGCGCGCGCGCGTCGCCGAGCAACACGGGCAGCGTGTTCGTACCATCGGGCCCATCCCACGGTGCCTTGTCGATGTGCTTGCCCATCAATACGGTGGTGCACAAGATCGCGTACGGCAACGAGGCGAGCATCACCGCAGCGGGCGCGGTCCCGGTCGCGGCGTAGTAGCAGCCCCCCACCATCAGCGGTCCCCAGACGACGACGACGGTCGGTTCACCGAGTCCGCGCTTTTTCAATCGCAGCGGCGGCGCCGTATAGGCCGCGCTCAACACGAATCCCCCGAGGGCGAACGCGACGATCCACCAGTCGCGTGCGATCGTCAGGGCGATCATGATTGCGAGGCACGCCGCGTTCACCAGCAGCGCCAGTGATGCCAGCCCTCGCTTCGTGATCACGCCTGACAGCACGGGGTGTGGCGAATACAGATTGCGCGGGTAGTCCTCGCGATCGGTGCCGACCTCGACGTCGAACAGATCGTTCATCAGGTTGTTCGCCATGTGCGCCAGCAAGATGCCCGCAGCCGACAGCGCGAACCAACCCCAGTTGATGTCGGCATCGCGATAGATCGCCAGCAATCCCGCGAGCGCTGCCGCGACGAGCGTCATCGGGAACACGCCCGCTCTGGTGAGGTAGAGCCACTTGCTGACGGGGTCCATCCGGCCTTTCGGCGGGTTCGTGGTCGCAAGCACGAACACCCACTTCCGCAGAAGGGTGGGTTCGCGCTCCGATGCGGCCGGTGGCGTGACGGTTGCCATGCGCGCAGGCTATCGACGGGGACCGCCGGCGTGTCCACTCATCCAAGGCGCGGAAATCGGCCATCGAACTTCATGTCTGATTTCCGCTCGACCCGACGGGAACATCCGTGCAGACTGACGACGTGATCACCGACTCGGAGGCGTGCTGGCGAGCGACCGAACGCGGAGACCCACGTTTCGACGGCCAGTTCATCGTCGGCGTGACCTCGACGCGGATCTACTGCCGGCCGTCGTGTCCCGCCATGACACCGAAACGCAAGAACGTGCGCTTCTTCGCGACCGCCGCAGCGGCGCAATCCGCCGGTTTACGCGCCTGCAAACGCTGCCGACCTGATGCCACACCCGGCTCACCCGACTGGAACGCAAGAGCCGACGCGGTTGGTCGCGCGATGCGGCTCATCGCCGACGGCGTCGTCGATCGCGAGGGCGTGCGTGGGCTCGCACGTTCCATCGGCTACAGCGAACGCCATCTGAATCGGCTGATGACCACCGAACTCGGCGCCGGACCGCTTGCGATCGCTCGGGCACAACGCGCGCAGAACGCCCGCACGTTGCTCGAGTCGACCGACCTCGCGATCACGCTCGTCGCGTTCGCCGCGGGTTTCGCAAGCACTCGACAATTCAACGACACGCTCCGCGAGGTGTACGCGGCGACGCCGACCGAGCTCCGCCGGGCGACACGACAGCGTCGTGGCATCGAACCCGGGCGGCTGGCGCTGAGGCTCCCGTTCCGACCACCGTTCGCGACCGCGTGCCTCTTCGACTTCCTCGCCGCACGTGCGATAGCTGGGGTCGAGTCCGCATCCACCAACCGATACGAGCGCACATTGCGCCTGCCGAACGCGACGGGGTGGGTCGCGCTCGAGCCGTTCGACGATCACCTGTCGGCCGTGCTCGAACTCGATGACCTCACCGATCTGGCGCCGGCCGTCCGGCGTCTCCGCGACACGTTCGATCTCGACGCCGATCCTGAGACGACCGACGGTGCACTTCGGCGCGACCCCGCGCTGCGGCCGCTGATTCGACGAACGCGCGGGCTGCGCGTTCCGGGAACGCCCGACCCCACCGAACTCGTCGTGCGCGCCGTTCTCGGCCAGCAGGTATCGGTTGCCGGCGCCCGCACGCTTGCGGGACGACTCGTCCGCGAGCTGGGCGATCCGTTTCGCGACGCCGGCGTCCACGACGACCGCGAGCCGATGTTCGTCTTTCCCGATGCCGCGTCGATCGCTGGGTCACCGCTCGACATGCTCGGCACGCCCGCGGCGCGAAAAGCGTCGTTGCGCTCCGTCTGCGAGGCGCTCGCGAGCGGCCGGCTCGACCTCAGCCCCGCATCGGACCGCGCGGAGGTCCGCGCACAACTCCTCGCCGTCAAGGGCATCGGCCCATGGACTGCCGACTACATCGCGATGCGAGCACTCCGTGATCCTGACGCGTTTCTTCCGACGGATCTCGGGGTACGCCAAGGTGCCGCAGCACTCGGCCTGTCGACCGACGCACAGGCACTCGGCGGACACGCGGAACGCTGGCGACCGTGGCGCGCGTCTGCGCTGATGCATCTCTGGAACCACCTCGCTCCCTCGAAGGAATCCAACCCATGACAATTGCCGACCTCATCCGTCACGACTCACCGTTCGGGCTCTTTCACGTACTGGTCCAAGATGCCGTCGTCGTCGCAGCAAGCTGGGACGAGCCGATCGACGCAGTCGTTGCGCGCGTCCACCCCACGCTTCGCCCGAATTCAGTACGCGCCCGCGCCGGTCGCGGGCCCATCCATGAGGCGCTCGACGCATACGACGCGGGCGATTGCCAGGCGATCGACGGAATCGGCGTGCTACAGCACTCGGGTCCGTTCCACGCGCGCGTGCGCGAGGAACTCCGGGCGATCCCTTCGGGGACGACATCGACCTACGCCGAACTTGCGGCATCGGCGGGCCGCCCCAGTGCCGCCCGCGCGGCCGGAACGGCATGTGCGCGCAACGCAATCGCATTGTTCGTACCGTGCCACCGGGCCATCGGGACCGACGGCACCCTACGAGGTTTTGCCTTTGGCGTCGTCCACAAGGCCGCGTTGCTCGAACACGAGCGAAGGTTCACACCGACGACGGCGCGCCCCGCTCGGGAGTCCCCGGTCATCGGTTCGTAGACTGATTGCGTTCCGTTCCGCGCCGAAGGCGAGCATCCATGAGGATCGACATCCCATGAGCATCGATATCAACGACTTCTACGCCCTCGACGACATGCTCGCGGAGGAAGAACTGTTGCTGCGCGACACGGTCCGCCGGTTCGTCGACGACAAGTTCGTCCCGGTGGTTGCCGATCATTTCGAGGCGGGAACGTTCCCGATGGATCTGGTCCCGCAAATTGCGCAAATGGGTCTGCTGGGGCTCCACCTCGATGGCTACGGGTGCGCGGGTGCGTCGGCAACGGCCTACGGCGTCGCGTGCCGTGAACTCGAACGAGGCGACAGCGGCCTGCGCAGCTTCGTGTCCGTGCAAGGCAGCCTGTGCATGTTTCCGATCTGGAAGTTCGGCAGCGAGGAGCAAAAGCACGATTGGCTCCCCGGCATGGCCGCCGGCGAGCTGATCGGTTGCTTCGGCCTGACCGAGCCCGACCACGGGTCCGACCCCGGCAACATGTCGACCAGGGCTCGGCGTGACGGCAGCGATTGGGTACTCAACGGCGCAAAGCGTTGGATCACGAATGCCGGTATTGCTCACCTCGCAATCGTGTGGGCCCAAACCGACGAAGGCTTGCGAGGCTTTGTCGTCCCGACCGACACGGCGGGGTTCGAAGCTCGCACGATCGACAAGAAGCTCTCCCTGCGGGCGTCGGTGACCGGCGAGTTCTATCTCGACGACGTTCGGATCCCGGAGCGGTTCCGGCTTCCCGAGGCCGCGGGGCTGAAGGGCCCACTGTCGTGCCTCTCCGAAGCGCGCTACGGCATCGTGTGGGGCGCGGTCGGTGCAGGACTTGCCTGCCTCGAGTCGGCACGTGACTACGCGCTCGGTCGCCCACAGTTCGGCAAACCCATCGCGGGATTCCAATTGACGCAAGCGAAGCTCGCCGAGATGCTCACCGACATGACGAACGCGTCGCTCCAAGCACACCGGCTGGGCCAGTTGAAAGAAGCAGGGCGTTGCCTCCCGGCCCACGTCTCCATGGCAAAACGCCACAACGTGCGCGTCGCGCTCGACACCGCCCGGACCGCGCGCACGATCCTCGGCGCCAACGGCATCAGCCTCGAGTATCCGATCATCCGCCACATGGTGAACCTCGAGTCGGTGCTCACCTACGAAGGCACCGAGGAGATTCACACGTTGGTGCTCGGCGAGACAGCCACCGGAATCGCCGCCTACCGTTGATCGGGTGAGCACACCGCTGCCCTACCGCAACCCGGCACTCTCGATCGAGGCGCGCGTCGAAGATCTTCTCGCGCGCATGACCCTCGAGGAGAAGGTCGCCCAACTCGCGTGCGCCTGGTCGACTCAGCTCGTTGCCGACGACGCGTTCTCAGAGCAACGAGCGCAGCGCTATCTCGCAAACGGCATTGGCGAGGTCACTCGCATCGGCGCGTCGACGGGGCTTCGTCCGCAGGGAAGCGCCGCATTTGCGAACGACATCCAGCAGTTCTGCGTCGAACAAACCAGGCTCGGCATCCCCGCAATCGTGCACGAAGAATCGACCGCGGGTTTGTGTGCACGTGATGCGACCCAGTTCCCACAAGCGATCGGGCTCGCCGCGACGTGGAATCCGGGTCTGGTCGAAGAAATGGGCGAGGTGATCCGGCGGCAGATGGTCGCGGTCGGAGCCCGGCACACACTGGCACCGGTGCTCGACGTGGCTCGCGATCCGCGGTGGGGCCGCGTCGAAGAAACCTACGGCGAGTCCGCGTACCTCGCCGGCCGACTCGGTGTCGCCTACGTGCGTGGCGTGCAGAGCAGCGACCCTCGCGGTGGCGTCGCGTGCACGGGCAAGCACTTCCTCGGCTACGGGCTTTCCGAGGGCGGCATGAACCACGCGCCGGTGCACCTCGGCCCTCGCGAACTCCGCGAGGTGTTCGCGGAACCGTTTCGTTGCGCAATCGACGAAGCGGGTCTCGCCACCATCATGAACGCCTATAACTCGGTCGACGGATTGCCATGCGGAGCGTCCAAGGCGATCCTCACCGATCTGTTGCGGGGCGAACTGGGGTTCACCGGCGCGGTCGTCGCCGATTACTTCACGACCGGGCTGTTGATGTCGCACCACGCGACTGCGGCCGACGAAGGCGAAGCCGGCCAACGAGCGCTCGAGGCTGGCCTCGACATGGAGCTCCCGGCGCTGCACTGTTACGGCCAGCCGTTGATCGAGCGGGTCACCAACGGACGACTCGATTCGTCGTTCGTCGATCGCTCCGTTCGCCGCGTCTTGTGGTTGAAGTTCGCACTCGGGTTGTTCGAGCAACCATTCGTCGACGATGCTGCCGCTCCCTCGGTGTACGACACACTCGAGAATCGATCCCTCGCGAGAACGCTGGCTGCGCAGTCGATCGTGTTGCTCGAAAACGACGGCGTCCTCCCGCTACCCGCGGCCGGTCCGATCGCGGTGATCGGTCCCGCGGCCGACGACGTTCGTCTGTTGCAGGGCGACTACTCGTATCCCGCCCACGTCGAGATCGTGTACAAGACCGACGGCGGCGAAGGTTCGATCCTGCCCGCTGCCGGTGGAGCATTTCGGCCCGGTCCCTACTACCCGACGAGCGTCACGCCGCTCGACGGCATCCGCGCGTTTGTCGGCAGCAGCGTCGACGTCCGGTACGCGAGCGGTGGAACGGTGCACGACTCCACCGATGCCGAGATCGCGGCTGCCGTGTCGGCCGTGACCGGATGCGTCGCGGCAGTGGTCGTCGTTGGTGGCAAGTCCGGTTTGCTCGCCGACAACACGACGGGCGAATTCCGAGACGCGACCGATCTCGCCCTGACCGGCCGCCAGACCGAACTCGTCGCTGCGGTTCGGGCGACCGGCACTCCGACGATCGTCGTCGTGATGAGCGGGCGGGTGCACACGCTGGTCGACGTCGAGCCCCACGCGAACGCCATGCTGTGGTGTGCGCCGCTTGGTGAGGAGGGCGGGTCCGCGCTCGCGTCGGTGCTGTTCGGCGAGGTCGGCCCGACGGGACGACTCCCGATTTCGTTTCCGCGTCACGTCGGCCAGATCCCGGTCCATCACGACCATCGCTCCGGAGGTGGACGCAGCCAGATGCTCGGCGACTACACCGACAGCGCCGCGACCCCACGATGGCCATTCGGATTCGGTCGCTCGTACACGACGCTCGAGTACTCCGACCTCTCGGTCCAGCCGCCCACGGTGTCCGAACCTGCCGTCGTTCGCTGCATCGTGACGAACACGGGCTCACGCGCGACCGATGAGGTCGTGCAGTTCTACGCCCGCGATCTGGTTGCCCGCGTGGCGAGGCCCATTCGGCAGCTCGTCGGATTCTTACGGGTTCCGTTGCAACCCGGCGATTCCCGAACGATCGAGTGCGTCGTCCACCCGACTCAGTTCGCGTATTACGACGAAGCGATGGACCTCGTGATCGAACCCGGCGACATCGAGTTCACGGTCGGACCGAACGCCTCCGAGCAGCCGTTGCGCGCACGCGTCTCGATGATCGGAACCGAACGATCGATCGGGCCCAACGACCGCAGGCCGTCGGCCGTATCCGTCACCTGATTGCGGTCGCCAACTCCTCGGCGCGCGTCATCCACTCCGCACGCGTCGAAGCGTGCACGCCGACGGTCGCCCACGTGACCCCGAGCTCCCCCATGGCGACGATCTCATCGCGCATCGCGGCCAAGTCTGTGGCCTTGGCCGCGAGATGGTTGCGACTCATCGGCGCACAACAAACGTCGAGTGGCTCCGAACGCCCGATCGTCGCGGCGTGTGAACGCGCGTACTCGATCCGGAGCGCGAGATCATCGAGCGTTTCGAGCGGCGGTGTCTTCAACGCCTTCGTCGCCGACGCCGGGTTGGGGAACGGCATCCAACCCTGCCCGCGTTCGACCGCACGGCGAATCGCCCGGTTCGAATTCCCTCCGACCCAGATCGGCGGATGCGGCTCGGCCACTGGTCGCGGCCGCATCGTTGTGCCTCGCGAGCGATAGCGGTCCGTCTCGACCGCGACCGCGTCCGTGGTCCAGACCTCGAGACAGACGTCGATCGCCTCGTCAAGGAGGTCGTTACGGCGGTCATAGTCGACGCCGAGCGAATTGAACTCGGAACGCAGGTAGCCCGCGGCAACACCGAGAATCAGGCGACCGCCAGACAAGACATCGAGACTCAGCACGCTCTTCGCCGCGAGAAACGGATTGCGATAGGCGAGCACGTAGATATTGGTCAGCAGCCGGAGCCGAGTCGTACCCGCCGCCGCAAATGCCAACGCCACCATCGGTTCGAGCGCGTGATGGCCACCGGTGTCGAGCCAACGTTGATCGGGAGCCGGGTGATCGGTGACGTACACGGCGTCGAAGCCGAGCGCTTCGGCGTGCTGCGCGCATTCGGTCACCGCGGCACCCGTGACGAACTCGCTGGGCGCGTCGACGTGGTCGGTCGGGAGTCCGAGCGCGAACTGCATGTCAGAACAGGATCGAGCGGGCGAACTCGATCCGGTAGCGAGCAACGGTCGACGCGGCTGCTCCAGAGGTCGGCGGCGCGACAACGGGGGCGGGCGGTGGCGGCGCAGTTCGCATCGAGTACATGTCCCGGTAGACGTCGAAGATGTGTAGACCGTACCCCGCGCCGGTGGCCCACTTCCCGGTGAGCTCGTACCAGACCTTCGTCTTACCGGCGCGTATCCACTGCAGTTGTTTGGGCAGCACCATCGGGCTCGCGTAATCGTCGGGGCTGTCCACGGTCGGATCTGCGTAGGTGCGCAGCGCTTGGATCTGCGCGCGCACCCCTTCCCGTGCCGTCGAGAACACCCGACCGTGTTCGCATGAATCACAAGCGCCGATGCCCGCGAAGTTGTTGTCGGTCCAGACGACAATGCTGCCGCTCGCGGGATTCGAAAAGGCGCCGGTCTCGAGAATGGACTGTGCAAAGGCAACATCGCCCCGAACGCCCTCGGCTGCACCCTCTTCGAGGAACAGCGCGGCAAGCTCCTCGATCGAAACCGTCAGCCGTGGATTCGGGTTCGCCGCGAGCGCCTTGCGCACGAGATCATCGGCGTCGAGTGCGCTCGGCCCCATGATCGGGCTCGCAGCCGTTCGGGCGGCAGCCGTGACCCACCGTTCCTCGTACGCCTCGAGTTCGACGATCCGCCCCTCCGCGACTCCGACCTTCGCTCGCGCCTCCTCAACCCTGCGACGGGCGGCGAGCAGCTCGCGGTCGTGGTCCACGAGCGATGTTGCGGCGAATTCGACGTTGCGTGCCGAAACGGTCAGCTTGTCGGCGAGCTCTTCGTGTTGTTGCGCTCGCACCTCGCGCTGGGCGCGGCGCAGCTCTTCGATCCGCGACAACTCCATCACCGAGTCGGCTTGGACGACCTGGGTGATCGACTCGATCGCGTCGTTCGTCGGTGACGAGTCGATGAACAGCGCGATCGACGACCGCGCCATGCGACGCTCGTTGCGAGCGACCGCTCGCGCCGCCAGATCGTCCTGTTGCGCGGCGATCTCGAGCTGCAAGGCGAGGCGGTCGCGTTCGGCTTCGAGGGGCACGATTCGCGTCGTCGCGTTGTGCAGCACCGCGTGTGCGGCGAACAACTCGAGCCGCGCGGTCTGCTGATCCAGGAGGAGTTGTCGACCTGAGTCGTCGTCGAACCCGAACGTGGGCGGCGGCGGACCCAGATCTGGAACGTACGGCGGCGGAACCGGAACCGCCGGCGGCACGGTCGTCGATGGCGGCGCTTGCGCACGCGCGTGCGACGACGAGCCGAGCGTGACCGTGATCAGGCAAGCGAGGACCACGCACGCGCCGCGCGCGGACGCGAAGAAACCGACGTGTGCGCGCCTGCCCATGATCCTTGAAACGTCGGATCATCGGGGCAACAGGTGGATGGGCCGTTCGGCCCAGTCCGGATCAGTTCCTTGGAACCGAACTCCACGGGACGTCACGGTCGACGCGTGGCTCGCCGGGAAGGCCGAGCACGCGCTCACCGAGAATGTTGCGCATGATGTTGGTCGTGCCACCCTCGATCGAGTTCGCCTGCACCCGAAGGAATGCCTTGGTCGGTGCGGAAATGTCCATCGCGTTGCGGGGCCGGTCGAAGGTGTAGCCGTCGTAGAGCAGTGCCTGCATACCGCGGCGATTCATCGCCCAGTTCGCGATTCGTTGGTTGATGAGTGCCATCGCGAGCTTGCCGGTCGACCCCTCCGGACCTGGAGTGCCCTTCTTGCGGTTACCGGAGGCGCGGATGTTCGTGAGGCGCAGGCACTCCGAGTCGACCCACAACTTCATGAGTTCGTCGCGGGCCACCGAGTCGGAGGTGTCGCCGTCTTTCCAGAGGTTGACGGCCATCCCGATGAGCCCACTCCCGCGCGGAGCTATCTGCCCACCGATCGAGACTCGCTCGTTCATCAATGTCGTGAGCGAAACGTGCCAGCCCTCGCCCACATCGCCGAGCCGTTCGCTGTCGTGCACACGCAGGTCGTCGACATACACCTCGTTGAACTCGGCCTCGCCCGTCATCTGGACCAGCGGCCGCACGTCGACGGCGGGGTCGTGCATGTCCATGACGAACATCGTGAGCCCTTTGTGCGTCACCGCCTCAGGGTCGGTACGCGCAATGATGATTCCGTAGCGAGCGAGGTGCGCGAGGGTCGTCCACACCTTCTGGCCGCTGAGTACCCATTCGTCGCCGTC
>SXGT01762168.1_pt1 | contig 15221 bp, 2 predicted proteins | sample 3176221 | NCBI WGS metagenome assembly SXGT01 (sample SAMN11356862, study PRJNA531348) | freshwater metagenome | isolation source: freshwater sample F1-120 | place: China: Fuxian Lake, Yuxi | collected 2017-12-25
CGTTTCCCGCTCCAAAAACACCTCAGAATTTCCACGGATACCGTCGTACACGGTTTCCTAAACGGGATTTGAACTATCTTGCGCAACTGGCGCAATCCCGTTTCCCGCTCCAAAAACACCTCAGAATTTCCACGGATACCGTCGCACACGGTTTCCTAAACGGGATTTGAACTATCTTGCGCAACTGGCGCAATCCCGTTTCCCGCTCCACCACGACGGCCGCGCGCGAATGCTCGGAGCGATCGCGCCGCCGCCGCGGCAGGCTTGAAGCTGTGGCGCATGAAGCAGCGCGTTCCGTTTCCCGCTCCGGCATGACGGCCGCGTGCGAATGCTCGGAGCGATCGCGCCGCCGCTGCGGCAGGCTTGAAGCTGTGGCGCATGAAGCAGCGCGTTCCGTTTCCCGCTCCGGCACGACGGCCGCGCGCGAATGCTCGGAGCGATCGCGCCGCCGCTGCGGCACGGTTGCAGCTGCGCCAGGTCCAACTACTGCCGTTTGATGGTCCGGCAACGCGGTCGCCCTCGGCTGGGCGTTCGCGCCCGCGCGGCATGCCAAGTCTGCCGTATGCGGGGCGCGCACGATCGCGCCGCCCCCCTTGCGCACTTTCGGCGTCCCGGCCCGACGCGGTTGCACCCTGCTTGTCGCTTTGTTAGCCTTGAACTGGGAAAGTCGCGCCCGGCGACGGTTTCGCACTTTTCCGACCCCCGAATGGCCGTGGCTGCGTGCCGCGGTCGAGTTAGCCTCAGCGCACGCCATCCCCCCATGACGCTGTGGCGACGGCACGACGTGCTGGCAGTTCACCGCTCCCTTGTCGCTTTGCGCAAAGCGGCCAGGGTGCGAAGGACTGGCAACTGCGGCCGATTCCGCATCCCGATGCCGCCAGACCCGATCCCGATCTGGCGGACCCCCTCCGACCGGTTTCCTGCCGGCGGACAGCGGTGATGCAGCATTGGCACCTGGTTTCGCGGCAGGCGGCGTCGACCCGCTGGCCGACGCAACCCCGGCCTCGTCGCCGCCCCAGAACCCGTTTCGCACCGCTGACATCGCCGGCCGCGCGCCGAACGATTGTCGCCGACGCGATTGGCGCTTAGGTCGGCCTCGGCCTGCTCGGCGCTGCCCGGGTGTTCGTTTGTGCCTGCCTGCGACCACGAAGCTTCGGCGACGCGGTCACGGGTCCGAGATTGGGATCCTGCGCAGCGATCCCCTGCGACCTGACCCCCGCGCATGTCGCATCGGTTGATCCCGGGTTTGCCTTGCTCCGTCGGCGTCTGCAGCGTCGGCGCTTGCCGGTTCGGCCTGTACAGGCCCTGCCGCGGCAACCCGAGCGGCTTTGGAGGATAGTCATGCAAAATCAGCCGCATCCCCGTTTCCGGCGCTTTTGGCAGCGCATGGACGATCGTTCGCACGCGGCGTCCCTGGCCGGCGCTGAGCCCACGGCGTCCGCTTGGAGCACGCCCTTTTGGCGCATGGCGATCGCGGGGCTCATCGCGCTCGGTCTGGCTGCCTGCAACGAGGGGTCCGCACCGCCGCCCACGGCCCAATCCGAAAAAGACGCCGCCGGCGTTGACGCTGAGTTCGGCGTCGAGACATTCGCGCTTGCCGCACCGACGATCGCAATTACCGATCCGATCGAAGGCAAGTACTTCTACATCGACTACACGCAAGCCTCGCCCGCCGCAGTCAAGGTCACCGCCAAGTTCACGGTGACCAACTACACCATCGGCGCAGGCGCAGGCCAGATCCTGTGCTCGATCGATGGCAAGCCATCGGTGTCGACCACGACGCTCAGCCTCGCCAACGTCGATTTTGGCACCAAGAAGGGCATGCACGTGCTGTCGTGCACGCTCGCCAACTCGGCCGGTCAGACGGAATCCGCGGCGACGGCGCGCGCGATCGTGCACGTGTTCATCTCGCAAGATCCGTTCAACGACGACGCCAAGAACAAGTGCACCCAGGGCGTCGACTGCGACGACAGCCTCGCCTGTTCCTCCGATGCCTGCGTCGATCTCAAGTGCGTGTATAAGATCGTGCTCAACTGCTGCGGCAACAACAGCGAATGCAGCACTACCAGCCCGACCTGCCTGAACCCGAACACCATCACCAGCAAGTGCACCACCTGTTCGATCAACGCCGACTGCGACGACGGCGACGCCTGCACCAATAACGTCTGCGATTTGAGCGGCGCGGTCGGCAAATGCGCGTTCCCCAAGATCGATCCCGAGGCCTGCTGCTTCCCGGACAGCGATCCGGTCAAGGGCACCGCCGCCGGCCAGTGCGACGACGGCAAGGCCTGCACGGTCGACAGCTGCAACGTCAGCCTCAAAAAGTGCAGCCACGTCAAGCCGCCGGGCGCCTGCTGCGCCGACAGCGAGTGCGTGGCGACCAGCGTCTGCGAAGTCGGTGCATGCGTGGACCTCGAGTGCCGTTACGGCAAGGATCTCATCAACAAGCCCGGCTGCTGCGTCGCCGACGGCGACTGCGACGACAAGAACGAGTGCACGCTCAACGTGTGCAGCACCACCGTCGGCCCCAAAGGCTACAAGACCTGCAGCAACCCGTTTGATCCCAAGATGGGCGGCCAGGGCGTGTGCTGCATGACCGCCGGCACCACTTTGGAGTGCAACGATGGCAACGGCTGCACGTCGGACACCTGTACCGGCAACAAGTGCGTTCACACGCCAGTCGCGGACTGCTGCGTCGCCGACATCGACTGCGACGACGCCAAGCTGTGCACCACCAACAAGTGCGAAATCCCGGCAGGCCAGAAAGACGGCAAGTGCAAGTTCGTCAAGACTGATTCGCTATGCTGCGACACCCTGGCCGACTGCGACGACGGCCTGTACTGCACGATTCCACAGTGCGTGGGCGTCAACGCACCCGCTGGCATCGCCGGTACTTGCAAGCAGAACAAGACCGATCCGACTTGCTGCGACAAGGACAGTGATCCCATTTGCAATGACGACAAGTACTGCACGGTCGACGTGTGCGTGAATCACTATTGCTACCACGGCCCGGACATCAGCAAGCCCAACTGCTGCGAGTCGAACGCAGAGTGCAACGACACCAACGCCTGCACCATCGACACCTGCGATCTCGGCGCTGGCGATCTGCCGGTCAAGACGGGCCTCGTAGCGCACTACAACGCCCGCGAAATCACCTCGCTGGTCGTGGACCAAACTTCCAACGTCACCGAGTGGAAGGACCTGTCGGGCAACAACCGCCACCTCAAGGTCAACGGCCAGAAGCCCGCGTACAACAGCAAGCTCATCGCCGGCCTGCCGGCCATCGACTTCAACGGCGCCGACCGGCGCATGACGACTGACCCGTTTCCGATTTCGACTGACGTCACCGTGTTCGCCGTTATCCAGTGGAAGACCCCCGATGGCTGGGGCTCGATTGCCCACCACGGCAACCGCGACATGGACTGGGCTTTGGAACACAACGCCGCCAAGGGTGGCAACGTCACCCACTTCCAGTCGGTCAATGACAACGGCGGCGTCGAGCTGACGCTGACCAGCGACGTCAACTACATCCTGTATGGCCGCATCCAGGGTTCGACGCGTTCGTATGCTTCGGTGACGACCGGCGCGAGCTTCGTCCAGGTCCAGGGCAACGGCAACTCGATCTCGCCCGGTAACAAAGTGCTTTTCGTGGGTTCGAGCGACGCGAGCGAAGACTCCAAGGCCTACATCGGCCAGATCCTGTACTACAACAAGGCCTTGACCGATACAGAGCGCGATCAAACGCTGACTTGGCTGCGCAAGAGCTGGGGCATCGACGCGGCGCCGCCGGGCCCGTCCAAAGTCTGCAAGTTCGTCTCCAATGGCGACGCGACCTGCTGCAACGGCAACTCGGACTGCGACGACGGCAAGTGCGAGACCCAGGATTTCTGCGACGGTTTCAACAAGTGCAAGTCGTCGCTGGCCAGCGACAAGTGCACGGTCAATGCCGATTGCGATGACCAGAACAGCTGCACCGAAGACAGCTGCGACACCTCTGGCGCCTGCGGCGCCTGTGTGCACAAGGTCAAAGCCGGCTGCTGCACCGCCGACTTTGAGTGCGATGACAGCAAGCCGATCGGCGGCAATCCGCCCAACGCGAATGCGTCTTGTACGCTCGACAAGTGCGTCAACAACCAGTGCGTCAACTCGGTCAAGCCGGCTTGCTGCGTCGACGACGCCGACGCCCAAAAGACCTGCGACGACGTCAACGCCTGCACCATCGAGTACTGCGTCAACAACGAGTGCCGCCACACCGTGCCCAAAGACGGCTGCTGCGCCACCAGCAAAGACTGCAACGACGGCAGCAAGTGCACCAACGACGCTTGCGCCAACATCAACCAGAGCACCGGCAAAGGCTCATGCGCCTACACCCAGATTCCTGGCTGCGTGTGCGACGCGCTGCTGACCGCGCAAGGCCTGGACTGCAACGACAACAACAAGTGCACCGCCGACGCCTGTACCGGCGGCAAGTGCACGCACAGCAACGTGACGGCGTGCTGCCTCGACAAGTTCGACTGCAACGACGGCTCGCCGTGCACCGAAGACATGTGCGTGCTCGACGAGTGCGTCCACCTGGAGCAGGTCGGCAGCAACAAGCTGTGCTGCAGCAAAGAGACCGAAGCCGTCGACTGCGCCGCCTTCAACAGCGAATGCGCCAAGGGCGTGTGCCTCGATCAATCCGACGGCAGCAAGAAGTGCGGCGCTGAGAAGCTGCCGGTCTGCACGGTCAACATCGGCTACTGCCAGGACTTCCAAGCCGGCACCGACCTGCCGACCATGGGCTGGAACCCGACCGACATCGGCACCGGCGGCAAGGCCGTCAACAACTGGAAGCCCTCGACCGGCACCGGCTTGGGCCCCGACCAGCACGCCAAGCTCGACTGGACCCCGACGGTGGTCAACTACGACACCTGCTTGCAGTCGCCGATCATCCAGGCCGCGGGCGCCAAGACCATCACCTTGCAGTACGACCGCGAGTTCACGCCGCAGGGTGGCGAGACTGCAATCACGATCTACGGCTCGCTCGGCGGCGCTACGCCCGACTGGAAGACCGCCACCATCATCGACACCAAGCTGACCACCGACACGCTTGGGCCAGAGACCCTTGACCTGACCTTGCCGCCGGAATTGACCGGGTCAAACGGCTTGCGGTTGGCGTTCTGCGTCAAGGGCGCGACCACCTTCGACATCCAGAGCTACGCGCTCGACAACATCTGCATCGTCAAGGGCAACAAGCCCACCTTCAGCAATTGCCCGGTCAACCAGGTGGTGCCGTGGGGCACCAAGAAAGTGGTGCCGGTCAAGGCCAAGGATGCCGATGCCGACGCAATCCTGTCGTTCCAGATCGTGCAAGGTCCCGAGTTCGTGTCGCTATCGAGCGCGCTCTACTTCTGGCTTGACGAATCGTGGAACAGCAACCTGACAGCGTCGCCCAATAAGCTCGCGCACATCGGCACCTGGCCGGTCACCATCAAAGTCTCCGACGGCTCGCTGTACAGCCTGTGCACGTTCGAGATCACGGTGACCTACATCGGCGGTTATCTGGTGTGGCGGCCAAGCGACGTGCCCAAGGTCCAGGGCAGCGCCATGTTCGACGCGCTGGTCAAGGCCGGTAAGACGGCTCAACACATCACAGACCTGTCGCTCTATCCCGAGCTTGCGGGCGCTGGCGGCACGTTTGCTGGCGTGTTCGTCCCGCTCGGTGTCTATCCGAACAACCATGTGCTGACCAAAGGCGAGGCCGATCAACTGGCGCTGTTCGTCGCCAAGGGCGGCAAACTCTACATGGAAGGCGGTGACACCTGGGTGTTCGACCCGCAGCAGAGCGTGCACTCCGCGTTCAAGGTCCAGCAGATCGGCGACTCGAGCAAGTTCGGCTTTGCCGGACCGCTCAACGGCAGTGGCTTCTACAACGACATCGCCAGTAACATCGTCTACGACTTTGGCTACGACGGATCGTCGGCTTTCAACAACGTCAACGATGTCATCGAAGGCAAGACCTCGATCCCGCGCACCAAGACAGTGCTCGTCAACACGGCCGCCACCGAAATCTACGGCGTGCAGGTCGGTCACGACGACCCGTCCGGCTACCGTACGGTGGCCAGTTCGGTGCTGTTTGCAGGCGTCAAGACCAGCGGCACCAATCAGTCGTTCACCCCGCAAGCGATGATGGCGCGCATCCTGCACTTCTTCGACAACGGCTTTATCGACTGCCTGAACAACACCCAGTGCGACGACAAGGACGCCTGCACCGACGACTCGTGCGTGGCCGGCGCTTGCATCAACAAGTCGATCTGCAGCTGCACCGCAGTCGGGACGCTGGCGTGCGGCGCCAGCCAGTTGCTGGTGTCCAACGGCGCCGGCTCGACCAGCAGCGTCGCCAGCTACAAGTGCGACCCGAGCGTGAACTACAACGGCAAGGAATTCGCCATCAAGTTCTCGCCGTCGTCGTCCAGTCCGGTCACCATCAACGTCACCGGGCTGACCAACCCGGCGGCGCGCGTGTTCGTGCTCAAAGCCAACCAGGGCGGCTGCGACCCGAATCAGTGCATTGCCAAAGGTGCGGCGGGCTCGTTCAGCTTTGCCGGCGCAGCGGGCAACGACTACTTCATCGTGCTCGACGTGCCCAATGGCGGCACTGGTCAGGCCAACGTGCAGTTGACCTGCGCAGAGCCAGAGATTTGCGATAACGGCAAGGACGACAATGCCAACAACTTGGTCGACTGCAAAGACCTCGCGTCCTGCTGTGGCGCGGCCAACTGTACGGAAATCTGCGACAACGTCGACAACAACTGCGATGGCTCGATTGACGAAGGCTGCGACGACGATGCCGACGGATACTGCGACAAAGACCTGACTATCGAAGGCTCGCCCAAGATCTGCCCCAAGGGCGGCGGTGACTGCAACGACCTGGCTGGCACCATCAACCCCGGCGCCATCGAGATCTGCAAGAACGGTAAAGAGGACAACTGCAACGGCCTGTATGACGAAGACGACGCGTCGGGCTGTGTCAACTACTGGACCGACTTGGACAAGGACACCTTTGGCGCCGGCCTCAGCAAGTGCAAATGCGAGCCGTCGGGCGGCTACATCGCCACCAAGTCCGGCGACTGCAACGACAGCAACGACAAGATCAACCCGGCGATGCTCGAAATCTGCGGCGACGGCTTGGATAACGACTGCTCGGGCACCCAAAACGACGTCAATGCCCAGGGTTGCGACGACTTCTACACCGACGTCGATCAGGACGGCTGGGGCACGCTGCCCAAGAAGTGCCAGTGTCTGGCGCAGGGCGCGATCTCGGCCAAGAAGATCGGCGACTGCAACGACACCAATAAGCTCATCAACCCCGACCTGCCGGAGACCTGCAACGGCAAGGACGACAACTGTAACAACCTCATCGACGAAGGCTGCGATGACGACAAGGACGGCTACTGCGACTATGGCCTGAACTACGAGGCCGTCGACAGCAACGTCCAAACCTGCGGCAGCGTGCCGGAAGGCCAGAACTTGACGCTGACCTGCAAGCCCGGGTCCAGCATCACCAGCGTGGTGTTCGCGTCGTACGGCACGCCGACTGGCGTGTGTGGCAACTACGCGGCTTCGAGCTGCAACGCCGGCAGCAGCACACTCATCGTCAAGAACGCCTGCTTGGGTAAGAACTCGTGTACGATTGGCGCCAACAATGGCGTATTCGGCGATCCCTGCGGCGATATCGTCAAGGCGCTGACCGTCCAGGTCGTGTGTACCGGCACGGGCACTTCGCCGGAGATATGCCCCAAGGGCGCCGGTGACACCGACGACCTCGATCCTGCCATCAACCCGGCCGGCAAGGAGATCTGCGACGGCAAGGACAACAACTCCGATCTCAAGATCGACGAAGGCTGCGACGACGACGGCGACCTGTTTTGCGACAAGTCGATGATCGTCATCGGCGCGCCCGCCGTATGCCCCAAGGGTGGCGGCGACTGCGTCGACGACAAGAAGCTGGTCAACCCAGGCATGCAAGAAGACTGCAACACGCCGGACGACGACGATTGCAACGGCAACAACAACGACCAGGACGGCCAGAACTGCACCATCTTCTTTAGCGATATGGACGGCGACGGCTACGGCACCAAGGCGTTCAAGTGCTACTGCGCGCCAGTCGGCCTGTTCAAGGCCAAGAAGACGGCCGACTGCGACGACGGCAAGGTCAGCATCAACCCCGGCGCGCTCGAGGTCTGCGACGACTTTGACAACAACTGCTCGGGCACCATCGACGAAGGCTGCGACGACGACGGCGACGGCTACTGCGACGCAGCTCAGGGTGTCGGCGGCGCAGGCGCCAAGGTCTGCGTCAACGGTGGCGGCGATTGCGTCGACAGCAACAAGGACGTCAACCCGGGCAAGGCCGAGGTGTGCGGCAACAACCTGGACGACAACTGCAACGGCAACGAAAACGACGCTGGCGCGGTCGGCTGCACCAACTTCTACGCCGACGGCGACAACGACGGCTTTGGCTCTACCGCCGCCAAGTGCCTGTGCCAGGCCGCCGGCTCGTTCGTGGTCACCAACAAGAATGATTGCGACGACTCCACCGCGGCGGTCAACCCGACCGCCAGCGAAGTGTGCGACGAACTCGACAACAACTGCGACGGCGTCCCCGACAAGGGCTGCGACGACGACGGCGACAAGTGGTGCGACAGCGCAATGACCACAGTCGGCAAGCCGAGCACGTGCTTTAACGGCGGCGGCGACTGCAACGACGGCGACGCGCTCGTCAATCCGGGCATTGCGTCCGAGGATTGCGACGGCAAGGACAACAACTGCAAAGACGGCATCGACGACGGCTGCGACGACGACAAAGACGGCTACTGCGATTCGGCCAAGACCGTGGCCAATCCGTTGCCGACGGTGTGCAGCAAGGGGGCGGGCGACTGCAACGACCTGGACAGCGACGTCAACCCGGGCGTCAACGAAGTGTGCGGCAACAACCAGGACGACAACTGCAACGGCAGCCAGAACGATCCCAACGCCGTCAACTGCAGCAAGTTCTACTTCGACGGCGACGGCGACAGCGTCGGTCTGAACATCAACCAGTGCCTGTGCACGGCGTCCGGCGGCTTCAACGCCAATGTTGGCGGCGACTGCGACGATCAAGACAAGAACGTCAAGCCCGGCGTGGCCGAGTTGTGCGCCACGCCGTACGACGACAACTGCAATGGCGACCTGAACGACCTGAACGCCACCGGCTGCAAGGACTTTTTCCTGGACGGCGACAAGGACGGCTACGGTCTCGCGGGTCTTTCCAAGTGCTTCTGCGTGGCGCTCGATGTCTACAATGCGACCCAGGTCGGCGACTGCAATGACGCATCGGCAGCGGTCAATCCCGGCAAGTCTGAGGTGTGCAACAACGCTGACGACAACTGCAAGCTCGGCATTGACGAAGGCTGCGACGACGACAGCGACAAGTTCTGCGACAGCGCGATGACCGTGGTCGGCGCCCCCAACGTGTGCCCGAACGGCGGCGGCGATTGCGTCGACACCAACCCCAACGCCAACCCGGGCAAGGGTGAACAGTGCGACGACGTCGACAACAACTGCAACGGCACCAAGGATGAAGGCTGCAACGACGACGGTGACCCGTACTGCGACGCCAGCATGACTACGGTTGGCAAGCCCCCGCTCTGTCCCAATGGTGGTGGGGACTGCAACGACACCAACAACGGCATCTACCCGACCGCGGCCGAGAACTGCGCCACGACCTACGACGACAACTGCAACGGCGACACCAACGACGAGAACGCCACCGGCTGCACCAGCTACGGCATCGACGCCGACGGCGACACCTACTCGGACAAGAGCGGCGTGCCCAAGTGTCTGTGCAAGGCGTTTGCGCCGTACACTGGCACCAAGTCGGGCGACTGCAACGACAAGAACGACATCATCAACCCAGGTATCGCCGAGTTGTGCGATGGCGTCGACAACAACTGCTCAGGCGCTAGCGACGAGGGCTGCGACGACGACGGCGACAAGTACTGCGACGCCGCGATGATCACGGTCGGCAAGCCCGCGGTGTGCATCAACGGCGGCGGCGACTGCGTCGACACCAACAACGTCATCAACCCAGGTCAGAACGAGAACTGCGCCAACGGTCAGGATGAGAACTGCGACGGGTCGCTCAATGGCCTGAACGCCATTGGGTGCAAGGACTTCTACCTTGACGCCGACAACGACACCTGGACTGTCAACATCAAACAGTGCTGGTGCGTGCCGACCAACAACTACAAAGGCGACGGCACCAAGCCTGGCGACTGCGACGACACCGTCAACACCGTCAATCCGGGCGTAGCCGAAGTGTGCGGCGACAGTCTAGACAACAACTGCAACGGTACCCAGAACGACGTCGGCTCGACCGGTTGCTCCGCCCACTACAAGGACGGCGACAAAGACGGCTACGGAGCTGGCGCTTCGCAGTGCCAGTGCTTTGCCGAGGGCGCCTACATCACCGCCAATGGCGGCGACTGCGATGACGCCAACGTCGAAGTCAATCCGGCGATCAAAGAGCAGTGCGACGGTCTGAACAACGACTGCGACACGGCGACCGACGAGGGCTGCGACGACGACGGCGACAAGTACTGCGACGGCACGATGATCACCAAAGACAAGCCGGTGGTCTGTCCCAACGGCGGCGGCGACTGCGACGACACCAACGCCAGCAACAAGCCCGGCGTGGTCGAGACCTGCGACAACAAAGACAACAACTGCGACAACATTATCGACGACGGCTGCGACGATGACAAAGACGGCTTCTGCGACAAGGCCTTGACGCTGGTCGGGACCTCACAGCCGATCTGCACGTCCGGTGGCAGCGACTGCGACGACACCAACAACCAGGTCAAGCCGGGCAAGGCCGAAGTCTGCGACAACTTTGACAACAACTGCTCCGGCGCCACCGACGAAGGCTGCGACGACGACGGCGACAAGTACTGCGACAACGGCATGAGCACCATCGGCACACCGAACGTGTGCACGCTCGGTGGCGGTGACTGCAATGACGGCGCCAGCACCGTCAACCCGGGCGCGACAGAGGTCTGCGACGGCGCGGACAACAACTGCTCGGCCGGCATCGACGAAACATGCAAGGACTCGGACGGCGATGGCTACTGTGTGGGTGCCGTGGCCACCAGTGCGGGTTGCCCCAAGGGCGGCGGCGATTGCAACGACAGTGACAAGGCCGTCAACCCGGGCGCATCGGAGACCTGCGCCACCGAGATCGACGACAACTGCGATGGCGACAACAACAAGATCGTGCAGACCGGCGCTTCATGTACCGCGTGCGGCACGGGATCAGACGGCGATTACGCTCCGCAGTCGAGCACCAGCCTGGCGGCCGGCACCTACAACTTCAAGAACTTCACCATCAAGAGCGGCGTCACCATTACGGTGACCGGCACTCAGCCGCTCATCATCTTCTCCAATGGAACCGTCAACATCGCAGGCACCCTGACGCTCAACGGTCAGCAGGGTGCCAACGTGACGGGCACTTACGATGGTGCCAACTACCCCGGCGGCCAGGGTGGCCCGGGCGGCGGCAACGGCGGCGGCGCGTGCTACGGCTGTAGCGGTGGTGGCGGTTCGGGCACCGGCGCCGGTGGCGGCGCGTGGGCAACCAGCTATGGCGGCGGCGGCGGTGGTGGCGGTCACGGCGGTGCGGGCGCACAAGGTGAGTCCAGCGCCAATGGCAGCTATGGCGCCGGCGGACCGGCGCACAACAGCCAGGAAATCGCCAACCTCATCGGCGGCGGCGGCGGCGGCGGCGCGGGCATGATCTCGGCCCCCGATGTGCTCATTAGCGGTACGCTCAGCGCCAATGGCGGTGCTGGTGGCCAGATCGTTGCGTGTGGCGACGGCGGCGGTGGCGCAGGTGGCGCGGGCGGCGCGGTTTGGATTCGCGGTGGCACTGTGTCGATCACGGGCACCGTATCGGCCAATGGCGGCGCAGGTGGCGCCAAGTGCAACGGCCGGCCGTCGGGTTCTGGCGGCAACGGCGGCGTTGGCCGCATCCGCGTCGACTCTGCCACCTCGCTCAGCGGCAATACGTCGCCCTCCTTCTACAAGGGTGATGCGACCGGCATGGGTGCGGGTGCTTCGTGCACCAACTTCTACACCGACTCTGACAAGGACGGCTACGGCACTGGCACGCCGGTGTGTCAGTGCTTCCAGACGCCGGGCAAAACGGCGCTGCAGGCCGGCGATTGCGACGATGCCAAAGCCAGTGTCAACCCGGTCGCCAAGGACATCTGCGACGGCACCAACAACGACTGCAAGAACGGCACCGACGACGGCTGCGACGACGACAACGACGGCTACTGCGACGGCGGCATCATGATCACCTCGGCCGCGACGTGCACCAAGTCCAAGAAGCCAGCAGCCGGTGCGCTGCTGCCGGGCGACGACTGTGACGACGCCAACGCTGCGACGGGCCCAGGCAACACCGAGGTCTGCGACGGTGCTGACAACAACTGCAACACGACTGTTGATGAAGGCTGCGATGACGACAACGACAACTTCTGCGAGTCCGGGCTGACGATCGTCGGAACGCCTTCAACGTGCACCGCAGGTGGCGGCGACTGCAACGACACCGACAGCCTGATCAAACCTGGTGGCAGCGAAGTGTGCAGCACCACCTACGACGACAACTGCAACGGCCAGACCAGCGAGCAAAACTCGCTTGGCTGCACCAACTACTACCTCGACAACGACGGCGATGGCTACGGCCAGAGCTCGTACCAGTGCTGGTGCTCGCCGCAGGGCAACTACAAGGCAACCAAGGCTGGCGACTGCGATGACACCAGCGCGACCGTCTACCCCGGCGCCGCCAACGAGACCTGCGACGACAAGGACAACAACTGCAACCTGACCGTGGACGAAGGCTGCGATGACGACAAGGACGGCTACTGCGACAAGGTCCTGGGCGTTGTCAATGCGCCGATCGCGCCGCAAAAGGGCGCCTACGTCGGTCAGCCGCAGACCATGGAGACCTACTCGCACGGTGGCGGCTACAGCATGTACCACAAGGAATACTGGTACCCGCAGTGGGCCGGCCAGACGGTCTACCGCTACAACACCAGCAAGCAGTACATCGGCTCGTTCAACAGCGGTATTCCACAGATCATGCAGATCTGGGGCGACACCGACAACACCTACTACACCGCCAACTGGGGCTACAACACCATCAACAAGTGGAGTGGCATGGGCGCCAGCCAGATCTGGTCGTACAACATCGGCAGCACGGCCGGCGCAGTGTCGGTCGACGGCACCTACGTGTACGCCATGCGCGCTGACGGCATGCAGGTGTGGGTGCTCAACAAGAGCAACGGTGGCTTCGTCAAGCAGCTCAACCTGAACGGCGGTGCCAATACCACGATTTACGGTGCGCTCGCCGTGGTCGACAATTTCTTGTACGTCGGCCGCGCCAACAACGTGGTCTACCGTTACGACAAAAACACCGGTAACTACGTTGACGAGTTCAACCTCATTACGTCGCCGTACAACATGAGCTTTGACGGCGAGTACTACTGCGTGTCGCCCAACAACAACCAGGTCTACTGCTACGACCTGCTCGGCGGCGGCCCGCCCAAGATCTGCACCAAGGGCGCCGACGACTGCGACGATAACGCCAAGGACATCTACCCTGGCGTCGCCGAAATCTGCGACTCGGTCGACAACAACTGCGACAGCAAGACCGACGAAAACTGCGACGCCGACGGTGACGGCTACTGCGATGAGAAGAAGCCGATCGTTGGCAGCCCACCGGTCTGCAGCAAGGGCGGCGGCGACTGCAATGACGCGACCGCTGCGGTCAGCCCTGGGGTGCAAGAGACTTGCGACAGCAAAGACAACAACTGCAACGGTCTGACCGACGAGGCAGGCTCCACGGGCTGCAAGAACTACTACTACGACGGCGACTTGGACGGCGCCGGCACACCGTCGAGCTACCTGTGCTTGTGTGCACCCGGCGGCAAGTTCAACAGCACCACCACCAACGACTGCGACGACAACTGCCCGACTTGCGCCCCTGGCAAGCCCGAACTGTGTGACGACAAGGACAATAGCTGCGGCGGTGGCGTGGACGAAGGCTGCAATGCTGACGGCGACAAATACTGCAGCAGCGCCAAGGTCACCATCGGCAAACCGGCCGTCTGCAATATGGGCGGCGGCGATTGCGATGATGCCAATGCCAGCATGTTCCCGGGCGCATTGGAGAGCTGCAACAACGCCGATGAGAATTGCAACGGCGTGACCGACGAGAATGCCTCCGACGCCTGCACCAACTACCCGAACGCAGTGGGCCAGTGCATCGCCGGAACATGTCAGCTCAAGTGCCTCGTGGGCTTCTACAACCTCAATAGCTCGACACTAGACGGCTGCGAGTGCAACGGCAGCGACATCTACGAGCCCAACGACACCTGCGGCGCGGCCTACGTCGTCAACACCAACCTGAGCGATGCCGGCGGCTCTGTGGCCAACATCGAAACCGTGTACGCGCGCCTGGTGGATGCGCCCGATGTCGACTGGTACCGCGTCTATGCCTACGACACCAACGACAGCGGCTACGCAGTGTGCGACAAGTTCAACATGCGCGTGCGGTTCCTCAACAACCCGGGCGGCAACCTGCGCTTTGACGTGTTCCGCGGCACCTGCCCCAGTGGCGCGGGCTTCCCGGCGCTGGGCAAGACGGCCAGCCACACGACCAACAACCCGTCGTACGGCCCGGATCCGAAATCAGAGTACGTCAACAACGGCAACACCGTGTGCTGCCAGCGCACCGACTTCAACTGGTTCACCAACTTCAAGGGCGCCAGCGGCGGCGAAGCGAGTCGGCAGTGGAGTGAGTACGGCGAGTGCCCATGTGCGACCGGCGACACCTTTGACCAGAGCAACACCGGTTGGTCGACGGGCGGCAACCCGTACTGCATGACCTTCAACACCAACGGCGTGTGCTTCCCGCGCGGCTACTACTTCACGCAGTGCCGCGACGACTCGGCCAACTTCTACGTGCGCGTCCACAAGGTCAGCGGTTCGCCGATCTGCGCCCCGTACTCGATCGAATTCAGCAACGGCGTGTACGGCAATCCTGGCACCGGCAACGGCAAGCAGGGCTTCTAGTCGCCGGGGTGCGATCGCCCGCCGGGTCGGAATGGCGGAAAGGTAGACGCAGGGGACTTAAACTCCCC
>SXGT01189741.1_pt1 | contig 15205 bp, 9 predicted proteins | sample 3176221 | NCBI WGS metagenome assembly SXGT01 (sample SAMN11356862, study PRJNA531348) | freshwater metagenome | isolation source: freshwater sample F1-120 | place: China: Fuxian Lake, Yuxi | collected 2017-12-25
GGCGCGGTGGCAGGCGCTGGCGCGGTGGCAGGCGCTGGCGCGGCCACTGGCGCTGGAACCAGCGCTGGGGCTACGGAGGCGGACGGCGTGGCCGGCGAGGCTGCCGGCGGCGGTGGGGCGGCGGGCTGCCGAGCGCAGGCTGCGCCACTGAGGAAAAGCGCGCAGGCCCAGGAGAGCGCAGGGATCCGAACCCCGGCCAGAGTCGGCGTCACAGCCATCGATGCTCCTCAGCGGACGGGTCGACCGCGGCGTGGAGTGTAATGGGCCAAGGTGCCGGTGTCGATCGTGGTCGGCCGCGGCGGAATGGGATAAGATCGTCAAGGAGAGCAGGAGGGAGTCGCGATGAGGCAGAGAAGGGAGAGCAGCCAGAGCCTGCGATGCTTCACGTCGGCGATCGCGAGCCTGCTGAGCGTGGCGGCCGGTTGCGGCGAGAAAGAGGTCGTCTGCCCGCCGGGCTACCGCGTCGCCGGCATCTACTGCGAACCGCTTGGCCCAGCGGTCGGCGCGGAAGATGGCGGCGCGTCGCTCGATGGGGTGGGCGCCGACGCGACCGCAGACGGAGCGCTGGAGGACGCGACCACCGACGTCGCTGGCGGCGAGACCGTCGGCGCCGACGTCACGGACGCCAGCGGCGACGCCTTCAAGGACGCCACGCCCGACGCCGGCAAGGACGTCGCGACCGGCGGCAAGAGCCCGATCGGCGCCGCCTGCGAGGACGGCCTCGACTGCAAGGCAGGCCTCGAGTGCTTCGCCTGGCCCAACGGCTACTGCACGGTGCCAGCGTGCTCAGCGGCGTCGCCCTGCCCTGGCAGCGCGTCGTGCTGGGGCGCCGACACCAAGAGCCTTGTCTGCGTCGCTGGCTGCGAGCTGAACACCGACTGTCGCGTCGCCGACGGCTACGCCTGCAAGCGCCTGACCCAGGCCTTTGGCGGCGTCGACGCTCAGCTCTGCCTGCCCTCAGGCGCCAAGAAGGCGGGCCTGACCTGCAAGGGGCCGCTCGACTGCCAAGGCGAGGCGACGTGCCTGCTCGACATGCCGGGCGGCTACTGCGCGCGCGTCGGCTGCGGCAAAAGCGACGCCTGCGAGGCCGGCACCGCCTGCGTGCTGCGCGACGGCAAGCCGATGTGCCTCAAGACCTGCGACAGCGACGCCGACTGCCAGGTGGGACCGGGGCTGCCGCGAAAGTGCGCGCTGCGGACCGATCTCGCCAAGGCCCAGGTCAAGGTCTGCCTCGACACTGACAAGGCGGCGACGGTTGGCGGGGCGTGCTTGGCCGACCTCGACTGCCAATCGGGCAAGTGCACCATCGTCGCCAAGGGCACCTGCCAGGTCGGCGGGATGCCCTGCCTGACCGACGGCCAGTGCGGCGCCAACGGCCCCTGCGACCTCGCCAAGGAGAAAGAGAAGGGCGTCTGCAGTCAGCCGTGCGCCAAGGACAAGGCCTGCCCGCTCGGCGCGCTCTGCGTGCCCGGATCTGACGGCCTCGCCGGCAGCTGCGCGCCCGGCTGCCAAGGCCCGGGCGACGCCGAGAGCTGCAAGACGCCTGGCACCGAGTGCGTGTTTGGCCAGCCCATCGCCGTCGCCGGCAGCGTCGCCACGCCGGGCTATGCGTGCGCGGCGAGGCCGGCTGGCAGCGCTGGCGCCGGCTGCATCGCCACCTCGGAGTGCCCGTCCGGCGGCAGCTGCTTCACCAACGTCCAGAAGACCGCAGGCTACTGCCAAGCCCTGTGCGGTCCGGGCAAGCCGGCCTGTCCGTTCGGCACCAACTGCGTCGACTCGGGCATCGCCTTCTGCGAGCGAATCTGTAGCGTCGACTACGACTGCCCGGTGCAGATGATCTGCGGCAGCGGCCCGAGCCCCAAGACCTGCACCCTGCCCTAGAGCTTCGGCGCTTGATGATCGGCGGCGTCTCTGATCGTCTGACGGTGGCGGCTCGGCGCCGGCGTAGGCCGAACTCTGTCGTTCTTCGGCGTTGCCCAACCGGAGCCGCGCTCAAATCTGAGCCTCCTGCGCCTAGGGGCCCGCGTCGATAGCGGCGGGCCCAAACGCCGGCCGCGCCGGGGCCAGGGCCGCGCTGAGCCGAATGGTTCGCCCGACCGCGACGCCGCGCTCCGCTCCGAAGCCCCTGCCTGCGTCGCTTGGCAGACAAGGCGACCGATCTGGCGCGACCACGGCCGCGAGGTGAGCGCTGTCGATCGTGGTCGGCGGCCGCCCGCAGGCGATCAGCGCTGCCGAGGTCGCCAGAGGGCCTCGGCTGCGCCTTGGCGCTTGGCGGCCCAACGGCCGAGGACAAAGAACAAATCTGACAAGCGGTTGAGGTAGTGCAGCTCCTCTTGCGCCAACGGCTCCTCGCGGTGCAGCGCGAAGGCGAGCCGCTCAGTCCGCCGGCACACGGTCCGCGCCAGGTGCGTCATGGCGCCGACGGCGCCGCCGCCGGGCAAAACGAAGGAGCGCAGGGGCTCCAGCTCGCCGTTCATCTCGTCGATGCGCTGTTCAAGCCAGGCCACGTCGGCGGCATCGACGCTGACCTGACCGCGAACCGCCGCGCCGCCGCGTGTCGCGAAGCTGGCCCCGAGATCAAAGAGCTGGTGCTGCACGCGCTCGAGCATGCCGTCGATGGCGTCCCTTGCCTCGGCGTCGGCCATGGTGGCCTCGTTGCGCTCGCGACAGAGGCCGATCGTGGCGTTCAGCTCATCGACCGTACCGTAGGCCTCGATGCGCAGGTCGTCCTTGGCGACCCTCTCGCCGCCGACGAGACCGGTGGTGCCGTCGTCGCCGGTGCGGGTGTAGATGCGTGTCAGCCGGACCATGGTGTCACTCCTGCGCCGACGGCTCCTCCATGGGCCGCCGCTAGCGGTCGCTCTGCCACGAACTCGCCTCTACGTCGACCGTTGCAGAAATTTCACCTTGCGGGCTTGCCATGCGCCGCGTTGTTCCCATGATAGCGCCGCTACAGGGTGGCTCGGGGACACCCGGTCACTCGGCGCCGAGACAACCTCAAGCCGACGAGCCTCCGCGCCCCCGGACGCGGCCGCGGCGCCGAAACGGCGCGACCATGGAGTGCAACGCATGGAGCTGAGCTTGGAGCCGATCTTCTCTGCCGCCTTGGCCACCCAAGGGGCGCCCACCTTGCCACAGTCGATGGGCGCCGCAGCGACAGCGCGTGTCTTCGGCGCGCCGCAGACCCTCGCCGCGATCCCTTCGCTGTTTGCGGGGTGGGACGACGAGTGGGACGATGATCTGCCGGACATCGACGGCGACGAAGAGGATGAAGAGGAGATCGAGGAGCTGAACTTCGACGAGGAGGCGCGCCGCCGCCGCCGCCGCCGCGATGATGAGGCCGAGGAAGAAGAGGAAGAGGAAGTCGAGGACGAGGACGAAGAGGGCGACGAAGAGGGCGAGGAAGGCGACGAGGAAGAGGACGAGGACGACGAGGACTTCGAGGACGAAGAAGAAGAGGAAGAGGAAGAGGACGACGACGAGGCCCGCCTGATCCGCATGTTCACCGGCGACGAAGAGGGCGCCGAAGAGGGCGGCGGCGGCGACGAAGACATCGACGAGGTCGACTTCGGCGACGACGACTGGTAGTCCGAGACACCTCGCGAGGCGCACTCGACACGACGTGGCAGCGGGGCTTTCCACCCGCGCCACGTCGTGTCATTTTTGGCCGTGGCATGTGCGCGCGCGACCGCCGCCGACCTCGGACGGCCCTCGGGCCCGCGCCTGCCGCTGCTCGCCGCTGCGTTCGGGTCGCGGCCGAAGAGCGCATTCGGCGCTTGCCCGTTGCTCCGGCGTCTCGGCGACGCGCGTGGCCCAAAGGCGGAGACGATCTGAGCCACCCAGGAAGGAGCCCGCGATGACGCACCCGTCCCCCCCAACAGGCGCGCGCCGGCGGTTGACGACGCTCGCCGCGGCCTGCCTTGGCTTGGTCGCCTGCGCTCAGGACGTCGGCCTCATCGACCGCACCCAGCCCGGTGGCCTCCCGAAGGCGATGTTCAGCGGCGAGTGGCACTACGCCCGCACCGTCGTCGACGCGCCCTATCACGTTGGGTACACGTTCATCGGCGAGACCGAAGAGCTGGAGCGCGTCCGGTTCGAGATCCGCGAAGACCAGCTCATCGCCTACCGCAGCTACGATTTCGTCGCCGGCACCGACCTCGCTCAGGCCAGCACCGCCCACCCCGGCAGCGAGGTGCAGGGTACGCCGGTCGCGGCTTGGCCTATCGTGCGCCACTTCGACGTCATCCGCGCCTACAGCGTGGCGACGGGCGAGCAGCAGAACGTGCTGGAGGAGAACGCGACCGACCGGCCGTGGTTCCAGCGCGACTTCGTGCGCGTTGACTGGTCCAGGAACCTGCTGATATCGTTCGCTTTCACCGTCGACGGCGTCGCCTCCGAGCCGGCCACTGGCGTCATCACGGATCCGGCGAATCCAGACGCGCTGACGCTGGCCGAGCGCGACGACAACGGGGCTTGGCGCGACGTGCGCGACCCTCGCCAGCAACGCGACTTGTCGCACGCCGGCTACTTCGATTTCGTCGCCAAGATCTCTGCCAAGCCGATCGCCTGGGACTACTGGGATCCCGACTTCGGCCCTGAGCGCTACCCCGCCTGCTGGTTCTACCTCAACGAGGACTGCAAGCCGGCAGAGCTCTCGGTGCGCACGGCGTTTCTCCGCGTTGACCCGGAGCGCGACGGCGACTACCTGCCCCTCTCCTACCCGGACAACGCGGTCGTGCGCGACAGCGAGGGCAAGCCGATCCGCGTCGTCGAGGAGACGGCTGTGGAGGTCGATGACCTCGACGAAGAGTCGACCAAGAGCCTCGGCCTCGTCCGCGATCCGGACGGCTACAGCGTGCGCGTGCCCTACTTCGACCGCTTCGGCTACTTTCGCACCGAGCGCTACGGCTATGACGACAAGTACGGCGAGGTCGACGCGGCGCGCCAGCAGAAGATCCAACGCTTTGACCTCTGGCAGCGCTCACGCGACGACTCGGGCAAACCGATCCCCTACAAAGACCGGCAGGTGCGCCCGATCGTCTATCACCTCAGCGCCGGCTTTCCAGAGTCGCTGCGCAAGGCAGCGCAGGAGACCGCCGACGGCTGGGATCGCGCCTTTCGCCGGGCCATCGCGGCGCGCCGCGGCGTAGACATGGCCGCGGTGCCGCGCGCCTTCGAGCTGCGCGAGAACACGTTGCAGGTGGACAAAGATGGCGTCGTCACCGACCGGGGCCAGCGAATCGGCGACCTCCGCTACTCGCTGCTCTCCAACGTCGATGAGCCGACGCGCGCCGGCTTGCTCGGCTACGGTCCAGCTTGGGCCGACCCGCTGACCGGACGCGTCATCGGCGGCGCCGCGCACGTCTACGGCGCCCAGCTGCGACGGTTCGCCACCACCGGCCGCGACCTCGTGCGCTTGGTCAATGGCGACCTGGACCCCGAGAGCTATGGCTACGGCGAGGCGGCGGCGGACGAGGTGGTCGCCGCGCTGCTCGGCCAGGCGGGCGCGCCGGGCGTCCCGGCGGGAGCAGCGGGCAAGTCCGGAGGCGCGGGAAAGCCGGTCGCGGACAAGGCAAGCGGTGACAAGGCTGGCGGAGACAAGCCCGACAGCGACAAGCCTGGCAGCGGAAAACCCGGCAGCGGCAAGAGCAGCGGCGCTGCCGGCGGCGGCTTCAAGGCCCACCTGCCGCCAGAGACGCCGGCCGAGGCGCGGGCGTTCGAGGCGCGCGCCTTCGCCACGGCGCACGTCGATCTCGACAGGAAGAAGGCGATCCATAAGCTACGCAAGGAGAAGCTCGCCCACGGTGCGGACTGGGCGCGGCAGCGGCTGGAGCGCATCGCTGGCTCGCCGCTGGAGGCCGCGCTGCACTCCAAGGAAGCTGCGCTCGGCTTTGGCCCCCCTTCGGCCCAGGCCGCCGCCGCCGACGCAGGGGATGGCGCCGCGATGCCGGCCTTCAACCCCGCCGTGCGCGAGCGGATCTCGCCGCGACGCTGGGCCGGCCTCGCCAACCGCCTCGCCGCCGCCGACCGCGAGCGGCTCTTGCTCGGCCGCAACCTGACGCACGCCGCCTTCGTCGACGACCAGGTGCTCGGGATCGCCAAGGAGGTCAAGGACCTCGATCCCGAGGCGGCCTGGCAGAAGATCTACGTCGGGGTCTTTCGCGCCACCGCGGAGCACGAGATCGGCCACACCGTCGGCCTGCGGCACAACTTCGAGGCCAGCACCGACGCGCTCAACTGGCACCCCGACTACTGGAAGCTGCGCGGCGCCGGCGGAAAGCCCTTCGACAAGCCGACACCGGAGCAGCTGGCCGCAGGCATGAATGACCTGCGCTATTCGTCGATTATGGAGTACGCCGGCCGCTTCCACGCCGATCTTCACGGCCTCGGTCGCTACGACGAGGCGGCGATCGCCTTTGGGTACACCGAGCTGGTCGAGGTCTTTGGCGACAAGGCGGTGGCCGGCCTCCACGCACACGGCCCGACCCGCGCCGCTGTCGAGGAGATTCGCTTCCGCGCTGGCGGTGACCCCAGCCTCGGCGCGCCAGACGCCGCCCTCGACGCCACGCTGCGCGGCCTGCTGCATTACACGGCGATCCCAAGCGCGGTCGGTGGCGTCGCCAACATCGACGACCGCCGGCTGGTCCCGCTCGAAGACCTCGTCGCCGAGATGTCTGGCGCCGGGTCGACCGACAAAGCGCCGCGGCCGCGCGCCCTGTGGCCGGTGCCCTACCGGTTCTGCTCCGACGAGTACGAGATGGGCACCGCGACCTGCAACGTCTACGACGACGGAGCCGACCCCAGCGAAATCATCGGCTCGGGCATCGCCCGCTGGCGTGACCACTACGTGATCGACGCTTTCCGCCGCGATCGCGTGGACTTCTTCCTCGACGAGTACGCCGGTCGAGTCTGGTTCCGCTTCATGCACCCAGTCGTGCGCCAGTACCAACACTGGCTCTTCGATCAGTACGATCCAGACGACTTCTACAACCCAGGTGTGCTCTGGGATTGGATCTCCAGCTGGCGACCAAAGCGCGCCGGCATCGCCGCCAACGAGGCCGTCTGGGAGCAGGCCGCGCAGGGTGGCCTCACCGCCACGGAGGCTGTGCGCCGAGGCATCGGCTGGCTGAGCGGCGTCATCGGCACGCCCGAGCCGGGCGCCTACTGCCTCGACAAGGCCAAAAACCGCTACACCTACCTCGGCAAGTCGACCGGGGCGGAGGTGTGCGCCAAACCGCAAGGCTGCGACGCCAATGGCGACTGCGTCGACTTGCTGGTGCCGCTGGGCGTCGGCCGGTATCAAGAGAGCGAGTACGAGTTCGAGACGGGCTACACCTTCTACGAGCGCCTGCGCTTCGCCGGCGCCTTCTATGACAAGGTGACGGCGCTTGAGGTCTTGGCCGATCCCTCGACCTCGTTCATCGGCGTCGACGCCTCGCAGTCCATCAACAGCTACATCCTCTCGACCTTCTTGGTCTTTCCCAAGGAGATCACGCAGATTTTCGGCGGAATCGCCGCCGGCAGCGAGGCCGCGATCGGCTGGCGCGTCGGCGAGGGCGGCGCCCTTCAACCCCTCGACGTCTTCGCTCCGACGCCCGATCCCAAGCTGCCGCTGCTCGAGGTGCCTGGGCTGTACGTCACGCGCCCCTTCGCCATCTACTACGGCATGGCGTGGCTGAGCGCGGCGTGGGACTCGACCTTCAACGACGCGATCAAGGTCTGGATCGACGGCTCGGGCGAGGCGCTGACCCTGCCCGCTGAGGCGACGGTGGCCACCTTCACCAACCCGCTGAATCATCGCACCTACTCGTCGATGAAGGTGCCGCGCGACGGTTGGTTCTCGCCGGGATTCGAGATGGTCCAGGCCGGCATCGCGGCGGCGGCGGCCTACAAGGCGGACCCGAAGGACGTCAGCGCGCGCTGGGACCTGGAGGACGCGACGAGCTTCCTCGAGCTGACGCGAGGCATGTTCACCATCTACGGGCTGACGCTGTGGTAGACAGCGGCTTTGCCCCAAAGGCGGCGGCGTCCGCGGCCCAGACAGGCGGCGCGGCGGCGGCGGAGATCCGGGTCTTGGCTGCGGTCGCCCGGCGCGGTGACGCCGTCCTGCTCGGTCAGCGGCCGTCCCACAAGCGCCATGGCGGGCTCTGGGAGGTGCCGGGCGGCAAGGTCGAGCCGGGCGAGGACGACGCCGCAGCCCTTGACCGCGAGCTGCGCGAGGAGCTCGGCGTCGGCCTTCGCGCTCTGGGCCCGGTGCTGGCCACTCTCCGTGACCCCGGCAGCCCCTACCTCATCGTCTTTCGGGCGGTCACGCTCGCCGGCGAGCCCCGCGCGCTTGAGCATGTCGCGCTCGGTTTCTTTAGTCACGACGCTGCGTTGGCCCTGATCGAGGCCGGGGTCGTCGCGCCATCCGACGCGACGTTCCTGTCCGAGCTGGCGTCAGAGGCGTGAGGAGCGGCGGTGGCGTGGACCCTCGCACACTAGGCCGCGACGCCTGGCGCTGGGCAGCCTTTCGCGCCGTGCAGTCGCGCGCCCACAGCGGGTCGCAGCGGCCATGCCGGAGGGCTTCTGCCCCATCGCGGGAGGCGGGCGCGGAGCTCGGCGCGCAGGCGCCACGGGCACGGTCGTGAGCGCCGAGGCCAAGGGGCAACGGCTCTCGCTGCTGGTCGGCGCCGTGGTGTTTGGGCGCCTCGTGGTCTCCCTGCTCGACGCCGCCAAGGCCTTCTTGTTGGTGCGCCTGCTGACCAAAGGCGACTTTGGCAGCTATTCGTTGCTGTCGACGCTCCTGGCCACCGCGGTCGGCGTCGGCGCCTTCGCGCTACCGGACGGGATGCTCTACTTCTTGCCGCGCCTGCCGCCCGGCGCGCAGCGGTCCTATGTGCGGCAGGCGATGGCGATCCTGGCGCTCATCGGCGGCGCGCTGGGCCTCGGCTTTCTCGCGCTGTCGGCGCTGCCGGGGCTGCAGCCTTCGGGCCATGGACCGCTTGAGGTGCCGCTGCGGCTGCTGGCGCTGGCGGTCGCGCTTGAGCTGCCGGCGCAGATCGGGACGCGCTTCCTCATTGGCCTAGGCCAGCACCGGATCTCGGCGATCCAGGGCATGGCGCTGTCGCTGGCGGCCAACGGCGCGGTGCTGCTGACGGCGTTGGCCGGGGGCGGGCTCGACGCGCTGCTCCTGGTCACGGCGCTCACCGCGCTCGGCCGCCTGCTGGTGGTCGAGGTGCTGGTCCGCCGCAGCTTCATCGGGGTGACGGCGGCGCCCAGCGGCCACAGCGTCCGCGCCCAGCTGGCGTACGCGCTGCCGCTCTGGCTGACCTCGGCCACCGGCCTGCTCAACAAGCACGTGTCGACGACGACGTTGGGCTACCTGCTGCCGGCCGCCGTGTTCGCGGACTACGCGGTCGGCGGCCAAGAGCTGCCCTTCGTGCCGATGCTGGCCTACTCCGTGGCGACCGCCATGGCACCGACCTTCAGCGGGCTCTACGCCGCCGCGCCGGACAAGGTCGAGGGCGCCCGCGAGGTGCTGGCGCTGTGGCGCACGGGCATCGACAAGGTCGCGGCGGTGATGCTGCCGGTCTTTGTGTTCTGCCTCATCCTGGCGGAGCCGCTGATCGCGCTGCTCTACGGCGAGCCCTTCCTCGGCGCTGTGGCGCCTTTCCGCGTCTTTCTGCTCCTGCTTCCGCTGCGCGTCACCGCCTATGGCATCGTGCCGATGGCGCTCGGCCAGCCGCGGGCGGTGTTGCAGGCGCAGGCCGGCGGCGCTGTGTGCAACGCCCTGGTGCTTGGCGGCTTGGCGCTGTCGTTGGTCAATGGCGGCGCGGGCGGGCAGGCGGCGACGGCGGTCGATCACAGGCAGGCCATGGTCGTGGCGGCCATGGGCAGCGTCTTGGCGCAGGTCGTCGTCATCGGTTGGCTGCTGCGGACCATCGGTCACGCCGCGGCGCTGCCGGCTCACCGCGTTTTTCCCCTGCGCTCATATGGTGTTCGGGCTGGGTGCGCGCTCGCCGCTGGCGTCGTGTTGGCCTTGCCATGGCCCCCACCTCCAGATGACGCCGGGGCGCGCGCGCTGCTCCTGGTCGCTCAGGCCATCGCCTACCTCGGCTGCTACCTGGCGCTCGGCGCCCGGTTCGGCGCCATCAGCGTCGACGATCGGCGCTACCTCTGGCGCTGGTTGCGCCTCGAGCCGCTTTGGCGCAAGGAGTGAGCCGACCATGGCCCGACGACTCCTGCTGCTCGCCTATTTTTATCCTCCATTCGGTGGCGCCGGCGTCCAGCGTGCGCTCAAGCTGAGCCGCTTCGCCGAAGAGCTGGGCTGGCAGGTCGACGTCGTCTCGGCGACCCCGGCGGCCGACGAGCTGCAGGACCCGTCGCTGCTCGCCGAGGTGCCGAAGGCGACCGCCGTCGATCGGCCAGCGGTGCCGCGGCTCCCCAAGGCCCTCGGTCCGCTGCGGCGGCTGCAACAGCCTGACATCTACCGAGCCTGGGCCGGGCCGGCGCTGGCGGCGGCGGAGGCGCGGCTGGCGAGCGGCGGCTACGCGGCGGTGATGTCGACGAGCCTGCCCTACACCAGCCACTGGGTCGCGCTGCAGCTCCGTCGGCGGCACGCCCTGCCCTGGGTGGCCGACCTGCGCGATCCGTGGACGGACAACCGATTCCTGCGCCACTACCAAGGCGGCGGCCTATACGCCCGCTGGCGGCGGCGCGTCGACGGCGCGCTGGAGAGGGACGTCTATGCCGGCTGCGACCTGCTGACGATGACGGCCGAGCCGCTGCGGTCGCTGCTGGCTGCCCGGCATGGCGTGGCGGCGGACAAGGCGCTGCTGGTGCGCAACGGCTATGATGAGGATGACTTTGTCGACACTCCGAGCTGCGGCGACGCCGGTTCATCTCCGCCGGTCGGGCGGCCTTTCGAGGTGCTATTCGCCGGCAGCATCTACCAGGGCTACACCATTGAGCCCGCCTTTTGCGCGCTGGAGTTGCTGCTGGAGCGGGCCCCGGACACGCCCCTGCGGCTCTGCCTCCACACCCAGGCGGGTGCGTGGCTGGATGCCCATCTGCCGCGCTTTCCGCGGGTCGCGGCCCGCAGCGTGCGAGGCCAGCGCCTCGCCCATCGCGACATCATCGCGCGCTACCAGCAGGCCGATCTGCTGATCCTGAGCGCGCTCGACGACCTGTCGATTCCGGGCAAGCTCTTCGAGTACATGCGGTCCGGGCGACCGGTGCTGGCCTTCGTCGAGCGCGGCGCCGAGGCCGACGCGCTGCTGCGGCAGACCGGCTGCGGCGACGGCGTTCCTGCATCCGACGTCGAGGCGGGCGTCGCGGCGCTGCAGGCCCACATCGACGCCTGGCAGCGTGGCGTGCCCCGCAATCGGCCCGATCCGCTGGCTGTGGCCGCTTTTGAGCGCCGGACCCAATTCCGGCGGCTGTTTGAGGCCGTGGACAGGCTGGTAGACGCCGGCGTTAGGCCGATCGGCGCTCAGCTGCGTCGATGAGCCTTCATGGTGAACAGCGTGTAAGGGATGCGGTAGCCGTCGTGCCGAAGGGTGGTCTCGACTTCAGCGAAGCGGTCGCGCACCAGCGCTAGGTAGGCCTCGGGCGTCCGCACGTGCTGGCCGCGGTCGCGAGCGATGAGGGCGCGGGCGGCGCGTGACTGCGACGGCACCCAGGCGTTGTCGTAGGTGAGCAGGAAGCCTCCGGGCTTGAGCTGGGCGTGGGCGATGGCGACCAGCTGCCGGGCCTCGGCGTCGTCGAGGTGGTGGAGGATGGCGTTGGCCATCACGACGTCGCAGCCGCTGGCCTCGACCACCGCCTCGCCGACGCGCTGGCAGACGAAGTGCCCCCGCTCGCCGTAGCGGCGCTTGGCGTAGTCGATGTAGCGCGGGTTGAGGTCAAAGCCGTGGTAGCGGACGCCGGGCGGCAGAAAGCGCAGCATCGTCCCTGGGCCGCAGCCGATGTCGAGGATCGACCAGCCGGGTTGGGGCCGCATCAGCTCCGACACCAGCCAGCGACGGTAGCCGTCTCCGCCGATGAGGCGCTGAAAGGTCTCGTAGGCGACCGGCAGCGTCAGGACGCCGCGCAGGCCATCGTCGCGGTGGGACATTACGGGGCTCCAGATGGCGACGTGGCGCTGGAGGCCTGGGCGTCGGCCGACGGGGCCGGGCGCAGGTCATACACGGTCCAGATCGCGTTGCGGTAAAAGATCGGCAAGGTCAGGTCGCGGCGGCGCACCAAGAGCAGGCCCATCTTGTACTTGTGGCCGAGCGCGCGCTGCTGTTCCGTAGAGAGCGCCTCGAAGGCGCGATCGCTGGCCGTGATGAGTGGGTAGCCGCGCTCGGGCAGGACGCGATCTCCGGCGAGGGCGACGATGCGTTCGAACCAGGCCCGCACCGCGGGCTGATTGGGCGGCATGTGCTTGAATGTCGCCACCACCGGCTGCCGCGCCAGCCAGCTGATGGACTCATGGCTCGGCGCCGCCAGGACGCCCACGCCCGGCGGTGCGAGGCGCGCGATGGCCGACGCGGCGTCGCCGAGCGCCTCAGCGTCGGGCGCCGGGAGCGGCGGGTGGCCTCCTTCGGGCCAGGTCGCCAGCTCCTGTAGGTTGCGCTGCATCGCCAGCGCCGCGCCGGAGAGGGTCGCGAGGGCCGCCAACGCGACCGTCGTCGTGGCGAGGCGCGCCGACAGCCCGCCGCGACGGCGCAGCATCGCCAGCCCCCGCTCGGCGAGCGACGCGGCGAAGAGGGCTGCAGCCAGCATCGTCAGCGCGTCGCCGAGCCGAAAGGGGAGCAGCTGCAGGACCCGCTCACCGCCGGGCAGCCAGGCCGCCAACGTACCGAGGACAAAAGGGATCATCGAGGCCAGTGTCAGGCGGCGCAACGTCGCGCCGGCGCTGCCGCCGAGCTGCCACCGGTGGCTTGCGTAGAGCATGGCGACCACCCAGGCGGCGCGGACATAGACCCGGGGCTCGGCGAGGAAGTGGCGAGGATCAGCGTGATGCGGGGCGCGAAAAAGCACATAGATCCAGGCGATCGATGGCTCTGCGGGCAGCGGCGCGGTTCGCAGAGCGTCGAGCAAGATGAAGAGCCCAGGCGCGGCGGCGAGCGCCCAGGCGAACAGGCAGACCGTGGCTGACCGCTCCGGCAGCAGGCCGCGCCACCCCCGCTCAACCTGCTGCGCTCGCCCGGCGACCAGCAGCATCGCGCCGCTGGCGATACCGCCGACCAACACGTGGAGCGTGGTCGCAGCACCCAGCGCCAGCGCCGCACGCCGCCACCGGCGATCGATGGCGGCGTCAAGCGCGAAAAGGGTCAGGGTGTAGGCGACGACCTTGGACTCGAACTGGCCGAAAATCCACTCCTTGGCAGCCAGGCTGGGGCCGATCTGGGCGTACAGGCCGCAGGCGGCGAGCGCGGTAGGCCAGCGGACAGCGAGGCGCTGCGCCAAGCGTCCGAGCAGCCAAGCCAGCCAGAGGAAACAGACCAGCCGACAAATGATGGACAGCGAAGGCAACGGCATCAGCCAGGCCAGGGGCGCGACGAGCAGCTGAAACGGCAGCCGCGGCCCCTGCGGCACCGATAGGAACCAGTCGCCGGGCAGGAACTCCGGGTGGAGCAGGCGATAGGTCGTCAGGAGCGTGTCGAGCTCGTTGGAGGTCAGTGTGCCGCGGGCGCTGTGGGTGAGCGCCGCCAGCGTGAAGATGACGATGGCGACCGGCCATGGGCTGGTGGTTGGTGCTGGGTCGGGAGTCGCCGGGTTCGTGGATTGCGCGGTTGGCGGTGCTGCGGGGGGCGCGGCGGCGGGCGCGGCGGCGGGCGCGGCGGCGGGCGCCACATCAACCGAGGGTCCGGCGGGCGCCACATCAACCGAGGGTCCGGCGGGCGAAATCGGCGGAGTGGCGGGCGACGATGACATCGGGTGGGACGCTAGCGCAGGGCGCTGGGCTGGGGAAGCGGCGCGGCGCGCTGGGGTGGGTTTGGGGTGGGGTATAGGCTGATGAGCGCGGCGTTGGATGGACTGGAGGGCGTTGATGGCTCGGCGAGAGCTGTTTTTGGGGCTTGGTAGGGCGAGTGAGACGGTCTCGACACCGTGTTGAGACCGTCTTGGCATGGGGCGACTTGACGGTGCGCGGGGCCAGCGCTAGCGGAGATCATGCGTTGTATTCAGTGGTTGATGGGTGGCGCCGAAAGCCTCAGGTTGTTGGCATGGATTGTGCTTTCGTTCTGATCAGGCCCTTGCCGAGGGCTTGGTCGTTGGAGGGGCATCGGGCCCGAGCACCTCCGAGACCGCAGAGACCTGGTGCTGGTGGCAACCTCGACCCGCGCGGCCGAGGCAGGAGCCATTCGGTTCGCCAGCGTTTTCGCTGGCGGGAAGGGGATGGACGGGTCTTGCCTCCGTTGGGGGGAAGGGGGCCCGGAGGGAGGGAGGGATCATCAAAATTCAAATCGAATTCGCGAGCGCGACGATCTGGTGGCCGCTGGGCTGCCCCGTCGAACCCGAAGGTGTCAGGGCTCCGACAACATGACCACAAGTTAGCGTCGATGGCAGCCTCCAGGTCCCTCATTGGGGGGCCCAGAACGATGATCGGAACGGGTGCCCAGCCGTGCACACACCGCCCCAGCGCAGCCAGCCCCGCGTCGCAAGCCTCCTTCGCGTGCGCCTGCGACTTCAAGAAGGCTGGCACGAGGCGGTCGCGCTCGACGCCTCGGCAGGCGGCCTCTTCGTCCAGCTGAGCTCCCCGCACCCCGTGGGCACGCTGGTCCAGATCGAACTCACCCTACCGCTCGGTCCGCCCGTCACCGCCACGGCGGAAGTCCGCCGCATGGTCACAGAGACCGACCACAACCCGCTCGGCCCGGGCGTCGGCCTCCGCCTGCACAGCCTTTCAACCCGCGATCGCGACGCATGGCAGGCCTTCGTCCACCCCGCCGTGTACCAACGACGCAGCGAAAAGCTGCTGACGCTGAGCTTCAAGTCCACAGGCCAGCAGGTCGTCCCGACGGACCGCCTCGGCGAAGCGCCGCAAGCATCCCCAACGCCGAGGATTGGCAGACGCGCCTTCACTAAGGCCCCACGGAGCGCCATCAGCGCCGTCAGCGCCATCAACACCGTCAACGCCGTCAACGCCATGAGCGCCGTCAGCGCCGTCAGCGCCGTCAACGCCATCAACGCCGTCAACGCCATCAGCGCCGTCAGCGCCGTCAACGCCGTCAAC
>SXGT01698892.1_pt1 | contig 15205 bp, 14 predicted proteins | sample 3176221 | NCBI WGS metagenome assembly SXGT01 (sample SAMN11356862, study PRJNA531348) | freshwater metagenome | isolation source: freshwater sample F1-120 | place: China: Fuxian Lake, Yuxi | collected 2017-12-25
GAGCCCCCAAGGGGCGCGCAAGTGCGCGTCCTTGACCACCGCCCGCCCCGTCGACATCGCCCTCCGCCATCAGGATCAAGCCGCAATCCGATCGATCACACGAGCAGGGGGCAACCCACTCGGTTCAGCGAGGAGGCCTATAACTACTGTTTGGAGACATCCAGTTTATAGAAATCGTGAACGATCGCCCTGCTACCAAAGCCTTCCTTCTGCTCGATCAGACCGATGTTCAGATAGCGCCCCTGCTGCTCGTTCGAGATGCCGAAGTCGAAGAACGGCTTGTCGCTGAACACCTGCTCGATTAAATGCTCGAAGATCGCGTCGAGCGCACCTGTTTCACGTCCTAAAGCCGACGATCCGATGTATTGCACGTGGGCGACCATTGCGCTTTCGAAAACTACCACGCCGGCCAGCGTCTCGCTGCCGATGCACGCCTCAAACAGCCGGATGGCATGCGAAAATCGGCTGCGAAGCAGCTCGATCTCCTCCAGCGTATGCACGGGCGCGACGCCGTAACGCTCCTGCAGATGTTGGGTAAGCAACGTCCAATATGGCTTCCAGTCGGCAGCTTCAGCGATGATCACGCCCTGCTTCCTGGACTTTGCCGCGCTCCTTCTGCGACGCTCCTGCACAGGCCCTCGCCGGCCCGCTGCGATGACGCTTAGCACATCGCGGCGCACAAGCGAGGCACCGAGCCGGAACAGCGCATATCGATCTTCCTCGGCCGGTAGGCGATGGTAGATCGTGGGCGCCGTCTTATAGTGGAGCGCGCGAAACCCGTGATCCCGCAGGTGGGCAATAAGTGCCTCCATCATCTCCAGCATGACCGGTGTGGTCATTGCCTCGGAGACGACGAGCCCGCCGTAGGTCAGCCCCTGATGGCTGTGGAGCTGGTCATCGACGCGATTGGCGGGCAGGAGCGCGACGAGCCGGCTATCCCGGCGCACAAGCAGCGAGGCATCGATGAAGCGGTCGCTGTGATAATCCATGTAGCCGCGCTGGAACATAAAAGTGCCGTTCTTGGACGAGGCAACAAACGCATCCCACTCCGCCTGCCGGGACGGCTGAAAGGCGTCGATCGACCATCTTGGAGCGGCGCTCACAGGAATGTTTCCTCGATCACCGATTCCGGCTTGTTGTTGACTGAATCGAACACGCGCCAGAGATACTCGCCGAGAGCGCCAAGCATGATCAGGATCAGGCCCGAGAAGAAGCTGATGAGGACCGCGAGCGTGGCAAAGCCTTGCACCGGAACCTTACCAAACACAGCCGATATGATGATCAACGTGCCGTAAATGAAGCTCAGCAGGGCTACAACGCTGCCGAATGCCGACAGCGCCCGTATCGGGGTCACGGAGAAGCCAGTCACCGTATCGAACAGGAACTTGAGCTTTTTTCTAAATGTCCAACGCGAGCGGCCGTGGCGCCTCTCGCGCCGCTCATAGGCGAGTACGCGCGGCGTGAAGCCGAGCCAATAGGCATAGAGGTTCGGGTTCGTGCTCTTTGTGCTCGACTTCATGTAGGGCAGCATGACTGCGTCGAGCAACATGAGATCATAACCGCCTTTCGGGTAGCCCCTCACCACCAGCAGGTCCAGCAGCTTGTAATAGACCCAGGCGAACAAGCGTGTGACTGGAGGATCGGCCCGCTTCGCACGCGCGGATACCACGAACTTGTGCCCGGCGATCCACTCGTCCACCATGCGGACGACCTGCTCTATCGGCTCCTGCAGATCCGCAGAGAGAATGATCAATCCGTCGCCGGTGACGAACTGGAAGCCTGTCTTGGAGGCCGCGACAGCGCCGAAGTTGCGGGCGAGGCTGATGACTTTGGTCGTCGGCCGCGCGGCCTTCAATTTCAGGAGCTGCTCCAGCGAATCGTCACCGGACCCGTCGTTGACGAAGATCAGCTCCATATCGATCTGGCGCGCGGTCAGCTCGGCTTCGAGCCGGTCGAGGTCCCGATGCAGGTCCGGGATCGACGGGCCATTGAAATAGACGGGCACAACGACGGAAAGTGTCTTGCGGGGCTGGGACATAAGGACGCCTGAACGACGCAGTGCCGCCGGAAAATCCGGAAGGCCACTCTTTAGCGGCGGGGCGTGCAAATTGCAAACCGCTACCTGATTACCTATACTCCTCCGCCATGATCTGGCCGGACGAATCACAGAAATCGCGCGTGCACTCAAGGGAGGTGCACGATGGCACGCAATCAGGTGCAGTTTCAACGCGGGCTTTCCGACGTGGAGTTCGACCGGCTCTACGGCACGGAGGAGAAGTGCCGGGAGGCGCTATTCGCGTGGCGCTGGCCGGAAGGCTTCGTGTGTCCGGCGTGCGGGGGCTTCGCGCATTGCGAGTTGGAGAAGCGGGCGCTGTGGCAGTGCAATGCCTGCCGGACCCAGACCTCGCTGACGGCGAGCACGCTGTTTGCGGCGACCAAGCTCGATCTGACCGTGTGGTTCCGGGCGATGTTCCACATGACGCAGACCAAGCAAGGCATCTCCGCGCTGGAGCTAATGCGGCGCATCGAAGTCAGCTACAACACCGCCTGGAAGATCCATCACAAGCTCAAGCAGGCGATGTTGGAGCGCGAGCTCGTCAAGCCGCTCGACGGCCGCATCGAGATGGACGACGCCTATCTCGGCGGTGAGCGCAACGGCGGCAAGCGCAGCCGCGGCAGTCCCGGTAAGACGCCGTTCGTGGCGGCCGTCCAGATCACCGCAGAAGGCAAGCCGCATCGCACCAAGCTCGTGCGCGTGCGGCGCTTCACGAAGAAGAGCATCAAGAAGGTCACGGGCCGGAACGTGAAGCGCGGGTCTCGCGTCATCACTGACGGGCTCGGCTGCTTCAAGGGCATTGCCGATGCCGGCTGCACGCACGAGCCGATCGTCACCGGCTCCGGCCGCAAGGCCGCGCGCCATCCCTCGTCCAAGGCGATCAACACGGCGCTCGGCAACATCAAGACCGCGATCGTCGCCACGTTCCGCGCCGGTGCTGCTAAACACGCGCCACGCCGGCTGGCCGAGTTCGCCTACCGCTTCAACCGAAGATATGATCTTCCCGCCATGATCCCGCGCCGCGGCTGGATCGCCGCACGAACGCCGCCAATGCCGTATCGCCTGCTGAAGTTGGCTGAGGATTATGGGTAATCAGGGACCGCTTAGCAGGTCGCGGAATGCCTTTCTTGCCTGAGCCTTGGATAGCCGATAAGCAGGCACGGAAACGGCTCAAGATCGAGGCTATCATGCGGTTCAGGAAGCTGGGGCTCGTGTTCCGGCCCGACGGGGAGCGGACCTGGTGTCGGAATTTCGCAATCGCGCCAACTCCGCTGCTGCGCGGCGATCGCCTCCGCGTCTATTTCTCGTCCTGCGACGAGGCCTTGATTGGCAGAGTTGGGTACGTCGAGCTTGACGCACGCGATCCGACCAGGGTCACCTTCATCAATGATACGCCAGTGCTCTCGGAAGGTGCTGCAGGTTGCTTCGACGACAATGGCGTGAACGTCACCTCGATCGTCCCAGTCGGCCGTGAGCTTTGGCTATACTATTTCGGCTACCAGCTCCATCAGCGCACCCGCTACTCGCTCTTTGGTGGACTTGCCGTCAGTACCGACGACGGAGAAAGCTTCGTTCGCGTCAGAGAGACCCCGATCATCGATCGCAGCAGCGGCGAGCGCTTCGTGCGAAGCGCTCCATTCGTGCGCCACGACGAGCATGGCTTTCGTATGTGGTATGTCAGCGGCAATGAGTGGATCGACGTCAACGGGAAGGCGTTGCCTCTATACGGTGTAAGCTATCTGGAGTCGCAAGATGGTGTGCACTGGCCCGCATCAGGCAAGCCACTCATGTCTCCTGTGGGTGAGGACGAGCACGGTTTCGGACGCCCATTCGTTGTGAGTAGGCCCGAGGGTTTTCGCCTCTGGTACTCTCTTCGGTCACGTTCGCGGGGATATCGAATCGGCATGGCCGAATCGCCGGATGGTATCAGCTGGACGAGATTGGACGACCGTGTCGGCCTTGATGTCTCTCCGCAGGGATGGGACTCTGAAATGGTTTGCTATGCCTCGGAGATCGCCCTCGAAGGTCGTACCTGCCTGCTCTACAACGGTAACGGATATGGCCGTGACGGTTTCGGGATAGCGATACGGGAAGCGTGAAACGTGAATTCTGCTCTGCGAACCCCGTCATGGCTCGTCCAAGGCACCCGCTTCGTCGGGTCCGGCGTCGCCAACAGCGCGCTGACCTTCCTCCTCTACCAAGTGCTCGTGACGTGGATGTCGTACGCTGCGGCCTACACGTTGTCGTTCGCCGCCGGCATCGCCTTCGCGGCCGTCGTCACCACGCGCCTGGTTTTTGCCTCGCGTCTGACGTGGACCACGGCTTTCCGCTTTGCCGCAACCTATTGCGCCCTATATGCCGCGGGGCTCGGCATCACCATCGGCCTCGTGGATCTCCTCGGCGTGCCGCAGCGGATCGCGCCCATCGGGACTGCTGTGCTGCTGCTGCCGGTCAGCTTTCTCGCAAGTCGTGCGGCGTTGACCACGCGCCCACCGAAGTGACCACGGCATCCGCTGCGTGCATCGCTACTCTTTCACGCGGAAGAATCGCAGCGCACCGACCTTGGCGACCTCGCTCGTCGGCGATCGGTAAAGCTCCCCCTCCTTCGTCGCCTGCGAGATGACGACGCCCGGTCCGATCCAGCAATCCTTGGCGATGGTCACGTTGTTCGCGACGCTCACATTCACGCCCAGGAAGCAGCTCGCCCCGATCTCGCAGAACCCCGAAACCACGACGTGCGAAGAGAAGAACACGTTGTCGTCGATCCGCGAGTGGTGGCCGATGTGGTTCCCGCTCCACAGCACGACGTTGTCGCCGATCTTCACGAACGGCTGGACGACGTTGTTCTCGAATATGAAGCAGTGCTCGCCGAGCTTCACGTTCGGCCACACGAAGGCATGGCGGCTGACATAGCTGGCGAGCCCGAAGCCGGCCGCCTTGGCCGCGGCGGCGAGCCGCGTTCTCAGCCGATTCATCTGCGAGTAGACGATCGCCACGTAGACGTCATGGTCCCCCGGCGAAAATCGCTCGGCGAGAGACTCGAACGGCACGACCGGCAATCCCATCAGGGTGACACGCTTCAGGAAGGCCGCCTCGACCGCGAAGGCAGCGACCTCGTAGCGTGAATCACGCGAGAAATACTCGAATGCCACCTCGGCGAATGCGCTGTCGCCGACGATGACGAGCTTGCGGTCCTTGGTCGGGGAATTGTTCGGGCTCACTTAAGGCTTCCTCACCAGGATGTCCTCGCGTCGATTGCTCATCGGCAGCTCCGCAGCCTGCGGCACAACGTAGGCGTCCGCGCCGGCTGTGCGCACGCGCGCCAGGAAGCCCAGCACCGCGGTGTCGTCTATCGCGCCGGGAGAGGGAGTATTGAACACCACCTCCGGCAAAGTGTCGGTGCCGGTGAACGACTTGTGGTAAGCAACCCCCGCATCGCTCGAGAAGAACCGGCGACGCTTGGACACGTTCGGAATGTCGCCGAGCAGCATCTCGCCGCCCGGCGCCAGCAGCTCGATCGCGAGATCGAGAAAGTCGAACGGGTTGGCATCGACGAACACATAGTGCAGCACCGAGTAGCAGATGATCACGTCGATGCTGCCCTTCAGATCGGCCATCTGAGACCGGTTCTTGGGGAACAGTCCGGGGCGCTTCTCGATCAGATCGCCATCGGGCAGGAGCCGCAGCATCTCGGGTGAGTCGACCAGATAGAGCCGATGCTCCTGCGCCCGGCACAGCTCGATGAGCATCGCCGGGAGGTCGCTGCAACCGGGTCCAATGTCCAGCACCCTCAACTTGCGTTCGGAGAGTCTCGGCAGCTTGCCGCGGATGTCTGCGAATATCGCCGGCTCGTGTCCCTGCCGATAGGAATCGGGGAAGCCAATCTTCCCGTACTTGCTGAGCGTTTCATCCTGGGCAAGCCTCGCGAACTCGTCGAAGTCGAGCGCACCCCAGTCGATTGACGTTTTGCCGCTCATGACTTAACCGCCCGATTCGCAGAAGGTTTTGAGCGCCGCACAGACCCGCGTCACCTCATCCTCAGTCATCTCCGGAAAGCACGGCACCGTCAGGATCTCGCGGGCCGCAGCCTCCGTGTGGGCCAGTACGAGGTCTGCGGGAACGATGCCGCGGAGGGCCTGCTGGTGGTGATCGGGCACCGGATAGTGGCAATCAGAGGCGATGCCGTGGGCCTCGAGTACGCTGCGCAAGCTCTCGCGATGCGGTGTTCGCGCTACGCACAAGTGCGCCACATGGTCTTTTCCAATGGGCCTCGGCACCCGCAGAGCGCCTTTGGCCGCATCGTGGTATTGCCGCATGATGGCGCGGCGCCTCTCGTTCCATTCGTCCAGATGAGCGAGCTTCACCCGGAGCACCGCAGCCTGGATCTCGTCGAGCCGGCTGTTGCGCCCGAATGGGCGATTGGCCTCGTACTTCTTGTGCCAGCCGTATTGCCGCAGGCTGCGAATGGTATCTGCCAGTGCATCGTCGCTGGTCGTCAGAGCGCCGCCGTCACCGAGCGCACCGAGGTTCTTTGTCGGATAGAAGCTGAAGCAGCCGACCGCACCGAAACTGCCGGCCTTTCGGCCCGCGCGCTCAGCGCCGTGAGACTGGGCGCAATCCTCGACGACCGGCACGCCATGACGGGCAGCGATCTGCATCAGACGGTCCATGTCCGCGAGCTGCCCGTAGAGATGCGTCACAACGACGGCTCGGGTTGCGGGCCCGATGGCACTCGACAGAGACTGCGGTGACATCGTCATGGTCTCGTCGATGTCGACGAGCACGGGCTTTGCGCCGGTGGCCATGACGGCGGCCGCAGCGTACATGCCGGCGTTGGCAACGGTCGCCACCTCGCTGCCTGGACCGCATGTGAGTGCACGCAGGGCGAGCTCCAGGGCGTCCGTGCCGTTGGCAACACCGATCGCGTGACCCACCCCGCAATACTGGGCGAACTCCGTCTCGAACGCCTTCACATTTGGACCGAGGACATACCAGCCGCCAGTCACCACCTCTCCGATCACCCGGTCGAAATCCGCCTTGAGGCGGGCCGTCTGACGGCGCAGGTCGTTGAGCGGAATGATGTCGCGCCCTCGGCCCGGATCGTGTGCGGCCGCAGTGCCGCCTTTGGCCAGTGTGGTCATGCTCACAGATAGTGCTTCAGGTGGGCCCGATAGAAGTCGATCGTCCGACCGACGCCTTTCTCAACACTCACTTGTGGCTGCCACCCGGTCAAGCGGCGAAAAAGGCTGTCGTCAGTCCAATAGTCGCCGATATCAATTCGCCGACGCTCGGCCGGAAACTCGCGACGCTCGAAGGTGCCGTCGCCATTGACCCTGATGAGCACCTCCGCCAGCGCCTCGATGCTCAAGGTCTCCGACCCACCGATATTGAGAGCCTTGCCGATCGTCTCAGGCGTCACGGCTGCGGCGAGAAATGCATCGGCCGCATCGTCGACGAATGTGAAGTCGCGCCGCTGCCGCCCGCCCCATACCTCGAACGCCTGGCCCTCAAGCAGGCGACGAACCCAGATCCCCATGAAGATCTGACGGGGATCCTTAATCCTCATGCCGGGCCCATAGGTGTTCGTGAGGCGCAGCACGGTGGTCTGGAGGCCATATACGGAATGATAGAGCAGATGGTAGTTCTCGCCGGCGATCTTGTTGATGCCGTTGACGTCGACTGGCACGAGCGGGTGGCTCTCGTCTACCGGCAGGGAGCGGGGGCGCCCATAGATCTGGCGGGTGCTCGCAAAGATGATGCGTGCGCCCGGATTGAACTCACGGCACGCTTCGACGAGTGAGAGCTGCGCCTGGCAATTGATCTCGAGGTCCTCGAACGGCGCGCTCATCGAATCTGCGTGGCTGGTCTGGCCGGCCAGATTGAAGATGTATTCCTTGTTCCGGATGAGAAAGCGCAGCCCGTGCTTGTCACGGATGTCCGAGATGTTGACGCGGACCCGGTCACGAACCTGCTCGATGTTGAAAAGGTTTCCGCCGAAGTTCTCGTTCAGGCTGTCGACCAGGAGTACATCGCAACCGAGGTTTATGAGCCGCTTGGCGAGCGAAGAGCCTATCAGGCCGAGGCCGCCGGTGATCATCACGCTGCGTCCGTTGAGCCCGGCCAGCCGCTGCTTGTATTCCATCACTGACCCTTCGAGTTCGAGCATCGGCAACGCCGAGTTCTATCACGCTGGTCGAATTGAGCCAACCTACGCAGCAGACATGCGCGCAATGGTCGAGGTTGAGCGGGGACGGTCGACGTTCCGCCCCATTTCTTGATCAAATGGCTCAACGAAGAAACAGGAGATCCCGGATCTCGAACTGGAACTCGCCGCTCGCTCCAATCCGCCGCACCACGAACTGCAGCGACGGAGCAGCGTCACTGACCGGGACCTCAATCTCGTGCCATCTCGCGTCTTTGCTTCCCAGGGACTGCCAGGACAGCGGTGCAGCGCCTATTCGCACCGCATACTCGAACGCGACCGGCGGCAGCTTCTCGTGCATGTACGGCAATCGCTCGCGCGTAACGAAGAATTGCGCGCGGCGTGTAAGACGCGGGATGGAAGCCCCATAGCTGACGCACGTCACATCCGGCGCAAAGCTAGAGCGGACGCGACGCTCGAAGTAGCGCCATACCGGAACAAGCGTTTGGTTGCATGGGAGTTCCGGAACGTCGGCGGCAGCCTGCTGCTTCATCCACATCAATGCCCGCGGATGGATCGTCCTGTAGACGATGGCTGGTGTGAGGGCGAGAAGATAAGCGCCGATCAAAATACCGGCTCCCGCGGCGAATGGCAGACAAGCACGCTGTTCGTGACCGACAGGGTGACCATTATTGGCAACCGCTGCGCCCGCCAGAAATGCAAACGCGGGGCCAGTCAGGATGCCGTACCGGTCAAGCACCGGACCGATGCTTACGGTGATACCGATGAAGGCGCCAGCAAATGCCAGCGCGGCAAGTGCGATCCGGCTGCGGCCTGACAATACAGTCGCTACCGTTACAATAACCAGACCGACTATGGTCACGCCATGAACGAAGAGCTTTAACAGCGGGCCAGTCGGAATATTGGTTCGTTGCACGGTATATATAGTATCGAGGTTGTCGCGCCAATCGACAGTCGCGTAATAAAGATTGCCGTCACCGGCAAATAGCACGGCGGCCTTCGCTGCCATGTACGATGGCCATTGCAGGAACCCATGCGACAAAGCGTCGATCAGACGGTGCAGACCGGCCCAGAACTGCCGGTCGGCTGGAATTGCAGGAGCTAGGTTTTGCACCCATTCGCGCACGACCTCGTAGTTTTGTGGCGGACGGATGTGTACGTCCAGCGCGAACAATTGTTGGGCAACAAGTCCGGATTCCGTCGGCGCATCTAGAAATGAACTGATTGCCTGATTGATCAGCACGTAAAATACGCTGGCTGTAGTAGCTGCCAAAGCCCATTGTCGCCACGTCCTATGATCGAGCCTAACCATGATCACGATGAGAGAGGCTAGGATCGCGAATGCGCCAAGCGAACGAGACCACTGGAACAACAGGCTGAGCACGCCGAGTGCTGCCCCGAAAGTGAGCGGCCGGATCACCAGATTTTCTGATGCCAACAGACCAATCAGCGCGACGATCAGGAGCACGGCAAGATTGTCCATGCTTGCGACAGGTATCGCCAGCCACCATTCGGTCTGCAATGCCAATACGGTGAGAGCCGCGCATCCGGCTCGATAGCCGAGATGCCGGTTGCAGAGCCAGAGCACCAGAGCCGCCGTTGCCGCGTGCAACACTACATTGTAGAGCTTCAGGGCGATGTAGCTCGGTCCAAACAGCGACATGATTGGCACTGTGTACACGAATGCCCGCTCGCGATAGATCCCGGTGGCGTCGGTATATCCGCTGCGGCAGGTCGCGACCCATTTCTGAATCGGCATCCCGAATTCAGCTCCACATCGCCACAGAACGCCATAGTCGCCAACTTGTGGTGCAGATACTAGTACGGCCACGACAAGCGACCCAAGACAGATTGCTGCCAGCAACATGACGCCAGCCAAGTTCCAGACGCCTTCATCCAGAGCTGGTCCCAAGCGCCAGAAAGCCCAAGTGATGATAAATGCGCCCAGCGCTGCCGCCACGCCAGCTGCCGCTCCCATGTCGAAGTTGGTGGCTAGGAGTGCTAGTGCGGCCCCGGTCGACATCGCAATGAAAACGCGGAAAACACTTTCGATCCAGTATCCTGCTCCGCCGTCGGCAAACTGTCGGAAACTGGACCAAGCAATGATTCCGGTCATGGACTTCCGCCTGTTTTCGTATCCGACGTCGGCGCCTATCACGAAACAGTGGCGAACAGCAACAACAGATGCGCGAATTGCAGGGTGATTCAAAGAACCACACCTGATTGAGGGTGACGTCGGGCGCAAATCGGATTCTGTAGCGGAGCCATTAGCTTGGAGATGGTCCGATGACAACGCTACTGATTACCCCGTCATCTCCGCGGCCGATCTGACCGCGGCGATGGAGCGGTAGGGCCGCAGCTCGGTTTTGGCCGCGACGCATGCCAGTCGCTCGATGTTCTTGTCGAGATCGAAGCGGCGATTGTAGCGCCACTCATAGGCGGCGAGGTAGAGGTCGGCAGGCTGGCTGTCGAAGCTGCGGCAGGTGCCGGCGATCGCGCTTTTGAGATTGCCGAGGCCGGTGTTGACCCACTTGAAGAACGGGTGCGTCGACCGGCCGCCGCCGGTCACGAGAGGCATGTGCTTCATGCCGGCATCGACAACGCCGAGGAAGCAGCCGAGGCCATCGCTGATTGCCCACGAGCCCGGCTCGATGTTGGCAGCCGCGTAGTCCTTGATCGCTTCCTTGTCGAAGGCGGGCACGCGGCGCAACTGCATGTGCACCGGCCGGCCCTCACGCGTCTCGACGGCGATGACGAAAGGGATCTTGCCCTCCGCCGACCTCCCAGTTTTGCCTGGCTTTGCAGGTGCTTCGCCGCCCAGATAGGCGTCGTCGATCTGCACGTCGCCGCCGAGCTTGTAGAGCGAGTTGCGCTGCCGCATGACCTCCATGAGCTTCTGCTTGATGAGCCACGCCGTATCCCACTTGACGCCGATCTGCCGCGACAGCTCGAGGCTCGCGATGTCGTTCTTCGCACTCGTGATCAGGTGCATCGAGAGGAACCACTTGGTCAGCGGTGTCGATGACTTGTGGAATATCGTGCCCGCCCTGACCGAGGTCTGCTTGCGGCACGCCGAGCATTGAAAGATGCGGCGGATGGCGGTGTAGCTGTGCTCGGTGCCTCCGCACTTCGGGCACACGAACCCGTTCGGCCAGCGCATCGCGAGCAGCTCGGCATGGCACTGCTCCTCGGTCCCGTACCGCTGGCAGAACTCGACGAAGCTCAGCCCCTTCTGAAACTGCACCTTGTTGCGCGGCATGATGGCCTCCTGATCACCGATCAACCGCTCATAGCAAGGCGTTGTGGCGGGACAGAGGAGATGACGGGGTAATCAGGAGGCCTCTTGATCGGCCTCACCGTCACACCGGCCGACGTGCAGGATCGCGATGCGATCGGCGCGCTGTTAAAGGTTTCCGTGCGCCTGCATCCCACGCTTGAGGCGGCGCTTGCCGACGGTGGCTATCAGGGCGAGGCCACCGCGAATGCGGTGATGGAGGATGCCGGGCTTCCGCTTCGGATCGTCAAGCGCTCGGACAACGCGAAGGGCTTCGTGGTGATCGCCAAGCGCTGGATCGTCGAGCGCACGTTCGGCTGGCTCGGCCTCTGCCGACGGCTCGCCAAGGACTTCGAAAACCTGACGCGCATGCACGCAGCGTTCGTCATCCTGGCGATGATCCGGCTCATGCTGCGCCGGATTGTAAGGCTACGCGCTGCGCAGTAAATTTGGCGGACGGACTCTAAGGTTATCCGAGGGTCGGCAAGCTTGCACTGATGAAGCATCAGCGATACGCCCACGCCAAGCAGTTCAAGCGCGCCCGCCGCGAGCTGCGCCGTCTCAAAACCTATCTGCGGCGCGTCATTCGCGACATCGAGCGCCAGCTGAGAAAGTCACCGGGCCTGGCTGAGAGGGCTTTGGCGTGCGCTGCTGGCGTGGTTCGTCGCCATCGCCACGCTCACCGCCAGGGCACTCGCCACATCGCCCCAGCCGATCCGCTCGCGCTGAAATGCGATACTTCAGGGGCGACTACTTTGTCGATCCGACCTGAGGCAATGTTCGGCGCCACCCGTGGTCGGCTGCGTTCTGGTGGAGAACTCTCAGCCCCTGCTCTTGAACTCCGCGATACGAGCGTCATCCGCCGGGCAGAAGAAGAAGTTCGCGACCTCGTAGTCGACAGTCTGAGGCGCACCCTGATCCTGAGCCTGAGGGTCCCAGTTCTGCAGCTTGGCCGCATCCTCTCGCGTGACAGGCCGCATCCGGCCATGGTCCAGGCACCAGGAGGTGTAGCCGTGGCCGGCCAGAGTGGTGAACAGATCGTAGCAGTTGCGATTGTGACGCGGCTCGATCTCGATCATCATCACAGGGCGATGCTTCAAAATCGTCGCCATTGCGCCCGCGACGACGCCGTTCTCGTGCCCTTCGACATCGATCTTGATGAAGCTGATCGGCCCCTCGTTGGCGACGACATCGTCGAGACGTCGGATTTGCACCTTGATCGTGTCGACCGAATGCGGGTTGACCGTGCCGAAGTCGTTGGATTTTTCGATCGTGGCGAGCGCGTCCATCCGCCCGATCGAGCCTTCGGTGAAGCGCGGGATGCGCAGCTCGGCCTCGCCATCGTGATCGGAGAGTGCGGTCTCGATCACCTCGACATGGCCGGGCAGGACCTGGCGCAGATAGGCAGCGAGGCGTGGCTGAGGCTCGATGGCGACAACCTTGCGCGCCTTCTGCGCGAATATGCTCGCAAACAGGCCCAGGTTGGCCCCGACATCAAGGACGACGCTCCCCGCCGTCACCAGATTCGGCACCACGCGCATCTCCGGCTCGAGCGCATTGAGCCAAACGTTCTTGGTCATGTTGATGAGGTGGGCGGCACGCGGCGGAAGATAGTTCAAGACCGTGTTCCGCAACAGATTCCTGGTAGACGCCATCGTGCCGCCTCCTCAGCGGAAAGTAGCTTGCGCACCTGGCCCCGCGAGAATGCCAAGCTTCGCCGCGGGGCATGCGAAAAATGCCAGCGATTATCGCCCAGAGCCATACATCGGAAGTTCGTGCACCGGAAGTGATACTGCCGAGCGGAATGATTGACGCATGGACTAGCGAGCATCTGGCCAACTTGTTGATCCGATCGTGAGGCGGTAAGGGAGCCTCCTGCACGGTTCAAGCGCCCTCTCACCATCGCGCTTGCGCGAGCCCAGCACCGCACGTGCGCGGACCGATGCCTCCCGAGGTTTCAGGAATGAGCCTACCGCTGCTTCGCACGATCTTGCAGTCGTCGGCTCTGATTACGGTCGGCAACGCATGCGCCTATCTGACGCAGATCATTCTCGCACGCAGCCTGACGCCTGCCGAGTTCGGTGCCGCCAATGCGATACTGGCGCTCTCGATCACTATCGTCGCGCCACTGGCCGTATCGCCGATGGTCATCTCGAAGATGCTGATCGATCACGCCAACGAGCCTGCGGTGCAGGCCGGGCTCATCAGGCGGATCATCGCGGCATCGGCGGTTATCGCGGGCGCAATATGGCTCGCGCATCTTCCGTTCGGCGCCCTGATCATGGACCGAATGCAGATCAGTGCGATGGCGGCATACGTCCTGCTCCCGCTGATCGTGGCGACGACATTCCTCTATCACTTGCCGATCGGGTTCTGGCAGGGCAAGCGCAACTATCCGCTGATGGCCGGGGCCACGGCATCGGTGCCGATCCTGCGTTGCGTTGTGACAATCCTTCTGGTGACCCTTCTCGGCGGCGGACTGACAGGTGCGCTGTGGGCCTTGATCCTTTCAGGGGGACTGGGGTTCGCCTGGGGCGTCTTCAGCGTGTGGGGGGGGCATCCGAAGCCTGCACCGCCGCTATCGCAGACGTGGAAGAATGCGCTGGCGTTTGCATTGCCGGCAAGTCTCGGAATGCTCGGCCTCCTCGGCCTCGCCTACGTCGATCAGCCGATTGTGCGGGCCTTGGCCACGCCGGACGAATCCGGCCAGTATGCCGCAGCCTCTACCCTCGCGAAGATCGCACTGCTGCTGCCGGCAGCCGTCACCAGCATAGTATTTCCCGAGGCTGCCAAGCTCGGCCAGAAAGACGAGGCGGGCCGCGAGGCCTCGATCGGCCTCATCGCAACTGCCATCCTGTCGACGGTGGCGATCAGCGGCGGCGCGACGCTGGTGATGATGGCGGCACCGCAGCTCATTCTCGAGTTGCTCGCCGGCAAGGCATACGTCGGGGCGGCGCCACTGCTGCGGCTGCTGGCGCCGGCGATGACGCTGCTCGCCGTGGTGACGCTGCTGGTGACCTATGCACTTGCGCGCGGGCGGCTGGAGGTATTGTGGCCGACCATGATCGCTCTCGTTGTGGCTATTGCCGGGCCGCTTTGGTTGAAGCTTGATCCTGTGGGCACCGCAAAGTTGATGCTCGTGGTGCTCGCGGCGCTGTGCGCTTCATGCATGGTTTGGCTCATCATCACACATGCCCCGCGCCATTCGCGGTGATGGCTATCCCGCGTTTCTCGCACTGGATAGGGACATCGGGGCTCCGACTCAGCGAAAGTGCTTCTACGACAAAGACTTCGGTCCAAGCGGAGGTGCTCCCCGATGCTGACGCAGTGTAGCCAGGATTCGTTCGATTTCGGAACCGTCGCGGGACGCCAGGTTGTGGCTTCCTTCGATGGCGGCTCGATCACGTCGGACGCGGGCGCGCTGCTGCTCGGCGCGACCGACAAGGCGATCGGCCTCGTCTCGCGCTTCGCTGCCTGCTTCACCGACTGGCGTGCGCCCGAGCTGATCGAGCACAGCATGGAGACGCTGGTCGGCCGGCGCATCTTTGGGCTCGCGCTCGGCTACGAAGACCTGAATGACCACGACGAGCTGAGGCACGGTCCCGTCATGGCCGTGCTCGCCGGCAAGCTCGAGGCTGGGCGCAAGGGGTGCGCGCCGGTCGCGGGCAAGTCGACGCTGAACCGGCTCGAGCAGTCGCTGCGCGGCGGCATC
>SXGT01794258.1_pt1 | contig 15203 bp, 17 predicted proteins | sample 3176221 | NCBI WGS metagenome assembly SXGT01 (sample SAMN11356862, study PRJNA531348) | freshwater metagenome | isolation source: freshwater sample F1-120 | place: China: Fuxian Lake, Yuxi | collected 2017-12-25
ACACGCCCACCGGGTGAAACAGCGTGTAGTTCAGGTGCGTGGGCGTGGGGTAGGTGTGACCGTCCACGCGGGTGCACATTTCCGCGAAGTAATGGAAGTTGTCCGCCGCGCGCGGAATCAGCTGCTTGCCGGTCTGCGAAATCACCTGCCCGCTGTCGTTCGTTTCGGTGCGTGCGATCTCCGGCACGTGGGCGGCGATCAGTTCGCCCAGCTTGCGCATGAGTTTCGCGCGCTCGGTCGCGGGCAGGCCCGCCCATTTCGGGAATGCGGCTTTCGCTGCGGCCACGGCCGCGTTCACTTCGGATTCGCTACCAGTGGACACCTCGGCCAGCACTTCCTGCGTGGCCGGGTTGATGGTTTCAAACGTGGCGGGGCCCGAGACGGCCTTGCCGTTGATGAGGTGCTGGATCGTCATGGAGATGCGGGGAGGTGTTGCTTGATGGTGTTGACGAGATCGCCCAAGCCTTCGATGGACGTGACGATCACGTCGCCGGGCTGGCAATCGACCACGCCGTCGGGCGTGCCGGTGAGGATGAGGTCACCGGGTTGCAGCGTCATGAAGCTGCTGAAATATTCGATCAGCGTGGGAACGTCGAAGATCATGTCGCGCGTGTTGCCCTCCTGGGTGACCTTGCCGTTCACGGTGGTGCGCAGCGCGAGGTTCATGGGGTCGGGCACATCGGCCGCGTCCACCCGCCATGGCCCGATGGGCGTGCAGGTGTCGCGGTTCTTCACGCGCAGGTTGGGGCGGTACCAGTTTTCAAGGTAGTCGCGGATCGCGTAATCGTTGGCCACTGTGTAGCCGCCCACGAAGTCCAGCGCATCGTCCTTCGCCACACGTTTTGCGGTGCGGCCGATCACCACCGCCAGTTCGCATTCGTAATGCATGAAGCTCACGCCGGCGGGCCGCACGGTGTACTGGCGGTGGCCGATCAGCGTGACCTCGCCTTTCACGAAGGCCAGTGGCTCCTCGGGCGCCTTGAAGGCGAGCTCCTTGGCGTGGTCGGCATAGTTCAGACCCAGCGCGAGGATGGTGCGCGGCTGGTGAGCCGGTGTCGGTGCCAGCGGTGGCAGCCACATCACCTCGTCGAACGACAGCCGTCGGCCCTGGTGATCGCCCGAGGTCAATTCCAGTTGACCCTCTGCTTCGATGGCGTCGTGGACTTTGCCTTCCCACTCAATGCGTGCGTGTTTCATGCCAGCTCCTCCGCCACGAAGCTGTGCACCACCGACTTGAAGCCCGGGGCGATGATTTCCACCGTGTCGCCAGCATGCACCAGTTCGCGCCCTCCTTCGGGCAGGCAGTCGGTGCCGGTCATGAGCACATCGCCGGGGCGCAGCGACATGAACTCGCGCACATCCGTCAGCAGCGTGACGGCATCGCGCACCCACTCGGCCAGCCGGGTGGTCTGCTTGTGCACGCCATTGCGGTGAAGTTCGATTTCCAGTTCGGCCAGCGCATCGAGTCCGCCCAACTGGTCCAGCGGCACGCATTCGGGGCCGAGGCCCAGGAAGCCGTCGACGCAGCGCGTCCTGACCGGTGGCCGGTAGTAACTGTCGTGGGCAATCGCCACGTCGTTGAACAGCACGATGCCCGCCACACCACCGGCGCCCATCACCAGTCCGAGCGAGGCTGCCACCTCCACCGACGCGTCCGCCGGCAACGCGATGGGCTGACCGCTCGGGGTGAAGGTGTTGGCGGTTTTCACGTAAAGCACGGGCGCGTTCGGCGGCGCCTGGTAAGGCGGTTCGTTCATGTGCGGCGCCCATAGCGCGACTTCGTGCTGAAAGTTCAGCAGCACGCCGTACACCGTGCCCTCGGGCAACCAAGTGGCAGTGGGAGATGGGGTCGTGTTCATGCTGCAAGCACCTCGGCTTCCATGGGTTGCTCCAAGGCGATCACGTCGTCGAGCAGGGTGTAGAGCTGCTCCAGCCGCGCCTTGCCCAGTCGCTGTTCCATCCAGGCGTAATGCGATTCGATGGTGCCGGACAAGGCCTTGACCAGCTTCAGGCCCGCGGACGTGGCGCGCACCACCGTGCGGCGTGCGTCCTGCGGGCAGCGGCTGCGCTCGATCAGGCCGTCGCGCTCCATGCGGGTGAGCACGCCCGTGAGGCTGGGGCCGAGCAGAAAGGCCTCGCGCGCCACGCGGCCTGTTTCCACGCCACCAGGCAATTGCGCATGTTCCCCCAGCACGCGCAACACGCGCCACTGCTGGTCGGACAGGCCGTGCTCGCGCAGGCTGGGGCGGGTGTGCAGCATCACGGCCTCGCGCGCTTCCAACAGCAGGCGTGGCAGGTTGCGGTGGGCAAAGGGGGCGTCGGTGTCGCTCATTTATTTAATATGTTAAATGATTTTTTTGGAAACACATTCAGGGTTTACCCGCCCGGATACCCCGGCGAGAATGCCGGGCATGAACGCCCTCACCCAACTGCTTGGCACCGAACATCCACTGATCCAGGCGCCGATGGCGGGCGTGCAGGAGGCCGCTCTGGCGGTGGCAGTGAGCAACGCAGGCGCTGTGGGCTCGCTGCCCTGCGCCATGCTCACGCCCGAGTCGCTCGAGCAGCAATTGGCGGCGATCGCGGCAGGCACCACGCGGCCTTACAACGTCAACTTCTTCTGCCACACGCAGCCGGAGCCCGACGACGCGCGCGAAGCGGCCTGGCGTTTCTGGCTGGCGACTTACTACGAAGAGGCCGGCATCGACATCAACGAGGTGCCCACGGGCGCCGGGCGCGTGCCCTTCAACCGCGCGGCGGCCGACATCCTCGAGCGCTTCAGGCCCAAGGTGGTGAGCTTCCACTTCGGCCTGCCCGACATCGATCTGCTGGAACGTGTGAAGGGCTGGGGCAGCGTGGTCATTTCATCGGCCACCACGATCGAGGACGCGCGCTGGCTCGAGGCCTTCGGTGTCGACGCGGTGATCGCGCAGGGCGTTGAGGCCGGCGGGCACCGCGGCATGTTCCTCACTGACGACCTCACGACGCAGATGGGCACGATGGCATTGCTGCCGCAGATCGTGGCCGCCGTCAGCGTGCCAGTGATCGCGGCCGGTGGCATTGCCGACGCCGCCGGCGTCGCGGCAGCCATGGCATTGGGCGCATCGGGCGTGCAGGTGGGCACCGCTTTCCTGTGCAGCCATGAAGCCACCACCAGCGCCGTGCACCGCGCTGCACTGCACACCGAGGCGGCGCACCACACCGCCCTGACGCACGTATTCACCGGCCGCCCCGCGCGTGGCATCGTCAACCGCGTGATGCGCGAACTCGGCCCGATGAACCCGGCCGCGCCGGCGTTTCCGTTGGCCACGGCGGCCATGGCGCCCTTGCGCGCGCACTGGGAGGCGCATGGGAGCGGCGATTTTTCGCCGTTGTGGTCGGGGCAGAACGCCAGCCAATGCCGCGAACTGCCGGCGGCGGAGATCGCACGCGACCTCATCCAGGGCTTCAAACGCCCGTAAACGGGCCACCCCGCCACGAACGCAGGGGAAGCCCGGTACGGGCGGCCCCCGGCCAGGGCGGCAGTGCATTGGTCGACTAAGATCGCCCCACCACGAGATTGGACAGGCTTGCAGTGGAAGAACAGCGTTTGCGATGAACAGCACCCACGAATCGAAAAAGGTCGACCACCTGTTGCTTCTTCTTGTCGCCATCGGCGGTGTTGCAACGCTGGCCTGGATGCTGAACTACAGTCGCTACGGCATCGATTTCACGGATGAAGGCATCTATCTCGTCTGGGCCGCCAACCCCTTCCAATACGACGCCTCCGTCACCCAGTTCGGCTTCATTCACCATCCGCTCTACCTGCTGGTGAACGGCAACATTGCCCACATGAGGCAATTCAACGTCGGCATCACGTTTGGCCTGGCATTCCTGCTGTGCCTCGCCGTGTTCGAGGTCACCCGCAGCGGCGACACCTCGCGATTTTCAAGCGCGGTGTCATCGCTCGGGCTGGCCACCGCCTCGTTGGTGGTGTTCAGCCTCTGGTTGGTGACGCCCAGCTACAACAGCCTGAATCTCCACGCCTTGCTGATTTCCGCCGTGGGCGTCGTCTGTTGCTCCGCCTCGACGTCCCGCTGGCGATTCGCTGGACTGGTCGTCCTGGGCATCGGCGGATGGCTCAGCTTCATGGCGAAGCCCAGCACGGCGGTGGCTTTGGGCCTGCTGGTTGTCATTTACTGGGCTGCGCATGGAAAGCTCCGATTCAAGCACCTGCTGGTGCCGATCGCGGTGGCGTGTGCATTGCTCCTGTTGAGTGCCTGGGTCATCGATGGCTCGGTACTGCAGTTCAAAGAACGCATTTCAAACGGTCTTGCAGTCGGTAGCCTGTTGGGAGGGGGCCACTCAATCGAGGAACTGATCCGCCTGGACGAATTTGCGTTCAACGACTTCGAGTGGCTGCTGTTCGTGCTGGCAACAGTGGTGCCATGGGCCGTTGCGCTGGCGCTGCAGTCGACCAGGACGCCCCTGCGGTGGATGGGGATCGTTGCGTCGCTGCTGCCCGTTTGCTATGTCGCCCTCGTCATTCTGGAGGCGAGTTCTCTTGCCTCGCCGCTGGGGCCCAACCCCGGGATGCTCTTTCTTTCCCTTTCGATGGCTTCCGTGCTCTACGTGACCATTGCCGCACTCGCCCGGCGACAAACCTTTCGGCTCTCCAGGGACCGATTGGCTCTGGCATTGCTGCTCCTCACGCTGCCCTACTGCTTCGCTTTCGGTACCAACGGCAACTATTGGTGGTTGGGCGCCTTCGCAGGCTACTTCTGGCTGCTGCCCGGTCTGGTCCTCGTCAACTCGCTCGGAGAAAAACACGACTCATCCCGTTTTGTCGCTCTGCTGGCGATGGCCGCGACGGCGCTCAGTGTGCTGATGCTGGGCGTGGGCATACAAGCGCCCTACCGGCAACCACAGCCCCTGAGCCTGAATGACCAGGTGGTGGAGGTAGGTCGACCGGGCTCCAACCTGGTGCTTTCGGAGTCGTATGCCAGCTACCTCCAGGCGGCCACGCGTGCGGCCCGGGCGGCGGGCCTGGCTCCCGGCGCGCCCATGATCGACCTGAGCGGCCAGTCCCCGGGCATCCTGTATGCGTTGGGCGCTGAGAGTGTGGGACAGGCCTGGATGATCGGCGGCTATCCAGGCAGCGCCAACCTGGCCAACTTTGTACTGAGGGCCGTGCCGTGCGAGAAACTCGCTGCCGCCTGGATTCTGGTCGAGCCTGATGGACCGCGCAGTCTGCCCGGCGCCGTACTGGCCTCGTTTGGCGCGGCGTTGGCACCGGACTACGTGGAAGTGGGATCATGGGCCACCGCACCGGGTGCGGGCGGCTACGCCGAACCCAGAGTGCAGCAACTGTGGAAGCCGACCCGCGACATGGGCGCTGCTGCCGCAGCCTGTCTCGCCGCTCGCACGGGGGTGGGCTCATGAAGAAGGTGGCGATTCTTCAGTCCAACTACATCCCATGGAAAGGCTACTTCGATCTGATCGCGTCGGTGGACGAGTTCATCCTGTACGACGACATGCAGTACACAAGGCGCGACTGGCGCAACCGCAACCAGATCAAGACGCCCCAGGGCTTGCAGTGGCTCACCGTGCCCGTGAAAGTCAAGGGCAAGTACCACCAGAAGATCCGTGAAACCGAGATCGACGGATCCGAATGGGCGCACGAGCACTGGAAATCGCTGGCGCAGAATTACCGGCGCGCGCCCCACTTCGAGGCCATCGCCGCCTGGCTGGAGCCGCTGTACCTCGGTCCACAGGAGAACCACCTTTCCCAGCTCAACCGGCGGCTGATCGAAGCCATCTGCAGATACCTTGGCATCAGGACCGTCCTGCGCAACTCGTGGGACTACGAACTCGTCGAGGGGAAGACCGCGCGCCTGGCCAGCCTTTGCGCGCAGGCCAAGGGCCATGAATACGTCTCAGGCCCTTCGGCAAAAGACTACATTGACGAAAAAGTGTTTCAGGATCTGGGCATTCGCGTGACCTGGTTCGAGTACGCCGGTTACGCCGAATACCCCCAGCTCTGGGGACCATTTGCCCACAACGTGACCATTCTCGACCTGCTCTTCAACTGCGGCACGGATGCGCATCGCTACATGAGGTACGTCAAGGCATGAGGCTTTCCATTGTTGCGACCCTGTACAAGTCGGCACCGCATCTGGCGGAGTTTCATGCGCGGGCCACAGATTCGGCCAAACGCCTGGTGGGCGAAGACTACGAAATCGTGTTGGTCAATGACGGTTCGCCTGACGACAGCCTGGAACTCGCGATCGAGCTGACACGAACCGACCCCCGCGTCACCGTGGTGGACCTGTCGCGCAACTTCGGGCATCACAAGGCGATGCTGGCAGGTCTGGCCCAGGCGCGCGGCGAACGAATCTTCCTGATCGACAGCGACCTGGAAGAAGAGCCCGAGTGGCTGGCAGATTTCGCGCGCCGGATGGCGGAGGAAACGGCGGACGTGATCTACGGCGTGCAGGAGACCCGCAAAGGCAACTGGTTCGAGCGCTGGAGTGGCGAGCTTTACTACACGGTATTCAACTACCTGGCCAACATCGAACACCCGCGCAACATCGTCACCGCGAGACTGATGTCGCGACGCTACGTGGATGCACTGCTGCAGTTCCGCGAACGTGAGATGGTGATTTCCTGCCTGTGGGTGATCACGGGTTTCAAGCAGTGCGCACACCCCGTGAAGAAGCACACGGGCAGCACCACCACCTACAGCCTTGCCAAGAAGATCGAGCATGCAACCAACTCCATCACCTCGTTCAGCGAAGTGCCGCTGCGGATGATCTTCTACGTCGGCTTGATCATTTTTGCCGGCGCGCTGCTCTACGCGGGCTATCTCGTTTTCCACAAGCTGGTGCTGGCCACCCCCATGGACGGCTGGACCTCGGTGATGGTTTCGATCTGGCTGCTTGGGGGCATGATCATTTCCTTCGTGGGCCTGATCGGCATCTACCTCTCCAAAGTGTTCTCCGAAACCAAACAAAGGCCTTCCACCATCGTCAGGGCAATTCATGGCCAATCCACCCCCACCCATTGACAACAGTTACGAGCAGTTCTACGCGAAGCGGGCCGGACTCAAGGTCTACCCCACCGAATTCGTGGTGCGCACCTTTCTGGCGAGCTATCCCGGCCTGAGTTTTCGCAAGCCCCAGCCGGGCGACCGGGTGCTGGACATCGCGTTCGGGGATGGTCGCAACACCGTGTTTCTCTGCGACCAGGGGTACGCAGTGAGCGGTATCGAGATCACCGAGGGCATTGTTCGGCAGACCGGCGAGCGCCTGTCGAAACTGGGGCATCAGGCCGAGCTTCGCGTCGGCCGTAACAGTCACATTCCATTCGACGATGGCCACTTCGACCATGTGCTGGCCTGCCACTGCTGCTACTACTGCGACGAGGGCGAAACCTTTGCCGACAACATGAAGGAGTACGCGCGCGTCATGAAGCCGGGGGCCTGGCTGGTGGCCTCGGTCGCCAGCCGCGAGTCCTACATCTTCAAGGACGCGATTGCGCTGGAAGACGGATCCCTGCGCATTCAGGCCGACCCCTACGGCAACCGCGACGGTTACCGACTGCAGGCGTTCTCCACCCAAGAACAGGTCGAGTCCTACCTCTCGCCCTGGTTCGAGCATTTTTCATTCGGCTTCGCGGACAACGACTACTACGGTGTCTCCGAACGCCTGTTCTGGGTCGTGTGTCAGAAACGAGAGGGTTCATGAGCATTCATTCTTCCTACCGCTGCACCGAGCCCGCCTGCGCCCGTGCACCCTTGACGCAAGAACCCGAGGGTCTGGCGTGTCCCAATGGCCATTTCTTCGCCTTCGCCGCTGGCACTGACGTGCCCGTCTTCGCCAGTGAGCCCGAGGGCTCCAACGAGTATTCCAGGGAGAACGCAGCGGAGGTGCATGACAACGCGCTGCGCTGGGTTTTCAACACCTTTCAGACCGACGAGGAGGGCCTGAGGGAGCGGCTGATCGCGCGCATTGGCCTGAAGAAAGGCCAGCGCGTGCTGGTCACTGGTGCCGGCGCAGGCAACGACCTTCCGTACCTGGTACGGGCACTGTCCGGCGAGGGAGAGATCCACGCGCAGGACATCGCCAAGGAAATGCTGCTGGCCGGTGTCTCGCGCTACCGAACCGAGTTGGCAGGCTTGGGGGTGGGGTTGCATTTCTCGGTCAGCGATGCCACCCACCTCCCTTTCGCGGATGGCCACTTCGACGCGGCTTACCACTTCGGCGGCATCAACCTATTTCCGGACATCGCCAAGGGCATCGCCGAAATGAACCGCGTTGTCCGACCTGGCGGCAACATCGTCATTGGCGACGAGGGCCTCGCCCCCTGGCTGGTGGACACCGAGCTGGGCCGCATGCTGATCAACAACAACGCCCTCTATGCCTGCAGCGCCCCCTTGTCGGCCCTGCCGGAAACTGCTCGCGCGGTGAAAGTGAGCTGGGAACTCAGCAACTGCTTCTACGTGATCGAGTTTCAAGCCAGCAACGAACCGCTGCCCATCAACATCGATGTGCCTCATCTCGGCAAGCGAGGCGGCTCCATTCGCAGCCGCTACTTCGGGCGCATGGAAGGCGTAGACCCCGCGCTGCGTGATCGCATCTACGAAGAAGCGGAACGGCGGGGCATAAGCCGGGTGGCCTTCCTCGAGTCGGCACTGCGTGCCTCGCTCGACAGGGACTGAGCTCGCCATGGCGCTGCTCAATTCCTTTGTTGCCCGGAACCTCGCGTTTCCGTGGCGCAAGAAGGGCCTGATCTTTGAACCGGGGGGTGATGATTTTTCCCACGGCTCGCATCCCTGCGCGATCCACATCGAGGGCGATCGCTTCGTGGTGGCCTTCACACGCCGCGACGAGCATCAACGCTCCCATGTCTTTCTTTCCAACGCCATCGTCGCCGATGGCCAGATGGAACTGCTGGGCAAACCAAAGCTGGCGCTGTGGCCTGGTGAACCATGCCATTTCGACTGCGACGGCGCCATCAGCGTGTGCCTCGTCAAGCATGGGGGCGCCATCTACCTCTACTACGTCGGCTGGCAGAACCTGCCCGAAGGCCTGTGGATCTGCGATACCGGACGGGCGAGGCTGGATGAGGGCGCCCTCACGCTCACCCGCGAGTTCCAGGGCCCCGTGCTCGGCCGCGACAAGAACAACCCCCTGTTCGCGGCGGCCACCGCCTTCCACGTATCAGGCGACCTCTGGCAGACCTGGTACAACTCCGGCATCCGCTGGGAAAAGACTGCGCAGGGCTGGAAGCACCACTACGGCATTCACTACGCGCATTCGCACAACGGTGTGGACTGGGTCTGCCATCCTGGCATGTGCCTGCCGTTCAAGGACGAATACGAATATGCGTTCGGGCGTCCCAGCGTGATCCACCAGGAAGGCACGTATTTCATGTGGTACGCGCACCGCGCCACGCGAACCACCGACACCTACCGCATCGGCTTCGCCTCATCTGTCGACGGCAGGCACTGGGAACGCCACGACGAGCTTTCGGGCATCGACGTCGCGCCCACCGGCTGGGACAGCGAGATGATCTGCTACCCCTGCGTGTTCGAGCACCGGGGCCGGATGTACATGCTTTACAACGGCAACGGCTATGGCAAGACCGGGTTTGGTCTGGCCGTGATGGAGGAAACCCCATGAAGAAGATCCTGCTGGCGGGCAACGCCATCACCGCCGAGATCATTTGCGCCTATCTGCGGCGGGACGCGCGCTACGAGGTCGCCGGGCTTACCGTCGACGACGAGTTCGTGGCGCAGGGGGGGCTGGGTGGATTCCGCACGGTGGGCCTGTCGGAAGTGGCCGAAGCGTTCTCGCCGGACACCCATCGCGTGATCATGGCCATGGGCTACAACGATCTCAACCGAACACGCGAGGCCATGTTCGAACGGCTCAGGTCCATGGGCTATGGCGTGGAAACCTACATCCACCCCGACGCCCAGGTCTACACCGACCAACCCATGGGAGAAGGCTGCGTGGTGCTGCCGGGAGCCGTCATCGAACCCCATGCGCGGGTGGGCGCCAACACCATGGTGTGGAGCAACGTGACCCTGGCTCACCACAGCAGCGTGGACGACCACTGCTGGGTGGCTGCGGGCACCGTGGTCTCCGGGCAGGCCCGGGTGCTGCACAACACCTTCCTGGGCGTGGGCTGCACCGTGGTCAACGCCGTCACGGTGGGAGAATTCAACGTGGTTGGCGCAGGTGCCCTGATATCGCGCGACACCAAACCCCATTCGGTCCACCTGGCTCGCTCGGCCGAGCCCTTCCGCTACTCGTCGGAAGACTACGTGAAGCATTTCGGAATCTGAACATGAACAAGAAACTCGCAGAGGTGCTCGCAGAGGTCTTTGGACTGCGCGTCACGGATATACAGCCTGAACTTCAGAAGTCGGAAGTGGGTACCTGGGACTCCCTCAAGCAAATGGACCTGGTGATGTCCCTCGAGCGGGAATACGGCATTGCACTGGACATTCCCGACATCCTGCGCATGACCTCGGTGGCCGAGATCATGGCCGTGCTGGTGGACAAGGGAGTGGATCTTGGAAGTTAAAGGCGCCATCGCGCTGGTGACCGGTGGGGCACAAGGCCTCGGACTGGCGATTGCGCGCCGCCTTGCAGACGAAGGCGCCACCGTGGTGGTGGGCGACCGGGATGCCAAGGCGCTTGCCGCCTTGCCGCAGGGGCTGGAAGGCGTGTCGATGGACGTGACCGACGTCGAGCAGGTCGCGACCTCGGTTGCGGGCATCTTGGAGCGCCACGGCCGCGTGGATATCCTGGTCAACAACGCGGGTGTGATCTTCAGCGAACCGTTCGTGAACATCATGAACCCGGCCGGGATCATGCACGACTATGCTCGCTTCCGCGCGTCGATCACCGTGAACCTCGACTCGGTTTTCATCGTCACGGCCGCGGTGGTGGAGCACATGGTGAAGCGCCGGACGAAAGGCGCCATCGTCAACATCAGTTCCATCAGCGCGTGTGGCAACGAAGGCCAGACGGCCTATTCCGCGGCCAAGGCGGGGGTCAACGCCATGACCGTCACCTGGTCCAAGGAGCTGGGCCGCTGGGGCATCCGTTCCAATGCCGTGGCTCCGGGCTTCATCGGCACCGATTCCACCCGCCAGGCGCTCAACGAAACCGTGCTGAAGCACATCCAGACCAGCACGCCGCTGCGCCGCCTCGGGCAGGCCGACGAAGTCGCGCAAGCAGTGATCGCCCTGATCGAGAACGACTTCATCAATGGCACGGTGCTCGACGTCAATGGCGGCCTGACGATCTGACATGGTGCGGCTGTCTCCTGCGCAGTACGCTGCCGCCTGCGAGCTCTACCAAGACCATGTCGCGTACTTTCCGTTGATCGCAGCGGTGCTGAACAACGCACAGGACGGTGCGATCTATGCCGACTCCGCGGACCAGCCAGTGCAGGTCTACGTCGAACACGCCTTCGGTTTTGCGCAGGTGTTCGGCAGGTCCGTACCGCCATTCGAGCAGGCCCTGCAGCGCTACCTGCTGATCGACAAACTGTTCCGCTCGGGGAAAGTGCGGCTCTACACGCCCTGTATCCCGTCATTCCTGCAGGGCAACGAATGCCACGAGCTGCGCTCCTGGCGTCAGCATTTCCAGCTCGACGTCAGCCGGGCGGCTTCTGAAGGCGACGCCGTTGGCGCACCTGCGCGGGGCGTGAGCTTGGTACCCGCAGATGCCAGCCACGTGGACCTGATCGAACAGACCTTTGGCGTCGTGGGCCGCTTCTGGCGCACGCGCGAGGATTTTGCCCGGCACTCCAACGCCGTGCTGGTCCTGGTAGAGGGGCAGGCGGCCGCTCTGTGCTACGCCGCAGCCGTGGCCGGCGACAGGGCCGAGATCGACGTGCTGACGTTGCCCGCCTATCGGCACCTGGGCCTGGCGAAATCAGCCGTGCGCGTATTCAACCAGCGCTGCCTCGCGCAGAATGTGATGCCGTTGTGGGACTGCTTCACCAACAACACCGCCTCCATGGCCTTGTGCCAGTCGGTCGGTTTCGTGCCACTGGGCGAGCCCTATCCTTTCTTCACCATCAACCGATAGACCTGCATCCAGCATGTCCGCGAAGACCCTGCACCACCACAACCTGGCCCACCTGTTCGACCAGGTGCTGGCGTCCCACGCCGCCCGGCCGGCGCTGCGCTATGCCGAAGCCGAACATTCCTTCAGAGAATTGGGCAGCTGGATCGACTCACTGGCCGCACTGCTTCTATCGAAGGGCCTTCAGCGAGGTGATGTCATTGCCATTGGGCACGACAAGCAGCCGCTGTCGTACGCGCTCATGCTCGCCGCGCTGCGGCTCGGTGTAGCGTACGTCAACATCGACGTGGCATCGCCTGTCGCGCGCACTGCTCGCATTCTCGAGGTCAGTGCGCCCGCGCTGCTGTTCTACGACGACGTTGCATGGCACGCATCGATGTCTGAGCTGGCCACTGCGCAGGGCTGTGAACTGCTGTTGCTGGAACCAACCTTGCTGCCGACGACCGACGAGGCAGACCGCGAGCGTCAGCGCGAGCGCTCGCGCCTGGTCGACGGCGCGACCATCGCCTACATCATGTTCACTTCGGGCTCCACCGGCGTGCCCAAAGGCGTGGCCGTGACCCACCAGAACGTGCTGCACCTGATCGCATGGGGCCACGAACGCTTCGGTATCACGGAGCGGGACAACTTCGCCAATCTGAGCCCGATGTATTTCGACAATTCGGTGTTCGACTTCTACGTCGGCCTTTTCTGCGGCGCCGCTCTGAGTCCCATTCCCCGGGGGCTGCTCACCAAGCCCTCTGAGCTGGTGCCCTACGTCAGCGCGCGTGCCTGCACCATCTGGTTTTCAGTCCCCTCAGCGCTCATGTACCTCATGGCCATGAAGGCCATCGCGCCGGGTACCCTGACCCACCTGCGCGCCATCGTCTTCGGCGGCGAGGGCTATCCCAAGGTCGAGCTGAAAAAGCTCCACGACCGTTTTTCGGGCCAGGCCATCCTCGTCAACGTGTACGGTCCCACCGAATGCACCTGTATCTGCAGCGGTCACACCCTGAGCGCGGAGGATTTCCTGGACCTGGAAGGGCTGCCCACACTGGGCCACCTCAACCCCAATTTCGACCACCGCATCCTCGACGACGACGACCGCGACGCGCTGGAGGGCGAGCTGTGCCTGATCGGCCCGAACGTGGCGGCGGGCTATTTCAATGACCTGGAACGCACAGCCGCGGCGTTCCACACCATCACGGATGCCAACCGGTTCATGAAGCGCATGTACCGCACCGGCGATCTGGTGAAAGTGGTGAACGGCCGACTGCACTTCGTGGGCCGCAAGGACAACCAGATCAAGCACATGGGTTACCGCATCGAACTCGAAGAGATCGAGAACGCCCTCGTGAGACTGCCCGAAGTGGACCAGGCTGCCGTGGTCTACCAGCGCACCCAGACCGCCTACGGCAAGCTGGTGGCCTATGTGGCCTCCACGTCCGAAGTGGACGGCAAGACTCTGTTGAAAGCGCTCGGGACCCTGCTTCCCGACTACATGGTGCCTTCGCGACTCACCGTGCTGCCAAGGCTGCCGAAGAACGCCAATGGCAAGGTCGACCGGCAGCACCTGCGCTCCCTGCTCGACCAGTGAAACGATGAGCAAGGGCGCCTTCAGGACCACGCTCGCGCAGGTGTTCCGCTATGGCGTGGTGGGCGTGCTCAACAACCTGCTGGGTTATCTGATCTATCTGGTGGTGACCTGGCTGTGGCTCGACCCCAAGGTGGCGGTCACGCTCATGTATCCCATCGGGGCGGTGACTGCCTACTTCGGCCATGCAAAATACGCCTTTGCCTACCGTGGTCGCGCCTCGCACGGACTCGCTCGCTACGCATTGGCCCATCTGATCGGCTACGGCGCCAACCTTGGCATGCTTTTCCTGTTCTCCGACAGGTTGGGCTATCCCCACCAGCTGGTGCAGGCGGCCGCCATCGTCGTCGTGGCCGGTATCCTCTTCCTCCTGTTCCGCTACTTCGTTTTCCCCCATCGGCCCACGCCCGACTGAATTCACCATGATCGTTTGCCCTTCCTGCGGCGCCCAAGACATCCATGCTGTGAATGGATGCACGCCATGCGGCTTCGTGCCTGCGCGGGCGGATGGCTTTCTCGCATGGGCACCGGAGCTCGCCAAGAACAACGACGGATTTCGGGAAGAGAGCTTTGAAGGGCTGGCGCGGGTAGAGGCTGGCAACTTCTGGTTTCGCGCCCGCAACGACATCGTGCTGTGGGCGCTCCGCAAGTACTTTCCAGACTTTCAATCCCTGCTGGAAGTGGGTTGCGGCACCGGGTTCGTGCTCTCCGGCATCACCCGGGCATTCCCGCACGCCCGCACGGCGGGCAGCGAGATCTACACCGCGGGCCTGGCCTTTGCAGCCAAGCGGTTGCCCGGCGTCGAACTGCTCCAGATGGACGCACGAAGACTCCCCTATCTCGCCGAGTTCGACGTGGTTGCGGCCTTTGACGTCATCGAACACATTCTCGAAGACGAACTGGTGCTGCAGAACTTCCACCGCGCCATCAAGCCCGGCGGTGGCTGCGTAATCACGGTGCCGCAACACCAGTGGCTCTGGAGCCCGGTCGACGAAGCCGCCTGCCATCAACGTCGGTACAGCGCCAGCGAGCTGCACGCCAAGGTGGAAGCTGCCGGTTTCCGCATCGTGCGCAGCACCTCTTTCGTGACCCTCCTGCTTCCCCTCATGCTGGCTTCACGCCTGGCAGCGCGCCGTTCCGGCGATGCTGGCGGCAGTGAGGCGCTTGCGCTCAACCCCATCCTTGACCGCGTGCTGGAGACCGTCATGCGCATCGAACGCTTCGCCATCAGATGCGGAATGTCGCTGCCCATCGGGGGCTCGCGGCTGGTGGTCCTTCAACGCAAAGACTTGCCATGAGCAGACCCAAATCCGACACCATCCCGTTCAACTGGCCCCACATGACGGGCAAGGAGCTCTATTACATCGCCGAGTCGCACTTCAATGGTCGCCTGGCCGGTGACGGGCCTTTCACCAAACGCTGCCATGCCTGGATCGAACAACGCACCGGGTGCCCCAAGGCATTGCTCACGCACTCATGTACCGCGGCGCTGGAAATGGCCGCTTTGCTGCTCGACATTCAGCCCGGCGACGAAGTCATCATGC
>SXGT01500261.1_pt1 | contig 15201 bp, 12 predicted proteins | sample 3176221 | NCBI WGS metagenome assembly SXGT01 (sample SAMN11356862, study PRJNA531348) | freshwater metagenome | isolation source: freshwater sample F1-120 | place: China: Fuxian Lake, Yuxi | collected 2017-12-25
CTTATGTCGATCCAGCGCAGCTGGTTGGGGTGCCGCAAGTTATGCTCACTGGCATCCCGCAGGCGTTGGCCTGTAACAAACCGCCCGTACTTTTGCCAAAAGCGGGCCGCCCGTTCGCCCTGGCCAACGCTCTGCGCCAGGGTCACCGCCATATACCCCAAAAACGAATTCACTGCCTCAGAGCCCAATTCCACCTTAAGTTCGTCCAAAATGCCCAGAGCCATCTCCACCAACCTCTCCTTGCTATCTGCATCCTTCGCCTCGTGGATCACCCGCCAGTAGTCCAGGCACAAGTTGGATCGCAGAGCGGTGTTGTGGTGTCCATCCAAAAATTTGATGCCGGTCTCCAAAATCGCGATCGCCACCCAGTGATCATCGGTGACCTTGCGCAAATGGTTGCTGATACCCAAAAATGCGCCTTCCGGGTTGGGCAGCCGAAAACCCTGCGCCAATACAGCAAACAGCGCCTTGTAGGTAACAATGTCATTATTCGTTAGGGGTGGGTACGTTAGGTGGCCATAAAAATAGCCATGCAAGCCATAACAAATGCCAAAAAGCAGTTTTTCCTCGTTAATCTCAAAACTCATTCCCTTCCTACGGTCGGTCTGGCTCTCCAATACAAAGAACGGCAAAAAGCCGTCATAATCGGGCACGCCAAAAGAACTGCCTGTTTGCGATCCAGGTGAAACCTGTTGCCAAACAACGGAATACGGGGTTGCCTTTGTTTCCATCTATTCCTCCCTGTGGCCATGTACAGCCGGTTGATGATCTGCGCCTTGGCCAAACGAAGCCAACCTTGCGTCAAGCCGCTGCCAAACCTGTTGCCGATCGATACTATAATTATACAAAAGGATGTCAACCCCCATGAAACTTCTGTCGAACATATTCGTACTGGTGCTGATCATGGCTGGATGCAGCCTGCTTGGCCTGCTGGCCGGGATGTGGTTTGGCGGCAATTACACCCCCAACCTGCAACTGGGCAACTTGCGTGGCTACGAGGCCACTGCCCAGATCGGCTTGTGGCTGGGGCTGGCAATTGGTTACGTTGCCGGCAGCCGCTGGCTGGCCGCCCGCCGAAAGGACAACTAAAATGTTCTTCGACCGCCAAAAATTGGAAGCGCTGGAAGACCAAGCCCTGGCGCCGTACGGAATGCGCTCCATGCACAGCAAGGGCCGCGCCTTCCTGGATAACGAGCCCGCCTACCGCACCACCTTCCAACGCGACCGAGACCGCATCCTGCATACATCCGCCTTCCGCCGGCTGGAGTACAAAACCCAGGTGTTCATCAATTACGAAGGCGATTACTTCAGGACCCGCCTGACCCACACCCTGGAGGTTGCCCAGATCGGCCGCACCCTGGCACGCTCGCTGGGCGCCAACGAAGACCTGGTAGAAGCCATTTGCCTGGCCCACGACCTTGGCCACAGCCCGTTTGGCCACAGCGGAGAGCGCATTTTGCACCGCCTGATGAAGGACCACGGCGGCTTTGACCACAACCGCCAGTCCTACCGCATCGTAACCGAGTTGGAACAACGCTACCCCTCCTTCCCAGGCCTCAACCTCAGCTGGGAGGTGCGCGAGGGGATGGTCAAGCACGAATCGGAATACGACATCGCCGACGCCAGCGAACTGGACCCCCACCTGCGCGGCAACCTGGAGACCCAAATTGCCAACGTGGCCGACGAACTCGCCTACACCACCCACGACCTGGATGACGGCCTACGCAGCGGCATGATCACCCCGCCCATGCTCGAAGGCATTAGCCTGTGGCAAACCCTTGCCCGCGAACTGGATTGGACCGGCCCCACCCTGGCCGACCTGCAACGCCACCAAATGGTGCGCCATCTGGTAGGCATGCTCATCACCGATATGGCCCAAAGCACCGACCAGCGCATCCGCAAGGCCGGCGTAAGCTCGGTACTCGATATCCAAAAATTGAATTACAATTTGATAGGCTTTAGCGAGGCAACCGCCCGCGACAACCGCCAACTGAAAGATTTCCTTTACCAAAAACTGTACAGGCATTACCGGGTGATACGCATGCAAGTAAAAGCAGAAAACATCATCACACAGCTCTTCGAGGCCTACACCGCCGAACCTGCCATGCTGCCAGACCAGTTCCAAAGGCAGATCGAACCCAAGGGTTTGCAGCGCACGGTTTGCGATTACATCGCCGGCATGACCGACCGCTTCGCCATTGATGAACACCAGCGCCTGTTCGACCCCATCCTAAAGCCCTGATCCTGCCTTACTCACCAACCAAAAAGGACTCCGGGCATCAGATCACCCGGAGTTATTATTTTCTTGGAGGACCACCATGACCGAACCCTTGTACTTGACCCCTGAAGGGGCAGAAAAATTGAAGACCGAGCTTGCCCAACTCAAAGGGCCAGACCGCCTGGCCCTGGCTACCCGCCTGCGCGAGGCGATCCAAATGGGCGACCTCTCAGAGAACGCCGATTACCACAAGGCCAAGGAAGACCAGGCCTTTCTCGAAGGCCGCATTCAGGAATTGGATTACATTTTGGCCAACGCCCAGATCATCGCCATCAGCAACAAGGATGCGGTTGGCGTAGGCGTAACGGTGACTGTGCAGGAAGTAGGCACCGACGACGACGAAAAGTACCACATTGTGGGCGCGCAAGAGGCCAATGTGCGCGAGAGCAAGATCTCGCACGAATCGCCCATCGGCAAAGCGCTGATGAACCGCAAAATAGGCGACGAGGTGGAGGTAAACACCCCCGCCGGCTCGATCAAATTCCGCATCAAAGCGATCGAGTAAGCACCGCAACCGTCACAGGCCTTGTCCTGCCACTTATACAACAGGCTTCCCCCACGGGAAGCCTGTGTTTTTTTTAGCTATCTTGATGCAATAGGGGAAGGTTTTATACCTCTGCCGATCGCAAATTATGGCTACGCGTAAAGTTTTTAACGGCCGCTCCCGAACCCGCATCCTCTACTGGTCAACCCGCGGTCGTATCGCCTTCCGGTTCCCGCCGCAACAGCACCACGCTTATGTCATCCCGCAGCGGGATCCCTCCCGTAAAGTTGTTCAGGTCTTCCAGCAACAGCTCCAGCATTTCCTGGCAGCTGTTGCCTTCCGCCCTTCGCAACAGCGCCGTCAGGCCTTCTTCTCCATAGGCGATCACCCCATCCCTAAACGATTCGGTCACTCCGTCGGTGTACAGGCACAGGTACCCGGCCGGGTCCACGGTTACCTCGGCTTGGTGGTAACCTGGCTGGTCCAGCACGCCCAGGGCAATGCCGGTGCGGGTTAGGCGGGCAAACTGCCCGCCAGCCAGCACCAAGGGCGGGTTATGGCCGGCATTGCAATAACGCAGGCGGCCGGTAGCCGGATCCAATATGCCAAAAAATGCCGTCACGAACATGCCCTGCTCGCAATCGGGGTATAGCTTGCTGTTCACCCACTCCATCGCCTCAGCCGGCGAAGGGTACAGTTGTACCGCGGCGTGCAGCAGGCTGCGGGTAAGCGCCATAAACAACGCGGCAGGGATTCCCTTGTCAGCCACATCGGCGATGAAGATGCCCAGTGTTCCGTTCTCCAACGGCAGCAGGTCATACAGGTCGCCACCCATCTGGGTGGCTGTGATCCACGTTCCGGCAAATTGCCAGCCAGCGGGCATCTCAACCGCCCGCGGAATAAAGGTCTCCTGGATCTGCCTTGCCACCCTTACTTCCACATCCAGCCTCTCCCGGGCCAGTTTTTCGCGCTGGTAATTCTCGTTTTGCAACGCCAGGGTGATCTGTTGGGCAACCCCGGTAAGGATCTCGAATCGCCGGCTCCTAAAACGCCGCCCGCCATCCGCCTCCTCAACCAGCATTACCCCGTAGCTCTCTCCCTTGATCATCAGCGGGATCGCCACCAACAGGCGCTCTTCCGAGTTCATCGCCTGTTCCATCTCATCCTGCGGGCACACCCGTGCTTCCTGCCAAGCCGCAAATCCTCGGCTGGCTTCGGCGCTCAGCGCATAAGCCTCTTCCGCCACGGCAACATCCAACAACGGAAAACTTCCCGCAGGGTATGGTTTCCAAAAGCCTGCCCGCAGGCCGTCAGGTATGCCGTATTCCTCGGCCGGGCTCAAATTTCCGGCATCATCACGGGTAAAGATGATCACCCGCTGCACCCCCACCAGGATCGGCAAAACCCGGGTGATGGTGGTTAGGATGTCCTCCAAATTGGTAAGGCTTACCACAGCCTGGGCCACCTGCAACAGGGCCGCGCTGGCGTATGCTTGTTCCTGGGCCGCGTCGTACAGGCGGGTGTTTTCTATGGCCACGCTGGCATAGCTGCCAAATGTGGTTGTCATGGCGCTAGCCTCGTGGCCATACCTGCCTGGGCTGTGGTGCACCATCGTTAGCACGCCCACCGCCTGTTCACCAATACGCAAGGGCACAAATATGGCCGAATGGTTGGGGTTGTATCCGCCATACATGGCGCTGGGGCCGATCGGGTCTGTAGCCCGCCGTATGTATGGCACCGCCGAATGCATGGCCGCCTGAACGACACCAAAGCATTGCGGTTCTCTGTCTCGGATAGCCTCCAGCGCGGCCGGGTCCACGTTGTGGGCTGCCGCGCAATGCAGGTTTTGCTCATCTCCCAGCCATATGGCGCTTATGTCAGAGGGTAAATTGCGTTCCAGTTCGGTCAAAATGGCATCCAGCACCTGCTCCAGGCTGGCGTTGGCGCTCAGCAAACCGGCCACTTCCCGCAGGCTGTCGCCGGTTTGGCGCCGCCACTGTTCCGATTGGTACAGGTCGGCATTGCGGATGGCCGCCGCGATGGTTCCCGCCAGCGTCTCCAACAAGGCTTGGTCCACCTCGGTAAAGGCACCCAGCTCGCCGCTCTGAATGTCGATCAGCCCGTTGGTTTGGTTGTTGTACACCAATGGCACGCAAAGTTCAGAGCGTGTCTCAAAAGGCGCCAAGGGCGAATCAACATAGCGCCGGTCTTTTCGCGCGTCGTTCAGCAGGGCGGTTTTCCCCTCCCGCGCCACCCACGGTATCACCCCTTCGCTGTCGTCCAGGTCGATCACATAGCCTTCCATCGCCGCAGCCCGTGGCCCGCTGCCCGATTCGTATACGATCTTCCTCCGGTTGGGGTGCACGGTAAACAAATGCACAAACGGGTAACCCAGCGAACTGGTCAGCAACTCTGCCACCCGCCGCATTAGCTCGCCCAGGTCCAAAATTGTGTTGATCTGCCTGGCCACTTCGCCGATCAATTGCATGCGCCGGGCTTGCTCGCGCAGCTCGCCAAACAGCACCGACCCCTCGATCGCCTTGGCGATCCCATCGGCCAGCGTTTGCAACACCAATATATCGTTCGGATGAAAACCATCCACCTTTTCCGATTGCAAGTCCAGCACGCCCAGCACCTTGTCATCCAACCGCAGCGGCAGGGCCAATTCAGATCGGGTGTCGGGCAAGATCTCAAGCGGAATGTACAGCTCATCGGTGGCAACGTTGGCGGCATACTTGGCGTTGCCCTCGGCGGCGGCGCTGCCCACCATGCCAGCCCCGTAGGTCACCGCGATCGGGATCTCATGCACAAAGCCCCTTTCGCGCGTGCTGCCGCCCATTCCGGCCATAAATACCACCTGGTTGCCAGCCTCCAGGGTGTAAATGCCAACGTAATAATATTTAAAAGTAGAGTGGATCAGACGGGTAACCTTGCGCGCCAGCGTCGGCAGGTCGGTCTCGTTGGTGATCTGGTTGGTAACATTGCGCACCAGGTTAAGCTGGCGCTGCCTGAACCGTTCGATCTCAAGCTGGTTCCATGCCACATACGCGATCGAGATCGTTTGGCAGATCCCGGTCAATATATTGATCTCCCGGCTGTTAAATCGCTCTCCGATCGGCCGTGAGACCTCCAACGCGCCCAGCGCCACGCCGTCATTCTCAATCGGCAAGGCTACCGTGGCCCTCTCCGCGCTTTGGTTGCGCACCACCCGCAGGTCGCGTACAGCCCGGTCCATGGCCCGCGAGGGTGGCCTTGCCTCAAACACGTCCTCCGCCTGGTCGGGCAGGCGTGTGCCAGATTCATCCAGCCACACGGCACATTCGCCGGCAACCAGCCGCGCGGTAGCTTGCAAGATCAATTCCTTCCGCGCTTCAAGGGTGGCGGCATCCAACAGTTTGCGGCCAAGCTCAAATACCTCGGCGATCCCTTGCGCAGGCGCCGAGGCCGGCTTGTGTTTGGCTGGCAAAAATTTCACCATCCGCAACACATTGCCTCTGCCCGCTTCATAATGGTAAGAGACCTCATCCATCAGTTTATGGATGAAATAAAGACCCAACCCGCCAACATTCATCGTATCCAGGTTCGGCGAATTGGACGGTATCGGGATGCTTTGAGGAACGAATTTGTCGCCCTGGTCTATTAATGTAAGCACCAAAGACCGGCCTTGTTTTTCCAATAGCAGTTCTATGTTTTGGCCAGTCTGGTTTTCGTAGGTATGCTCTATGATGTTGGTAGCTGCTTCATCCACAACCAGTTGCAAGTTATATACATCCTGCTCTGCGAAACCCCACTTGCGGGCAGCCTCTGCCACCAACTCGCGCATCGCGTCCAGGTTCTCAAAATCGGCTGAATATTGGCGTTTGATCATAGGTAAATTAAACAACAGACCGCGCCGAAAATCCATCCGAAACGCGGTCTGATACTGCGATTAATAGTTGGCTGCGGCCGATTAAAAACTGCCAACCGCGCTGGTCTGGTCCGGGAATGTACGCAGAATGGTATCGAACCCGGCCAGTTCCAGGGCAGAGTTGATGTTGGCCGGCACGCTTGCCAACACGATCTCACCTCGGGCCAGTTTCTTGCTGTTGCGCTGGGCTGCAACCAACACCCTGAATCCGGCCGAAGACATAAACTCAACCTCCGCCAGGTCCAAAACGATCTTGAATCGGCCATCGTTCTGCAGGCCGTCCAAAACTTCTGCCAACTTCGGTGATGTCGCGCTATCCACCCGACCCGACACTGTGACCAAGTCGCAATGTTTAAATTGCTTGCTCGATACTTCCATTCGTCCTCCAAGGATCTCATCAATGTGTTAGTGCTAAAAAAATTATAACACGCGTGTTTTTTGTTGCAACAAGCCAGCCCAAAATGCAGGCTTTGGCCTTGCAAAGATTAATATTTGCTTAAAATATGTCACTTCACCATGTGTTTTTGGCACTTTGTCTTATAATCTCTGTGTATCCCATTTCTCAAGAGTGACCATGCTACGACAACTAAACAAGATCGATCGGATCTCAGATCCCGCAACCAAAATTGATGCCCTGCTCGTTTACGCCCAGGTACTGATCTACACCGACAAGGCCACCGCTTTCCAACTCGCCCACCAGGCGTTGGACCTGGCCACCGCGCTGGCCGATTCAGCGGACACAAAAATCCGCCTGGCTCGGGCCAATGCGGTGTGCGGCTATTCTCAATATTTGCGCTACCAATTGGAACCCGCCTTGCGGTTCTCAGCCCAATCCTTGTTGCTGTATCAGCAACTCAAGCTTGAAAGTACAACCGTAGACGCCATGCTGACCATTGCCTGGGTCAATATCCATGCCGGAGACCTGGCCATGGCCTCCTCCTACGCCAGCGATGCCCTCAATATTGCCCGTATCCTCGCCGATGAAAACCGGCAGGCACGCGCCCTCGATGCCCAGGGCGTTATCCAATGGTTGTTGGGCAACGAAACCCAGTGCCATGCCGCGTATGCCCAGGCTTTTAACCATGCACGCGCCCAGGATAACCCGCAAGTGTGGATGGTCTTAAAAAACAATTATGCCCACGCCCTCATTGGCCTTGGCGACCACACCCAAGCCGCGCAGCTTGCCCAACAAAGCCTGGATATTGCCCAACAATACCATTTGGTAGACGAATCTCTCATTTTTGCCTGCACCCTGGCAAACGCGCATGCCAGCAATGGCCAGCACCAATTGGCCGGCCAAATCCTGTCCGATGCCCAACAATCGCCAGAAGCAGAATTGACCAACATCCCTCGCGCCTACTTGCTGCTGGAGCGCGCCTCCCTTTTGCTTGCCAATGGGGAACCCAAAGCCGCCATCCAGGTTAGCCAAACCGGCATGGCTTTGGCCAAAGAAAACCATGACCATCAATTGGTGGTCGATTTCCTGCAAAACCAATCCGATGCCTATGCCGCCCTGCAAGACCACCAAAGCGCATTTGAGACCCAAAAATTATTAAACCTCGCCCAGGATAACCTGAACCAAACCAACCTGGACCTAAAAATGGCATTGCTTGCGGTAGAAAAACAGATCCAACTGTATAGCCAAAAGGAAGAGTTATCGCTGTTGGGTTCTGCTTCGCCATCCAGCCATCCATCCAACCCGCTCATCCCCGCATCCAGGGGTAGCCAAACCCCGCGCTGGGACTGCTCCTTTGCGTCCCTCCTGATCATGGACCCGGATGAAGTGACCCTCGAAGGATTAAAAAGCCTGTTCGCCCACAGCAATGCCAAAGTGCTCGCCACCACCGCATCAGCCCGAGAGGCCGCCATATTAACCGCCAGCCTGGAACCAGCCTTGCTGTTGTGCGAATGGTCCGAAGGCGATGATGATACTGTCAGCATGTTGCAAAAGGTCCGCGCGCGCTTCCCCGAATTGCCAGTGGTGATCTACACTCACCAGCTTCACCCTGAGATCACCGCCTCGGCAGAGGCCAACCGCGTCAGCGGTTTTTACCTCAAGGGTGGCAACTTCAAGCATTTGCTTTCCTACCTCAACAAAGTCTACAACCACGAGGTCTCATTGGATACGCTGTCGGTGCGCCGCCTGATGCGCAAGAATGAGCCCAGTACCGATCTCCTCTCCAGTTCGATCCGCCTCACGTATCGCCAGCAAGCCATCGCAGACTTGCTTTCAAAGGGCTACCTTTACCGCAACATCGCCCAAATGCTGCACCTCAGCGAACGCACCATCAAGCGCGAGGCCAAGATCATGATGCAGGAACTGGGCCAAAAAAACCGCAACAGCCTGGAGCACTTTTTTAGGGCCGAAAAAATCACCACCGCCGGTTGACTTTTTATCCCTTGTCGGGTATCCTTTCCGTTCCGGTCAGGACCGGCGCGGCAAGGCTCTGCGAACCCCGCCAGGGCTGAAAAGCAGCAACGGTAAGGAGAAGTCCTTGGGTGCCGCCGTCATCCTGGCCGGTATTAATTTATCCACAACAAGGTTGCCAATTGGCAACCTTGTTCTTTTTCTTGCATCGCCAATGCGCAAAAAAAGCCGCCCTGTTGCCAGGGCGGCTTATGTTTTCGATGCTGCTGGCCAATAACCAGCTATTGCATGCTGTTGTTGATCGCCCAATCATCGGCGATCAGCAGTTCAATATCCACCGCGGCGGCTGGGTCCAGCTTGTAGTTGATCTGCACGCCGGCATTTAAGTTGAACATCTGCTTGAAGTACTTGATCACATACAACGAACCACGATGGTCAACAACCGTAGTAACGCCCGGATAATACGGGGCATTTTCAACCGTAACAATGTTGAACCCCTGGCCTTTCAGGTAGTCGGCCGTCTGTTGGGCCAAGCCTGGCACAGAGCTGGCATTGTAAATACCAATCCGCGCGCCTTCCTGTACCGCCAATTCCTGGTCGGTGCCGGCAGCCAGCGGCATTACACCGCTGTTGGTGCCAAATACCTCGTCGCGCAGCGCGCGGATCTTGTCGGGGATCGGGATCATAATGGCCTGGTTCTCGCCATTCACGGTCACGTTGTCGGTCAGCACCATGGTGTAGTCGATCACACCGCGTTTAATGCTCTCGATCGGAATGTCCTTGGCAAGCATGCCCAGGCGCATAATGTCTTCAAAGGTCAGGTTGGTGCGCACACCTTCCTGAATATGCTCGTAGATCTGGCCGGATCGGCTTAGGATCTTGGCATAATTGGCCGGGTCCAGCACCTTGTCCCGAAAGGCCATGATCACGTCCTGCTGGCGTTGCGAGCGGTCCACATCGCCGCCCTCGGTGTGGCGGGCGCGCACATAGGCCAGCGCTTCCACGCCACCCAGTTTTTTGGGGCCGCGGCTCAAAAAGATGTCATCCGCGCCGCCGCCAACCGGATCGATCCACATCCGTTGCTTCACATCCACGGTGATCTTGTCCACATCGTCGATCAGCTGGGTAAAAGCCCAAAACTGGATCTGCGCGTAATATTGGATCGGCACACCGATCACCTGCTCTACCGCGCGCATGGCCAGTTCTGGCCCGCCGCCGGGCAGTTTGTATGCTTCGCCATTGTAATAGGCGGTATTGATCTTGGCATAATCAAACCCCGGTATCTTCACCCACAGGTCGCGCGGCACACTCATCATGCCTGCGGTCTTGGTGGCCGGGTCGATCGTCAGCAAGATCATCGTGTCAGAGCGGGCCGGGCCGGTGCGGTCTGGCCGAATGCGGCCATCGCCATCCACGCGGATCTCCGTATCCACGCCCATCAGCAATATGGTCACGCGGCTGCCGCCATCCCATGCGGGCGGCTCATTAAAGGTGGGCGCTTCTACAACCGGGGTCTCTTCAAGGGCGGCGTCTGCGGCCTCCCCTTCGGTCTGCAGGGCAATCCCGGGCAGGCCGCCAACAGCCTTCATGGTGGTAACAAAAAAGCGCACCCCAAAGAAGGAGGCTCCAAAAAGAGCCAAGCCGGCGATGCCCAAAATGATATTTTTGGTGGTTAGGTATTTTTTCATAACATTGTTGCGGGTAATAAAGGTATTAGCGCGCGGGCGGCGGCACTGGCAGGCTGGCGGCTGGGGTATTCACCCACTTGTCGCCCTCATCCAGCATCATCACCGGAATATCCTCAACGATCGGGTATTTTCTGCCACAATCGGGGCAGCATAACCACACTTCGCGTTCCAGGGCCAATACGCCTTTTTCTTGCCGCACACATTGCGGGCACCGCAAGATCTCAAGCAATTCCTTTAAAACCATCTTTACTCCTTTACGCCCCAGTGGGGCTGCAATGATCAATTCATCCGATCCGAACAGGATCAAAGGATGATTCTACCATCATTCAACCGGCTGGCACCAGCCCTTTTTTTGCAGCGCCTTTTCAACATCCTCGATCTCCGGTCCATACTCGCACGCCTCAGCCCAGGGTTGGTATACCGTGGCAAAATCATCCGAGAATAAAACCGCGCCATTTTTGAAAACCGTCCGGTTGATCACCACCCTCGCCCCTTCAGCCGGGTAATCCAGCCGGGTGATGGAATAAGGCTCTGCCTCAGGGTTAAAGGTGACCACCGGTGGCGGTACCGGTTTGATATCCAGCGGGCCGGAGAATACCGCCTCTACACTGCGTCCATCGGGGGTGCTGTAAAAGTTCCAGGTCAGGCTGCTGCCGGCATCATCGTACACCGTCTCCATCAGGATCCAATACGGGCTGTCATTCTTGAACTTAAAATCTACCAGCGGAAAGTACACCGTGGCATCAAAACCTGAGAGCAGCGGGTCGTTGGCGCCGTTGGGGCTTTGTTCGTAATACAGTACCCGGTAGGCATGGGCGTGCCGCTCGGTAATTTGGTAGCCGGCGTAAAAAGCTGTGCGGAACAAGGTGGTGCTTACCTGGCATACCCCGCCGCCCACACCCTTGATGGTCTTTCCGTTGTAAATGATCAACGCCTCGGCGTAGCCATTTTCAAGGCTCACATCGCTCATATACTTGCCCATCGAAAAGACGCTATCGGGCGGTACCAGCACGCCATTAAAATTGGCGGCTGCGGTGCGAATGTTCTGGCGCCTGTCGGCGCTGGAGCCGTAAAAATGGCTGGTGTAGCTTTGGGTCAGCTGGGTAATGCCCAACTGGGCGGCGGTCATCTCGTCGCTCACCTGCGGAGGGGTCACCTTCACCGCCAGTTGTAGTTGCGCCTGGCCGCCGGCGATCGCCTGCTGAAAGGCGCTCACGGTCTCGCTAATGTTAAGCTGGTAGCCATTATGCGAGGGCTGGGTTAGCACCAGGCTTTGGCTGGCTAGGTCAAAAATAAATCGGGCATCACCCTCAATGCGGTCCACCTCGTTGGCGGTGCGCTCCAGCCAGGCACGCAGGCTGTCTTGGTCAAAGGCCAGTTTGTAGGTGGCTCCTGGTTTGTTTTCGGTGCGCACAAAGCGCAACATCGGCGCCAGTTGGTCTGGCGGGATCATCCACGGGCCGGGGTCTCCTTGCTTGGCATTGGGCAAAGCCACCGTTACGCCACCCGCCATCAGCTGCCTGGCCTGTTCGGCGGCATCCTCGGCTTGCGCAACCATCGGTTGCCGCGGGCCAAGCCGCAGGGTCACTTCGCCATCGCGGAAGGTTTGCAACTGGGCAGTGATCAACGCCAGGCTGGCGTCCATGTCGATCCCGCTGCCGGCCTGCCCGGGGGCGTACTCCACCTGGGTGCCGTTCAGGCGCAATGCTGCTTCTGTGGCTGGCAATGCCACCTCCGCGTCGATCTTTCGCAGCTGGCTGGCCGCCACACCCTGGTTCACCCACACTACCGGTGGCACCGCCACCCCCACCTGCAACGCGTTCAAAAGGTCGTTCACCATCACCAACGGCCCGCCTGCCCTGCCTACCGACATTGCCTGGCTGGTGGTTTGCTCCATGTCCAGGCTCAGCCCAAGGTCGGCGGGTTTAAAGAGCCAGCTTTTTGCGCCGTCGGTAACCTTTACCTGCCCCAGCGTCGCAAAGGTGCTGGCATTGGCCAAGGCCTGGGCCGCCTGCGGCCGGTTCATTCCGCCCAGCTGCACGCCTGCCACCTGAACACCCGGCAATATGCGCCCAATATACACCAGCTGAATGGCAAAAAATGCCAGGATCGCAACCGTGGCAAAAACAGCCAACCCCAGCAACAACGCCAGCAGCCAGCTTTCGAACCCGCTCGGCCGGGAAACCCCAACCGGTTTTTTGGGCCGAACAAATTGGACAGGGGAGTTGCCGGAGATCATTTTCTTAAGAGTGGGAATGGGATCAACATCGGAACCTGGCGTTTATATTCGGCATACTGCTCGCCAAATTCACGCTCCAATCGCCGTTCCTCAAACTGGACGCCGATAAGGATGTACAGGGTAACCAACAGGGCAAAGGTGATACTGGCAAAACTTGCCACTGGCGCCAGCCATAACGCCAGCAGGCTGGTTGTATAAATGGGGTGCCGTACCAGGCCATACAGGCCCTTGCTTACAAACACCACCGGCTGGCTTGCGGGTTGGCTTTGGGCGGCAAAACCCAAAAAGCGCGCCATGCCGGTTTGCCGAACAGACCAAACCAACAACCCTGCCATCACCAGCTGGATGGCCACCGTGAATGGCACCAACCAGGCCGGAAACCGGTAAACCACGGTGTCTGGTCCCATCGCCGTCATGGCCATCAGCGGCAAAAAGGTGATCACCGCCACCAGGTTATAGGCCAACCGATACCATCGGTTTACCCGGTCCGCGCCGGCCAGGCCAGCTACCCGGCGCTTAAATCCTTCGCCGGCGGTTAGCGAATGAAGTGCGCCCCAAATCGCGAACGCGGCGGTAAGCTCAAGCACAAAAGAGATTTGTTTGTCCATAGGTTCATTTTATATCGGTTTTTTGCTACTTTGGCAAATGCTGCCGGCTGGCTGTTATCATTGGGCCAAAATTGCCACCTGCCCAAAAACCGGCTGCGATTTTCACCATTTTCCAACCATCAACCGAGGGATTTCTGTGAGTGAAGCTACCAAACCAACCGTCTCGAAAGAACAAACCTTTGACCAACTGGAAATTCGGTTAGGCCAAATCGTTCAGGCTGTGCCTGAACCATCCGCCCCCAAATCCGCCTACCGCCTTGTCATCGATTTCGGCAAATTCGGCAAGCGCGTCAGTGTGGGCAGGTTCACCCAGCACCCGGCCGAGGAGTTGATCGGCAAAAAGGTTCTGGCTGTGCTCAACTTTGAGCCACGCCAGATCGGTGATGCCACCTCGGAAGTGCTGGTGCTGGGGGTGCAATACCCCAAAGCCGATAGCGGCGAGGCAACCATCGTCTCCCCGATCGCCGATGCCAAGATCGGCAGCAAGTTATTTTAGGGTTTTTGCGGTGCGGCCGCCAGCCCAAAAAAACACCACCTGAAAAAAACAGGTGGTGTTTTGGGTTCGGCAAGGGCTGGCAGGCTTAACCGTACAGGTCCCTGCGGAAAAATTCCGGCAGGGCAAAGGCTGCCTGATGCACCTGAGGATTGATGTAATTGTTGGTCCCGGGCGGGTAAGGCTTGTTCAGCCCGTTGGTCCAGGGAGTATCGGATACGTACATAAATCCAATGCCGCCGCCGGGGTACGTGGGCACCTGCGCGTAATAGTAAGCCGGGTTTTTGGTTAGCCCGCTGGCGCACTGGTAAATGGTTTTTATCAGGCGGGTGTCAAAGTAGGGTTGCTCGCATTGGGTGGCCGCGGCTCCGCCCGGTTTTAACGCCCGTACCATCAGGTTATAAAACTCATCGCCAAACAACCGCTCGGCCATGCCGATCGGGTCGGTAGTGTCAGAGATGATCACGTCGAAGGTGCCGGGGTTTTCTTCCAGGTAGCCAAAGGCATCCTTTACCAACAGCCTGGCGCGCGGGTCGCTCCACGGGTCGCCAAAGGCCGGAAAGTACGTGCGGCTCAGGTCCACGACCCCTTGGTCCAATTCGCAAACCACCGCTTCCGTCACCGACGGGTAGCGCAGCACTTGCTGCAGGCTGCCGCCATCGCCGCCGCCCACGATCAGCACCCGTTGCGGGTTCTCCACCGCCAGCATCGGCACGTGGGTGATCATTTCGTGGTAACCCATATTGTCGGCCTCGGTCAGCTGAATAATGCCATCCAGCACAAGGGTGTTGCCAAAGAATTCGGTATTGAATACCTGTATGTGCTGGTACTCGGTCTGAAGATCGGCCAGCTTTTTGTTGATCCGCAACGACTTGCGGTAGTACGGGTGCAGGTCCTCGCTCAACCAGTCGTGGCTCATGCGCGTTCCGTATTCAGGTACATGGCCGCGGGCATCGAGAAGCGTTCCACCTCGGCCTCGCGGTCCAGCTTCTTGACCACAAAATCATCCGCCCCCAGGGCTTCTTTGATCTCGGTGATCAATGGCAGCAGGTCTTTGCCAATGGCGCACGTGAACAGGTCAATGGCGCAATAGCCATACTCCGGCCAGGCATGCAAACTGGCGTGGCTTTCTGCCA
>SXGT01709945.1_pt1 | contig 15201 bp, 15 predicted proteins | sample 3176221 | NCBI WGS metagenome assembly SXGT01 (sample SAMN11356862, study PRJNA531348) | freshwater metagenome | isolation source: freshwater sample F1-120 | place: China: Fuxian Lake, Yuxi | collected 2017-12-25
CCAAGAACGCTCACCGACCAAACACAAAACCATCGGACCGGTCCGCCGAACGCAACTTCCTCAAGCTAATCGAGTCTCCATCGGCAAAAAACTCCCATAGTGTGGCGTTGCCCACTACTGGTGAGAATTGCGGGCTAATCGGTTTGCAACAAATCCGAAATACATTGCGCCTGAGAGATTGATCCTGTTTCCTTGCTCGAAGATTACGACTGGGACGCACATTCCAGCCGTATTCGTCGCCTCGATCCCGGCCTGTGCCTGCGCCTGGTCGAATGTGTCGCACTCGATCCTGTTCAGTTTGCCGAATAGCTTTTCGCTCATTGGTAACTCCTTCATTGTTGGCCGACACAAAGAGTATACCTGGCACATCCGAAAGGTCAGGCCAATTAACGCGTAGTACGCGGTAATTGACGCGTACAAGATAATATCTTACGCGTAATACGTTTTAACACAACAACTTGCGTTCGAGTGTTGTTCTCGCTAAATTCGATAAAAAAAACCCCAGGACACGCCATCGCGCGTCCTGGGGTTTCGTGTTCCCGCGATCCAGCAGCCTTTCGGCTGCGGGCGAGAAGGCTAATACAGCTCGCCAATCGGCTCCGTCCCCTGATCGACCAGATACTGCGGCCGGCCGTTCGGGTCGAAGATGCGGGTTTCGCCGGGATTCAAGCCGATGTTGCGATACAAGGTGGCGAAGACTTCCTGGAACTTGACGGGGCGGCGCGCCGCGGTGCCGCCGGTGCGGTCGCTGGCGCCGATGACCTGGCCCGTCCGCATGCCGCCGCCGGCCATCAGGGCGCAGCTCAGTTGCGGCCAGTGGTCGCGGCCTGCGGTGTTGTTGATCCGTGGCGTGCGGCCAAACTCGCCCCAGACAACGATCGAGACGTCGTTTAGCATGCCGCGCACATCCAAATCCTCCACCAGCGCCGAAACCGCGGAATCCAGAAGCGGCATGTTGCGCCGGCTTTCGACGAAGTTCATCCCGTCCGGGCCGTGCCAGTCCCAACGACTAAAGTTCAAGGTGACGACGCGAGCGCCGGCTTCGACCAAGCGTCGCGCGATGCAGAAGTTGCGCACCATGCGCGGGGCGCCGTCGCGCTCGAACGCCGGATCGTTGAAGCCGTAGCGCTCGGTGACGCGCCGGTCTTCCTTCGAGAGATCAAGAGCATCGACGAGGCGCGACGAAGTCAGGATGCCGAGAGCTTGCTGCTGGAACGAGTCGATGCCGTCCATGGTGCCGCGGGTGTCGATCTGGCGGCTGAGGGAATCGAAGGAACGCATCAGGCTGACGCGGTCGTTGAGGCGATCCATCGTGACGCCGTTGAGGGTCATGTTGGCGCCGGACTGGTTGCCTCGGCCGGCGATGACGTTGAACGGGTTATGCCCCATGCCGAGAAAGCCGCCGTGATACGGATCGCCCCAGCGCGATTCGCCGGTGGCGTACATCAAGGCGAGGTTCGGCGGGATCGACGGGTTGGCGGCCCCCTGGAAGCGCGACACCCACGAGCCCATCATCGGCCAATAGGCTTCCTTCTGCGGGTCCTTCTTGCGGCCCGTCATGCACTGGTAGCCGTCGTGTCGGCCATCGCAATCGACCAGCGAGCGGATGAAGACGAACTTGTCGGCATTGCGGGCGATACGCGGGAAGAGTTCGCAGATTTCGATGCCGTTGACGTTGGTGCGAATCGGATCGAACTCGCCGCGGATTTCGCGCGGGGCCTCGGTCTTGATGTCCCACATATCTTGATGAGGCGGCCCGCCGGGCAGATAGATATTGATGATCGCCTTGTGCTGCGTGCCTCGACCCTGCTGGGCTTCCGCGCGAAGGAGATCGGGCAGCATGAGCCCGCCAGCGATTGCGGAACCGCCGATGGTGAGGAAATCGCGGCGATTGACGCCGTCGCAGAAACCGCCTTGCTTGTGCGGCTTGGAAAAGATCGTCAGCATGGAGAACTCCGTGTTGGCGAGCCGAGCCCTGTGAGGGGCCGGTGGATCAGGCAGGTGGGCGCAACGGGAGCGCCGATAATGCTTTCATATCATATCGGCAGAGGGGGTGCAAGAGATTGCATGCAGTTTCTCTGAGATTCGGTATATCCGATGAGATTCAGTTGCTCGCAGTTCGCGGTCTTTGAAGAGACTCAAAGAGGGGCAGCACTATTTCGATTATTTTCTCGCGTTGAGCAGTTGGATCGCTTTCCTACGCAGCGGCTCGTAGACTCCGTTGTCCCTGGAAAGTACCATGAGTTGATTAAGAATGTTAGGCCGGGCTGTATACCGGGTTGGGCCAATTTTAATGAGTGCGTCGGCTGCCATGATTCGCCCATCGGCTTTGCCTTTCGAGCTTCCCTCGTCGATTTGGATGGAAGGGTCTTTAAGAAATTCAGTGAGCACATCCAGCGTCACATCGGGTGTCTCGGCCTGCCAAATCATGCCGAGCATGTAGGCGCAGTCGTAGCGTAGCATTTTGTTTTGCTTGGTGACGGGCTCGTTGAGGACTCCAGTAAAGACGTCCTTGGCGCCGTCCATGTTTCGAAGGTCGGCACCGTGTATGCGAAGGGACCAGATTACACGTTCGCGGACCGCAATATCATGTTGTTTGTTGCCGAGGACCCCAAAAAGCGTCGGCGCTCCCGCCTTGGCGGCCGGGGTGGGGCCGATCCGGGCCAAGGCAATGGCGCACTCGATGCGGACCGCGAGGTCCTCATGGCCGTCCTGGATTTTCTTTACGAGGAGCGGCACCGCTTGCTCCGCTTTCACGCCAAAGTCGCCGATCGCCGCAGCGGAATCTTCGCGAACCGTCGCGTCGCTGTCAGTTTGCAAGGCGACGATCAAATTGGGGAGCGTCGTCCCCTTCGGTCGCATCCCCAAGGCCTCCCGAAGTCGAGATCTCGCAAGGCGAACTTGTGCCGCGTCAATCGGGAATTCACTCTTGTTGTGGCCGATCTCAAGACTCGCCAGATCATTCTTGTTGACCTTGAGAGTAAAATCTGTCTCACGTTTCTTCCACTCAACAACTCCCTTCTGCGGAACCCCAATTCGCTCCTCCCATTCCACAGTGAGTTCTACAGTGACTGACTTGCCGTCGTCTGAGACCTTCATTGACCGGACTTTGCTCGCGCCTGTCTGTCCCTCAGAATGAAGCGTTCGGATCAATACCTTACCCACGTCGTTGATCCGCTTGGAGATCAGAATCTCTATTTCCTGCACGTCTGCTTTGTTAAGCTTTTTGCCGTCTTGGCCTTCCTTACTCGGACGTGGCTCGTCGGATTGGTCCTTGTTGTTGTCTTTCTCACGGGTTCCTTCACCAGCGAGCGCGTCCTTCACAACCCTGTTCCCGCCATCACCCTGGGGCCAAAAATAAACACCCAAGGACACGGCCACGACCGCAAAACACGCGATCGCTAAGAGCACCACGCACGCCGCGGCAAGCGCAGAAGCCGGCGAACGCTTTTTCTTCGGGTCCGACTTCGCCTGCAGTTGCGTGTCGAGCACTCTCTCTTGTGCGGTGCGCGCGCGTTCCCGCTGCCGTGCTATCGCCGTCTTTACATCCTCTTCCAGCCATACGTCGTACTCTCCCTGATTGCGCTCCTTCTCAATCTTTGCCAGTTCCTTCATCACTTCATTGGATTCCATGCCGAAATCTGCGGTCGGAGTCCGCGGAGCGTGGATCGGGGCCAACCTCTTCAACACCTCCTCCGCACTCGCCGGCCGCTTCTCGACATCCTTCTCCAGCAATGACAAGATTAGATCGCTCACTCCCTTCGGCACCTTCGCGTTCAAGTCTATCGGTGGCACGGGAGCAGTCGGGCCGAGGACGGCGCTCATCCACTTCTTGACGTCTTTGCCGCCGAAGGGGAGCTTGCCCGTTGCGAGGCGATAGAGAGTGCAGCCGAAGGCGAAGAGGTCAGCGCGGACGTCCACCGCGTCGGCGGAAAGTTGTTCCGGCGGCATGTAGCCGGGGGTGCCGACGGCGATCCCCTCGCGGGTGATGCCGAGCGTATTGCGGAGGGCGGCGACCTCATCGGCGGGGAGCGGCTTGACCAGGCCGAAGTCGATGATGCGTACGCGCGGCGCCGACGGGGCGTCCTCGCGCGCCTCCAAATAGATGTTGCCCGGCTTGATGTCGCGATGGATCATCCCCGCCTTGTGGGCGGCGGCGAGGCCGAGCAGGAATTCGCGGGCGATGCGCAGGATTTCCTCAACGGGCAAGACGCCGGTCCGCGCGAAGTGCTCCTCCAGCGTCTCGCCGGCGAAATAGGGCATGGCCATGTACGGCGTGCCGGTCGCCTTGTCGGTGTCGGCGCTGAGGACCGGCATGATGTAGTCGGACTTATCAGCCACCGCGGCCTGAGCCTGGATCTCGCGGAAAAAGCGCGGCACGCTGTCGGACTTGTCGGCCCGATCGGCCTTGATCGTCTTGATGACGCAATATCTTTTGACGACCGGGTCCCAGGCGAAGAAGACATCCCCCATGCCGCCGCGCCCGAGCTTCTTCAGCACGCGAAAAGCGCCGATCGTCTTGGGCGTTTCGATCTCGTCCGCCGTGTCGGGCCCGCCGTCGCGGTCGCCGGTATCCGCCGAGCGGTGGTCGGTTTTGGTGGTGTCAAAGTAGCTGGAACACTTCGGGCACTGCTCGAGGTGCTGTGCGAGCTGTTCCAACTCTTCGCCTTCCAGCTGATAGTGCGACAATTGCCGAAGCTGATCCAGAGTCGGACATGTCGATGGCGTCATGGCGGGTTCTCGACGAAACAAGAGAGCAACGAGCCGGTGCTAGAAGAGTGCGTGAGAGGAAGATTCCTTTCACGAATTCTCATTCGAATTCAATCATTTCACCGAATTCCTTGCGCAGCATGTCGCGGATACGGCAAATGATCAGATGGATATTGGCGACCTTGATGCCGAGGTCGCGGGCGATCTCATCGGTGGGTCTGCCGTCGAGGTAAACGAGCCGAAACACCCGGCAGTGATCGGGATTGAAGCGTTCTTCCACCAGCTTGAGTGCGGCCTCGGCAATGGCGGTGCAGTGTTTCTGCTCGATGTAGGCGTTCAATTCGCTTTTCACATCGACGAGATCCGCGAGCAGGTCGCCCAGGGCCGTCTGCCGGCGCCAGCGGCTTTCCTTGCGCACGAGGTCGAGAAAGCGATTCCGCGTGGTGATGGTGAACCAGCGGCGCAGCGCGCCGGGCCGGCCGTTGTGCTTGAATACCTTCAAGTGCTCGCACCAGGCGGCCATCACTTCCTGAAAGAGGTTCTCTCGATCGGCGGCTTGCAAGTCGTATTTGCCGAGGATCGACATCACGTACGGGCGATAAAGCTTGAAGAAGCGGTCCCAGTGTTCGGGTTGTGGATCGGAGCGCAGTTTTTCGAGGAGCGTTAGCGGTGTTGCCATGGGCTGATACCGAGTTGGATTTGATGTGATTAGACTGCATCGGACGGGCGGTGTCAACGGCCTACGTTTCTTGGTGCAGCCGATTTGATTTGTCAATTCACTTGAATCGCTTCAAGCAATTCTGCGGATGACTCCGTTGCAACAGCGGCGTAGAAAGGACAGGAGCGGAGTCCTGTCCCACTTGGAGAAGCATCATGTGTAGCAGTCTGCTCGTGCTGGCCGCGTTCGCCCTTTCTGCGGGCCCGGAGGAATTGCCGAAGGCGCTGCGTGGCGTGACGGGCGCCGACAGTTATTCCTTTACGCTGCGCGAGAGCCCGGCGGCCCCTGCCCTCGAGGCGAAGTATCAGAAGGGCGTCCCGGTCTACTTCAACGCCGATCGTATCGAGTTCTTCCGCAAGGGGGACCTGCTCGTCTACAAGCAGAAGGACGTTTGGCAGCGCACACGTACGGGAACGCTGTCCGATCCCCTGCTCATTCTCGCGGCGTCGGCGAAAGTGCGCGCGGCCCGGCTGCCTCATGAAGAGCTCGCCGTGCTTGGCAAGGCGCTTACGAACGTCAAGAAGACCGAGGCAATCCTTAGTGGCGAGTTCAAGGCGGAGGCAGCCAAGCAGCTGGCGCGCAGCGAGGATCGCGATCTCGCCCGCGGCGGTACCGCAAAGCTCTGGCTCAATACCGACGGGCGACTCGTCAAGTACGAGATCGCCATCCGTGTGCAAGGGGTTCGGGGCAACGCCGAGGTCGACGGCGTCATCACGCGCATCGTGACGATTGCTGACCTGGGCAAGGTGAAGGTCGAGGTGCCCGCGGGCGCGAGGAAGGCGCTGGAGTAAGAGGTGTTAGCGTGGGGCAAAACATGCGGGGTCGCGTCAGCGCTTTGTGTCAGGCCGGCCTACTCCTGCACTTCGTTGATCACTGGCTCCAGGTGCTTGGTGTTACGTTCCACGGCAAGGACGATAGTGCGTTCTTCGACGCCGTCGGCGCTGGCGGCAACGGCGGGGATGATTTGGCGGCTGTCGGGGAGGCTGTAGCGAACAGTAAATGTGCCATCCGGACGCAGCTTGATCGGGTCGCCTTGCAGCGTTACTTTCGCGTTCGGCTCGGTGGAACCGTAGACGATTAGCTCGGCGTCGATCCGGAAGCAGAATTTACGGTCTTTGCCGAACTGGAAGGCACCGGAGCCGAAGCTGGTCACGGACGGCGATCCCATTGGCCGCCGCAGACGCTCTTCAAACAACTGCTTGAGTTCAAGGCTAGAGGCACCTGGGTCGAAGCCGCCGGACATGGCGAAGATCTTGTCGGCTTTCTCGGAATCGAAATCGGCCCAGTTCTCGTCAATCGTGTCGCTCATGCCTGCGCGCGGCGTGGTGACGATGTTGGAGCGTGCCAGCACATAGAACTGTCCGTTCTTGGCGCGATAGCCAATGTCGATGCGGTAAGATCGCGGCGGATTGCTGACGTCGATGTACCAGTTGTTGCAGCCGCCATGGATCTCGATATCACGTAGGGCGGACTCCGATGAGGAAGTCGTCTCGGTCGAGGTGACGTCGATGAGGCGGAGGATCGGTTTGGCGCTATGCCAATCGTGTCCAAGAGCGGCTTCGGCACGCTGTACGGATTGGCGAGTCAACTCCCAGTAAGCGTGGAGCCAGTAGGGGTCGCGCACCATGCAGACGACGCGATCCTTGCCATAGCCTTTGGGAAGCTCCCGCGCGATCTTGCCAGACAAGTCCTTGGTGGGGACGCCGACATCGTACTTGCTGCGTTCGATCAACTCCTCGGCGGAAGAAGTCGAGCCATTTGTAAGGTGAGCTGCATGACGGATCGGCCTGGCGCGAGGCTTCGGTTTCGGTACGGCTCGCGTCCGGGTTTTCGCCGTGGGCTTGGCAAGCTTGACGAGGGCGGCAATCAACTCATCCTTGGTCTTGCGCGAGACACCTGTGATGCCCTTCTTTTGCGCCAGTTCTTGCAGGTCCGTGCGATTGAGCGATTTCCATTTTTCAATTGACATGCGACGCAACTCCGAATGGCAATGTCTTGGAAGAATTCGTAAACGAATCCGACAAACCATCCGTGGTGCGACAATCCCGACCATCCACTGGGAGGGAAAAAAGTCTTGAGGTCAGGTGGGTTCGGCCAGAGCGCCAATCGGGAAGGCAAGGGTCTTGGAGTGTCACCGTTGAATAAACCAGTACGTTTTGTCAAGTTAGCAGAGACAGCTTCCGCATTTGGCGGGCACTCCTGGTAAGGAAGATGATACATTTTCCGACCAAGGCTAGTCAATACGAACTTCGCGAGAAATCCAGCAATTCAGGTCGCGACGGCCGATTTTCCTTGGTTTTTTGGCTTTGTTTGCTGGACTTTCCCAAAGTCAAGCAAAAAAATGCGGACCCTACGAAGACGGTGCGGGCTGGACCGAATGTGCGTTGCCAGCTGATCGAGGTTCCTACCTTGCTATGCTCGTTTTTCCATTGTCTGGCTTCTGGGTGGAGACTTTGCGAAAAAATTCACAAGTCCACGTTGACGATCCTACCCCGATACTCAAAATAGCTTCGGTGCCCCGCAATAACCGAGGCCCGGCGATGAATCAAATGCCGACGCCACGTGAAATGGGCCATTATATGGCCCTCGCGCAAACTGGCGTTGAGATGGTCTTACCGGCGGTGCTTGGTTTTTACCTCGACCAATGGCTCGAAACGGGGCCCTGGATTACGATCGTTACAGCCGTCCTCGGATTCGCGGCAGGGCTTGTGCATTTGATCGCGATCCTGAAGCAAAAGGAACGGGAAGAATCGTCCGAGACGAAGCCGCCGCCATGAAGAGCTTGGCTGTGTTCATTGTTGGAGGGTTGCTCTTCGGTGCTACTGCGCTCGGCATCGGCTACACAGTTGATGGTACGGATTCGCTACGCCAGGGCGGCACCGCCTTCGGGTTGACGTTCGTGCCGGCGGCCGTGACGCTTGCGTGGGTGGTGTACAGCTATCGAGCTGACCCCCACATGATGTTGCTGGCAAGCTTGGGGGGATCAGGCCTGCGCATGGCGGTCTCATTGGGCGGCGGGTATTACCTGACCCAGGCATTACCTCAGCAATTCGATGGGGCGTTCTGGTGCTGGTTGGTGTTGTTCTATCTGGTGCTCTTGACCTTTGAGATCACCCTTTTGGTTCGGCAAGCAAACAAAGTCAGCGTTGCGCCGAAGGTGTAGTGGTTTTTCAGTAGCGTGGGGGAACGGATGATCTTCGCGGCTTCCGCATTCGATCACGTCCTGGACGGGTTCCACTGGCATTTTCTGGAATCTCTGCACTTGGAGTTCGAGATCCCTCACATCCACGGCGTGTTCCACGGCGACGGGTTCGGCCCCACGAAATACACCTTCCTCATGCTGCTCGCCGCTGGCCTCATACTGTGGATCTACTTGCCGCTGTCCAAGAAGATTCAGACCGGCGAAGCGCCGAGGGGTAAGTTCTGGAATCTGTTCGAATCAGTCCTCACGTTTATTCGCGACGACATTGCCAAACCGTACATCGGCAAAGAGGCTGATCGTTACGTTCCCTATCTGTGGACGGTTTTTCTCTTTGTCGTGACGTGTAATCTGCTGGGGATGCTCCCGTTCATGGGATCACCGACCGCCAGCATTGCGACTACCGGAGTGCTCGCTTTTGGTTCGTTCATTCTGATTCACGCCGCGAGCATTGCGAGGTTCGGTATCATGGCCCACCTGAAGTCGTTCGCGCCTCACATGGATATGCCGCTGGCAATGAAGATCCCGATCTGGATCATGCTATGGCCCATCGAGTTTCTGGGACTGGCGCTGAAGTGTTTTGTCCTCTCGGTTCGTCTGTTTGCCAACGTCTTCGCGGGGCACATGGTGCTAGCGACGATCCTGCTGTTCATCCCGGCGGTGCGGAACTCCGGGCCGGCGCTGGAGTGGGGGGTAACTGTAGCCAGCGTGATCGGCGTGGTGGCCCTCAGTATGTTGGAGCTGTTTGTGGCGTTGTTGCAAGCGTACCTGTTCACATTCCTGACGGCGCTCTTCTTGGGCGGCGTTCTGGAGCATGCCGAGCACGCAGCCCACGGCGGCCATCATCACCACGGTGCTGGCGAAGAAGATGCCCATGGCCACGCAGCGGAAGCGGCGGGGCATCACCATTGATTCGGTCAAGTTCTCGCGGATGAGACCGCGGGCTTGAGGAGAATATTCTGTTGAACTTCCACCTTTTTGTTGAAGGAGTTTCCATGAACGTTGTGAAGAAGCTTGGCGCGTTGTTGGCAATCATGATGGTGTTGAGTGCGAGCGTCAGCCCAGTGCTCGCGCAAGGCAAGAAGGACCAATCGGAAATCGATTACGCCAAGGCGGAAGCCTCCAAGCACGGTGCAGCGCTAGGCGGGCCCGGCATCGGCGCTGGCATCGGCGCTGGCCTCGTGATCATCGGCGCCGCCCTCGGCTTTGGCCGCATAGGCTCGGCCGCGCTCGAGAGCATGGCCCGTCAGCCGGAAACGGCCGGTCGTGTGCAAACCGCCATGATCATCATCGGCGCGCTTCTCGAAGGGGCGACGTTCTTTGCGCTCATCATTTGCATTCAGGTAGCAGGCAAAGCGTAATGGTGCGCGGCGAGCAACCTCGCCGGCTTAATTTTCCCTGGACGCGAGGCAACCATGCTGCGATTGCGTATTCTCGGGCTGCTGGTGTTCACGCTGTTTCTGTGCGTGTCGGCGCCCGTGTTTGCGGCCGGCGAAGGGTCAGCGGATCCGATGCATGTCCGTTACGATACGGGCCTCTGGTCGGTCGTCGTCTTCGCGGCGCTGTTCTTGATCCTGTACTTCAAAGCCTGGCCCGCAGTCCTTGAGGGACTGCAAAAGCGCGAGGAGACCATCCGCACGTCGCTCGAAGAAGCCAAGAAGACGCGCGAGGCAATGGAGAAGCTGCGTGCAGATTTCCAGAAGGAATTGGCCGAGGCGCACCAACAAATTCCCAAGCTCATGGAAGATGCACGCAAGAAAGGGGACGAGCTAGCGGCCCAAAAGCTCGCCGACGCTGCCGCCAAGATCCAGGCGGATCAAGACCGCTTTCGCCACGAGATGGAGATTGCCAAGGACGCGGCCATCAAGCAACTCTGGGAGCAGGCGGCCCAGCTAGCGACGCTGATCTCTGCCAAAGCGATCGGCCGTTCACTGACCGAGGAAGATCATCGTCGCCTGCTCGATGAAGGGTTACAAGAGATCGGGCGGTCGGCGAACAATTGAGTCTTCGTTTAGCGCCCGCGCGACGCCATGCGGGCACTGAACGAATGATAGGATAGACAATGATCGAACCGAAAGAACAATTCGCGGACATCAGCGCCAAGCGGCTGGCGACGGTCTACGGTGAAGCGTTATTGAACGCTGCCGAGGCTGCCGGGCAGGTTGCGCAGGTCCTCGAAGAAATCGACTCGGTGATCGATGATGTGTTTCGCAACGATAGTAGGCTCGAAGTCCTGCTCGCCGGCGCTGCGGTCGGGCGCAAGATTCGGAAGCTGGCAATCGAGAAGACGTTTGCAACGCGGGCCTGCAATACCTTCTACAAGTTTTTGCTTGTCCTCAATGATCACGAGCGCCTGGATTTGATCCGTCCGATTCGCCGGGCGTTGCATGAACTGTATGACGAAAGGGCACGCCGCCTGCGCGTGCAGATTTACTCGGCGACGCCGCTGAGCGAGGAGTTCCAGAATCGCATCAAGGCCACGCTGCACGACGCCTTCAAGCTCGAGCCGGTGCTGGTTTTGAATGTGGATCCCGCTCTCCTGGGCGGGCTGAAGATTCGCATCGGCGACAAAGTCTACGATGGCACGGTTCGTACACGCATTGACAACCTCCGAAATCAACTGATTGAAAGAAGCAGTCATGAGATTCAAAGCCGACGAGATCGTTTCAGTTCTCCAGAGTGAAATCCAGGCCTACGAGAAAAAGCTTGACACACGCGAAGTGGGCCGCGTGCTCGAAGTCGGCGACGGCATCGCGCGCGTCTACGGCCTCGCCAACGCCATGAACGGCGAAATGGTCGAGTTCAGCCGTGCCAAGATCCGCGGACTCGTGTTCAACCTTGAAGAGAACTCTGTCGGGATCATCATCCTCGGCAACCACCTTGAAATTATCGAGGGGGACGAAGTCCGCTCGCTCGGCACGCTTCTGGAAGTTCCGGTCGGCGATGCCGTCATTGGCCGTGTCGTCGATCCGCTGGGCAATCCACTCGACGGCAAGGGCCCGATTACCTCGGACCGCACCCGACCTGTCGAGTTTATGGCCCCTGGTGTCGCGGCTCGCCAGCCCGTCAACCAGCCGCTGCAAACCGGCATCAAGGCCATCGACTCGATGACCCCCGTGGGCCGCGGACAACGCGAACTGATCATCGGCGACCGCAAGACCGGCAAAACAACGGTTGCCATCGACACGATCATCAACCAGAAGAGCGAAGACGTGATCTGCGTCTACGTCGCCATCGGACAGAAGGAATCGCAGGTCGCCAGTGTCGTCGAAGCTTTGCGGAAAAATGGCGCCATGGATTACACCATCGTCATCGTCTCCTCCGCTGCCGACGCCGCCCCCCTGCAATACCTGGCTCCCTACGCCGGCACTGCGATGGCGGAATATTACATGTACGAGCAGGGCAAGGACACCCTGTGCGTCTATGACGATCTCTCGAAACAAGCCGCTGCTTATCGCCAGCTCTCGCTGCTGGTGCGGCGTCCGCCAGGTCGCGAGGCGTATCCTGGTGATATCTTTTATTGTCATTCACGCTTGCTCGAACGTTCGGCCAAGCTGGCCGAACGCTGGGTCATCGTACCCGAAAGCACTGACCCGAAAACCGTGACCGACAAGTCGGGCGTCGCCGGCAAGGTCTACGTTGGCCCGCTCGACAAGGAGCATGCCGAGAAGCATGATCTCAAGAATCATCCGGGGCACAAGGTTGCCAAGGTCGTTGGCACCGGCGGTTCGCTCACCGCGCTGCCAATCATCGAGACGCTCGAAGGCGAAGTCTCCGCGTACATCCCAACCAACGTTATCTCGCTCACCGACGGGCAGATCTATCTACAACCCGATCTGTTCTATGCCGGCGTGCGGCCTGCCATCGACGTCGGCGTGTCGGTCTCCCGCGTCGGCGGCAAGGCTCAAACCGGGGCTATGAAATCAATCGCCGGCAGCTTGCGGCTCGATTTGGCGGCTTTCCGTGAATTGGAAGCCTTCGCCCAGCTCGGCACCGATCTCGACAAGGCAACGCAATCGCAGCTCGATCGCGGCTACCGCATGGTCGAAATCTTGAAGCAGGGGCAGTTCAAGCCGCTGCACTTCGCCGACCAAGTCATCATCATCTACGCCGGCGCCAAGGGCTATCTTGATCAGGTACCGAGAAACCAGGTGTCGACATGGGAAGCACAGTGCTTGCAGTTCATGCGTGAACAACGCAAGGACGTGCGCGATCAGCTGGTGAAGGAAAAGAAGCTCTCGAAGGAATTCGAAGCGACACTGAAAGCCGCCCTCGACGCGTTCGTGCCGCAGTACAAGGCGCCCGGCGCGGCCCTGGCGACGCCGAAGAGCACCGCGATCAAGGAAGGCGAGCCGGGGGTGGGTGCCACGAAGTGATCTCGACGTCGGTAAGATGTGCCATGCCGAGAATCTCGAAGTATTATGGCATCGTCATTTACATGTAATATCGGGATCATGCGCCGCCTCATTTTCATGCCATCTATGGCGAACATGAGGCCGTGATTGAGATTTCGTCGGGCAAGGTAATGGATGGATCGCTGCCCAGGCGGGCGTTGAAGTTAGTCGTCGAATGGGCCAAGGCGCATCGAACAGAACTTGAAGACGATTGGCAACGCGCCCAGGACGGTGAGCCGTTGCAGCCGATTGATCCTCTTGAGTGAGGCGATTGTCATGATCCTTCGCATCGTCGCCATGAAAGTGTGTGGGCCGAGGCGGCTGGAGTTGGAGTTTAATAACGGCGTCCGCAAACGCGTCGATGTCAGCCCGTTGTTGGAAGGGCCCGTGTTTGAGCCGCTACGGGCGAACAAGGCGTTTGCACGAGCGAAGCTCGACAAGGAATGCGGCACCGTCGTGTGGCCCAACGGGGCCGACTTTGCACCGGAAACGCTGTTCGATTTACCTGGACGGACCATCTCGGCGAAGGTCGGCAAGAAACCGGCAAAACAGAAAATGGGACGTTGATCCATGGCCAACACACGCGCACTCGTGAAACGCCGCAAGGCGATCCGCAATATCCGCAAGATCACGCGGACAATGGAGCTGATCGCCACCGCGCGCTTCAAGAAGGCGATGGACCGCGCGATCGAGGCTGATGCGTTCACTCGCAAGATCGCCGAGCTCGCCGCCGATCTGGCCGCGTCGGCGACCAACCTCAAGCATCCGCTTCTGGAAAAACGCCCCGAGCCCAAGAATGCGGTCCTACTAATCCTCTGCTCCAACCGCGGCCTGTGCGGCGGGTACAACGCCTCGATCCTGCGCGAAGCCAGCGGCGCCTACAAGCAAATCCAGAGCGACGGCATTCACCTGCACCTGGAGCTGTCGGGGAAGCGGGCAATCGCCTACTACCGGTATCAAGGCATATCCGCTGACCATAGCTACACGCACTTCGAAGACAAACCGAGCTTCGAGCAAGTAGACGAGGTCGGCTCGCGCTACCTGGCCGATTACATCGCCGGTAAGATCGACCGGGTCGATGTGGCGTACATGAAGTTCATCAATGCCGCCCGGCAAGCTCCGGTTGTGGAGACGCTCCTGCCGTTGTCGTCGCTGGCGCCGGAGCCGGGCCGTTCCGCGCCCGCCTCGCCCTCCGGGAGAGGGGCTGGGGGTGAGAGTGTTTCGCGTCCGGTCGAGTACGAATTCCTGCCGAGCGCGGAAGGCATTCTCGAAGAGATCCTGCCGATGTCGTTCAAGATTCGGCTCTTCAAGTGCTTCCTGGATTCCGCGGTGAGCGAGCAGATTGCCCGCCGCGTCGCCATGAAGGCTGCCACGGAGAACGCCGGCGAAATGATCCGTGATCTGTCGAGCAAGTACAATCGCGCGAGGCAAGCGCAGATCACCAAGGAGATCAGCGAGATTATTGGTGGGGCGGCGGCGCTCAAATAACAGATTGGCGAGCCGAGCCCCGTAATGGGGCCGGTTGATGACGCCCTCAACCGGCCCCATTACGGGGCTCGGCTCGTCGGAATAACACACGAACGAAAACTGAGGATATGAACATGGTCGCAACCGCAACGTCGCAAAAAGTTGGCAGGATTGTCCAGGTCATCGGCTCGACCTTCGATGTCGAATTCGATGAAGGGCACCTCCCCGAGATTTACAATGCCCTAAAAATCGATGAGGAATTCAAGGGCACCAAGCTCAAGGTCACCGGCGAAGTGCAGCAGCACCTCGGCGGCAACCGCGTTCGCGCGGTCGCCCTCGGTTCTACGGACGGCCTCTATCGCGGTATGTCAGTCACCGATTCCGGAAAGCCGGTACAAGTCCCCGTCGGTACCGAGACGCTTGGACGCGTCTTCAATCTGCTCGGCGATCCGATCGATGGCCGCGGGCCCGTTGGCAACAAGGAAGTGCGCCCCATCCATCGCGAGCCGCCCGCGTTTTCCGAATTGTCCTCGAAGACCGAACTCTTCGAGACCGGCATCAAGGTCATCGACTTGCTAACACCGCTGGTTCGCGGCGGCAAGGCGGGACTCTTCGGCGGGGCGGGTCTGGGCAAGACCGTCATCCTCACCGAGCTCATCGCCCGCATCGCCAGCCAGCACGGCGGTTACTCCGTCTTCGCCGGCGTCGGCGAG
>SXGT01332238.1_pt1 | contig 15199 bp, 12 predicted proteins | sample 3176221 | NCBI WGS metagenome assembly SXGT01 (sample SAMN11356862, study PRJNA531348) | freshwater metagenome | isolation source: freshwater sample F1-120 | place: China: Fuxian Lake, Yuxi | collected 2017-12-25
GTTGTTCGCGCCGACGCCAGCGTCGGCGCGAACAACCCCGAAGGTAGGGGCAGTGGCGCGACGATCTGTCGCGTCTCTTGCGCGTTTGCTCCCCTGGTTAGAGGCTTCCCTTCATGTCCGAGAGCGTCACCTTCGACCCCTTTGCGTCCGCCCTCGACGGCGTTGCCCCGCTGACGGCGCCGCAGCGCGAGCTCTGGATGGCTTCTGCGTTTGGGGAGGACGTGAGCCTCGCGTTCAATGAGTCGGTGTCGCTGCGGCTGCGTGGGGCGCTGGACGTCGAGGCCCTTGCGGCCGCCCTGGACGCGCTGGTCGCACGACACGAGTGCCTTCGCGCCACTGTTTCACCGGACGCCCAGCTGCTCGTGAGCGCTCCCGCGCCGCGCGCGCTCGAGCGCAGCACGGAGTCTGTCGAGGCGGTCGCCGCGAAGGCCGTGACGACGCCCTTCGACCTCGGCGCGGGGCCGCTCTTGCGGGCCACGCTCTGCGGCGGAGGCACGGACCACACGCTGGTCCTGACCGCGCACCACGTCGTCCTGGACGGGTGGTCCACGGGCGTGATCCTGAAGGAGCTCGGGGCCTTGTACGACGCCCACCGGGCGGGCCGCGCCGCGGGGCTCCCGGACGCCAGCAGCTGGACGCAGTACGCTGAGGCGCAGGCGGTTCGCGACGATCAGGAGGACGTGTGCTGGTGGCTCGAGTCCCTGCGCGCCGGTGGGCTGCCTCCTCCGTTGGAGCTCCCGACCGACCGACCCCGCCCGGCGTTCCGGACCTACCGCTCGCGGCGCGTTGATCGGGTCGTGCCGGCCGCGGAGGTCGCGGTGATCGAGGCGGCCGCGCATGCGCAAGGCGCGAGCCACTTCGCGTTCCTCTTCGCCGGGTTCGCGCACACGCTCGCGCGCCTCCAGTCCGAGCCAGGCTCGGTCGTGATCGGCGTACCCGCCGCCGGGCAGGCGGGCGAGGGGCGTCGGGGCCGCACGTTGGTGGGCCACGCAGTGCACCTCCTGCCGGTGCGCGTCACGCCGGCGCTGGACGCGCCGTTCGCGGCGGACCTGGGCGTCATCAAGGACACGCTCTATGAGGCGTTCGACCACCAGGGTCTCACGTACGGTCGGTTGCTCGAAGAGCTGGCGCTGCCGCGTGACCCCTCGCGCGCGCCGCTCGTGAGCGTGCAGTTCAACCTCGATCAGGCGCTCGATCCCGCGAGCCTGGGCTTCGCGGGGCTCGAGGTCACGCTTCGGACGAACCCCAGGGCCTTCGAGAACTTCGAGCTCTTCGTGAACTGCCAGCGCGCGTCCGACGGGCTCGTCATCGAGTGCCAGTACAACGCCGACCTCTTCGACGAGGCCACGGTCTCGGCATGGCTGGACGGCTGGACGGCGCTCCTCGGCGCGGCCGCCCGGGAACCCCACACCGTCAGCGCCGCGTTGCCTTTGCTCGGCGCGGAGGCGCGGGCTCGCCTCGACCGGTGGGGCAGGGGGGCCCCGATCACGGCACGCGGCACGCTCCCGGAGCTGGTCGCGGCCTCCGCGGCGCGCTTCCCGGATCGCGTGGCCGTGCGCGGCGGCGGGAGCGAGCTCACCTATGGGGCGCTCGACCGGCTGGGTCGTCAGGTTGCGGCCCGCCTGCGCGCGGTGGGGGTCCAACCCGGAGACGCGGTGGCGCTGGCGGTGTCGCGCGGCCCGATGATGGTGGCCGCGGCGCTGGGGATCGGGCGGGCACGCGCGGCCTACGTGCCGATCGACGCCGACTATCCCGCCGACCGCGTCCTCTACATGCTCGACCACTCGAAGGCCCGCGTGGTGGTCACCGACGCGGCCACCCGGGAGAAGCTGCCGGTCGTCGCTTCGGGAAGCGGTCCGCTGGTGGTCGACCTGGACGTCGAGCGCAGCGCCATCGCCTCCCTCGCCGGGTACGACGGCGCGCCGCTGCCCGAGGACATCGGCTACGTGATCTACACCTCGGGCTCCACGGGGCGGCAGAAGGGCGTGGAGGTCCCGCACGGCGCGATCGCCGCGTTCCTCGAGGGGATCGTGGGCGTCACCGGTCTCTCCTCCGCGACGCGGCTCGTCGCGGTGACCACGCTCAGCTTCGACATCGCCGTGCTGGAGCTGTACGCGCCCCTCGTCGCGGGCGGCACCGTCACGATCGCCACCCGCGACGACTCCACCGACGGCGTCCGCCTCGGCGCGCTCCTCGCCGACGGCGCCGACGTGATGCAGGCCACGCCCGCGACCTGGCGTTTGCTGCTCGACGCCGGCTGGCGCCCAGGGGCGGGCTTCCGCGCGCTCGTTGGCGGTGAGGCCTTCCCCGCGGACCTCCGCGCTCCGCTGCTCGAGCGGTGCGCCGCCGTGATCAACCTCTACGGGCCCACCGAGACCACGGTGTGGAGCACCTCGAGCCGCGTGGACGGCGAGGGAACGATCGCGATCGGCTCGCCGCTGCCCGGCGAGAAGGTCTGGGTGGTCGACCGGCGCGGCCAAGCGTGTCCGCCGGGCGTCCCCGGCGAGCTCTGGATCGGCGGGCAGGGCGTCACGCGCGGCTATCGTTTCGATCCGGACCAGACCGCGGCCCGCTTCGTGGACGGCCCGGATGGCTCCCGCGCGTATCGAACGGGCGACCTCGTGCGCTGGCGCCCCGATGGTCAGCTGGTCTTCGAGCGCCGCCTCGACACCCAGGTCAAGGTCCGCGGGTTCCGCATCGAGCTCGGGGAGATCGAGTCCGCGCTGGCGCAGCATCCCAACGTGGCGCAAGCGGTGGCCACCGTCTTCGAACCGCGCCCGGGCGATACCCGCTTGGCCGCGTACGTGGTCCTGCGGCCAGAGCGGACCGCGACCACGGCCGCGCTCCGCGAGCACGTCCAGGGCCTCCTGCCCGCGTATATGGTGCCGCAGCACGTGGTCTTCCTCACCGAGGTGCCGCTCACGCCCAACGGGAAGGTGGATCGGAAGGCGCTGCCTCGGCCCGACGCGGACGTTGGGCGCGAGCTGGTCGCGCCGCGAACGGACACCGAGCGCGCGCTGGTGCGGGTGCTGTCCGAGGTCCTGGGCGTTCGGAAGGTCTCCGTGACCGATGACTTCTTCGAGCTGGGCGGCCACTCCATCTTGGCTACCCGGCTCGTCGCTCGTTTGAGGGAAGAGCTGGGCGTGGAGCTGCCGCTGCGCCGCGTCTTCGAGACGCCCGGCGTGGCCGCGCTCGCGAGCCACCTGGACGCCGTGGCGCTGCTCTCCGCGCCGTCCGCGGCGCCGTCCGCCGACACCGAGGAGCTCGAGTTCTGATGGATACCCTGGCGCTCCTCACGGAGCTTCGCGCGCGCCAGGTCGAGCTGCGGCTCGACGGAGACAAGCTGGTGGTCCAAGCGCCGAAGGGCGCAGTGGACGCGCCGCTCGCGGAGGCGATCCGCGCCCAGAAACCGGCGCTCATGGCGCTGCTTCGCGAGGCTCAGGGCCAGCGCGCTCAGCAGGAGCCGATCCCACGCCTTGGCCGCGACCGCGCACGCCTCGCGCTGCCGCAAGAGCGGCTCTGGCTCGCTCAGCGCCTCGACCCCGCGTCAGCGGTCTACAACCTGCCTGGCGCATGGCGGTTGCGGGGCGATCCCGCGGGACAGGGGGTGGATCCCGAGGTGATGCGGCGCACCCTCGCGTGGTTCGTGGAGCGGCACGATCTGCTGCGCTCCGTGTTCCGGGAGGAGGGCGGCGAGGCGCGCGTGATCTTCGAGCCGGGCCGCGAGCTCGTCTTCGCCGCGGTCGACGTCTCCGGCGAGGCCGACCCCGAGCGCGCCCTGCATGCGTTCCTGGACCAGGAGGCGGCGCGGCCGTTCGACCTCGAGAACGAGCCCGCCGCGCGGTTCTGGCTAATCACGGTCGGTCCCGCAGACCACGTGGTCTATGTGGTCACCCACGCGGTGATCTGGGACGGCTGGTCCTTCGACCTCTTCCTGAACGACCTGTCGGCGGGCTATCAGTACTTCGCGGCCGCCACGCCCGACGGCGCCGGCCCGCCCGTGGCCCCGGTACCGCTGCGCTTTGGCGACTACGCCGAGTGGCAGCGTGCGCGCGCAGAGACCCCGGCGATCAAGGCGCAGCTCGACGCTTGGCGACAGATCCTCCGCGCCCCGCTCCCGCGGCTGGAGCTGCCCACGGACCGGCCCGCGGCCGGCCTCGCGGGACATCGAGGCGCACGCGCGTATCTACGATTCCCCGAGACCGTCGTTTCCCCGCTGGCCGCGCTGGCGCGCGCCGAGTCCACCACCCTGTATGTCGTTCTGCTCACGGCCTGGGAGACGCTGCTCTACCGGTACTCGGGCGAGACCGACCTCATCGTGACCACGCCGGTCCGGGGGCGGGAGCGGCCGGAGCTCGAGCACGGCGTGGGCATCTACACGAACACCCTGTTCTTCCGGACGGATCTCGCCGCCGTGGCTACGTTCCGCGAGGCCATCCGCCGGACGAAGGGTTCGGTTCTCAGGGCGTTCGAGAACCAGGACGCGCCTGTGGACGCGCTCCTGGGCGAGCTCGCGTCTTCGCAGGACCTGGGGCGCTCTGCGCTCTTCCAGGCGATGTTCAGCTACCAGAACACGAACAACCGCGTGACCCACGTGGGACCCTGCAGCCTCGCGTTCGTGCCCCAGGCGATCCACGCGGTCTACGCTGACGTGAACTTCTGGGTGAAGGACGCCCACGGGAAGCTGCTCGGCGCCGTGGACTACCGAACGGAGCTCTTCGACCACGGGACGGTCGAGCGCCTCATCGGTCACCTCGAGGCGGTTCTGGTGGAGGCCGGGCGTGACCCCGATCGGTCGCTCGAGTCGTTGCCGATCCGGCTGCCCGCCGACGAGACCGTGCTCGTGGGCCTCGAGGGCGCTGCGGCGCGGCGCGCGGACGACTCCCTCTCGCACGCCGCCGAGTACGGCTTCGCGCACCCGGACGCGCTCGCCCTCACCGGCGACGGGTTCTCGCTGACGTTCCGGGAGCTCGAGGCGGCGATCGCGGCGCGCGCAGGGCGCTACCTCGACGCCGGGGTCCTCCCGAGGCGCCCGGTGGCCGTGCAGGTGGCGCGCACCCCGGACGCGCTCGTGGACGTCTTCGCGGCGCTTCGCCTCGGCGCCACGGCGGTCCTCGGTCCATCCGGCGGCGCGGGCCAGTACGCCGCGCCCCAGCTCCCCACGGACGCGGCGCTGATCGACCTGAGCGCCGGCAGCAGTCTCTCGCCCGAGCCAGTGACCGTCACGCCTGCGGCGCTCCGTTTTGCCACTCATGCCGTGTCCGAGCGCCTGGGCCTCGGTCCGCGGGACGTCCTGCTCAGCGGATCGCGCGGCGTGGGTCTCCTGGTCGAGTGCATGGCCGCGCTCGGCCGTGGGGCCACCGTGGTCTTGCCGAACGCTGCGGTGCTCTCGGACTCGTGGGAGCTCCGCGACCTCGTGGAGTCGAGACCCATCACCGCCGTGGTGGGTGAGTACGGGCTGTTGCGCGCTTTGGCGGACGAGGGGCTGCTACCCGCTCGTGCGGTCGTGCGCGACGGGCCCTTCGAGGGTGCGATCTGGCTCGATGGACCCAGAGCGACCGCCGGTGTCCTGGCGGAGCACGTCGGCGCGGGCCTGTGGCGACCGTTGCGCGGCGCCAAGATCGAGATCGTCGACGGCCGCGGCGAGCGCGTGCCCGTGGGAGTGCGGGGCGCCGTGCGAGTGACCGTCCCTGGCGAGAAGCCCTGCGTCACGGAGGTCCGCAGCCGGTGGCGTGCCGAACACCTTGAGCGTCTCGCGGACGCGCCCGGCGTGGTGCGGAACCTGGGCGTGGCGGTTCACCTCGAGGAGGTGGCGCGGGTCCTGCGCCAGCAGGCAGGGGTCCGCGATGCCCACGTAGATGTCCTGCCGAGCGGTCCGCCGCCTGAGCGCGCCGCGATGGGCCGCGACGACGCCCAGAGCGCTCCCACCGAGCGCCGCCTCGAGGTCACGGCGTGGCTGGTGGCGGACGACACCGCGCCGGGAGCGGCCGCCCTCCGCGACGCGCTGCTGCGCCTCCTGCCCGCCGAGGCCGTGCCGGCGGTGTTCGTGAGGGTTGCCGAGCTTCGCCGCGCCGGTGGCGAAGTAGACCGCAGGAGCCTCCCGAACCCGCTCGAGCGCGAAGGGGGAGGGGCCCTCCCCGCGACCGACGCAGAGCAGGCACTTGCCGAGGTCTGGTCCGGCCTCTTGGGTCGAGGCGGCTTGCGAACCTGCGACAACTTCTTCGAGCTGGGGGGCACCTCGCTCCTGGCCCTGCGCGCGGTCGTGGAGGTGGAGCGGCGGCTCGGCGCGCGGTCCGACCCAAGGCTCTACTTCTATCAATCGCTCGGTGAGCTCGCGAAGGCCCTCGCATGACGCCGTTCTACTTCGGCCCCGAGGAGCGGCGGCTCTTCGGGGTGCTGCATCGGGTGCCTGGGTCCGGCCGCGGTGTGGTGCTCGTCCCGCCGTTCGGCCAGGAGGCACTGCGTTCGCACCGCACCCTCCGCATCCTCGCCGAGTCGTGGGCCCGGGCCGGCTGGAACGCGCTGCGCTTCGATCCCTACGGCACGGGCGACTCCGCGGGCGACGACCTCGACGTGACCCTCGCGGGGATGGCCTCGGACGCCCGCCTCGCGGCCGCCGAGCTCGCCGCGGCGACTCAGGCGCGCCAGCTCGCCGTCTTCGGAATGCGCCTCGGCGGTCTCGTGGCGTTGAGCGCCGCCGACGCCTTCAAGGCGGTGGTGTTGTGGGAGCCGCTCGTGGACGATGACGTGCGGGCGCTCGGCAACGCGGGTTACGAGCACGAGGGCTTCCGGATCGCCCCCGAGCTGCGCCGCGAGCTGCGTGACTACCGCCTCCCCACGGCGGGGCTCCCGAAGCGGGGGCTACTGGTCTGGAACGCCGCCGCACGCGGTGATCGGGTGACCCAGGCGCTCGGCGGCGCGGTCGAGCGCCTCGAGACGCGGGTGGTCCCGGCTCCCCCGGCCTGGAACGAAGAGAACGACTTCGGCGCTGGGCCCATCCCTGCCGCGGTGATCGACGCGCTCGCGTCGTGGCGAGGCTGAGCCTATGGAACGTGTGGTCCGCTTCGGCCCCGGCGAGTCGCTCACAGGCGTGCTGACCGAACCCGCAGAGCCGCGCGCGCTCCCGGCGGTGCTGCTCCTGGACGCCGGCATCCTCCACCGCGTGGGGCCGAACCGCATGAACGTGGAGCTCGCGCGCCGGTTCGCGGCCACGGGACACCGCGCCCTGCGCTTCGACTTCGCGGGGATCGGCGACTCCCCGGCGCGCACGGACGGCCTGGCGCTCGGTGAGGGCGTGCAGCGCGACATCGCCGCCGCGCTGGACCTCGTCGGCGGGCAGGCCGTGGTCATGGGCCTCTGCTCCGGCGCCGACAACGCGCTCCGCGCGGCCTACCGTGACCCCCGCGTCGTCGGCGCGGCGCTGCTTGACCCCACGGTGTTCCGGACCCCCGGGTGGTACGCCCGCCGCGCGATGCAGAAGGTCACGAGCGATCCCTTTGGGGCGCTGAAACAGCTGGCGGGCCGGGTGCGCAAGGAGGTCGCGCCTCCCGAGGCCGCGCCCCAGGAGAACCGGCCGGAGATGTTCTACACGGGTTTCCAGACCCGCGAGGAGGTCGAGACCCACCTGTCCGCCGTACTCGCGCGGGGCGTGTCGCTGCTCTACGTCTTCTCGGGCGGGTGGGCAGACATCTTCAACTACCCTGGGCAGTTGCAGGACAACCACCCGTCGCTCGACCTCTCGCCGGTGCGCCTCCACCACCACCCCGAGGCCGACCACACCTTCAGCCGCCGCGCTCACCGCGAGGTGCTCTTCGCCGAGCTCGGTTCCTGGCTGGCGGCGTGCAGCGCCACCGCAGCGGGGGCTCTTCCCCGGGCCTGATGGCCTCGAGGGGGCCTCGCCTACTGCCTCTCGCGCGCGGCGGGGATCTCTCGGGCCCTCTACGGGTCGTTCACCGGCTCGACGGGGTGTGACGAGAGCAACCCGAGGGGCAGTGGGACCTCCTCGAGCAACGCTGCCAGCTGGCGCTCGGCCTGCCGATTCCCGCGCTGGATCCGCTCCGCGAGGATCAGCTCGTTCTTCATCGAGTGCTCCAGCCCCGTGAGCTCGGTCACGCGCACTCGGTACCCCCTCGCCTCGAGGAAGAGCGCTCGGATGACGTTGGTGATGTGGCTGCCGAACTCGCGCCGCTGGATCGGGTGGCGCCACAGGGGCGACAGTCGCTCGCTCGGAACGTCGCCGAGGAGCCGCGCCGCCTCTGCCTGGCAGCACGGGACCAGCGCGATCCAGCGCGCGTCGTGTGCGAGGGCCATCCGAATCGCGTCGTCGGTGGCGGTGTCGCACGCGTGGAGCGCCGTGACGAGATGCACGGGGTGTGGCAGGCGCGCCTCGGCGATCGGCGCAGCGTGGGCCGTGAGGCGCTCCATCCCGAACTGCGCGGCTCTCGCCTGCGTGGCCTCGACCAGCGCCGGGCGCGCCTCGATCGCGGCGACCCGTCCACGGCCCCTGGGGCCGAAGATCAGGTCGTAGAGCACGAAGCCGAGGTAAGACTTTCCCGCTCCGCAGTCTGCCAAAACGGGCTCTTCGTTGGCCTCGAAGGCCGCGTCGAGGAACGGCCTCAGCAGCGTGACGAGGTGTTGCACCTGCTTCAGCTTCCGGCGCGCATCCGCGGTCAACGCCCCGCGCTCCGTGAGGATGCCGAGGGCGCGCAGGAGCGCCGTGGATTGCCCCGGCCACTCGAGATCGGGGGCCAGCTTGAGGGCGCCGCCCGCCTGATTCTGCTTGGCGTCTCGGCGGGGGGCGTCTCGGCGGGGGGCGTCCGATCGGGGGCGGGCGTTGCTCATTCGGGCAGGGTGAACCCTGGTCCCCGTGGGTGCAAGGCGCCTCCGTGTGCCAGAACGCGGGCGCGTGGCCTTGTCACAGTGGCCGAGGCTTGGTACACCCTCGCCTCCATGAGCATCACGCTGCGCACGTATGCGTTTCTCGACAGCCTGCAGCCGCAGCTGGCCTCCTTCATGGGGAAGACCGCCAAGGGCTTCCTCCCGGTTCCCGGCATGGCCAGCTTGTGGGTCGAGATCGCGCCCGGCATCGCCATCAACCGAGTCACGGACGTGGCCCTCAAGGCCAGCGCGGTGATGCCCGGCATCCAGGTCGTCGAGCGCGCGTTCGGTGTGCTCGAGGTGCACCACGACGACAAGGGCCAGGTCGAGCGCGCAGGCGCCGCGATCCTGGCCGCGCTCGAGCTCCAGAAGGAGAAGCGGAAGAAGCCCAAGGTCATGTCGCAGCAGGTGATTCGCGCGATCGAGCCGTACCAGGCACAGATCATCAACCGTGACTCCGCTGGCATGATGCTGCTCCCGGGCCAGTCGCTGTTCATCCTCGAGACGGAGCCCGCTGCTTACGTGGCCTTTGCGGCGAACGAGGCGGAGAAGGCGGCGAACATCTCGCTGGTCAACATCCGCCCCATCGGCGCGTTCGGGCGCCTCTGGCTCAGCGGCTCGGAGTCGGAGATCGACAGCGCCGCGGAAGCGGCCATGAAGGCCATCGAGTCCATCGACGGGCTTTAGGGCCCAAGTCCCGGGGGGACGACCCGGGCTCCGGGCGAACGCCCGGAAGAGATTCTTGCTGGGGCACGACCCCAGACCCGGGCAGCCGGGCCCTCGGCCCGACTGCGCACCTTGGGAACGGACCCTCGGGTCCGGCCACCGACTGACGCGCTAATGGCGCAACGAGGTTCTTCGAGATGTCAGACGCACTGGGAATGATCGAGACCAAGGGCTTCGTCGGCATGGTTGAGGCGGCTGACGCGATGGTGAAGGCCGCGCGTGTCGACTTCGTCGGCTACGAGAAGATCGGCGGCGGTTACGTGACGGCGATCGTTCGCGGCGACGTCGCGGCCGTGAAGGCGGCCACCGAGGCCGGCGCCCGCCAGGCCGAGCGCGTGGGCGAGCTCGTGAGCGTGCACGTGATCCCGCGCCCGCACGCCAACCTGGACAAGGTCCTGCCGTTGGGCCGCACCAACGTCTCAGAGACCTGAGCCAATGATCCTCGGCCGCGTCGTCGGAACGCTCGTCTCCACCCGTAAGGAGTCGGAGCTCGAGGGCCTGAAGATGCTCCTCGTTCGGGAGATCGATGCCAGCCTCTCCGAGGTCGGCAAGATCGTCGTCTGCGTCGACGCTGTCGGCGCAGGCGAGGGCGAGGTGGTGCTGTACGCGGCGGGTTCGTCGGCGAGGCAGACCAAAGCCACGCAGAATCGGCCTGTAGACCACGTGATCATGGCGATCGTGGACCAGTTCGAGGTGAGCGGCCGGGTCTGCTACACGAAGGGCCGTGACGACTGAGTCGAGGGGCTGGGGGCCCACCCCATCGTCTCCGCACGAGGCTCGCGAGTGCGAACTCGCGGTCGCGCCAGATCGCGCAGACGAGGTCGGCCTGGGGGCTTGTTGCCCCGGCCCCCAACTTGAACTTCGCCGTCTCGTGCGGCCGCCTTGTTCTACTGCTGACCAGAGGGGGCACGTTTCCCAGTGAACGATCGCCAGATCGCCGAGATCGTCCAACGCGTCGTCCAGAAGCTCGCTTCCGAAGGTGGGGGCCAGACGTCTTCCGGCGGCGGCCCCACCGTCTTCGTCCCGCGCTCCCGCGCCACGGACGGGATCTTCACCGACCCTGACCAGGCGATCCAAGCCGCCCGCGACGCCTTCGAGGAGGTGAAGCGCACGCCGCTGGAGGTTCGCGAGAAGGCCATCGAGGCCATGCGCGACGTCGGCCGGCGTCTCGCCCCGGAGCTGGCGCGGATGGCGGTCGAAGAGACCGGGCTCGGTCGCGTCGAGGACAAGATCGGCAAGAACCTCCTGGTGGCCAACAAGACCCCCGGGATGGAGGCGCTGCGGCCCCGCTCGTTCACGGGGGATCGGGGGCTCACGCTCGACGAGCGCGCCCCCTACGGCGTCATCTGCTCGATCACGCCCTGCACCAACGCCACGGAGACCATCCTCAACAACGCGATCGGAATGATCGCCGGTGGCAACACCGTGGTCTTCAACGTTCACCCGAGCGCCAAGGGGGTGAACAACTACTACGTGAGGGAGCTCAACCGCGCCATGACGGCGGTGGGCTATCCCGCCAACACGCTGATCTCCATGGGCGAGCCCACCATCGAGAGCGCCCAGACGCTGATGAAGCACCCCGGCACGCGGCTGCTGGTGGTCACGGGCGGCGGGCCGGTGGTCAAGGCCGCCATGGCCACGGGCAAGAAGGTGATCGGCGCGGGTCCCGGCAATCCCCCGGCGCTCGTCGACGAGACCGCCGACCTGGCGCGCGCCGCCCGAGACGTGGCGGCGGGCCACAGCCTCGACAACAACATCGTGTGCATCATCGAGAAGGTGCTGATCGCGGTTGACTCGATCGCCGATCGCCTGAAGGACGAGCTGGTCCGCGCGGGCGGCTATCTGGTTCGCGACACGGACGTCCCGAAGCTCGAGAAGCTCCTCGTGGAGGACGGCCACATCAACCGGCGGTTCATCGGCAAGAACGCCTCGGTGATCCTCCGCGAGATCGGCATCACGGTGTCCGACGCGGTCCGCTTCTGTTTCTTCGAGACCGAGGAGAAGCACCCCCTGGTCCAGCTGGAGCAGCTGATGCCGGTGCTGCCCATGTTCCGCGTTCGCAACGCCGACGAGGGCATCGCCGCGGCGGTCCGCGTGGAGCACGGGTACTTCCACACGGCCACCTGCCACTCGAAGAACATCGACGTTCTCCACAACATGGCCCGGGCGGTCAACACCTCGCTGTTCATCAAGAACGGCCCCAGCTTCGCCGGTCTCGGCATGGGCGGAGAGGGCTGGACCAGCTGGACGATCGCCGGTCCCACGGGCGAGGGGCTCACCACGGCGTGGCACTTCACGCGTGAGCGCCGCTGCACCCTGGTCGACTACTTCCGGATCGTCTGAGCCGCTTGTCCTACCCCGCCCTGGCCCTGCTCGAGCTCGCCTCGATCCCACGCGGGATGGTTGTCGGCGACGCCCTGGTGAAGCGGGCCGCCGTGCAGCTGCTGCGCGCCCACCCGATCGACCCGGGGAAGTACCTCCTGGTGTTCGAGGGCGAGGTGGCCGAGGTCGAGGAGGCCCTACAGGCCGCCGCGGAGGCAGCCGCTGGCGCGTTGATCGACCGGCTCTACTTGTCGTTCGCCCACGAGGCGCTAGCGCCCGCGATCGCGGGTCGCGGCCCCGCGCCCCGGATCGAGGCCCTCGGCATCGTCGAGACGCCCACGCTCGCGGCTTCGGTGGTCGGCCTCGATAAGGCCCTCAAGACCGCGCCAGTGCGCGTGGTCGAGCTGCGCCTCGGCGCTGGGCTGGGTGGCAAGGGCTACTTCGTGCTCACCGGCGACCTCTACGACATGCAGGCCAGCCTCGAGGCTGCAGTGGCGGCGATCGGCTCCGAGGCCACTCACGAGATCATCGCGCAGCCGCACGCCGATTTTCTCCGGGGCGCGCACTACGCCTGATGGCACCCGCGGCAGGAGCCGCGCGGATAGCTTGCTCTTACTCGACCGCCCGCTGCACCGACGTGATCGGGACGCCGCCGTCTGCCCGCGGCGGACCCGGGATGACGAAGCGCTCGCCGGCTTCGATGCGGTCCTGCACCGCGATCATGAGCTCGGTGGACTCGGGGTGGATCCACAGCTCCGGCTCTGGTCGGTCGAAGGCGATGCCCGGCGCGCCCATGGCCCCTAGCAGGGCGTCGTCCGTGACGCGGAACGCGTACGTGAGCGTCTTGGCCTCGCTGTGGGCCGGGGTGTAGGCCGTGTGGAGCTCCAGCGGGCCGAACTTCGAGTGCACGTGCAGCGCGTGCGTATCCCACTGTGTGGCGCCGAAGAAGTACTGCACCCCGAACGCTCGCAGCGCGATCGACTTGGTCACGGTGCCGAGGCCCTTCAGGTTCTCCTCTGTGAGCATCGGCGCGATGGACGCGAGGTTGTGGCCCATCCACGCGCCGGGGGTGGCCATGGGGATGGCGATGTACATGGAGTAGGGCACGAGCCCCCGGTAGCCCTCCGGGACGCCCAGGATCTCTCGCGTGGACGCCGGGACGGTCTCGACGGGTCGCCCGAAGCCGAAGATGGCCCCGGGCATGAAGCAACAGTCGAAGAAGACCCAGCGGTCCATCGGCATCCCCTCGGGGCCGAAGGTGCGGCCGTCGAGGTTCTGAAGGAGGGCGCAGAACGGCTCGTGCTCCACGCGCGTCGGGTCGATGCGGTTCTTCCGCTGAACCGAGAGGCCGAAGGGGGCCGTGTCGATCGCGCCCTTGTTGGCCTCGGTGACTACGACGAACGGCGTGAGGTCGCGGACCAGCCGGTGCTCGAGGACGAAGGCGCTCATTCGACCGCTCCACGCCGCAGCGGGAGCTGCACGATGCTTCCGCGGGTCTCGGGGGCGCCGACGATCGCGTAGGGGATTCCATTCTCGAGCTCCGACTGGAGCGCCACGAGGGCGGCCTCGTCGTCTACGTCGAGCATGTGAGTGGCTGGCGGCGCACCGGGCGAGGTGCCGGGCTTGATCAGCGCGGCCTCGACCAGGAAGCGCTTGAGCCGCAGCCGGAACGTGAGCGACCGGCGGAACGAGTGGGCCGGTGTGTACGCCGTGACGAGCTCCAGCGGCCCGATCCCGACGAACGAGCCGATCCGGTCTGAGCGCCATTGGAGCGTGCCGTACAGCATCTCGGCCTTGAGCAGACGGACGCCGAGGCAGAGGCTGAGGAGGCGGAGGCCCGCGGGCGCGGCGCCCTCGGCCACCTGGTTGATCGAGCACAAGGTGTGCGTGAACCACGCCCCAGGTTCGGGCGTGGGGATAGCGATGAAGATGGTGAGCGGCACTGGCCCCGTGTAACCGTCCGGGACCTCGAGCGCGCGCCGGACCCAGGGCTCCAGCGACGTGGCCGGGCCACAGAAGCCGAAGACGGCGGACGGCATGACCCCGCAGTCGTAAAAGACCCACTTCGGCATCGCCATGCCGTGGGGCCCGAACGAGAGCCGGTCGAGGTTCTGCATCATCTGCAAGAAGGTCTCGTTGTGGCGAGACTGCGGGTCGAGCACCAGGCCACGCTTCTTGAGGTCGAAGCCGAGCGGCTCCCACTCGAGGCGCGGGGCGACCATACGCGTGGCCAGGACGTACGGCTGGCACTGATCGAACGCGCGCTTGAAGTGCGGGAACACCGAAGAAAGTCCTGAAGTGACCGGGTGGGGGGCCCGATGGAATCGCAGTTGGGGTGCGCGCGTCAAGCTACCTGGCTGCAAACAGCGGGTGGTTCGTCGCGGTTGCACCTTGCACCTTGGTGCCTGCATCCCTAGCTTGCCCGCCGGCACGGTCATCCCGTGAGTGGCGGCAGCCACCGCGGAGGCCCCCGTGACCATTGACCTCGAGCTTGCTGCCGCGCAGCTCTCTAACCTCTCCCCCTGCTTTCGCCGCATAGACGGTGAAACAGAGGAAACAAAAGAGGCGGGTGCTGCGTTTAGCGGGCTGGAGGGTCAGAGCCCCCGTGACCCTAGGGTGAACCGCATGGCTATCGGCGAGACCGCGCACGACGTCACCACGATCTATCTCAAGCGGATGGGGGCGGTGTCACTTCTGAAGCCCGACGAGGAGGTGCGAATCTCCGAGCGGATCCGTGAGTCCGAGCGCACGCTGCTCGAGCACGTGCTCGAGTCTGGCGTGGTCCGCGAGGCGCTGCTGCGCATCAAGGCCGAGGCCGATGCCGGTAAGGGTCAGGCTCAGGAGGTGGCGCTCAACCGTCGCTGCTCCGAGAAGGTGCTCGCTGGGCTCGCCGAGCTCGCCGACCTCCGCGCCGCTGTGCGCGAGGCCGCCGGTCCCGACATGGCCAGCCGGATCCAGACGCTCCGGACGGAGATGGCCGAGGAGCTGCAGGAGATCGGCTTCACGCGGAACTACTGCATCGACTGCTGCAACCAGGTCACCGTGCTCTGGGACGACGTCCGGCGCGCAGGTGCGGACGTGCAGTCGGTGGAGTCCGCCACGGGCATCTCCCGCGACCAGCTCCCCGAGTTCGTCCGGCGGCTGCGCCGGCTGATGCGCGAGGTCTATGCCGCTCGAAAGGTGCTCATCGAGGCCAACCTGCGCCTCGTGGTCAGCATCGCGAAGCGGTATCGGCACCTCGGCCTGCCGTTCGCCGACCTCATCCAGGAGGGCA
>SXGT01441246.1_pt1 | contig 15199 bp, 13 predicted proteins | sample 3176221 | NCBI WGS metagenome assembly SXGT01 (sample SAMN11356862, study PRJNA531348) | freshwater metagenome | isolation source: freshwater sample F1-120 | place: China: Fuxian Lake, Yuxi | collected 2017-12-25
CGCTGTGCGGACCGTCAAATACGGGAAGAGGTGAAGAATGCGAGCAGTTTTAGATTGTTCGCATTCTTTGGGATTCAAGTCGATGAATGGTCCGCACAGCGGACCCTACACGAGAAAATGCAACACGCGACTTGGGGAGGGCTCAGCTCTGTCTGGGCCGCGTTTGCGTTTGAGAAGTGCTAGATGAAAAATAAGACAGTGGGTTCACACCCCCCGGTCGCCTGGAAAAAGATTGATCCTTTCTCGCTCGAAATGCGTTATCTTAAGTGTTCCAAATCTTTATGTTGAGTATGTTTCATGAGCCCTTTGTCACTCATCCCGAATCCCGCTGCAGAGACTGCCAGTCAGCGCTGCATGCTGTGGATCGATGGTGGCGGGGCTTTTGATCTTCTCTGGCCACCTTCGAATGTCACCATCGGTTCGCCGGATGCCTCTGCTTCAGGGGAGCGCCTGGAACTGCTGGCTCCCATTTCGCGTCAGCAGATGACTCTGTCTTACGCGGATGGGCAGTATCGGGTGATCCCTGTGAAAGCGACCGAGTTGAATGGACGCACCCTGGAAGGTCCAACCGTGTTGACCTCGGGGGATGGGCTGTCAGTCGAGCCGGGCGTCCAATGGACGTTTCGACAATCGTCGCCGTTGTCGGCGACAAGTGTGTTGCAACTCAAGTCCGCTCATCGCTGGACCAGCGGGGCGGATGCAGTCGTCTTTTTGGATCGACTTTGTCTGGTCGGTCCTGATGATGATTGCCCAATGCGAGTCCGTCATTACGAACAGCGATTGATTTTGTTCCAACGACGCGGCCAACTGTTTCTCAAAGGGATGGGCGACGCTCTCGATCAGGCTCAATTGTTGAGTCCTGGTCAGGCGGTTGATGTGCACGGGTTGAATGTGAGACTCTCGCCAGTAACCGGTTCCAGCGAAAAGAGAGGGGCATCGAAGCGATGAAATTCACCTTCGCGCCTGAGTCAACGCCTCTAAAGGGCTATACGATCAAGCGGGCGATCCATCGGGGTGGCTTCGGCGAGGTGTACTATGCCCTCAGCGATACGGGCAAAGAAGTCGCCCTCAAGTTGCTGCAGGAAAACAGCGACGTCGAATTACGCGGCGTCTCGCAATGCCTGAACCTCAAGCATCCCAATCTCGTGACGATCTTCAACGTCCTGAAGGACGACGATGGCGATCACTGGATCGTCATGGAATTTGTCTCTGGCAAAACACTGTCGGCTGCCCTGGAAGATCACCCGCGCGGCATGCCAATGGAAGATATCCGTCGCTGGGTGACCGGGATCGCCGCAGGTGTCGATTACCTGCACAGCCACGGCATCGTCCACCGCGACCTCAAGCCGGGGAACATTTTCAGCGATCATGGCAGCATCAAAGTTGGTGATGTGGGACTCTCGAAGTTCATCGCCCCTTCCAAGCGAAGTGCGCACACGCAGTCGGTCGGAACGGTCTATTACATGGCTCCCGAAGTGGCCCAGGGACGCTATGGCAAGCAGGTCGATGTCTACGCGCTCGGGGTCATGATCTATGAAATGCTCACCGGCAAAGTCCCGTTCGACGGGGAATCAACCGGTGAGATCCTGATGAAGCATCTCTCCAGCAAGCCCGATCTCAGCCTGCTGCCAGAGCGGTTCCGTCCAGTCGTCGCCGCGGCTCTCGAGAAGGACCCTCAACTCAGAACCTCCTCAGTCAAAGAACTTGAACGGCAGTTTCATGCCGCCGTTCGTGGTGATGCACCGACGTCGCCGCCCGTCGAAGACGCTGCTGATGTGGATTCGCCCAAGGCACATTGGAAGCAATGGAAGAAGTCTCACTGGAAGCAGCAGAAAGCCTGCTGGAAGGGGAAGCAGAAGTCCCGCGATGGTAAGTTTTATCGCGATGACTTCATCTGGGGCTGGATGTTTAAGAATCCCGCACCCCACTCTCCGCCCGCGACTTCTGAGTCGCCCGCTGCGGCAACGCAGGCAGCTCCTGTGACCGCATCGCAGAGTGAGCCAAAATCCGCTGTCCGTGAAGTCCTGGAAGTGATTGCCAACTACTGGTGGGTCCTGTTGATCTTCCTGTTTACCGTGCGACCCAATGGCAATCAGCTGGCACTCATCATCACGTTGAGTGTTCTGGGGGCTCTCCTGTACCTGTCTCTTCAGGTGATCGACCTGATCCGCGATGCGATTCATGGCACCGATTCGAGACGTGGTCGATCCGGCTCCTCCCCCTATGTTCCGCCCGAGGTACGCCCACAGCCGAGGAACGTTCAGCCTGTTTCTGTAGCGAGAAAAGATCCCGATCAGGTTCGTCCGCGTCCAGCCGTCAAGAAGTCCCTGCTCCCGCCGTTAACCTTCACTCAGCGACTGTCTCGCTTCTGCCTGTCGACCGCGACCGACATTGCCTGCGTCCTGCTGATCGGCGGAGTTCTCTGGGGGCTAATGCCATTTGCTTATGTCAGTTCTGCCAAGCTGCCACAGGAAGTGCCATTGAATTTCGTCGCGTTTCTTGCAACGTCGACGGTAGCAGTCTCCTTCCTGATCCGCAGCGTGCTTGCCGTCGGGACAGCCGCTCATCTGCATCGTTGGCAAATGTTCTGGTTGATGGGACTTGTGGGCCTGTTTGCAGCAGGGCCCTCCGTTTACATGCTCGATAAGTGGCTGCTGGTCGATACCTCGATGCTCGAAAAAGGCCAGGGCCTCTTTCACTCGGTTGGCCCATATGACCTGAGTGGCGGGCAGGTCTCGCTCGCAGGGTACAGTTCGTTCTTCGGTTTCCTGCTGGCCCTGCGCAGCTGGTGGAAGATGACAGACGATGCGCGTCCTTACCGCTTCTCGATCGCAGCCGTCTTCAACACGATCTTCGTCAGCGTCCTGGGAGTGTTTTTATTGAACAATCTTCCCTGGATGTGGTGTATCCTCTGGGCAGCGATGATCGCTACGACGTTGCAGGTTTCATCCTCGACGCGTCGCTACCCGGAACAACAGGAATACCGTTACTGGAGACACGCGTGATGGCAGCTTCATGGGCAGTCTTTGCAAGTCTTTTATTTCTCTCACCGCTGTTGATCTTCGTTGTCATGCCCAGTCGGGTGCCATCAGCACCGGGCTCCCTGTTCACGTTCGTTTTACTGCTATTCGTGGCTGCGTTTGGGTTAGTTGGTTATCGATCTGCCGTGAAAGTTGGTGATGCCTCTGCGCAAGCTCCCGAAGCCTGGCAGGCGGACGATATTCTCGAGGAGGTGTTACGATGGCTGTAATTGGAGTCTCAATGATCGCGTTGATCGTGGTCACGGTTCTCATCGTCGTCGGTTTTCTGTTTGTCCTCTCCTTCGTGGGGGATTTGTTTGTCGCGGCGGGAGTCGTCAGCTTAGCACTCCTTGTCGTGGGAGCGGGGTTGTTTGTCGTTGTCTCACCGACGATCACGGTGACTGAGAAAGTCGTCGTCCATGATCACGACGGGCAGGGTGGTCAAACTATTCAACTGGGCGAATCAACTCAAGAAGTCAAAACGGCTGGAACCGCTGCTGTGACGAGGGAATTGGAACCGGAGTCAACTGCGACAACTCAACTTGCTCCGGTAGCTCCGGTTGCACCTGCCGACCCCAATACACTCTCAACTACCAGCGGCCTTTATGCCACGACCGATCAGGCCCTCAACGATGCGCTCGCAAAGCTGGTCGTGAAGCTGGATCAGCAGATGGCCCTTCCGAAGTTTGTCCCTGGCGTCGAAGCGCAGATGGTGCAGATTCTTAAGAGTGAGCAGCCAAACTATCAGGTTCATGACACTGCCCAGGACCGCGATCTGGGAGATGGACTGGTCGCCAAGATGCATAAGGTGACCGTGAATTTCCCTCTCGATCTGGTCGAGAAAGTCCGTTCGCAAATGGAGCAATGGGTCGCTCTCGTCCGTGCCCGTCAGGCGTTGATTGCTCTAGGTTCTGCTGCAGGAGCATTCTTCCTCATCGGTGCGTTTCTCTCCTGGGTCTCCCGCCCAGCGAAGCCAGCGAGGGCGGTTGGGCCGTCATGAGTACGGAAAGCGATCAACTGCTGGTCGAACGCATTCGTCGCAAGGATGAGCGCGCCTGGGAATCGCTGGTGTCTACTTACGAAGGACGCCTGAGAGGCTATTTGCGGAAACGCCTGGCCGACTCGTCTGTCTGTGAAGACCTTGTTCAGGAAACATTCCTGGGGTTCCTGACGAGCCTGCCGAACTTCGATTCCCGTACGCCCGTTGAAAGCTTCCTCTTCACGATCGCCTCTCACAAGCTGACCGACCATCTGCGACGATCAGGACGACGCCCCGCGTTTCAGGCCAGCCAGAATGCCAAAGAAAGCGACGGAGCCGACGGCGTCTTCGGGACCCTCACCGGTTCGGCACGTCATGCCAGCAGTCTGGCCAGAAGCCGCGAACAAAGGAATGCCGAGGAACTCCGGCTCAAGGCTGCTCTCGAAGATCTGATCGGCAAATGGGTCTCGCAGCGAGAATTCAGCCGCCTGATGTGTATCGAGCTGTTGTTCGTTAGAGGCTGGAAGAATCAACGCGTCGCAACAGAGCTCGGCATGACTGAGCAGGATGTTGCCAATCATAAGAGCTATGTACTCAGACAGCTGCAGAAGGCAACCTCGGAGAGCTGAACGCTGAGGTACCCGTAAGAATCTGTCCAAGAATCCAGGCAAAGATCCGGGAGGGCGAGGCTCCGTCCGAGCCGCTGTCCCGCGTTGCTACCTTCCAGCAATAAATCGACATCGAAAGGTGTGCAAGGGATCGAAAAAACTGGCGAAGCCTTCAAAATCAAACTCTCAGTTCATGTTTCGCAATGCAAAGTAGCGGCTCGGACGGAGCCTCGCCCTCCCGACGTTGCGATCGAAAAAGGTTCCTTTGCGACCTCTGCTCAACTCTGTTCCCTCTGCGTTCCAGTCTTCTGTCAGCCCATAAAAAAAGGCAGACGAGCTGTCTGCCTTTTTTGTCTTAAGCCGCGAGTTGGACTGGATCAGTCGCCGCGGAGCTTGATACCACGATCGCGGAGGCGATCGCGGATTTCGTTGAGCGAAGTAACTCCGAAGTTGCGGACCGAGAGAAGCTCATCAGCAGAGCGGCTGACGAGTTCGCCGATGGTCGCGACCCCCAGACGGGTAAGGCATTTGCGAGCACGGACCGACAGGTCCAGATCGCTGACGAGCATGTCGTGCATGGCTCGTTCTTCTGGTGTGAGCTCTTCCGGACGGAAGCTCGGTGTCGTTCGCTGCTGATGCAGGTTCTGGCCCAGCTTGAGGCCGTGGAGTTCCAGCATCGCACGAATTTCTTTGAGCGACGTTTCGCCAAAGTTCTTGCCAGCCAGGAGTTGTTCTTCGGTCGTGCGGGTGAGGTCGCCCAGACTGTGAATGTTGGCACGTTCCAGGCAGTTGCGGCTGCGTGCTGACAGTTCGAAGTCGGTAATCGGCATGCCCATGATCTGCTCGACGTACTTGTTACGACGGGCTGATTCTTCATCGACGTACATTTCGTGAGACGACTCGATATCCTTCAGGCACAGTCGGGCACGCTCGTGATTCGGATAGGTTTCGAGAATTCTCTGGAAGCAGAAGGCGGCTGGTCCGTACTGCTCGCGGTCTTCGTAAAGAAGGCCGAGGTTCAGCAGGGCACCCAGATAAATCGGTGGCTTGGCCAGCATCTGCTCGTAGAGACGGATGGCTTCATCGTCGTTGCCGAGCTGGTTGTGCAGATTGGCCAGACGGAACAGGGCGCGAGAGTGATTCGGGTCCATGTCGACGGCACGCTCGAAGTACTCGAGGGCACCGTAGGTGTCGCCCTTGTCGGACAGGATGCAACCCATCTGATAAGAATACTCAGCGCGAGTCGCCCCTTCGCGGGCAACGCTGCGGATCAGTTGCTCAGCGGCGGCGATATCGCCAGTTTGACGGATACAGCCGGCTTGCATCAGCTTACATAGGACTGGATCGAAACCGTGCTTCTCAGCAGCTTCCAGGGACGCCTTGGCGGCTTTGAAGTCTTCGCGAGCCAGGTGAATCTGGGCGATGTAGAAGTGGGCAATGCCATCGTTCTTCAGCTGGCCCAGAAAATTCAGAGCGTCGTCATACTGGATCAGCAGATAAGAAAGAACGCCGGCGACAAGCAGGTCGCGCTTGTCGGAGCTGCCAGAGGCGATACGCTTCTTGATTTCGTCATGCTGTTGTCGGACATCGCCATAGCGACCTTTGCCGATCGCTTTGCTGAGGCGCGAGATCTCGTTGGGACCAAACTCGCCAGTGCCGAGAATCAGGCTTTTGACGTCAATTTGTTCCATCATAATCATCTGTAAGCCCCTGTGAGGAAACATCTGAGCGGGGTAAGCGGAGGCCGTCGAAAGTTATTGATTGACAAGCAGGTACGACGGCAGAACTCCCCGGACCGACAATGCTGGCCGGGGAGAATGAACGATACGGATGATCGCCTCGGAGGGCAACCGGAGCGGCTTATTCGTCAGCGACGTATGGCAGCAGGGCCATGTAACGGGCTCGCAGAATGGCTTCGCGGACAGCTCGTTGATACAGAGCCGAGGTACCGGTGCGTCGGCGCGGCAGAACGCGACCTTCGCGGTCGATCAGTGTGCGGAGGGTTTTGACGTCTTTATAGTCAACATAAACCGGACGAGGCACAACGCCGCCAACGACGAAACGACACTTCAGTTTCTTCTTGAGGCGAGCTTTCTTCTTACGAAGCTTCTTAAGGTCTGCTTTGGTAAAGGTTGCCATAAAGGGCTGTTCGCTCCTGAGCTGCTGTCAAATACGATCACGGACGGCATTCGAGACCGAGGGCCGCCGATTTGTGCAAACCGCTATTGTTAAACTTTGGAGGGGAATTCTCAAGTCAGCGGGAAAGTTTTTTCGACAGAAATGGCGTCTTCATCAAAAATTCACATAAGGCGAGGCTTGCGCGATGGCCCGCTACGTGTCAGAATCCATAACTTTTACCTAGCCCCGTCTCGCGTTCTTGCGCGATTCTGACAAACTGAATAATCTCGATGACTCAGTTTTAACATCCTCACAGGATTTTCTCACGGATGAGTGCCCAGATTCGCAATACGATCCTAAACGGCGATTGCATTTCGCTGATGAAGTCTTTGCCGGATGGCTGCGTGGACTTGGCGTTTGCGGACCCGCCGTTCAATATCGGGTACGACTATGATGTCTACGACGACCGGCGCTCTTTCGAAGATTACATGACATTCAGCAGGGACTGGATGGGACAGGTCCATCGCATTCTCAAGCCGAGTGGAAGCTTCTGGCTGGCGATCGGGGATGATTTTGCAGCCGAGTTGAAGGTGCTCGCGAATCGTGAAATCGGCTTTCATATGCGCAGCTGGGTCATCTGGTACTACACATTCGGCGTGAACTGCAAAGCCAAGTTCAGTCGATCGCATACCCATCTGTTTTACTTCGTGAAGGACCGCAGCCAGTTCACTTTCCGTGGCGATGAACTGGAAAACCGGATCCCTTCGGCTCGTCAACTCGTTTACAACGACAAACGGGCTAATCCAACGGGCCGACTGCCAGACGATACTTGGATTATCCCTCCCGTCGGAAATGGCGAAGTTCCCGCGCGGCCTGATGTTCCTGAGACATGGACACTGCGGCCGCAGGATGTGGAGCAGTGCTTCTCGACGACCGAAGATACCTGGTATTTTCCGCGCGTCGCAGGCACATTCAAGGAACGGGCGGGCTTTCATGGCTGCCAGATGCCCGAGCAGCTTCTCGGGCGGATCGTTCGGCTGTGTTCAGAGGAGGGCGAACTAGTGTTTGACCCGTTCGCGGGGTCAGCTTCCACGCTGGTCGTTGCGAAGAAGCTGGGAAGGGACTATCTGGGGACAGAGCTGTCCGCTGACTATCATAGCAAGGGAATGGAGCGCCTCGCAGGGACAAAAGTCGGGCAGATACTGGACGGGGCCGCTGAGCCGAATATGAGCGCGCCGAAAACGCCTGTAGGCAGGGCGAAGAAGAGGCCTGCTGCGAAATCGAAACATTAAACAGCTTGCCTGCGAATATTATCACAATCGCCCGGCCTCGAGAGGGATAGAAGGATAATGGCAATGTTCAGGAAATTAGCTCAGGTGTCGGTCTCTGCCTGAGGCCAAAAGGGGAGCAGCGTAAATACGTTACAAATGGGGTCGCCGGAAAAAGTGTTGTTGTAAATAAATATAGAGTAATAGGTTAAGGATTTTTGTTTTTTGTCGCTTGCGTTAGATGTGGGACCATATGTCACGCATTCGCATTTCAACAAATAAGAGCTCGTTTAAAAACTTTCTGAGTAGCGAAATGTGCGGGTAAATACTCATTGACAAGTGCCAGTGTGTCGATATTCTTATTGATTATCGTCCGATGCGATCTTTGTGTCATTCGACGTAATTTACGCTTGATTCGATCCATTTCTTTCTCATTTCCTTTCTTGGGGGTTATATGTTCTCTCTTTCTCGCCATCGTGCCGGTTTGCGCGCGTCAAAAGGCTTTACTCTGATCGAATTGCTGGTTGTGATCGCCATTATCGCGACACTTGTTGCTATTCTCCTGCCTGCCGTTCAGCAGGCCCGCGAAGCAGCACGCCGATCTACCTGCAAGAATAATCTCAAGCAGCTCGGGATTGCCCTTCACAACTACCATGACACCTATAACACGCTGCCTCCAGGCTGTATGTTGACAAACGAATTTCAAGACGCTGGCAATACGATCCGTATGGGTGGCCGACGCAAAGGTGCCCACGTCTCAATCCTGCCCTACATTGAGCAAGGTGCGATCTACGACATGTTTGCGGCAGATAACTTTGTCCGCACTCCATGGGACACTGCATTTACTCCGAATCAGGCGAAGATCGGCGTCCTGCAATGTCCATCAGATCCCAGTTCAACCGAGAACGCCAATAACGGGCACACCAACTACATGTTCAGCCGCGGCGATTCTCTACAGGACAACAACCGCTGGGCTGGGAACGGCGGTCGTGGTATGAGAGGAATGTTCCCACAACTCGGCGACAGTGCAACGGACGGTAACTATGGCCGCGCTATGAAATTTGCCGACGTTCTCGACGGTTTGAGCAACTCGATTGCAGTCTCTGAACGGATCAAAGCTAAATCTGGAAGCATTCTGGTCGCCGATGGAGTTACTGTACGCATTGCAGATACATTCCGTACGAATCCTTCTTTGTGCCTGGCTCAGGTAAACGCTAATGGCGAGTACATCGGCACCGACATCTTGCGATCAACCGGTACGCGCTACTCTGATGGGACAGTCGCATTCACTGGTTTCACGACAATTGTCGGACCTAATAAAGCCAGCTGTCACAACGGCGGCGGTGATGAGAATGACGGAATTTTTGATCCATCCAGCCAGCACAAGGGTGGAGTTCAGGTTCTGATGGGTGATGGTGCCGTTCGATTTGTTAGCAACAACATCGACACTGGCAATCTGACCGCTGCTGCTCCAACTGCTGGACAATCTCCTTATGGAGTCTGGGGTTCACTCGGCTCCATCATGGGACGTGAAGTCGTCAGCGAATTCTAATCGTTGTCGAAGGTCCCCGGACGTCTGCTTAGATCTTTTCGATGCATAGAGCGGAATCAGGTTGATTCCGCTCTCTTCACATACATGGCAGGAATTTCCATGAAGAACACTCCCTTGAAGAATCTTTCGGCTGTTGCGTTTCTCGCATTGCTTCTCGCTGGTTGTGGTGGCGGCTCAGCGGATAGCCTTTCCCTGGAAAAAGTGACTGGTGTGGTCACGCTGAGCGGGGCAGCTCTCGAAGGGGCGACTGTGACATTCGCTCCCAAAACCAAAGGCCTTCGCACCGCCGTCGGCATGACTGACCAGAATGGTGCTTATGCATTGACGACTGTCACGTCCGGAGACGGCGCGATGGCTGGTGATTATGCTGTCATCGTGGTAAAAGTCGAAGCCGGGAAAACCAGTGAAACCCTTGATTCCAATGATCCGAACTATGGAAAGGGAGGAGCCTATCCGGGGGCATCAGGAACGGCGAAATATATTACCCCCGAAAAGTACTCCTCGCCCGCCACCAGCGGCATGACTGCAACTGTCAAAGAAGGCAAGAACGAGTTTAACTTTGATCTCAAGCCGTAAGGCGTCGTTCGACTAACACTCATCAAATGGCCAGCAGGGCGAAAATCCTGCTGGCCATTTTTGTTTCACCGGGCACCGGATCGACTTGTCGACTTGAGGAATGTGATGGTTTAAGATCGGCGTGGACGTTCGCTCGACACTTCAACCGGAGAAACCATCCATGGCAATCGTGAAAGCATACGCGGCGGAGAAAGCAGGCGGCGAGCTGAAGCCGTTTGAGTTTGAATTGGGGCTCGTGGGGCATGACGAGGTCGTCATTGACGTCATCTCCTGTGGAGTCTGTCACAGCGACTTGAGTATGCTCGGTAATGATTGGGGCATTACGGCCTATCCATTCGCGCCCGGTCATGAAGTTGTCGGGAAAATCTCTGAAGTCGGCGAACATGTGAAGCACCTGAAGATTGGACAGACGGTCGGCCTGGGCTGGAGTTCTCGCTCGTGCATGGAGTGCCACGAGTGTCTGTCTGGAAATCAAAATCTCTGCGTGAAATGCGAAGGGACCATCGTCGGTCGCCACGGCGGGTTCGCGAACAAGGTCAAGGCCCAGGCGATCTGGGTCATCCCACTGCCGGAGGCCATTGATCCGATGACGGCAGGACCGCTCATGTGCGGTGGGATCACCGTCTTCACGCCTCTGGTCTCCAACAATATCAGTCCGATCGCGCGTGTCGGAATCATCGGTATTGGCGGGCTGGGACACATGGCGATCCAGTTCGCGGCCAAGTGGGGCTGCGAAGTCGCGGCGTTCTCCACGAGCCCTGGCAAGGAAGCAGAAGTGAAGTCGATGGGAGCACATCGCTTCATCAATTCCAAAGATCCGGCGTCAATGCAAGCCTACGTTGGCTATTTCGACATGATCCTAGTGACGGTCAATGTGAATCTCGACCTTGATCTGTATGCCTCGTTACTCCGGCCGATGGGCCGGCTGCATTTCGTCGGGGCGGCTCCCGAGATTAAGGCAACGCTGTTCCCGCTGATCATGGGCCAGAAGTCGTTGGGAGCGTCGCCAACCGGTCCACCAACGCGGATGTCGTCGATGATCGAGTTCGCTGCCCGTCACGGCGTGGAGCCGATTACAGAGAAGTACAAAATGTCGCAGGTCAATGAGGCGATGGAGAAACTGGAAAAAGGCCAGCCGAGGTATCGACTCGTACTGGAAGCGGATTGGAAGTAGTCGAGAGTTGGAAGCGAACGGCTCACATCGGGAGGGCGAACCTCCGTGTGAGCCGCTTCTTTGAATTGCGAGATTGAAGCTATGATTGCCGGCCGCAGAGCTGGTGGTTAATGCAACCGCCAGACGTTCCAGATCTGTAAATCATTCAGCGTCGATTCGCTGGTGATTCGTTGCAACGCAGGACAGCGGCTCGGACGGAGCCTCGCCCTCCCGTTTATGATGGCTTAGCAGATTGTGCTGTGGGTTCGCTCATGGGAATCATTTTTGAGAGACTGACTGTCAATAACATGGCGGCGACGGGGCTGAGTTGCAGTAGGAGGCGGTGGAGAGTGATGTCGTTTTGCAGCCAGCGGTGGGCGTCCGTGAAGGTGAAGATCGCGATGATCAGAAACAGGTAGGTGGCAGTCACGGTCCATAGGCTGCGGCTTGAGGAATCTTTGAAGAGAAGCCAGATTACTGGCGAAGTCACGCCAAGTGTGGACAGCCAGAAGAGACCCGACGTTGGGTCCAGGAACATGTCGGTGGCCATCGACGCGATCGCGTTTACGTGGAGCCCGACCTCCTCTTTATTGGGCGAGAGTCCGAGCTGATGGAATTGTCGGAAGGCAAGCCAGGGAAGCAGCGTCAAGAAGCCGGCCAGGTAGCGAAGTAACGAGGGGAAGTAGACCGTCTGGATTCTTTTCAGCGTTGCATTCTTCGTGAGAACATGTTGGTCGGACAGAACAGCAATGATTCCGGCGATGACCGAAAGGTTGACCAGAACCAGTCCATCATTCTTGCACCATGCTGCTCCTGCGACGAGCAAGCCGGTCAGCAAGAAGCGTCGCTCGAGCATGGCTGCGACCGCTCCGATGAGAAACGCGGAGAGGGCCAGATCCGCGTTCCCGCCCGCGATGTGCCAGGGGAGGAGAGGTAGTGTCTGCCACGCGAAAACAGCGAAGGCAGCCAGAGGACGGCTGTTGGTCACGCGGTAGGCTGTCGACCAGAGAATCGTCGCGATGAGGACGAAGAAGATCAAGCCGTCGATGCGGGCGAGCGTGTCGTTGAACTGGCCGTTGTATTCCGCCAGGATCGCGCGGAGGATGGGCAGGCAGAGGGGGTAATGTCGATTCCAGTCGGTCGGGCCGAGGAAGACGTCGCTGGTCGGATTCCATGACCAGTTCACGCCGGCGTAGAGTTCGCGCCCTCGTGTGACCCAGTGGAACAACGGGTCTTCGAAGTAGACGGGGATGTTGTTGAGCTGCCAGATTGCGAAGAAGACCTTCTCGATAAGAAATGCCAAAACCAGCCACTCGTACCATTTCGGTCGAAGCCAGGTTGTCTGCCGCCAGGCGGGGATGAGTTTTGCGAACATGATCCATGGGATCGCGATCCCCATCGCGATGAAGCCGCCGCAGAAGGTGCTGAGGCGATCGCCGTTCAACAAGCCAATCCCAACGGCAAGGGTGAGCACGTAGATGGCGACCAGCCAGCAGATCGCGATCCCCGCAGGGCGAGAAAGCCAGTCGGCTCCGAAGTCTTTCTCGCGGACGTTGATCGTTATCGTCACGAGCGCCCCCTGGACCGGCAGAATCCAGGCGAGAAAGAGAATGACCAGCAAGACTCCTGTCATGGTCTCGCCTCTTCGTTTTGAGCAGACGGACGTTGATCGAGGAGGATGAGTCCGGCTTTTTGATAGAGGACGGGATGGGCCGGCTGAGGTGTCTTTTGTGTTGTCGTGATGCAAAAGTCCGCATCAGCAGGAATTGCCTTCCAGGGGAACTCTGCGAGATGATAGCGAAGCTGAAAGCGGGGCATTTGGTTCATGCCGTCGTGAGCCCAGCTTGATTTGATGTTCTTCTCGGCCTCCTTTGCAGACAGAATCTTCTGTGACTCCAAAGCGAACTCGTGAAAAGCCCCCGTCATCGGCATGTGAGACTTCATGGCAGTGAACTGGTTGGCGAGGCCGACATGATCCATCCAGAACCTGATCTCCCAAGTCAGAAAGCCAATCGCCAGCGAGGCGAACAGCGACTGCGACCAACTCCGCCCCGCGAGAAAACGCATCACCAGAAGCGTCACTCCGACGACGAATAAGGACCACACCAGCAGTGGAACGCCAAAGAGGTGGGGCAGATCATTGGCGTGATTGATGCGGTTCAGATTGAGCGGTTGTGGCGAGAAACCGATAGTTAGTTCATCAGAAAATGTTGGCGAAATGAATTCAACGTCAACGGTCTGGCCAAGTTCGGGAAGTACGGCCTGATAGCCTGCCAGCTTGCCCGTCCAGCCCGGTTTGGAACGCAGATCATACAGTCCCGCGCCGGGATGAATCTGGACCTGTGACTGGCGGACTTCCGGACGGCCTTCCGTCAACCAGATGACGTTCACGATCGGGTAGTCAAGAACTGCGTCGGGATGCTCCTCGGGCAGCGTCAGCTTGATGAGGACATCGTCGAGGCGAATCTTCTGACGTCGCGCATCGATCAGGCGTGGCTGCTGGGCGAGAAGCAGGACAGGGGAAAACATCAGGAGCACAAACGCGACAAGACGAGACAAGGCTCGGGTGGGGAGCATCGTCTCGTCTTGTTTTCTGTGCACCGTAATCCCTTTGCTCGCGTCAATTTGAACGACACTCGAATTTATCAGGTTCGAGTGTTGTCGCGATGTAACAAAGGGGGGCGAGTCGCGATCTTCATCGCAATTACATAATTCCGTTGCCGATTATCCCAGAGAGGAAAAGCCCGGAGCCTGGCCTTCATGAGGTTTGACCTCGGGTTGGACGTGTGGCTCGACGAACGTACCGGGCTTGAGCTGGGGACCGGTTTTATATTGTTTGAGAATGCTCTCGAGGTGACTGGCGTCCATCACTTCAAGTTCCATCAGGTCCTTGGTGATGTGCTCCAGGGCAGGGCGGTGCGTCTTCAGAATATCGACGACCACATCATGCATGTGATCGATGATCCGTTTGATTTCCAGATCAATCTCTCGGATCGTCGCCTCGCTGTATAACGCATCCGAAGCCGCCGAGTAATTAGCGAGGAATGGCGATCGGTTCGACTGGTGATAGTTGACCCGTCCCAGTTTCGGGCTCATGCCGAATTCGGTGACCATGCGACGCGCGATGTCGGTGGCTCGTTCCAGATCGTTCTGGGCTCCCGTGGAGGTTTCGTTATAGATCATCTGTTCGGTGGCGATTCCGCCCAGGCAGACGCAGATCTTGTTTTCGAGTTCTGACTGCGTCACCAGGAATCGCTCGTCCTGAGGACGTTGCATCATATATCCGAGCGCGCCCATGCCCCGCGGGATGATTGAGATCTTGTGAACGGGATCGGTATTGGGCAGCACACAGGCGACGAGGGCGTGGCCTGATTCGTGGTACGCGACTCGTTGTTTTTCATCAGGCATGATCAGACGCGTCGATTTTTGAAGACCTGCGACGAGGCGTTCGATCGCCTCTTCGAAGTCGTGCATGTGGACCGACTTCTTGTCTTTGCGAGCCGCCAGGAGGGCCGCTTCGTTGACGAGATTCGAGAGGTCCGCTCCCGAGAAGCCAGGCGTCAGTTTGGCGAGGTGAGACAGGTCGACGTTGACGTCCATCTTCACCTTGGAGGTATGGACGCGGAGGATCGCTTCGCGGCCTTTATAGTCTGGCTTGTCGACGAGAACGTGTCGATCGAAACGGCCTGGTCGCATGAGGGCAGGGTCGAGGGTTTCCTGACTGTTCGTCGCCCCCATCACGATGACTGATTGATCCGATGCACAGCCGTCCATCTCTACGAGCAACGCGATGAGGGTCTGTTCGCGTTCATCATGACCGCCGGGCATGCCAGTGCCGCGAGTCTTGCCGAGGGCATCGAGGTCGTCGATGAAGATGATCGCAGGCGACTGTGCAACCGCTTGCTGGAACATATCGCGCACACGC
>SXGT01511521.1_pt1 | contig 15199 bp, 12 predicted proteins | sample 3176221 | NCBI WGS metagenome assembly SXGT01 (sample SAMN11356862, study PRJNA531348) | freshwater metagenome | isolation source: freshwater sample F1-120 | place: China: Fuxian Lake, Yuxi | collected 2017-12-25
CCAGCCGACGTGATGGTCGAGCAGGATGCCGACGATCGGCGTGATGATCAGTGCGAAGACGCCGCCCGTCATGTTGACGAAGGCGATTCCGGCAGCCGGATAGCGCGGCTCGGCCTTGACCGTCAGCACGAAAACCGCGCTAAACGGCAAGGCAAAGCTGATGCCAATCACGAGCGACACGACCAGGGCCAGCCAGAACGGCAGCCCGACCGACAGCACGCCGAGACCAAGCCCGCACGTCAGCACGGCCGTCGGGCCGATCACACGCCAGCTGACACCACGCGCAAATAGCGCGCCACCAATCGGCCGAAAGATCGCCGTCATCGCGAGCAGTGAGAAGCCGATCGCGCCCGCCAAGAAACCGGTGATCGCGCCCTCTCGGAAGTAGACGACGATCCAGGCGCCAACCACGAGGCTGGCACCGAAGGTCGCAGAGTGAATCAACGCGAGGCGCCAGAGTGGGCCCGAGCGCAGGACAGCGCCAAGATGATCGACCACGTTGCCCGTCTGTGGCCGCGGCTCGTCTTTGTCCTTCGGCCCGAACACGGCGGCGGCCAGTGCAAAGGCTGCGGCAACGATAAAGGTCAGGTTCCACGACCAACCGAAGGCATCAAACGCGGCACCCATCACAAGTGCGAGTCCAAGACCAAACGTCGCGGCACCGCCAAAGACACCCGCAAGAAACGCGCCACCGAGCCGTCGGCTCCCGTCGAGACCGCCGACAAACACGGGGCCAGTACCGATACCCACAATCATGCGCGTCGCAGCAAGCAACCAGAAGACCGGGCTTATCGCACCCAGCAGATTGGCAATTGCGACGAGCACGAAGGCGTAGCGTACGAGCCTGAGTGGGCCGTATTTTTGCGCCGGGACGGCAGCCGGCAACTGGGACAGCGCGTGGGTTATCAGTACACCAGTGGTCAGCAGCCCGATCATGCCGAGGCTGACTCCGAACTGATCACTGAGCCTACGCGCGATCGGTCCGATCAGTGCGAAGTTGTAGCCGATGCCGATCGCGATCAGACAGACGCGTGCGAGCAGCCCCCACGAAGGCCGGTCAGTGGTGGTCGGAGGCATCAAGGTAACGTGGCCTTCCGGTTTGACACCGGCGGGTGATTCACTCTATAACGCCTTGTCACGAGAGGATTTGATACGAGAGCCTTCATAAGTGGGCTATCGTGCCTCTAGTACGGAGAGAGAAACGCAATCGGAGGAGCGGGATGAAGCGCATCGGAGTCGATGTTGGTGGCACGTTCACCGACCTCATCTACGTGGATGATCAGAAGGGCACCGTGCTGGTGCACAAGACGCCGTCGACGCCGGCGGACCCATCGATTGCCACTGTCGAGGGAATTGCAACGCTGTGCGAGATGGCGAAGATCAAGCCATCCGACCTCGATCAGGTGTTCCACGGCACGACCGTCGCAACCAACATCGTGATCGAGCACAACGGCGCCAACGTCGGCATGATCACGACTGAGGGCTATCGCGACGTCCTGCACATCGCGCGCCACAAGAAGCCGATGAACTTCTCGCTGTGGCAGAACCTGCCGTGGCAGGCCTACCCGATCGCGCGTCGCCGCAATCGCCTGACCGTCAACGAGCGCATTCTCGCCGACGGCTCGGTGCAGATTCCACTCAACGACCGCGAGGTTCGCACGCAGGTCCGCAAGTTGAAGAAGGCGCAGGTCGACTCTGTCGCCGTCTGTCTTCTCTTCTCCTTCCTCAACGACGAGCACGAGAAGCGCGTTGCCGCCATCGTGCGCGAAGAGTTTCCTGAGGCGTACATCTCTGTGTCGTCCGAGGTGATCCCGCAGTACCGCGAGTACGAGCGCTTCTCGACCGTTGCCCTCAACGCTTTCGTCGGCCCAAAGGTCGCGCACTACGTGCAGCGCTTCGACGCCGAACTGCGCAAGATGGGCGTCAAGACCGGTGTCCAGTTGATGACAAGCGCGGCGGGTGTGGCCACGCCACGGGCCGCCAGCAAGCGTCCCGTCAACCTGTTGATGTCGGGTCCGATCGCCGGCGTCGTCGGCGGCATCTGGGCTGGTCGTGTGGCCGGTGAGCCGAACGTGATTACGCTCGACGTCGGTGGTACCTCTGCCGACATCGGTCTTGCGCAGGACGGCAAGCTGCGCATGAAGCACCTGCTCGACACGAAGGTCGGCCCCTACCAGGCGATGATCCCCATGGTCGACGTCGACACGATTGGTGCTGGCGGCGGTTCGATCGCATACATCGACTCGGGTGGCATCTTCCGGGTCGGTCCCCGCTCGGCTGGCGCCATGCCAGGCCCCGCAGCGTACGACCAGGGCGGCACCGAGCCAACGGCAACCGACGCGATTATCGCGCTCGGCTGGTTGCGTTCCGAATTGTTCCTCGGTGGCAAGAAGGACCTCCGCGTCGATCTCGCCCGCAAGGCCGTCGAGACGAAGATCGCCAAGCCGTTGAAGCTGACCACCGAAGAGGCCGCACTCGGCATCTTTAAGGTGCTCGTGCATTCGATGGTCGACGCCATCGAGCAGTCGTCGGTCCGCAAGGGCTTCGATCCGCGCGAGTTTGCGCTGATTGCCGAAGGTGGTGGTGGCCCGCTCTTCGCGAGCCACATCGCACCTGAGGTTGGCGTCAAGCACGTGCTGGTGCCGAACTATCCGGGCATCACCGCGGCGCTTGGTCTCCTGACCACCGACCTCGTCTACGAGTACACGAAGACGGCCTACGTGATGGCCTCTGAAGTGGTCTCGAATGCGAAGACGCGCTCCACCCTCGAGAGGCAGTTTGCTACCCTCGAGAAGGAGGCAAAGAAGCAGTTCGCAAACGACAAGATCGACCAGAAGCGCATCCGCTTGGAGCGCATCGTCGATGCCCGATACGAAGGTCAGGGCTACGAGCTTCGCGTTGACGCGAAGGCTGGTGCGATTGACGATAAGTGGGTCAAGGCAGTCAAGAACGAGTTCCACGAGGCGCACGAGCGAGAGTTCTCGCGCCGCTTCGAGGACGTCGACGTGCAGATCGCGAACATTCGTGTTCGTGCGATCGGTGCGATGCCGGGTCTCAAGCCGACGCTGGTCAAGAAGGGCACGAAGACTCCGCCCAAGACTGCACTCAAGCTGACGGCCGATGCCTGGTTCGAGAAGGCCGGCAAGCCCGCCAAGGTCAAGACCAAGTTCTACGAGCGCACCGAGCTGCTCGCTGGCAACCACATTGCTGGCCCCGCGATCATCACTCAGTTCGACTCGACGAGTGTCGTCCCGCCCGGCTACACGGCCGACGTGGACAAGCACGGCAACCTCATCATCAAGTACTCCGCTGCAGTGGCCAAGGCCGCTGAGAGCGGTCACTAATCCCCAACTGCGAGAGAAGAGGCATTCCTCATGGCTGATCTGCCCGAAGTAGGCATCAACCCCGGTAAGCCCACCCGCAAGCGGGTGGGGGTCGATCCGATCACGCTGCGCGTGCTCGGTGGTGCGTTCGATGCAATTGCACAAGAGATGGCGGGCGTGTTGTTCCGCATGTCGTACTCGTCGATCATCCGCGAATCCGAGGATCTCGGTGCGGGCCTGTTCGACGCTGAGGGTCGCGAGCTCTGCGAGTCCGAGTCGACGCCGATGCACATTGGTTCGTTGCCGTGGTATATCCGCGGCTTCCTGCATCGCGTTGATAAGAACGAGTTGAAGGAAGGCGACATCATCATCCACAACCACCCCTATTTGGGTGCGTCGCATACGCCAGATATCGCGGTGGCTGTGCCGATCTTGTGGAATGGCGAGCTGCTCGGCTTTGCTGCCGTCACCGCTCACGTCGCCGACGTCGGTGGCTCGTATCCGGGTATCAACGCGGATGCGTTCGACATGTACGCCGAGTCGAAGATCTACAACGGTCTCAAGTGGTACGAGGGTGGCGTGTTGAACGAGGACCTGGATCGCATGGTCTTCGACAACGTCCGCACCGAGACGATGAACCGCGGCGACATGGAGGCCATGAAGGCCGCCTGTATCCTCGGTCGCGATCGCTTCTACCGTCTGCTCGAGAAGTACGGCGCCGACACCTGCATGTCGGCTGCGTACGACTGGATGGACTACTCGGAGAAGCGCCTGCGTGCCGAAATCAAGAAGCTGCCTGACGGTGAGTACATCGCACCGACGGCGTGGCTCGACGACGACGGTCGCAACCGTGATGTGCGGCTGCGAGTGGAGACGAAGATCATCGTCAAGGGCGACCATGTGACGGTCGATCTGACCGGCTCAAACGCCGAGGTTCCGACGGGCTACAACGTCCCATTCGAAGGGTCGCTGCTGGTGGCCGCGTACTTCGCGATTCGCACGATTCTGCTCGACCAGGATCGTCTCGACGAGCCGGTGCCGCAGAACGACGGCATCTTCCGCTGCGTCGACGTGATCGCACCGAAGGGCTCGATTTTCAACCCGAACTTTCCGCGCGCGTGCTTCTCGCGTTTCAACCAGTGCCAGCGCGTCGTAGACAACACAATCGTTGCACTGTCGAAGGTCGTGCCAGATCTGGTCACGGCCGGTAACTCCGCCGCGATCCACTTCTGCTCGTACGCGGGCTTCATTCCCGAGAAAGGCGAGTACTGGCTCTACCTCGAGGTCAATGAGGGGTCGTACGGTGGTCGTAAGGGCCGCGATGGCATGGACTCTGTCGACTGCCTAATGGCAAATACGCGCAACAACCCGATCGAGGAGCTCGATATGCGCTTCCCGATGCGGACCGAGCGCTACGAGCTGCGTGACGAGCCGGCGGCGCCGGGCCAGTGGCGCGGTGGTGTCGGCATCGTGCGCACAAACCGGTTCCTCGAGCCGGGCGCGTACTCCTGTGAGGGCGATCGCCATACCGATCCCCCGCGCGGCATCTTCGGCGGCTATGACGGCCTGCCGGCGATGGTCCGCCATCACAAGGCAGGTGGCGGCTTCGAGGAAATCCCGGCGAAGGTGACCGGCCTGATGTGTGAGGCTGGCGACGCAATCCAGCTGATCGAGCCGAACGGTGGTGGCTACGGTAACCCCCTCAAGCGCGATCCAAAGCTGGTCCGCGAAGACATTCTCGACGACTTCACAACAGTCGACTTGGCCCGTGAAGCCTACGGCGTCGTGGTTGACCCGAAGACCTTCGAGGTCGACCTCGTCAAGACGAAGAAGCTGCGTGCGCAGCTGCAGAAGAAGCGTGGCCGCAACTTCCAGGGCGAGCTGCTTTCGCTCGTCAAGTTGCCGCACCGCATGGCCGTCTCGCCCCACACGGGCAAGAAGGTCGCTGCACGCCGCTAGGTTGGAAACGTGAAGGGGGCGGCGACTTCGGTTGCCGCCCCCTTTTTCACGCCTCCGTCTTCCCGTGATTACGGCTAGCCTCTCTCGTATGCGCAGACCACTTGAAGACGTCACCATCCTCGCGATCGAGCAGTACGGTGCCGGCCCGTGGGGCACGGTTCATTTGGCCGACCTGGGTGCGCGCATCATCAAGCTCGAGGATCCCGGTAGCAAGGGCGACATTGGTCGCTACGTACCACCGTTTCAGGAGGGCGAGGACTCGCTGTTTTTCGAGACCTTCTGCCACAACAAGGAGTCGATCTCGATCGATCTGCGGTCGGCTGAGGGTCGCGCGACGTTCGAGCGGCTCGTCCCCCACGCCGATGCGGTCTTCTCGAACCTCCGCGGCGACGGGCCGGCGAAGCTGAAGATCCTCCACGACGATCTCAAGCACCTTAACCCCGCGCTTGTCTGCTGTTCACTGAGCGGCTTCGGCATGACGGGACCGCGTGCTGCCGAGGGCGGCTACGACTACATCGCTCAGGGTATGGCGGGTTGGATGAGCCTGACGGGCGACCCCGACGGCCCGCCGACGAAGAGTGGCCTGTCGCTCGTCGATATGGCGACGGGCTACGCAGCCGCCTTGGCACTGATGTGTGCGCTCTGGCGTGCGCGCCGTGACGGCGAGGGCTGCGATGTCGACGTCTCGCTGTTCGAGACCGCACTCAATCTCGACATGTACGTCTCGACGTGGCATCTGTCGCGCGGCTGGGAGCCGATCCGCACCCGCAACTCGGCCCACCCCTCGGTCGTGCCGTTCGGCAACTTCCCCACCTCGGATGGCTGGGTCGTGATTGCCTGCCCGAAGCAGAAGTTCTTCGAGAAGTTGGCGACCGCGATTGGCGTCGAATGGATGCTCGCGGACGAGCGCTTCGCGACGATGACGGCGCGCCTCGAGAACCGCGACCAATGCACAGCCGAACTCGAGCACGTCCTGACAACGCAGACCACAGACCACTGGCTACCGATCCTTGCGGCCGCGGATGTGCCGAGCGGTCCAATCTACACGGTCGCGCAGGCCGTCGCCGATCCCCAGACGATCGCCCGCGATCTGATCGCCGAGACGGAACATCCCGTACTTGGCACCGTCCGCCAAGTGCGTTCGCCGCTGCGGATGCCCGGCGCCGCCGAGAAACTCAATCCCGCTCCTAAACGCGGCGAGCACACGCGGCTCGTGCTGCAGCAGCTGGCGGGAATGGACGACGCCGAGATCGACGCACTCGCCAAGGCCGGTGCCTTCGGCGACGTCGAAGTTTAAAAGGAGCCCTGATGGCCAAGCCTTTCACGATCGACCGAGACCGCTCGACGCAGCGCATCGAGAACGACATCGAGACGCTGGCGGGACCCGACTTCACCGAGAGTGATGAGGCGATTCGCCGCTACGCCTACACGCCTCAGTACGAGAACACGCTGCAGTACTTCACGCGCGAGCTCGAGAAGATTGGGTTTAGCGTCTGGCGCGATCCGGTCGGCACGCTGATCGCTTCGAATGTCCCGAAGGGCTCGCCCGCCTTCGGTATCGGCTCGCACTGCGACTCGAATCGCAACGGCGGTAAGTACGACGGCACGCTCGGTGTCGTCACCGCTCTCGAGGTCTGTCGCCTGGCTCAGGAGTCGGGCCAGCACATCCCACTGCGCCTCATCTCCTTCCTTGAGGAGGAGGGCTCGGGCTTCGGCCAGATGCTGCTCGGGTCGCGGATCATGCTGCAGCGCGTCACCGAAGAAGAGCTGAAGACCACGATTCTCGCCCCAGATGGCACGTCGTTTTGGGACTCGGCAAAGGCGGCGGGCTACGAGCCGGAGCACTGGCAGGAGTCGATCAGCGAGATCGATGGCCTGACCGGTTGGATCGAGGTCCACATCGAGCAGGGCCGCGTCCTCCAGGACACGGGTAACCGCATCGGCGTCGTGCACGCGCTGCCGGGCTACGTCCACGGCGATTTCCACTTCACCGGTCGCGCCGACCATGCGGGCGCGACGCCGATGGACTTCCGCGTCGACGCCGTCATCCCCGCTGCCGAGACGATCCTCGAGGTCGAGCGCCTCGCCAACGAAATCGGCAAGACGACGGTCGGCACGACGAGCGAGCTCGAGACGCACCCGTGCCTAATCAACGTCGTGCCGGGCAGCGTCCGCGTCTCGCTCGACACGCGCTCGGTCACGGGTGGACACGTGGAGCTGCGCGACCACATCGTGCAGTACGCCAAGGAGCGGGCCGAGGCTCGTGGTGTCGGCTTCGAGTGGGTCGAGCGCCAGTCCCTCCCGATCACACCAATGAACGACGGTATCGTCGAGGCTCTCCGTGCGGAGGCCGAGGCGACGGGCGAGCCGTTCTTGGTGATGCCCTCGGGCGCGGCGCACGACACGATGTGCGTGGCCGACAAGGTGCCGACCGCGATGGTCTTTGTGCCCTGCGTCGATGGCCTCTCGCATACGCCGCTCGAGGACTCCGACACGCGTGACGCGGCGCTGGCCGCCGAGATCGTGCTCGGTGCGATCATCGCACTCAACGCCTGACCTGCTGCTCGTTGCCGTCCGAAACGGTACAGGTGACAGATACCTCTCCTCACCGTAGAATCGCGGCATGGCTGCCGACCCGGAACGCCACGATGTGCTGATTGTCGGCGCGGGTTTTAGCGGCCTCTACCTTCTGCACCGCCTCCGCCAGCGCGGCCTGCGCGCCCACATCGTTGACCGCGCACCTAGCGGTGGTGGTACGTGGTACTGGAATCGCTACCCCGGCTGCCGCTGCGACGTCGAGAGCATGACGTACTCGTACTCGTTCGATGAAGAGCTCGAACAGGAGTGGAGCTGGTCGACACGCTATGCCGACCAGCCAGAGATTCTTCGCTACCTCAACCATGTCGCCGATCGATTCGACCTACGCGGCGACATCCAGCTCGAGACGACTGTCACGGCCGCACAGTGGGACGAGGATGCGAGCCTCTGGCGCGTCACAACCAATCGTGGCGCGGTAACGGCACGCTGGTTCGTGATGGCCACGGGGTGCCTCTCCGTGCCGAACACACCACGTTTCGCGGGTCTCGATCGCTTCGAGGGTGCCTGGTATCACACGGCCGCCTGGCCCGACGGGGGCGTGGACTTTACGGGCCAACGTGTTGGCATCATCGGCACCGGCTCGACCGCTATCCAGACGATCCCACAGGTCGCCGCACAGGCCGAACATCTGACCGTCTTTCAGCGCACCCCAAACTTCAGTATCCCCGCCTGGAACGGCCCAATGGATCCCGCTGCCGAGGCGGCTCGTAAGGCGGTGTATCGCGAAACCCGCACGACCGCGCGCCGCGGACCCACGGGCGACATCTGGCCCGAGAGCACTTCGACGGCCCTCGCTGTGTCAGCCGAAGAGCGCGAAGCCGAATACGAGCGCCGCTGGCATCAGGGGAGCTTCTCGTTTCTCTCCGCCTTCGATGACATCACCACCGACGACACAGCCAACGAGACGGCCGCCGAGTTTGTCCGCAACAAGATCCGCGCGACCGTCACCGACCCGGCCGTCGCCGAGCTGCTCTGCCCGTACGACCACCCGCTCGGCACGAAGCGCCTCTGCGTCGACACGGACTACTACACAACATTCAACCGCCCGAATGTGACACTCGTCGATATCAAGGATGCGCCGATCGAGGAGATCACCGAGTCTGGGTTGATCACCGGCGGCACAGAGTACGCCTTTGACAGCCTAATCTTCGCGACGGGCTTCGACAGCATGACCGGCGCCCTACTGGCCGTCGACATCCGCGGTCGCGACGGCCAAAGCCTGCGCGACCTCTGGGCCGAGGGGCCCCACTCCTACCTGGGGCTGACGGTCCACGGCTTCCCGAACCTCTTCACCATGACCGGCCCCGGCAGCCCGTCGGTCTTGAGCAACATGATGACCTCGATTGAGCAGCACGTGGAGTGGGTCGACGAATGCATCGGTCACCTCACCGACCAGCAACAGACCACGATCGAAGCCACCGCCGATGCCCAAGCCGACTGGGACCAGCACGTTCATGACGAGGCGTACGCGACGCTCTATCCGCGAGCCGCGTCTTGGTACATGGGTGCCAATATTCCTGGCAAGCCCCGCGTTTTTCTGCCCTACATCGGCGGTGTTGGCAAGTACACCGAGATCTGTGCTGACGTGGCTGCCAACGGGTATCGGGGCTTCGTCGTCGCCTAAGCGCCCGCGCAGCGAACTACAGGTCGAGCCCGATGCGATCGCCCTTGGCGCGCGACACGCAGATCATTATCGAGAACTGCTCGGCCTTCTCTGCGTCCGTCAGCACCTCATCACGATGGTCGGCCTCGCCAAAGGTGATGTCGGTCTCGCAGGTGCCACAGTTGCCCTCACGACACGAGTTGAGCATGCGCCGACCCGTTGCCTCGATTGCATCGAGGATCGTCTGGTCGGCAGCAACGGCGATCTCGGAGCCGTCGTTGAAGACGACGGTGAAGGGCTGATCCTGCATGGGCGAAGTATCACACACGAAAAAGCGCGCCCGACGAACCGCTCTTGCATGGCGAGAACTAGGGCGTCTGCAGAGGCAAGCGGTGGAGTATGGTGACTCCCGGAGGAGCAGCAGATGGCCGCAGAGGTACCGCAGGGAGCAACCGAACCAGCAGCAGGGGCCTCGTCGCTCGCCGACGATCCGTGGTCGATCCCGAATCTGACTGACCCCTATCCCCTCTTTGAGCGCATGCGCGACGCGGGGCCTGCCGTCTGGCTCGAGCAGTACGGGGTTCACAGCTTTACGCGCTTCGACTCGGTGCGCGAGATGCTCGTCGACCACGAGACCTACATCTCGGGTGCGGGTGTTGGTCCGACCAACCTCCACGCGACACCGAACTGGCGCCCCCAAGGGATTCTCGAATCTGACCCACCTCGACACACGCCGATGCGCACGGCAATGACGAGCGTGATTGCTCCCCGCAAGATGCGCGCACTCCGGCCGGGCTTCGACACCTATGCCCAGGTGCTCGTCGAACAGGTGCTGGCTACGGACACGCCGGAACTCGTCCACGACCTCGCCGAGGAATTCACGCTGCGTGTCTTCGGCGATGCCGTTGGCATCGGGCGCGAGGGGCGGCGCGAGAACCTGCTCAGCCACGGTGCGATGAACTTCTCATTCTTCGGCCCTGATAACGACCTACACCGCCAGCACATCGCCGCCGGCGAAGGCACACCCGAGTGGGTGCTGGCCAACTGCGAACGCAGCGCACTGTCAACCGACGGTATGGGCGCACAGATCTGGGAGCAGGCCGATGCGGGCGTGATCCCACCCGAGCAGGCAACGCTCCTGATCCGCGCAATGCTCTCGGCCGGGCTCGATACGACGGTCTTCGCCATCACGAACACGCTGGTCTGCCTCGCGCGCCACCCCGAGCAGTGGGCGATGGTGCATGACAACCCGACGCTGATCAAGTTCGCAATCGACGAGACGCTGCGCTACGAGTCTCCCTTTACCGCGTTTTTTCGCACCACGAGCCGCGATGTGGTGCTCGACGGGGTCACCCTGCCGGCGGGCTCCAAGTTACTCGTGTTCCTCGGCGCCGCCAACCGCGACCCACGCAGGTGGGGCGATACCGCGGACGTTTTCGACATCAACCGTGACGCGGGCGGCCAGCTCGCGTTCGGCATGGGGATCCACCAGTGCGTCGGCCAGCCGATCTCGCGACAAGAGTCGCAGGCAGTGCTCGAAGAGTTCGCCCATCGGGTCAAACGGATCGAGCTGGCGTCCGAACCCACGCTCTACCTGCATAACACGCTGCGCACGTGGTCGTCATTGCCGGCCCGGCTCGTCAGCGCCTAATCAGCCCGTCGGTGATATGAGCCAGTCGTCCACCCAGGTGGCGATCTCGCTCAGGCACGCCGCCGAAATCGTGCCGGCATAGTCCTGAATACGTTCGCGACTGATCGCGCGCGCCTGCTCGGTCATGGCAAACGTCCGGGTCTTCAGGCCCGTCTCACCGAGGAGCTCGACATGATTCGGCCAGCCGCGATCAACACCCGTTGCCGGTACCACCGCAACGAGGTCGGGCACTAACGCTCGATGGTCGGCCGAAGAAATGACCACAACCGGCCGGCGGCCACCCTGCTCCCTGCCAACTCCCTCGCCAAGCTCTGCCCAGACGACGGAGCCCGTCTCGAGCGAGATCACCAGCCCTCCAGACCATCGCTCGAGGTGACATCCCAGATCGCTGTCTCCGCGCGATACGCCGCCATCACCTCAGGCGACGCCGAGCGCATCGCCTCGGCGGCTCGCGCCATCCGATCGCGACGTTCGTAGTCTTTCATCAGCGTCTCGAGGAATTGGTTGATCGTCATGGACTTGCTTTGCGCAGCGTTACGAATGCGCTCACGTAGTTGGCGCTCAACCTTGATTGTGGTATTCGGAGGCATATCGAGACGCATACTCTGAAGAACCTGTGTCATGACTGCAGCATCGCGTAGTGCAGCAGTCCGAGCGTGCTCTCCGACACAGAGATCGGCAGACTCGACGACCGAATCGCGTGCCGTCACAGACGATCTCGAACAGCCAGCGCACACCGTTGCACACCAACCGCATCAAACACGCCGCGACTCACCGCGCCCAAGACCTCCACGGACCAAATGAATACCTGTACGCTGCCACCCACGTGGACGCGCTTGGCCACTTCGATCCCGACCCGAAGGCCGCCAAGATCGATGAGATGCCGCTCGACACGTTCTGTGGCGACGCCGTCTGCATCGACGTACGTGAGTACCCCGCGGGCCACGAGGTGACCGTCGCCGAGATGGAGGCTGCAATCGCCGCCAGTGGCCAGGAGATCCGCCACGGCGACATCATCCTGCTCTGTACCGACCACTACAACAAGACGGCCGGCACGCCCACCTTTCTGAACGGCTTTAGCCGCGTTGCGGCTGAGTGCGTCTACTGGATGAAGGACAAGGGCGTCAAGATCTTCGCTGTCGAGACGATCAGCCCCGACCTCGTCTATCAGACCGGCGCGTACACATACCACCGCGCCTGTGCCGACGTTGGCATTACCCACTTCGAGAACCTCAACAACATCAAAGAGGTCGTCAACCAGCGCTTCCAGTTCTTTGGCTTCCCAATGCGTCTCGTGCCGGCCACCGGCTCGCCGATCCGCGCAGTCGGCATCGTCGAAGACTGACCTCACAGCGGTTGATCAACTTTGCTTTGGGGTCTGACCCCTAAGCAAAGCTGATCACCGTTGAGTCGTGTCATAATTCGGCCGTGAGCAAGCAGAACATCGCGCAGTGGGAGGAGAAATTCTCCACGCCCGAGTACCAGTTCGGCATCGCCGCAAATGGCTTCTTAGTGCGCGAGGCTGGTCGCCTAACGCCGCACTCCAAGGTGCTTTGCATTGCCGATGGCGAGGGCCGCAACAGTACCTGGCTGGCCGAGCACGGACATCGCGTTCATGCCGTCGAGGCCGCGATGAATGCGATTGAGAAGGCGCGTGCGCTGGCACTGGAGCGCGGCGTCACGATCAAGCACGAGCAGGTCGATCTCGAAGACTGGGACTGGCCCGTCGAGCAATACGATGCCGTCGTCGCGATCTTCATCCAGTTCACCGACACGATCGGCCGCGCGCGGATGTTTGCTCAGATTGAGGCAGCGCTGCGGCCGGGCGGGGTTCTGTTGCTCGAAGGCTACGGCCCCGGACAACTCGCCTACATGACGGGAGGCCCGAAGACCATCGACCACCTCTACACCGTCGACGAGCTGAGCACCATCTTCCCCACCCTGCGCGTCGAACTGCTCGAGGAGTACGACCGCGAACTCGACGAAGGCCCGCGCCATCGCGGCATGTCGTCGCTCGTCGACCTCGTCGCCGTCAAGTCCTAAAGCGCCTCTCGCTGGCCTAGCGCCCGTCCTTCCTTTGGCGCCCTCTCTGCACTAATCTACTGGTACTCATTTTGTGACGAGGGGACGTCCATGTCGAGCGAGTACCCGCACCTCCTGAGCCCATTGACTATCGGCTCGACCGAAGTTCGTAATCGCATCATGCAGACGGCCCGCGCGAAAATGTACTCGCAGAACGGGCATGACTCGCAGCGTGACGTCGACTACCAGGTGGCGCGCGCCAAGGGTGGTGCGGGTCTGTTGATCACGCGCAACCGCCTCGTCCACCCAACGTCGACGACCGGCAACCAGCGCTTCATGTGGGCGTACCTCAAAGACGCGGTTGCTACGAACCAGCGCCTGACGAGCGCGGTTCACGATCACGGTGCCAAGATCTTCGAGCAACTGAACCACTTTGGTGGCAACGCTACCTTCGACTCGGCCGACGACATCCGGGTCTTGTGGGGGCCATCGAACGGCAAGAGCCCGTCGTACGGCGAGATGCCGAAGGCGATGGAGCGCGAGGACATCCAGGAACTGATCGCCTGATGGGCACACTGCGCCGAGTTGTCGCGTGAGGGCGGCTTCGACGGCACCGAGGTCCACATCGCTCACTCGTACCTGCTCCACCAGTTCCTCTCGTCGCTCTACAACAAGCGCACCGACGAGTACGGTGGCTCCTTCGAGAGTCGTCTGCGCCTGACACGCGAGGTAATCGACGCGGTACGAGCCAAGGTTGGCTCCGACTGGACGGTCGGGATTCGACTAAACCTGCACGACTTTATGCCGGGTGGGCTCGATCTTGACGATGCGATCGCCGCCGCCACGCATCTGCAGGAGCAGTGCGAAATCGACTTCATCAACGTCTCGGCGGCTGGATACCACAACATCCACATGGCGATGCAGCCCTCGGACGAGCCGGACGGCTACCTCGTCGAGATGACGGCGCGCGTCAAGGCCGTCTCCAGCATCCCCGTCTTTACAGTCGGCGGCATCAAGGGCCCCGTGCTCGGCGAGGAGATCGTCGCTACGGGCAGGGCAGACATGGTCGCAATGACGCGCGCCCTGATCGCCGACCCCGAGTTCGCCAACAAGGCCGTGGCTGGCAAGGCCGACCAGATCGTGCACTGCATCCGCGGCTACCAGGGCTGCATCGGCCGCATCTACAAGGGCTTCCCGGTCTCCTGCACCGTCAACCCGGCGACGGGCCGCGAGGTCCGCTTCGGCGAGCTGCCGCCCGCCGAGGACCCGGGCCGCTGGGTCGTGGTAGGCGGCGGGCCCGCCGGCATGAAGGCGGCCGAGACGCTTGGCAAGCGCGGCCACGAGGTGATCCTGCTCGAGCAGGAGGAGGAGCTCGGCGGCCAGATGCGCCTCGTGGTGCAGACGCCGGGCCGGCACATGTGGAAGGTCGTCACCCGCGACCTCGAGGTGCAGATGGGGCTCGGCGAGGTCGACGCGGGTTATCCAGACCTCGACGTCGTTGGCGCAGGGCATCCGGGCAGACCGCCGCGCACCGGGGTGCCCGGGTCATCCGATGACGAGCCGGGCGCCGGGTCGACTCAGCCAGCGCACCCCGTCCGCCGTGACCACGACCGCGTCCTCGCAGTAGGCCCCCGGGCCGGCCTCGGGCCACACCCCGACCTCGACCGTCAGCGTCGCGCCCGCGACCAGCGCCTCCCCGCCGCCGGACTCCAGCACCGGCGGCTCGTGGTGCTCGAGCCCGATGCCGTGGCCGGCCTTCGGCCAGACCCCGTCGACGACGCCCTGTCGCGCGAGCGCCGCGGCGACCGCGGCGGGCACCGCACCCGCCACCGCTCCCGGGACAAGCCGGGCCGCGGCCTCGAGCTGGGCGGAGACGACCGCGTCGAGCAGGCCGAGCGCATCCGGACCCGGCTCGCCGACGAGCACGGTCCGGCCGATGTCGCCGACGAACCCGTCGACCACGCAGCCCACGTTGAGGGTCACCACCGCACCCGGGTCGAGCGCGACCGCGGCGAGCGCGGCGGGCGACCGGTCGCCGAAGCC
>SXGT01586503.1_pt1 | contig 15198 bp, 11 predicted proteins | sample 3176221 | NCBI WGS metagenome assembly SXGT01 (sample SAMN11356862, study PRJNA531348) | freshwater metagenome | isolation source: freshwater sample F1-120 | place: China: Fuxian Lake, Yuxi | collected 2017-12-25
GCCGGGCGCCTCTGGCGCGAGCAGCCGCAACCTTTCGCAGGCTGCAAAAGGTCTCATCACTGCCCGCGTGCGGTATCAAGTCTACTCCGTCGAGTGATCGGTGCTTCGTCACGAGCGTCTTGCCGCCCCTCGAGTCCTGCGCCGTGCGCCCCGTCATCGACCGCGTGTTCCCCTTCGAGGACGTGCGAGCGGAGCACGAGCGCATGGAGGCCAACCCTCAACCTGGGGAAGATCGTCCCGGAAGCAATCATCATCTCCTCGTCGCATCCTCGACGTGGCGTCGCACGAACTCCCCGACCGCCCTTCGGTAAGCCGCGCCGCCGACCCAAGGGAGGTCGTTGTGGTCGGCTCCTTGCACCTCGAGCCACTCCTTCGGCTCCGGCGCCGCGTCGAAGAGAGCCCGGCCGAAGCGAAGGGGGATGATGGAGTCCCGGTCCCCGTGGATAAAGAGGATGGGCGCCCGGACCTTCCCGATGCGGGCGAGGGCGTCGTACCGGTCCTTCAGAAGGAGGCGCACCGGCAGGAAGGGGTAGACGCGCTGACCGACGTCGGCGGCAGAGGTGAAAGCCGACTGCAGCACGAGGGCGGCCGCTGGCTCCCGCAGGGCCAGCTCGACCGCCACCGCGGCACCAATGGACTCCCCGTAGTAGACGACGGGGGCCCCGGACCTCCGGCGCAGCCACTCTCGCGCCGCCTCGGCATCGCGGTAGAGGCCCTCCTCCGTGGGCGCGCCTTCGCTCCCGCCGTAGCCCCGATAGTCGACGATGCAGAGACCACAGCCCAGCTCGCGGAGGTCCTCCAGCCATTCGATGCGGTCTCCGCGATTCCCCGCGTTCCCGTGGAGGATCATGATGTCGATGGCCTTCGTGCCTGGCCAGTACCAGCCGAGGAGCCTCGCGCCGTCCTTCGCCACCGCCGTGAACTCCTCCAGCCCGCGCCGTGCGGCTTCGCCGGGGATGGGTACAGGTTTCCCGGACGGCAGGTACTGGAGGCGACGCTGGAAGACGTAGACCAGGACGGCGACGACGACGTAAGTGACGGCAGCCGTTCGCAGGATGCGCAGGACGGTCCTCAGGGGCTTCGACATTGGCATGGGCGCTCCAGGCGGCGCGGTTGGGGTCCCTGGTTCCGTTCGCCGCCGCTCCCGCAATAGTTAGAACTCGTGGACGACATGCTCCGCCTCCATGGCTTCCGCGCGGTCATGACCGGGGTCCATGGACCAGGGCGCTCACCTACCCAAGGCGCCGGAGGTGCCCGGCGCCTTTCGCGCGCCGAGAGGAGGGGCAGGACGCCGCCAGGCGCCCGGTGCGGGGGAGATCTTCCTCCCCCGCGAGGAGCGCGTGGCCTCCGAGCACTCAAGGGCGACCAATTGCTGAGCTTTACTTTGCTGCGGCCTTGGCGCAAATGGGACACTTGAGCTCACTCTTGGCGCATTCGGGGCAGGTAGAAGCTGTGTCAACGCCGGCTGACCAGCCCTTCTTGCACATGGGACAGTTGTGCGAGACTACCTTCTTGCCCATGCGGAGCCCCCTGGGCGAGTAGACCCACTCATAGCTCCCCTTGCACATTGAGCAGGTGGCCATCTGGGCCGAGTCATCTACGTGCTGGTGTCCGCCGCAACCCGAAATCGAAAAAGCGAAAAGCCCGACCAGAGCACATGCGACTATCCGCGTCATGAGAGTTCTCCTTGGAACTTGGGAATCCGTTCGGCTAAATCCTCGACGTTGACTTTGTCCAACAATAACAAAACCCGGAATTGGCCTCTCGAAAATCGTCTGGTTTTCCAGAGATCAACGTCACGATTGCAAAACATATCACGCCCGCCGTGGAAAAGGCCAGAGCCAAGTTCCTGTCGGCAGGCGCCTTGATCGCGGTAGAATGCGGCCATGGCAATTCCGCACAACTTGAAAAAGGGAGCCATCATTCGGCTCGAGGGCAAGCCTTACATCGTCATCGAATACTGGGAGGCCAGAACGGGGCAGCGCCGCCCGACTCTTCACGTCAAGGTGAGAGATGTGAAGGCTGGCAGGGTCCTCGACAAGTCGATCGATGAGGGCTCGCCCGTCGACCTCATGGACTCCCAGACTCGGGTGCTCCAGTACCTCTATTCGGACGTGTCGACCTGCCACTTCATGGACGTGAGGACCTACGACCAGCTCGAGATCCCCCACTCGGTGGTCGGTGACAACGCCGTGTTTCTCCTCGAGGAGACCGAGTACAAGGTGCTCTTCCTCGACGATCAGCCCGTCCTGGTGGAGCTGCCGCCCGTTGTCGTCCTGGAAGTTGCCGATACGCCGCCAATGGCGGGGACGGGGAGCGGCAACACGAACAAGACGGCCCGGATGTCAAACGGCATCGAAGTTCAGGTGCCCCGTTTTGTCAAGAAGGGTGACCGCATACGGGTCTCGACGGAGACGCGCCAGTATCAGGGAAAGGACAACGAGTAAGCCCTTCGCCGTCGCAACTCGCTTGCAGAAGCCGAAAAGCCGCGATCGCTGTCCACGGGAGCATGTTCAACAGGCTGCTAAGCCACCCCGTGCACAGGCTCTTCCCCGCGCAGGATGCGGACGATGTCCAGGGTGACCATCGAGCCGCCTCGCAGAGACTCCGTGCTTGCGCCACCTATGTGTGGAGAGAGGACGACGTTGGGAAGGCGAAGAAGTGGATTCGACGCACCGGGTGGCTCGACCTCGAAGACATCGAGCCCGGCACCGCCCAGGTGGCCAGAGCGTAGAGCTTCAAGCAGCGCACGTTCATCCACCACGGGACCACGGGCGAGATTGACGAAGAAGGCCCCCTTCTTCATGCAGGCGAATTGCTGCGCCCCGATGAAGCCCCGCGTCTCGCTCGACAAGTTGACGTGTACGCTGACAAAATCACCTGCTGCCAGAGCCTCGTCAAAACCGAGCCGCTGAAGCCCCAGCGCCGCTTCCGCTTCCGGCCTCGCGACCTTGTCGAAGTACACGCAGCTCATGGTGAAACCGCGCACCGCAATCTCTGCCACTCGCCTGGCCGTATTGCCAAGACCGATCAGAGCAAGCACCTTCCCCTTCAGTTCCGCTCCGGGCAAGTTACCCGGTTCGCGCCACCTCCCGGCGCGTACTGCGCCGTCACCGGGAATGAGGCGCCGTGCGAGCGCCAGAAAAAACAGAATCGCCTGCTCGGCGACGGGCTCAATTACGGAAAGGGGCGTATTGACGACCCGGATCCGGCGCCTGCGGGCCGCCTCGATATCAACATTGTCGTACCCCACCCCCTTGCGACCCAAGACGCGCAACTGGGCTGCTCGAGAGAAGAACGCCTCGTCAAACTTGAAGCTCGCGTTGGCGACAATGCCAACCACCTCCGGCGCTGCCGCGTGGGTTTGCGCCGGGTCGCTCTCCGGCACGACCACGCACTCGTAGCCGGCGTCCTTGAGGTGCCGAAGACCATCAGGGTGGATCTCGGTGGTGATCAGTATCTTTTCACGCTTGGACATGACTTCCACGATCTCCGTTTCCAGGACTGTCTTCACACGCCCATGGCAAGACATTGCACCCGGGGCGCAACTCCCAGCCAGGGTTGGCCAGTGACCCGCCAGCTTAAACCAGGCACTTCAAGCGGACAAGGACACGGTCTCCAGAAAATGCGAACGGCCCCTGCATTCACGAGAGGAGACGGCCCCCCAGCTCCGTGTAAAGAGCGCTCAACCTGCGATTGGATAGCACACGGAGAACGGATCGGCGAAGGATGGCTTTCACCTCGGGGCGCGGCACCTTGTGGATCGTTCCGGGCGCGTAGGGGTCGGGTGAAGCCCCGATGAGCGCCAGGGTGCGGAGGCCGATGAGGAGCGGCCAGGCGCAGGCCAGCCGGAGGCGCACCAGCTGCCGCGGGATCGCGAGCGTGTACTCCCAGCCGGCGCGGTAATGTTCGAGCGTGACGGCGAGGTAATCGTCGAGGATGGGTTTGAGCTTCCGTCGGCTCCTGCCGGCCCGCAACTCTTCCGCCGTCAGGCCCACCGCGGCGAGTCTCTCAGCGGAAAAATAGATTCGGCCGATTCCGAGATCGCGGTCGACATCCCGCAGGATATTCGTCATCTGAAGCCCCTTTCCGAAGCGGATGCCCTTCTCCCGCATCTCGGAGAGGCTCCAGTGCCCCAGCGCTCGCAGGTGCGCCACCTCGAGGTCCGTCCAAAACTCCCCCACGCACCCGGCGACATGGTAAGTATAGAGGTCGAGCTCGGCGTCCGACTCGAGAGCCGCCGTCTTCCCGGACTCTTCCGCCGGAAAACGCGTCAGGTCCATCTCCATGCCCCGGGTCAGCGTGGTGACCAGCTTCCGGACAAGCACTTGATCGTCTGCGCAAAAGCGGCCGTAGGCCTCGAAACACTCCTCGAGCCGGCGCAGGAGCGCCTGCTCCTCGGGGATACGCTGGGCCTTCCCCGTCCGCGAGCCCAAAGAGCGGATCTCATCAAGGCTGGGCGACTCACGCTCGAACTGGCCGCGAAAGATGTGGAGGCTCTCGAGGCGGTTTTCGCGAGACAGGAGGCGCGTGTCGGCGATCGTGTCGGCGGCGCGGCAGAAGAGGTAAGCGACCCCGAGCTGGCTTCGCAGGCACCCTGGCGCGACCTTCAGCGTGAGATAGATGCTGCGCGAAACTCCTCGAAGAATCGGGTCCAGCGCCGTCGTCGTGACAGGTCCCAGCACTACAGCCTTTCAATCCAGACATTACGAAACATCACCACGTCGTCGTGGCCAGCAAAGCCAAAGTGACCACTCGTTCGGTCCTTGCCGGGATGGGGCGAGTCCGCCATGAATTTCGTCACCCTCGAGAGATCGCAGTCCAGAATGACAGCTCCGTTCAGCTCCACGTGGATCGTCGATCCCTTCACCGTGACCACTTCAAAGTTCCACTCGCCGGCAGGCCGCAAGTACCCTCGCTTCGCAGCGACCATGCCATAGGCGGAGCCATGGGCCTGACGCGGATCAATGTTCTTGTACATGGGGTGCGAGTCGTCGAGGATTTGCAGCTCGCACATGCCATGGTAGGCGGCCTCGGGGCTACCCTTTTCCTTCGAGTCACGAGGGAAACCCGGGTACCGGATGGCGAGGCCATTGTTACCAGCCGGGGGCAGCTTGAACTCAAAACGCGCCCTGAAATCGGAGTAAACCTCTTCCGTGTAAATGACGCCGCCGTGGTCAGGCCTGGAGACAAGCGCTCCGTCCTTCACCTCGTAGCTGTCGACGGCGCCGGCCCAGCCCGTGAGGTCCTTGCCATTGAAGACCTGCCTCCTCCGGCCGACGAGCCAGCCGTGTGCTTCCTCCGGCGCGATCTCCCGCAGGAGGATGTTCCGCCATCGGATCTCTCCCCCGTGGGTCTGGAGCTGGATGGGGCCACGGGGCAAGAGCGGAGCCTCCCGATCCCAGAAGTTCTCGAGGATCGCGGCATCGACGACAAGCTGCTCGTTCAGGTGAACGGTGACGCGGGAGCCGATCAGGAGGATGCGGACTGAATTCCATTCGCCAAACGGCCGATCTGCCTTGACCAGCGGATCCTTGCCCTGCGCGCCAGGGGAGTTGTTCCAGAGGCCGCCAGAACCCTTGTCGGCGCCAAGCTTCCACTTGCCGCCCTCCCTTGTGGTGTCCCAGATCTGCACCTGCGGTGTGGAGCGAAGGTAGATGCCACTGTCGGCGAGCGGAACGGTCCTGTATTCAAGCTGGAGCTCAAAGTCGCCGTAGTCCCTGTCGGTGGTGAGGTAGAGGCCCTTGCCGTCGTTCACGACCTCGCCGTTCTCGACACGCCAGTGCTTGTGGAGATCGGCGAGGCTCGCCTCGCGTCTCTTCGCACGATCCTCAGCACTGAGCTGAAGGAGCGGGCGCGGGTCCTCATGCCCCATGCCGTGCCAGCCCGAGAGGTCTTGCCCGTTGGAGATCTTCCTCCAGCCGAGGTCGGGAGCATCACTCAGAACGTTTCGACACAGGATCAGCGGGACGAAGATGGTGTAAAGTCTGAGTCTTACGGGGCACAAGATCTTGGGCATGGTCTTTCTCCAGGGACGATTGCTGTGCAAGGTTGGCGCCCGCGCGGAGTAACCCAGGACCCCTCGTGGCCTCGGGTGAGTCTCCTGCCCATGGTTCGCCGTCTTGCCGCGCACTTCTGATGTCAGATGTTTGAGAAATCAATGTCCAGCACCCGGTACTTCGTCCATTCCTTGAAGTCGAAGTGCCACCACTCATGCTGATAAACGGAGAACCCCTCCTGCTCCATGGCGGAGCGAAGGTAGTCGCGTCTCCGCCTGGACTCTTCAGAGCCGCCGGCATAACCGGGATTTGCGCGCTCGGTGAACTCGTCAAACTCGCTCGGCATCTCGACCAGGAGGCCGGTGCTCAACTCGAAAAGTGTCACGTCGACCGCGCAGCCACGGTTGTGCTTTGAGCCCGTTCTTGGATTGGCGACGAAGGCGCGCTTGTCGGCCGGGGTTTCATCCCAGAAGACCTGGGTCACGCGCCATGGCCGGTAGGCATCGAGCACACACAGCCCGTAGCCATCCTTTGCAATTGCACGATGCACCCTCTGGAGGGCCTCGGCGGCGGGGCGCTGGAGAAATGCCCTGGCCTCGCGGTAGACCGGCCGACCCAGGAAGTTTTGGTTCGTCGCATAACGAATATCAAGGCGAATCGACGGATCGAGGCTCGTGAGCTCGACCAAGTCCGCCTCGCGAAACTCACCGACCTCAACGGGTGGGCCAGCGGCACAGCCAGCGATCCACAGGACGAGCGAGAGCATCGAGGCTGTCAGATTCGATCGGCTTTCCCTCATGAGTAGGAGTACGTTACCGGGAAAGCGCATGGCTGCGCAAGGCGGGGGGAAGAGGGCAGCCCCCCCATCAACCGTTCACGCGCTCGACGGGGTTTTCAAAATGCTCCGATTCCCCTATCATGCGCGCCCCGAGAGGAGAGCTCGCTTGCGCCCCACGCGATTCCACGAACAATTTCCCGTCACCGCCTTTCTGCTACTGCTCAACCTGGCTTTCTTCGCCCTGGAGGTAATCCAAGATCTCAAGTACTCAAGACAGCTGGGACAGCCCGCGGATCTCATCGGCATCAACTCCCAGGTGCTCCATATCCTTGGCTGGTTGCGTTGGCAGGACCTGTGCACCGGCCAGTACTGGCGTATCGTGAGCGCAGCGTTTTTGCACGGAGGAGTCCTGCACATCATCTTCAACCTTCTGATGCTGAGCGATCTCGGCCGCCACTGCGAGACCTTCCTGAGCTCCTGGAAGTTCCTGGTAGCCTACGGGGTGGGCATCTTGGGGTCGGCTGCGGGGTCGATGGTTGTTGGACAGCTGCGCGGAGTCCCTGTCGCCTCGGTCGGTGCCTCCGGTGCGATCTGTAGTCTCTTCGGGCTTCTCCTGGTCTATTCGCTCAAGGCGCGCCAGGACGAGCTCCGCGACCGACTGATCCGCTCGGTGCTGTGGATCGTGGTGATCACGATGTTCATCCCTGCCAACGTGGATCACGGTGCCCACCTGGGCGGATTCATTGCCGGCGGTATCTTCGGACTCGGCGTCCGAGACTACATGACCAGCCGCGAGGCCCTCCGCTGGAGGTACCCTGCCCTTGCAGTCTCCGCCCTGGGCCTCACCTGCCTGGGCTTCGCAATCTGGAACTATTTCAGCAAGCGCTAGACTGCCGCTGAATTTTCCTTTGGGGCCTTTCCGGCCGGGGCTACGATGATGCCGCATGTGGCGCCTGTGCAAGAAAGCGGGAAGATCGAGAGCCATCCTCGTCCTCCTCGGGCAACTCTGCGCCTCGCCCGCCGTTTCCCAGGATTCGAGCGCTGACCGCCCCGGGGAGGCCGGCGGTGCAGTCAGGCCGACACCCGGCGCTGCGGGGGAAGCCCCGGGCAGAGTTGAGGCACCACCGGAATACCGCGGAGCTGCAGCTCCGCTGGAGTCCATCGAGCTCGAGAGAATCTCTCGCCGCGCGGAGGAGCGCTTCCAGGCCTCCCAGTGGGCCCAGGGTCTCTCGACCCTCGATGAAGGGCTCGCACTGGCGACTCGGTCGGCCGGCAAGGTCAGGCGACCTCCGTTGCCCCAGAAAACGCCGACTCCGGCCGGTTTCGGGCACGGTCCAGGCCCCCTACTTGTGCGACGCGGCGTCAGGGTTCCGACTCGTGGCGAAGTCCCCACCGTGGAAGAGCTGGAGCCCCGGGAAACCTTCCTCACGAAGGACGGCATCCTCCATGTACCCGCAGCACGCGCCCTTCGCGATCGTCTCCTCGCGCTTCCCGAGGAGGCCCGCTCGAGCTATCACCGCACGTACGAGGCACCCGCGAAGGAAGCCCTGGCAGAAGCGTACGGGCTCCCGCCGGGGAGAGCCGCCGGAGAGCTACTGCGCATCGCCGAACGCTATCCCCTCACTCTCGAAGCGGCAGACGCCTGGCGTAGTGCCGCGCACAGGCTCCTGGGGGCCGGCCGCCCCTTCGAGGCTGGGCGCGCCCTGGACTCTCGCCTCGCACTCGGCGTGGATTCGGATCGTGATGCTCGCGCAACACTTCTGGCGTTGGCCGCAGCGGCCTACTTCGAAGCTGGAGCCCGGGAGCAGGCCGGCTCTCGCCTCGACGAGGCCGCCCGTACTGTCCCCGACGCGATCGTCGCCATCCGGGGCGAGGCCACGAGGGGACGGGACCTCGGGGCGCATCCCTATTTCAAGACGTTCCTCGAACGTCCTGAAACCCGAAGCAAGGCACCGCTCTCGTGGCCTTGCGCCCGCGGGAGTTTCGACAACTCGGGTCTTGAACACGCGATCGACTTCCCCGATCGGCTGGGCAGCTTCGCCCGCTGGATCCGCCGACTTTCTCCACAGAAGGTTTCGCTCACTCCTCGCCAGACCACGCTGGGCTCAATGGGCCGAGGCGCGTCCCTCGGACCACTCGTCTTCTTCAGAGACGAGGCGGAGCTCGTCTGCGTGAACGCGAGCACAGGAAAAGTCCGCTGGAGTGCGCGGCCCGGGGATCTGTCGAAGTGGACGGCGCAAAGGGAAAAGCGCCAGGACTACTTCGGCGACGATGGCCTCGAGAACGCGAGTAGCTCGGTCATGGTCTACGAGCCCGCGGACCACCTCGAACGTCCGCTTGTGCTGGCCATCTCGACACCGCTTCGTGGCTCGAACAATCTGGCCGGAAAGCCGGAGCTCGAACCCAATCTGCTGGTCGCCTACGACGCACGCTCGGGGAAGCTCGCCTGGACAGCAGGCCATGCCAAGAGCGAATGGGATCCGCTCCGGGGTGTATCGTTCGCGGCGCCCCCGGTGGTGTCGAGCCGGCTGCTCGTTCTGCCGGCAGTGGATGGCAGCCACTTTCTTGCCGTTGCGCTCACTCCGGAAGGAAAGACCCGCTGGGTCCGCCGCCTCTATACTTACACCGCTGGCCAGGTTTCCCCCTGGGGCGGCTTCAGGTTCAGCGGACTCCCCTTCGCGGCCAGGGATGGCGTCGCCGTGGCGGCTTTCGGACACGGTCTTCTCTGCGCGTTCGATGCGGCCTCGGGCTCGCCACTGTGGGCCTCTCGTTACCGATCCCAGATTCGGCACCAGCACAGATTCCCCCGGGCGAGATCCTCCGCCCCCATCATCTCGCCCGGACGGGTCGTTGTTTTTCCCCCTGACAGCGACTTCATCACCACCTTTCAGATCGATACGGGTCAGGTGGCCTGGGAGCGTCAAGTTCAGGACGAGGACTCTGCGGTACTTCTCGGTGCCGATTCGCGGAACGTATTCGTGGGCACCCAGGAAGTAGTGGCCCTCGGACTCTCCGATGGCAAGGAGGCCTGGAGGAGCGGTCGATTGAGCCGGGCCAGTACTGCCAGGGCCAAGGAGATGAATGGAGCGCTGGAGGAGAGCCAGCTGCTGGATCCCTCCCATTTTCCTCCGGACCTCCAAAATGTGGGCTCGAGCATCGTGGCAGGAAGTCAGGTGCTTGTGGCGACACTCGACGGCACCCTTTCGGTGCTCGACTCATCAAGCGGCAGGGCGCTCAAACAAGTACGCGTCCTTGACCCCAGACTCCAGCGCCGAGGGCCCTTCAACTTGTTCCTCGCCGAAGGAGAGTTGCTGGCACTGAGCGCCACCGAGCTCTTCGCTGTGGAGTCGCAGAGCCTCTCGTGGAAGGCCACGGGCGCGGACGAATCACGCCACCTCGGCGAGAGGGCCCAGCTCCTCTCCTCCGAGGGGCGATTCGACGAGGCTCTCCGCGCACTGAAGGCCCGACGCTCCAGCTTGAAAGCACCACTCCTCATCGAGGCCGTCGAGCGAGAGCTGGTGACCACGGCTCGGCTCGCAGCCATGGCAACAGGCCAGAGCGATTTCATCTCGAACCTCCTCGAGCAGAAGCCGCCCCTTGTCAAGGAGCGCTTGGAGCAGCTCTCTCTTCGCCTTCTCGAGGCCGAGCTGCTCGAGAAGAGAGGGCTTCTCGACAGGGCAAGTGATGTTTATCTCAAACTCCTGCCGTCCCACGGCGTCCCGGCACGCTCGCCGGAGGGCCTCGAGGTCAATGCCGGTGCGTACGCCTCCGACCGCCTCCTTGCGCTCGGGCAAGAGGGCGTCAAGATCGACGACGCCAGAAGTGTCGAGGGTCTGCGGTCAGCCGGGGGCGCCGAGACCGCCAACGAAGAGGCCGAACGCCGGGACGCAGTCATTTTCCTTCAGTGGCCCCATCTCGCGGCCGCCCGTGAGGCCGGGCGGCGACTGTTCGCCAGGGCCGAGACCGAGGGAGACGCGCCACGCGCCCTTGGCGTCGGCCGGATGCTTGCCGAAATGGATCCATCGTTCGCGGCCGAGCCCTCGACTCGAGAGCGTCTTGAGAAACTCAAGCGCGCCCAGCGCCGCGAACCGGTCGCCGTCGGACTCGACGTGGCACTCCGGGCTCCAGGGGCCGCCGGACCGGGCAAACTTTCGCAAGTCTTCTGGATTTCACAGGAGGAGGGATTCCTGGCGACGAGTGCGCCCGAATCGGAGCCCTTACCCGCGCTGGTCGCGGTGTGCGGAACGAAGGTACGCATCTACGGGCCCGAGGGTACCGCGATCACCGAGCGTGCCCTCCCGGGGTATCCCGACGTATCCGAGGTCAAGCTCGGCATGGAGTCCGGAGTCGAGGAGCCCGCGCTCGTCTGCGCCCGGGACGGGATGATCCTGCTCTCGACGGCCGGAGGACTTTACGGCCTCTCCGGCGTGATGCCGGCCCAATCTGCAGCCCTCACCCAACCGCGGGCTGTAAAGATCGCCTGGTGCCAAACGAGCCCCCATCCGCTCCTCAATCTCCACTCGGAGCCGGAATGGGGCAGTTTCTCGCTACCAGAGCACGTGAACTTTTTCCCGGAGATCAACTTCGCAGGAAAGGATGCTCTCGTGCTCTTGCCCACGGGATCCATGTACGCGGTCAACTGGACAACGGGGAAGCGCACCTGGCACCTACAAATCAAAGAAGGCCTTCCCGGGTCGCCGCCTGAATTGAATGGCCCGTGGATTCAGATTCGAATCAGTGCTCCACCCGGCTTCCTCCGGATGCAACACAACGGATTGCCGCGGACCACGGCGTCAAAATATCCGCCAACGAAACAATTTATCCGCGACCCCGCTGCCCATCCGGGAGAGGCAGCGCTTGCCAGCGGCGGCCTCGTGGCGCTCTTCTCCGGCAGTCAGGGCGTACACGCAGTCGAGGTAACAGCCGGTCGCCCGCTCTGGCGCACTCGGGACGCGTCAACCCAGGTTGCGTTCGTGACCGACACCGAGGCCTGGCTGCTCGAGAGCGGAGGGAAGCTTGTGGCCCGCTCGCTTCGCTCTGGTCGCGTACGCGTCTCGACGCAAATGCCTCGCGGCAGCGTGCTCAACGAGGCCTTCAGCGAAATATCCCCGGAGGGGGAGGCAATGGGCTGGACGCTGGTTCTGGGTCGAGAATCGCCTGGCCGGAGGTACTCGTATCGGGGCGGCCGCACGCAAACCAGCCTCGACCTGCTCCTCGTGAAACTCAATCCGAGAGGCGAGACGATCTGGGAGAAGGAGGTGCATCGCGGGGCAGTGACCTACTCCGGGGGCCGATTTCTACTCTCCGATGGCAGCTTCTTGCTTCTTTTCAGCGGCCAGGTCGATCAGGACAAGTGGTCCACTCGTGCGGTTCTTGTAGGCCCTTGCGGGACCCTGGAGGAGATCCTTGCGGCGGAGATCCGTGGGAAAGGCACCGGCCAGGCCCTGCGCCTTCAAGTCCTTGGCGAGGGCCTGGCGCTGGGCAACGGAGATGGTTTCGGTTGGTACGCGGCACGGGCGCTGGCCCCGCCGACTCAAGAGGCGGCGACCTCAGGACAGGTCAAGTGAAGGAGCTTCCAGGAGAGAGCTGAATCCCATGCGAAAACTTGGCATTCGAAAGTGGACTGTGTTGACGCTCAGCTTCGCGTGTTTTTCCACAGCCGCGCGGGGCGACGAAAAGGCCCCGGAGGCCAGGCCCGAGGTCCCCGGGGGCGACGGGCAACGAGATGAGGCGAAGAAGGACGCACCCAAAAAAGAGGATGTCGGAAAAGCCGTAAAGAAGGCCGGCCAGCGAGCAACCGGAGCAGAAAAGCTTCCTCAGGAGATCTTGAATGCCGTCAATACTGCGGAGCAAAGGGCCATGAAGGCCCTCGACAACGCCAGCAAGGTCACGGACGAAGCGAGGAAAGCCCTGGAAGCTGTCGAGATCAACCTCGATGCAGCACCTGCAAGAACAGGCGAGCAGAAAAAAGAGGCCGGGAAGCCAGGGCCGGGAAAAGAGGACCCTGCCAGGAATGGCAACGATGCAAGGCCATCGCCAAAAAAACCGCCGGCCCCCTCCATGTTCCGACTGCGCGACGGCACAAGGCTCGCGGGTACCCCGGAGCTGAAGACACTCAACGTCAAGACGGCTTACGGCAAGCTTCTCATACCCATCGCCGACGTCCTACGCCTGCGATTCGCCGCCCTCGAGGACAAGAGCCTCTCGGCACGGATCGCCGAGCAGGTCAAGGAGCTTTCCAGCGAGGAGTTCGACCGGCGGGAGGAAGCCATGGCAGCCCTGCGCGAGATTGGCGAGCCCGCCCTTCAGTTGCTCCGAAAGGCTGTCGAGTCCGACGACGAGGAGGTCAAGAGCAGGGCGGAGAAGCTGATCTCGGAGATCGAGGAAACGATGGATGAGGCCGAAAGCGAGGAGAGCCTGCTCGGCATCATCCCGGGCGATGAAGATGAAGTCGTGACGTTGAAGTTCACCGTCCGCGGACGGGTGGAGGAGGAGAAGCTCGCCCTCCAGACACGCTACGGCTCGCTGACCCTGGGCCGGGACGACATAGTGAGCATCGTCTTTCAAGAAGGCCCGGACACGAAGCTCACGTTCTCGGTTCCTGGAGGCACCTTCGCGGCCGCCAACAAGTGGGTCGACACAAAGCTCGTGATCACCCAGGGCCAGCGCCTTCACATCACCGCCTCCGGCCAGCTCAACCTCGAGAACTATGGACAGGCAACTGGCCCGGAAGGTACCACCAACATTGGCGGCAACCAGCTCGAGACTCACCCCAGCGGAGCGCTCGTGGGCAAGATCGGCAACGGCAAACCCTTCCTCATCGGGGCCGAGTACGAAAGCGACGCGAACAGCTCGGGCACCCTCCGCCTCGGCGTCTCTCTCAACAATGGTGAAGTCAGTGGTCAATACCAGGTCGAGGTGGAGAAGGCGGTGGATGGTTGATGCGAGGGAACGCTGGGACCACGGCCCTGATCGTTGCTCTCATCGCGGCGGAGGCCGTGAGTGCGGCGGATCGCCGGCCCGAAGGCGTGACCCTGGAAGTCCTTCGCGCGATCCAGGCTGGCACGAATTACCTGGCCCGCACCCAGAACCACGACGGGTCCTGGAACAACATGGGAGGCTGGGGCACGTACCCCACCGCCATGACCGCGCTCGCCGGCACGGCTCTCCTCTCGACGGGCAGCACGGCGACCGAGGGCCCCCAATCGAGAGCGGTACGCAAGGCGACAGAGTTCGTGGTTCGCGCAGCACAGCCCAGCGGACTCATCGCCACCCCCGCCGAGGAGGGCAGATCGCTCCACGGCCACGGCTTCGCCCTCATCTTCCTCGCGCAGGCTTACGGCATGGAGCAGGATCGCTCGACGGAGCAACGAATCCGCAATGTACTCGTGCGAGGAGTACGGATCACCGAGCGAAGCCAGTCCCGGGCGGGGGGATGGCTCTACTCGCCGGACAACGAAGGCGACGAGGGCTCGGTCACCGTCACGCAAATACAGGGTCTTCGCGCCTGCCGCGATGCAGGCATTCAAGTGAGCCCCACGACGATCAAGAACGCTATCCGGTACATTGAGCGTTCGTCGAACCCCGATGGAGGCATTCGATACATGATGTCGCAGAGCGGTGAGGGGCGTCCACCCATTACAGCCGCCGCAGTAGCCACACTTTACAACGCGGGCAACTACGACAGCCCACTCGCCCTGAAGTGCCTTGCCTTCTGCGATCGAACGATCTCCGTCCATTCGGCAGGCAGCCTCATGTGGGGCCACTTTTACTACTCCCACCTCTACCTTGCCCAGGCGAAGTATCAGCGCGGAGGGAAGGAGTGGGGGCAATACTGGAAGGCGATTTCCCAGCGCCTCACGAGCCTTCAGCAGGGTGACGGAAGCTGGATGGGAGACGACGTTGGGACCTCGTACGGAACCGCCATCGCGCTGATCATACTCTCATTGCCCTACCAGTACGTGCCGATCTACCAGCGGTAAAAAGCCGCTCTCGACGCAAGCCAAAGGAAGAAACCCAGATGTCCACCGAACCACAGAAGCTTGACCTCGCGGCCGTGGAGCGACTTGTGAGCCACTCCCGGGCGCTCAGGAGGGAGATCGCCAGGGTCATCGTCGGTCAGGACAGGGTCGTCGAGGAGCTTCTCCTTGCGGTCTTTGCGCGAGGCCATTGCATCCTCGAAGGCGTCCCCGGCCTTGCGAAGACGCTTCTCGTTCGAACTCTTGCGCAATCGTTGCGGCTCAAATTCAACCGCATCCAGTTCACTCCCGACCTGATGCCCGCCGACATTACCGGCACCGAGGTGATCCACGAGGACAAGTCCACCGGGTCGCGCACCTTCCGCTTCCTCCAGGGACCGATCTTCGCGAATGTCGTCCTCGCCGACGAGATCAACCGCACCCCTCCCAAGACGCAGGCAGC
>SXGT01284355.1_pt1 | contig 15197 bp, 15 predicted proteins | sample 3176221 | NCBI WGS metagenome assembly SXGT01 (sample SAMN11356862, study PRJNA531348) | freshwater metagenome | isolation source: freshwater sample F1-120 | place: China: Fuxian Lake, Yuxi | collected 2017-12-25
CAGATCGAAGCCAAAGCCGTCCGCAAGCTGCAGCAACCTTGCCGCAGCCAAGAACTGGCCGGGTTCTTGGACTAGGGCCACGGATGGATGTAATAATTGAAAGGCCGGGCAATTGTTTAATTGCCCGGCCTTTTTTCGCAAATGCCGGAGAAACAATGATGAACGAAGAAGAACTGCTTGCGCGAATTACATTCAACCCTGGCATTTTCGGTGGGAAACCGATTATTCGCGGAATGCGCTTCGCCGTCGAGCACGTGATGGGAATGCTCGCTGCGGGCGACACAGCAGAGAACTTGCTCAAGGAGTACGACTTTCTCGAACCCGAGGACATTCAGGCGTGCCTGGTGTATGCGTATCGGCACCTTCGCGGTGAACAATTGCATGAGCGATTGACCGAGGCTACGACATGAAGTTTCTGCTCGATGTTTGCCTTTCATCCGCGGCGTTGGTGCAGCTTCTGAAAGACGCGGGACATGAGCCAATTTCAGCATTTGCCCTGAATCCCTCAGCGGATGACGCGGAACTCTTGGAAACAGCTCGGATCCAGGAAATGGTGTTGGTCACCGAGGATCGAGATTTCGGCGAACTTGTCGTGGTTCATGAGATTCCTCACGGACCGATTATTCGCTTGGTAAGAATGTCGGTGCGCCAGTATTGCCGTGCGATGCAAGAGGTGCTCTCCGCTCACGCTGACGAACTTCAGGGCTCTGTGTTACTCACTGTCAGCCGTGGTGGCATCCGGATTCGCCGCGAGACCCATGACTGATACAACTTCTTGAATCGTGAGCGAGGCCAGCGGCGGTGTGCCCGACGGCGCTCAATCCGCCGAGGCTTGAGAAGGCCATGTGACGGTTGGTAACGTCACATTGACCGGACCATTTCGGGTCTGAAAGGTGTGTTCTCTGTACTCCGATACTACGGCGTTGTCAGGGAAGTCATTGCTCTTCAAATACCGAAGCGGCAATGGAGGGGTTATGACGTGTGATTGTGAGGATCCTCCCCCAAAATACCATGCTACCGTCATGGTTATTGCGAGAGCCCAGCCTGATATTGCGACTGAACGAACACCCAGATCCGAATTGCCATTCGACGCCAGATGGTACCCCCCAAAAAGTATTCTGATTAGGCTTCAATCTACGCAGAATTGTACCGAAAGGCGGTTATGTGGCTACATCGGTCTACAGCTTGCTGCTCCAGGAATTTATGACTAGTTGACACTGCGCTCAGGGAAGGCTACGTTTTGCCTTGAGTTTGTGCGTTGGTGGTTGGTGGGTTCGGCTTGAACTCGCCAACAAACAGGGAATCCGGTGAAATCCCGGAACGGCCCCGCCGCTGTGACCGAACGTTTTTAGGCTGCTCGTTTCGACCGCCATTGCTACATTTTCCGCAACCAACGGATGCGGCTTGATGAAGCGAGAAGGCCCGGGCAGTTTAGTTCGGAAGTCAGAAGACCTACCAACGCGGTGACTGTAGCTGCTCTGCGCGGGCGGAGCCTACTGTGAGTATCTCTTTCGCAGGGCACCGCCAATCACCCGCTTCCGACCTTTTGGCCGCGCGCCGTAGCGTGGGCTTCCGCCCGCCTGTGGCACTGCGTGCATGTTGACGGTCGAGGTGCGTGTGGACGGCTTCGTGACTTCAGATTTCAAATCTCAGATTCAGTACAACTGCGGGCAAGCCGCGCCGTTAAACAGGAGCGTGATCGGTGGCGCAGGCACCGGTCGCCCCGATCGTCTGTATTACTCCCATCCCCTCTCGCCGCTACGCGGCTTCTCGCTCGTTGAGTTGCTCGTCGTGATCGCCGTCATCGGTGTGCTGGTGGCGCTGCTGCTACCGGCGATCCAGATGGCGCGTGAGTCGGCGCGGCGGACGCACTGTTTTAACAATCTGAAGCAGATCGGCGTGGGAGTGCACAACTATCTGGATGCCCGGCGGCGGCTGCCGCCGGGGGGCATTGAATGGCGTCCCCCGGGCAGTACCACCCACCGGCAACTCGCCTGGAGCGCATTCATCCTGCCTTACCTGGAGGAGCAGGCACTCTACGACCGCCTCGATCTCAAGACGCCGTTCGATAGTCCACAAAACGCCAGCGCAGCGGCGACCGTCTTGCCAGTCTACGTGTGCCCCAGCTCGCGCCGCGCCACGAATGATGTCGGGGGGCGCGGTCCCTGTGATTACGGCGGCATGTTCGGCGAACGGATCACCGGCCCCAATAATCCGCCCAACGGAACCATGCTTTACGACGTGGCCTTTCGCATCTCCCAGATCAGCGACGGTACGTCCAAGACCATTCTGATCGCTGAAGATTCTGTCTTCAGCGAAGGACAATGGATCAACGGCCGCAACGTTTTTGATCAGGCCTTCGCGATTAACGCCGCACCGCTTTTTGAGAACGACATGCGGAGCGATCATCCGGACGGCGCCAACGCACTCCTGGTCGATGGATCGGTTCATCTATTGACGGAAACGCTCGAGCTAAGAACGTTGGCGGCCCTCTGCACCCGAGCCAAAGGCGATTCCGTGGGAGAGTATTGAGATCCGAACTGGTTGAGCAGCAACTTTTCACCACCAATCCTGGAGAACCTGCAATGATGTCCCGCCTGAAACATGCGTTGTCGATCGCTGCGCTGAGCGCCGCGTCGTTGCATGGCACGAGCGGAAGTGCGGCGACGAACTCCGATCTGGAGGACGTGATCCTTCCGGGCAGCGGCATTCTCAATGCCAGCAGCAACCCGGCGGCGCCAGGATTCTTCAGCCGAGGCGCGCATTACATGTGGTCCACATCGTTCAATCTGCCGGTCGGCTTCGCGGCCTCGAACATTTCCGACACCACAGACTACTCGCAAGAACACCCGGAGAATCATCCCTACAACTCCATCACGGGGGGCGGTGCTGGAGGTTCCTCGCAGTATGCCGTGGCGACAGCCTTCGCCCCGGTCGAGATTACTCTGCCAGGCAGCCCGCGAACCGTGGACATCACCAACACAACGTATGCCTACTATTCCATGCTGAATGGCGACAGCTTTGCGAAAAAGTTCGGTGGCGCTGGCGGCACCGACCCGGACTTCTTCCTGTTGACGATCAGCGGATTGCAGGGTGCCAACACCGTCGGCATCGAGCAACTCTATTTGGCCGACTACCGGAACCTAAGTAACGTGCCCGATTTCATCCTCGACACGTGGGTAACCATTGACCTCACGGGTCTCGCGGGCTCCGACCGCTTGTTGTTCAGCCTCGACTCGAGCGATCACTTCATTTTCAATAACGTTGATCTCGGCATGAACACACCGGCCTACTTTGCCTTGGATAATCTGACATTCGTTCCTGAACCGACCGCGGCGGGATTGCTCGTTTTGGGAGCCCTGGGCGGCATGCGAATCGCACGTCGTTGTCGGTCGACTCATGGTCGCGGACCGCTCTCAAGTCCGTAATTTTTCCAGCTCGGCCAGCCGCGCGGCGATGGTGGCATCGTCGGAAATTTCATGGCGCTGGCGGCGGCTGGCAAACTCCAATTCGAAGTCGCGAAGAGCATCCCGGGCCTGCGCTTCGGCCGTTGGGCTGAGATGATCGATGAACAGCACGCCGTCAAGATGATCAACCTCGTGCTGCACGGCGCGGGCGAACAAGTCATCGAGATCGAGCGTGATTTCCTCGCCCGAGAAAGTGTAGGCGTTGAGCCGCACCGTCTCGGGGCGGCGGACATTGCAATACAGGCCGGGCAGGCTCAGGCAGCCTTCTTCCGCTTCCGTTGATCCCTTGCGGTTCAAGAGAACGGGATTTATGAAAACGTGCTCCTCGTCGGCCGCTTGGGGGTCGCTTGCCAGATTGAGCACGAACAGTCGATATGGCAGGTCGACTTGATTCGCGGCCAGGCCGATGCCCCTGTGCTCGTACATCAGGTCGAACATTTCGCGGACGATCTTCCGCAGTTGCGCATCGACGCGCTTCAACGGCCTCGACTTATGACGCAGGGTCGGATGGGGATATTGAATGACTTGCAAGGCGAAAACTCCTGGAAAACCTGCCAGAGGGTACTTTATCGGCGACTCGCTGAATGTAAAGCCGGCGACCCATCGGCCGGCACGGCCGATCCGTTATCCGCTGCAGGGCCGGCTGTGCCGGCGGGATTCGCGTGACTTTCCCATCCACGGCCGGCAAAGCCGGCCCTACCAGGTTGCCGAATGTAAAACACCGATTGGCCCTGGTCTGCCGGCTTTAGAATTGACGCATGGCTCGTCCCTCCCTAGAATTCGCCTCCTTTTTCCAGCGTGTTTGGCGGCAGTCGGTGCTGTCTGCGAGAATAGGACAAATGGCCTCTGCCACGCTACGAGAATTGCCGCAGCAAGACGGGCAGCCGTTGTCACTCGCCAAGCGGGTGATGCCCTGGCTGCTCTCGACCGCCAGCCATCTTTCGCTGATGCTGGTGATGGCAGTGCTCTACGAGAAGCAGCACAGTACCCGAGATACCGCTCTGCCAGGCCACGGCGTCTTGCTGATCCGTGCCCAGGCAGGTTCCGCGGACGGAGGCGGCGGCAACTCCGTCGATGCTGCCGATTATTACCAGGACGAAGAATCGCAAGGCATCGATTCAGCGCAATCGGCCAATCCGTCTGTTGACGACGGCCTCGGCAACATCACAGTCCACGCACAAGGCGAGCTGGCTTCTTTGTGGGACGAGCCACCGCCGGTGATCTTGCAGGAGCTGGCGGCCGCATCCGCCGCCGGCCCGTCGCCGGCGACCTCGCAGGCGACCCTGCCGGCCCGTGGAAACGTGCCCAATGCGCTCGCCATGATTCGATCCGGATCGCGTCATCCGGGTGGCGGGCGTGGGCAGGCTGCCAACAGTGGCGTTGGTGACGGCGCCGGGCCGGTGGGCCTTGGCAAAACGCTGGAAAAGGGCGCCGCGCGGACCGGCATCTTTGGCGTTTCCGGCGTGGGCTACAAGTTCGTCTACGTGTTCGATCGTTCCGGCAGCATGGACGGCCACGGTGGGACGCCCCTGGCCGCCGCCAAGGCGGAGCTGATCCGCAGCTTGCGGGCCCTCGACCAGAAGCACCAGTTCCAGATCATCTTCTATAATGAACATCCACGCGTGTTCACGCCCGCGGGCAATGACGGTCGTTTGGTGTTCGGCACCGAGCAGAATCTGCGACTGGCGGAGCGATTCGTTGGCGGCATCACGGCAGACGGAGCGACACAGCACGAGGACGCCATCGCCTTGGCCCTGCGGCTGAATCCCGACGTGATTTTTTTCCTGACCGATGCAGACGAACCGACCATGTCCGCCAGGCAGCTCGCCCGTATTGCTCGGCTGAACAACGGGACGAACATCAACGCGATTGAATTTGGCTATGGCCCCCGGGCGGGCAGCGATAATTTTCTGGTCCAGCTTGCACGGCAGAACGGCGGCCAGCATGCGTACGTGGATATTTCAGAACTGCCGAGGCCGTAACGCGAATCGTGAAACGCGCAGCAATCGTTGGGCGGCGCGGTTTGCCCGCCGTCGTGTGGGGATCGCACTATTGCTATCGACTGCCTGCCCCGCCGCGGCACAACACCTTCATAAGCCGCACTCGGCCGATGAAGTGATCACGCAAGCCCGCGAGTTCTCTCGCCAGGCAATGGCCGCACTTCCTCAGGACCGCCGGGTGATTTTTTCTCATGCGCACGATTTGATCGGCGAGTGGGTGCGACTTCAGCCCGATGATCCGCGTGCCCTGCTGGTACGAGTGCAGGCCGCGATTACCAGCTCATTGGAGGCCGAGCTGCTCCGCCAGGATGCCGAACGGGCCACCGGCGAAAAGGTAGATCGCTGGGATGCCGCGCGGACCGTCGCCCGCGGCGCGATTGCCCAATGGAAGACCGTTGCGGGCGAAGTCAAAACCGAGTTGCTGCGTCATCCGCGAACGGGGCGCGGTGATACCAGCAGGCTTTCAGCGAAAGAACTATCGGCCTTGGAAAACAATGCTCGGCTGCAGCTGGCCGTGGCACTTAAGAATCAGGCTCTTTGCTTTCCGGCGGACAGCGCCGATCGAATGAATTCGCTCTCCCAGGCGGTTCAGATTGCCAGTTCACTGGGGCGTGCGCCTGATGACGATACGACGTCAGCTTCGGCTCGGGTCGAGGAGCTCGCCTGCCGGCGGCTGCTGGCAGAAGTCCCGGCCGCCGAACCAGCGGGAGGGGCCAATTCTTTCGAGCGCGAAGCCCAGGATTTTTCCGCGCAAGGCAACTGGCGCAGCGCGATCACGGCGTACGACCAGGCGGTGGCGGACGCTGCAAAAACCGGCCTTTCAGAACAAGCGTTTCGTTTCGCGCTGCCAGCCGCGAAGCTGGCTGCCGATCACGGCGCGTTTGACGAGGCCAGCCTGCGATATCGGCAGCTTGCCCTGCGCAATCCGGAACATCCCCACGCGGCTGACGCCCATCTGCTGGCGATTCACAACGCGGGCCTGGCGGCGCAGGCCGAGAAACCGCCGCGGTTCGATGAATATCGGAAGCTGCTGAACGAACATCTGCAACAATGGCCAAACGGAAAGTCCTCCGCCCTGGCGCATTGGCGACTGGGGCAGCTTTGCGCACTCCAGGCAGACTGGGACGCGGCGATCGACGCGCTCGGCAAACTGCCTCCCGACGATCCCCATCGGGAAGAGTCCCTGGCATTGATCTGGCAATGCCGCATTCGGCAAGTTGCCGATCTCGAATTCGCAGGAAAACGCCAGGAGGCTTTGACGCTTGTCGCACCACTGGCGAATCAGCGGCCTCACGATGGAGCGCTCCAGGAGCAGTTTGCTCGCATCCTTGCCGACACAACCGACAGGACCACGCTCAAACAGGCGGCGGAAAAATGGGCTCAGGTGCAGCGGAGGAGCAAGCCGGGTTCCCCCCGCTGGTTCCGCGCCGCCTACGGTCTGGCGAAAACGCAATATGACCTGGGGCACCATTCACAGGCCCTCGCTTTCATCAAGCTCACGAAGTCTTCGCACCCAGACCTCGGCGGCGAGGAACTGCGAGCAAAGTTTGAATCGCTGCTCGAAGCCTGCGAACCGGCGAACAGAAAGCCCGGGGAAACGCATCGGCGAAGCGCCGGACGCGGGTCTCCCGACCCCGAACCGTTTAACCCCCGGCGACTGGCTCATTTTCCCGGCGAATTCGCGCGAGGTGCATCGTCCGGTTGGACGGTTGTCCAACGTGGTTCGCGGGAAAATGTGCCCGGCCCCCTGTCTTTCAACATTTCGCCGAGATCGGGTGACCGGCGCCGCGCGAGATCACGGGCTGACGGCACACGGAGCGCGCCTGCTACGCTCACCACGGTCCACGGACCGGGGAAATTCCCAACTGCCGCGTGTCGCTTGGCCAATACGGCGTCGGCCGGAAGGCATTGCCACCGCCATACGGACCGGGGTACGGACGTTGGAACTGGTGATCGATGCGTTTGACGCGCGTTGCCGGCACACCCCAGCTATAGTTCGTCTCATGCTCGGCGGTCGGCGGCACAACCAAAGCCACCGGCTCACCCCACATGGTGTGATAATAACCGTGGTGCCAACGATAGGTCATTGCGCGGCGAGAGGCTTCGATGTTGTGGCAGGGACCTTCCCAAGCGCTGGCCAGGTTGGTGACAAGCACCAGACCGGCCACGAACAATAGTGTGATGCGGGTGTTCATTGTAAGTATTGGGTCAGGGGTCGGGGATGAGGGCAGGGGATCTGGGATCGGAGATCGAGGGTTGGGCAGCCGGTTCAAGTAGCTCGAGACTCCTGGCAGCTACCACCAGCAAACGCGGGTCTGGGTGTGACCGCCGTGGCGATGGTAGGTGTAGTAATTACGGTGGTGGCGATACAGGAACTCGTGGGGCATCAGGGGCTGGTAGGTAATGTAGGTATGGCCCACCAGCGGCGGGGTCGGCTGCGGCGAGATGTACATCTGCACCGGAATACCGCCCCCCTGGGGATACACATAGTAGTTGGCGAACAAGTCCGGCTGAGCGGCCTCGGCCGGCGAGGCCATGGCGAAACAAGCAGCCGCCAGAGCGGCCAACGCGAATAAGCGCAAGGTCATCGCATTGTCTCCTCGAGAAAGGTGAAGGGCCGGCAGTCGCACTTCCGATGGAAGTGGGTCGCAGGAGGTACGACGGCGGGCAAATAGGAAGGTGAAACTTGGCGGGATTCCAGGTATGCCAGTTTCAACTTCGGCATGCGCAGGTCGTAGGAGTGAATCTTTGTTTGCCGAATGTTCCCTCCGCACCCAACCTGCCGATGGTACCGCGCTTTGCGGCGGTACCCCGCTTTGCGGCGTGCAATGCCTCATCAAGCCCAGGGACAGCCGTCCCTGGGCTTTTCCTGGAGTGCCAATCGCTCTTCGCCATCGCGCCTGCCAACGCTATATTTTGACCCATCGGAATAACCGGCAAAGTTTACGATGCAACTGCCATGAGCAAGTCAGCGACCAGGAAGACTCGCCTGCACAGCGACGAAGTGGAAGTCGACGAAGAACCGATCGCCGTCGAGGCCGATTCGGAAGCCTTCGATGCGTCCACGAACGGCCATGCCGCGAACGGCAAGTCGCGTCGCAGGGCGACCGCCCAGTCAATGGCCGCCGGCCAGCGCGATATTTCCGTCAGCGAGTTTTTTGCCAAGAACCGCCACCTGCTGGGCTTCGACAATCCTCGCAAAGCCCTGCTGACCACGGTCAAAGAGGCAGTCGACAACTCGCTCGACGCCTGCGAAGAGGCCGGCATCCTGCCCGAGATTTGGGTCCATATCGAAGCCACCGGCCCGAATCGTTTCAAGGTCGGCGTGCAGGACAACGGGCCGGGGATCGTCAAGGCGCAGATTCCCAATATCTTCGGCAAGCTGCTCTACGGCTCGAAGTTTCACCGTCTGCGGATGAGTCGCGGACAGCAGGGCATTGGCATTAGCGCGGCGGGCATGTACGGAGTGCTCACGACTGGCAAGCCGGTGAAGGTGATTTCGCGAATTGGCGCGCGCAAGCCAGCGCATTACTTCGAAATCCAGATCGACACCAAGAAGAACAAGGCGGAAATTTTGAATGGCGGTGGCGACGGTGTGGATATTCCACCGGGCGACAGCGGCAAGAAGATGATCGAGAAGCACGGCATCGAATGGATCGAGACCGATCACGGCACGCGAGTAACCATTGAGCTGGAAGCCAAGTACCAGCGCGGCCGCTGCAGCGTGGATGATTATCTGGAGCAGACGGCGATCGCCAACCCGCATGTCACCGTCCACTATCTCGATCCCGATGGCAGCACGCATGATTATCCTCGCGCCGCCCAGACGCTGCCGCCCGAGCCAAAAGAGATCAAGCCACATCCCTACGGAGTCGAGTTGGGGCGTCTGATGACGATGCTTAAGAGCGTGAAGCCTTGCACGATCTCGGCGTTCTTGTGCGACAACTTTTCGCGCGTCAGCGGATCCGTGGCGCGCAGGATTTGCGAGACCGCCAAGGTAAGCACCCGAGCCAGCACCACCAAGATCGGCCGCCACGAGGCGGATGCGCTGTACCAGGCAATTCAAAACACCAGGATCGCAGCGCCGGCGACTGATTGCATTTCGCCGATTGGCGAACAACTGCTGCTCAAGGGTTTGCATCACGTGGTGCCTGCCGAGTTCTACGTGGCCGCCACACGACCGCCGAGCGTCTATCGTGGCAACCCGTTTTTGGTCGAGGCGGCGCTGGCCTACGGTGGGACCTCGGCTTCGGTGCGGATCCCGCTCGAGACCCTCAGGGAAATGCTGGCTGAAAGCGACGCCCGCACGCTGCGGCAGTTCTTAATGAACGGCTTCAGCGGCGTGGGCAGCGACGCGACTGAAAAGATTCTTACCGAGGCGGAACTTGGGAACCGCGTATCGCCGGGCAAGCTTAAGAAAGACGAGATTGCCAAACTGCACGAGGCGATGAGAAGCGTCAATCTCGAAGAAGGCCAGACCATGAACGTGCTCCGCTACGCCAACCGAGTTCCCCTGCAGTTCCAGCCGGGAGCCTGTGCCATCACACAAAGCATCATGGGCACGAACTGGCGATCGTACGGCCTGACCCAATCCCGCGGCAGCCTGCCGAGCGGCCCGGTCACCATATTCGTCCACGTCGCCAGTGTTTGGGTCCCCTTTACCAGCGAATCGAAGGAAGCAGTCGCGTCCTATCCGGAAATTCAAAAGGAAATCCGCCTCGCCCTCCAGGCCGTCGGCCGCAAATTGGCGATGTATGTCCGCCGACGTCAGAAGGTGAAGCAAGAAGGTGAGCGCCGCAATATCTTCCTGCGGTATCTCGGCGAGGTGGCCACCGCCGTCCATGAAATCAGCGGCGCCGACAAGAAGAAGCTCTACGATCAATTGCTCAAAGTCGCCAAGCGCAAGACCGCCCAGGCCGATATCAAGTTCGACGAAGACGGCAACCCGATCCTGGAAGAAGAAGCCACCGAAGACTTCGGCGACAACGTGCTGATCGTGGTGCCGGGAGCGCCGGCGAGTTAGCAGCCCGCCTGCCAGCATGAGACTGCAACTTGCCCTCGCACTGTCTCGTTACGCTATAATTGAGTCATGCCCGACACACTTTCCAATACGCCAATCCTTTCGAGTTTCAACTTGTCGGCAACTCGAGCACGATCCTGCGAACAGCTCTTGGCGCAGGACTTGAGGTGGGCCATGTTTGTTATGGCCTTTCCAGACCCGCGTGACACGGAAGGAACCCTCGAAGCGACACAGTTGCAACAAATGCTCACCGCAGCAGTACAGATAGAGACCGCTCCCGACCGCACCTTGGAAGTCGGTTTTCCGCTCGTATACACCACGGATGTCACCCTGGCGGAAAAGTACGGCATGGAATCCGAGGACGAATTCTTGGGAACAAGCACAACCATAACAGAGTAATACTCATTCATGGCCAGGAAATCGCGTAGATCCACGAGCGAATCCCGATCCTCACCTTCCACCGCTACCTTGACGCTCAAGGACAAGAAAACGCTCGGCTCGCTCAAGGGGGTGGCCAACGATGTGGCCGACTGCGCCAAGACCGGTCGCGCCCCGCATCTCGACGTGCCTTCGCGATCGCTCTCCAACGTCAAATTCAATAAATCGCGAGGGTTTCTTGAGATGGGCTCGGGCAAGAACCGACGCGAGCTGTTCAATCTTTCCCAGGCCAAAGCGTACATGCAAACGCTGCTTGTCGGCAGTGGTTGCAAACGGTTGATCGAGCAGGGCAAGACCACGAGCCTCCGCGGCATCTATTACATGCTCAAGCACTCGATCGAAGGCACCAAGGAGGAAACCTTCGACGATCAGGAAGACAGCGACACGATCATCGAAGACGTGGAAGTCACCCTGGCGGCCTTGCGCGAAGAACTGCACGTGTATGCCTCCAACCGTGGCAATCTGGTCGGCCCGCTCGTGCTCAACGACAGCGGAGATGAGATCGACTGCACCCGCATGGGGAGTGCGGGCTACAGCATTCCATCGATCGTCGAACCGGAGGTCATCGAATTCAAGAAGTGCACGGCCAGGTTTATCCTGCACGTTGAAAAGGACACCGTTTGGCGGCGTTTTTCCGAAGACAAATTCTGGCTGAAGCACAACTGTGTCGTCAGCCACGGCGCCGGCCAACCCCCGCGCGGCGTGCGGCGCATGTTGCACCGCATGCACAACGAACTGAAACTGCCGGTCTATTGCCTGCTCGATAACGATCCCTGGGGATACTACATTTACAGCGTCATCAAACAAGGTTCGATTAATCTCGCCTTCGAGAGCGCACGCATGGGAATTCCGGATTGCCGCTACATTGGGCTTCGCAGCAAGGATTTTGAACGTTGCCAACTGTCCAACAGCGTCAAGATCAATCTCAACGACACGGACGTGAAGCGTGCCAAGCAAATCGCCGAGTATCCGTGGTTCAAGGGCAAGAAGGCCTGGCAGAAGGAGATTGAACTGATGTTGAAGAACGGCTTCAAACTGGAAGTCGAATCGCTGATCTCCAAGGACATCAGTTACGTGACCGAAACCTACGTGCCCGAACGACTGGAAGAAAAAGATTGGCTGGATTAGATTCTCAATGCGCGTCATCCTCATGGGCACCGGCCCCTTCGCCGTCCCGATGGCAAGGGCCATTTATGCATCGTCGCACACGGTACCCCTGCTGGTCACTCGGCCCAGGCGCTCAGTACATGGAAAGACCCAGGCAGAAGCCAACCCCATGCGCGCGTTGGCAATATCGCACGGCACCCCGGTGTTCGATCCGGAGAGCATTAATACGCAAGAGGCCCTCGCTGAACTGGCGAAGCACAAGCCCGACTTGTTGGTAGTTTGCGATTATGGACAGATCTTGAAGCCGGACACCCTTGCCGTCGCGCGACTCGGCGGCATCAATCTGCACGGCTCGCTGCTGCCCAAGTATCGCGGCGCGGCGCCCATCAACTGGGCGGTATTCAACGGCGACTCGGAAACCGGAGTGACGGTCATCCACATGACGCCGCGGATCGATGCCGGCCCCGCGATCGCGCAAGCGAAACTGTCGATCGGCCCCGGCGATACCGCCGTAACGCTCGAACCAAAGCTTGCCGACTTAGGCGCTCCGCTGGTGCTCGATGCGATCAATGCAATTGCCAGCGGCGCCATTTCGCCGATCTCTCAAGACCCGTTTCCAACCGCGAAAGCTCCGCGACTGAAGAAGGAAGACGGCGCCGTCAATTGGACTCGCACGGCGGAGCAAATTCGCAACCAAATTCGAGCCTTCGTCCCCTGGCCTAAGACGTTCACGTACTGGCATCGACCCAACGCGGAGCCGCTACGTGTGATCCTCGAATCGGCAACCGTCATTCCTGACGTATCGGGTGACGCCGGAAGCGTGATCGAAGCCGCTGGCGGCCAACTCCTCATCGGAACCGGCGTCGGCGCTCTGCGGATCGACGCGATTCAACCCTCGGGAAAGCGTGTGCTTTCCGCGGCGGAGTTTTTGCGCGGTTATCCCGTCCGGCCGGGCGAACGATTTAATACCACTTGAAAACCCGGGCAAAATCCCGCTGGTCCCCAACCTCGGCGAGTGAGTAAGATAAGGAGTCTCGCGGCAAGGGATTGCAGAGGACCGGCGGCATGGGGAGCTTCGATCAAACGGATCTTGCGCTTCTGGCGGTGGCAAGTTTCATTGCCGTCGTGGTGTTGGCGCGATTGATGCGCGCCCGCCGCGATCAACTGCTGATGCAGGTCCGTGATCAGATGGAACGCGAACGCGAACGCAAACTTACCGAAGAGAAACGCCAGCAAAAGGCCGCGACGAAGGCGGAACGAAAGGCTTCGTAAGGGCAAGTCAACATCCACTAGCCGGAGGGCAACGCCCTCCCGGCGGACAACGACACGCGCTGACTGCCGCCATCTGCCGACCGCAATTTTTCTCACATGCCCAAGCTCTACATCGAAACTGTTGGCTGCCAGATGAACCTGCTCGATAGTGAGCTGGTCGTGGCCAGTCTGCGCAAAGAGGGCTACGAGATCGTCGACACTCCGGCCAAGGCCGATACGATCCTGTTCAACACGTGCAGCGTGCGAGCCCACGCAGAAGACAAAATCTACAGTGCCCTCGGCCGGCTGAAACACGCCAAGAAACACAACCCGCACAAAATCATCGGCGTGCTGGGCTGCATGGCGCAAAATCATCAGAAGCGGATCTTCGAGCGGGCCCCCTTCGTCGATTTGATCGTTGGCCCAGGCCAGTTGCACCAGGTGCCGGAACTGATCAGGAGGGTTGCCGCAGGCGCCGGCAGTCAGCTTGAAGTCTCACTCGATCGCAAGGCTGGCAACCGGCGCGAGGTCGAGCAAAGCTTTGAAAGCTACGACCCATTGCGCGACCCCGAGATGCGGCCCACGCCCTTCCAGGCCTTCCTGCGGATCATGATCGGCTGCGACAAGTTCTGCACGTACTGCATCGTGCCCAAAGTCCGCGGCCCTGAACAAAGCCGGCCCGCTGCGCACGTTATCGCCGAAGCCCGCAAGCTGGCCGACGAAGGCTGCCGTGAAGTCACACTGCTCGGCCAGACCGTCAACAGCTACAGGCACCAGGCCGCCGATGGCCGGCTGTGGCGGCTTTCAGATTTACTGGAATCGCTCAGCGAAATTAGTGGCCTTGCTCGTCTGAAGTTTGTCACCAATTACCCCAAGGACATGACGGACGACCTGTTGCAAGCGGTGCGCGATCTGCCCAAGGTCTCGCCTTATCTGCACGTACCGGCGCAGAGCGGTTCGAACGCTGTGCTGCATCGCATGAAACGCGGCTACACCGTGGAAGACTATCGCGAGATGATGGCCCGCATCCGCGAAACAGTTCCCGACGCCGCGGTCACCAGCGACTTTATCGTCGGCTTCTGCGGAGAAACCGACGAAGATTTCGAGCAAACCGTGGAGTTGGTCCGCGAATCGCGATTCAAGAACAGCTTCATCTTCAAGTACAGCGAACGCCCCGGCACGAAGGGGGCCGAGCTTTTTCCCGACGATCTGCCGGAAGAAGTGAAGAAACGGCGCAACAACGAGCTCTTGGCCATTCAGAACTCGATCAGCGAGGAAGACAACCAACCCCTGATCGGTCGCACGCTGGAAATTCTCGTCGAAGGCCCCAGCAAAAACGCGCTCAAGCAAGACCCCTCTGAAGTGGCCGGCCCAATGCAACTCACCGGCCGCACGCACGACGACCGCATTGTCGTCTTCGACGGCAATCCTCGCCAAATCGGCCAGCTTCTGCCCGTCACCATGTACGACGCCAACGCCTTCACGCTCTTCGGCGAAGTGGTCACCGAACACGTACTCCCGAAACTTTATAGCCTCGCCCAACGTCAAGCGGACCATCGCTCGACGATCTTTCGATACGGGGTGTCAACGTGATTGCATCCACGCTCGTTGCTCAATGCTGCGCAAGCCTATTGCTGGCTACTGCCGTAGGTGCCGAGCCGGAGGTCACGCTGGAGTTCGACAAATAGGAATTCTTCCTCGGTGAGAACGCCGTGCTGCACTGGCGAATCCACACCGTGGATGAAGAGCCCCTGAAATTCACCGTCGGTGGCGACGGACGCACGCCGGTGGCCCAACGAGCCATTCGCTTCAAAATCGAGGCGGCCGACGCAACCGGCAAGGCAGTGCCAGATCCCTATCCAAATCCGCCGAATTTTGGCGGATTCTTCCACGACTCGGCGCTCGAACCCGACC
>SXGT01911146.1_pt1 | contig 15195 bp, 12 predicted proteins | sample 3176221 | NCBI WGS metagenome assembly SXGT01 (sample SAMN11356862, study PRJNA531348) | freshwater metagenome | isolation source: freshwater sample F1-120 | place: China: Fuxian Lake, Yuxi | collected 2017-12-25
AGGGCCACGCGGGCGACTGCGGCGGAGGCCATGCCGACGAGCCCGTCACGCCCAGCGCGCCCGACCACGCTGCTCAAGCTCCTCGCCGGCCGGGGTCCGGCGGAGGACGTCGGGACGGTGCGCCGCGGCACGAACCTCCAGGACGGCTACTTCGATCAGCACCTCGGCGACGTCGACCCGCGCCTCACCGCCGTCGAGGAAGTGCGTACCGTGCGGGGGGACTTCACCGTCGAGGCGGCGCGCCAGTACCTCGCGCGCTTCCGGTTCTGGGGCGACGATCCCTTGCGCGTGGTGAGCGGGTTCTCGGGGGGCGAGAGGTCGCGCCTGGCGCTGGCGAAGCTCCTGCTCGAGCCGCGGAACCTCCTGTTCCTCGACGAGCCGACGAACCACCTGGACATTCCGGCGGGCGAGATCCTCGAGGAGGCGCTCGTCGGTTTCGAGGGCACGGTGCTGCTCGTCTCGCACGATCGTCGCTTCCTCGAGCGAACGACCACCCGCATCGTGAGCGTGCGAGACGGAGCGGTGGACGTGTTCCAGGGTGGGTTCCGTGACTACGTCGCCTCTCTTGCGCCGCGCCCGGCGGATGAACAGTCTCCGCGGGAGCAACGTGGGAGGAACCGCAAGAGCGAAGAGGCCCCGCCACCGAAGCCCGTCGAGGAGAAGCGCGTGTCGTTCGAGGCCGACCGCGCCAAGAAGCGCGAGGAGGAGAGGAAGAAGCGCCGTATCGCCCAGCTCGAGGATCTCATCGGGGCCGCCGAGAGGGAGCTCGCGCGGATGCGCGCCGAGCTCAGGGATCACCCCGGCGGGGACTGGACGCAGCTCACCACGATGGCGTCGCGCGAGCAGGAGCTCGCTGCGAGGATGGAGACGATGATGGCGGAGTGGACCAAGCTGTCGGAGGCCCCGTGACCCGCGCTCCGACCACGCTCGTGCTCCTCTTCGTGCTCGCGCTCCTCGCGCTGGCATGTCGTTCGAGGGAGATCCAGAAGGACGATCCGCGCGCCATCGCCAGCGCCACCGCGGTGCCCACGAACGACATGCCCGTCGTGGCCGACACGTCCACGGGGCAGACGTACACATGGCTCGACGCGAAGTGCAACCACGCGTCGGCGACGACCGCGAAGGATGTGGACTCCATCGGTCGAGAGGTCGTGCGCGTCGAGGATCCGGGCAAGCCGGCGCCCGACGGGGCGATATTCGTCGCCGACCTCCGCAACGCCAGGGATGGCACGTACGCGGTCCGCACGATGCTCAGGGACGACTGGGACGATCTGGTCGGGAAGTGCCGCGCCAAGCTCGGCATCGCCACGCTCGAGCGGTCGAAGGCCGCGCCGTCGGCGCCCGCCACGGCGGAGCCCGTGGGTCCCGGAGCGCCCGGCCCGCGCACCGACGCCGATCCCCGGCAACCGGCCGACGTGGCGACGAACGCGCCGGTCATCATCTACGGGGCGTCGTGGTGTGGCCCGTGCCACCAGGCGGCCGACTACCTGAAGAAGAAGGGCGTGCGCTTCGTCCAGAAGGACATCGAGGAGGACTCGAGCGCGCAGCGCGAGATGACGATAAAGCTCGCGAAGGCGGGCCTGAAGGGCAGCGGGATCCCCGTCATCGACGTGAAGGGTCAGATCCTCGTGGGCTTCTCCGCGGCGCGGATCGACGCGGCCCTGGCGGCGCGTCCCGATCGACCGATCTGATCAGCGGCCCCCGTCGCCGGAGGCCGGCCCGGGCCCGTTCGTGACCGACAGGTAGACGGGCGACCCCGCGTGGTTCACCTCGAGGAGGGCGATGTCGTCCGGGCCGACGCCGATCGCGAGCGTCCCCGACGCCCCCTGCTCGAGCGCGCTGGTGTTGCCGTCGATCGAGCCGCCATCGACGCCGAGGAGGCGCGCCCGCCCGGTCCTCCCCGCCGGCGACACCGGCACGAGGGAGAGGGGCGGTCGCATGGACGCGTGGAACCCGCTCACGCTCAAGGGCCCCGGCCCCTTGTCGACGACGGGTACGTGCACCATGCACGTGAGCCGGGCCTCCTCGTCTCCGAACATGTGCACGCCGAACTTCTTCACCGCCGCGCGGACCGCGCCCGGCTTGCACTCCCGGCGGGCTGGCCCGAGGTGCAGGGTGAGCCCCTCCACCACGACGTCCGTCTCGGCGAGCGCCGTGCGCCGCTTCTCGTCGACGAGGGACTGCACCAGCTCCTCCATCCGCTTCGTGATGCGCGCGCACCACTCCGCGCGTCGCTCGAGCCGCGGATCGCCCCAGCCCACGTGCGCCGCGATCGCCCGGAGGCGCCCGTCGCACGTCCCCACGACCTCCGCGAGCCCGAAGTCCTGGTGGCCGGGCGCGGCCTTCAGCTTGTCGGCGGTCTGGCCGAGCTTCTGGTCGGCGTCGGCCAGCACCGCCCGGAGGATCGAGTCCACCTCGCCCTGGGGGATGTGCCCGCACACCAGGTGGTTCTGGTTCCCGTCGCCGGCGCCGGAGAAGGGGAGCTTGCCGCCGTATTTCGAGCTGACCGGCCCGACGGCGTCGCGGCCGCCGTTGTCGCGGTCCCACATCTGAATGGACAGCACGTCTCCCGGATCCAGCGACAGGAGCGGCAGGGTGACGTACGCGCTCTGCCGGTCCTCCGGGCCGCTCTGCTGGAGGGACTGGCCCCTCACGCGGATCTCGAAGTCGAGATCTGCGGCCTGGTTTCCGAAGAGGCCCTTGAGCCCCTGGTCCATGGCCTTGTCGGTCCCCACCTCGCACACGAGCAGGCCCGGGCCCGTGGGGCCGTCGCGGTTCGTGCTCGTCGCGCGCTGGAAGAGGGGGTGCGCGTCCCCTTGCGGTAGCGCCGGGGCGTACCCGCGATCCTTCTCGCCCTTGGGCGCGCTCGCCAGCGACTCGGCCGGCGTGCGTGCGCTGGCGGGCGGTGTGTCGTCGCCCGGCGCGATGTCGATCACGTGCGCGGGACGGGTCGGGACGATCCGCGCGCTCTTGAACGGCGAGTCGTCGCGCTTGCCCTTGCAGCGGCCCAGGCACGACGTACACAGGAGAGCCAGGGCGAGGGAGACGAGCGCGCGGCGCACCCGGGCATCGTACAGGGCGGCGCGGCTCACCGCCTCGCCTTCCGTGCGATGACGCGCTCGTACACGGCTCGGCGCCGCCGGCCGCTCCAGGCGGCGACGCGCTCCGCGATGGTCCGCGCGTGGTGCCCGGCGCGCAGCTCCTCGTCGATGCGGAGGTCGATCGCCGCGTCGTCGATCGCCTCCTCCCGCGAGGCTGGATCGTGCGCGCCGAGCACCAGCACGACCTCGCCGCGCCACGCGCGATCGTGCGCGGCGAGGCCCTCGAGGTCGCCGCGCACGAGCTCTTCGTGCAGCTTGGTCAGCTCGCGGGCGACGCAGGCCTGGCGTCCTGGCGTGGCGCGCGCGAGATCCGCGAGCGTGCCGGCGAGTCGGTTGGCGGCCTCGTACACGACGCACGGCTCGGGCGTGTCGCAGATCTCCCCGATGGTCTGGTCGCGCTCCGTCCCGTCGCGCGGCAGGAAGCCGAAGAAGCGGAAGCGCCCGCCGGAGAGGCCGCTCGCGGAGAGCGCGCACACGGCCGCGCTCGGGCCCGGGATCGGCACGACGCGCACGCCGCGCGCGATCGCCATCCTCACCAGGGCCTCCCCTGGATCGCTCACCGTGGGCGTGCCGGCGTCCGTCACGATCGCGACGCGCGCGCCCTGGTCGAGCCGGGCGCCGACGCGGTCCAGATCGCCGTCGGTCGAGTGGGCGTGGATCGCGACGAGCTCCTTGCCCGCGATGCCGAGGTGTGTGAGCAGCCCTCGGGTGTGCCGCGTGTCCTCGGCGCACACGACGTCCGCCTCACGGAGCGTCTCGATCGCGCGCACGGAGAGGTCGGCCAGGTTCCCCAGGGGCGTGGCGACGACGAAGAGCAAGGTTCGCCGTCCGCCGCCTGCTCAGAGGACCTCGGTCACGTCCGTCATCTCGCGCTTCAGGTAGTCGCGCAGCCGCGCCATCAGGCGCTGCTCGAGCTGCCGGACGCGCTCGCGCGAGATCTGGAAGCGGTCGCCGAGCTCCTGCAGGGTGAGCGGGTCGTCGGCGATGAGGCGCTCGTCGAAGATGGCGATCTCCTTGTCCTTGCCCTCGAGGGTCGCTCGGAAGTCGCGCAGCTTCGCCTTGAGGAGGCTCTGGAGCTCCTCGTCGGCGACCAGCATCTCGGGCCCGGCGCCCGCGGCGGGCATCATGTCGACCTTGGTGATCGATCGGCCGTCGGCGTCCCCGACGGGCGCGTCGAGCGATCGCTCGCTCTGCTGGAGGCGCACGTCCATCTCGCGCACGTCGGCCTCTGGGACGTTGAGCTGCTTGGCCACCTCGGCGTCGGTCGGATCGATGCCCATCGCCTGGAGCTCGGCCTTCTTCTTGCGCAGGTTGAAGAAGAGCTTGCGCTGCGCCTGCGTGGTCCCGAGCTTGACGAGCCGCCAGTTGTTGAGGACGAAGCGGAGGATGTACGCCCGGATCCACCACGCGGAGTACGAGGAGAGCTTCACGCCGCGGTGCGGATCGTAGCGCTTCACGGCCTGCATGAGGCCGATGTTGCCCTCCTGTACGAGGTCCATGATGTTCTTGTAGGCGCGGCGGTACTCGTAGGCGATCTTCACGACCAGGCGCAGGTTCGCGGTGACGAGGCGGGCCGCGTAGCGGCGGGCGAGCTCGTGGTCCTCGTTCTTGGTCGCCACTTCGTACTTCACGGCGAGCTCGTGCGTCTGCTCGGGCGTGAGCAGCGGGTGGCGCTGCACCTCGCGGAGGTAGGCCGACATCGGGTCGAGCCGCTCGAGGCTGACGGCCGCCTGGCTGGACACGGGGATGTCGTCGCCGGCGTCCTCGTTGTCGGCGCCCTCGGGCTCGCTGTCGTCGTCCTTGGGGTCGACGATCTCGGCCGCGACCTCGATGGGCGCGTCGGACGAGGGGTCATCCGCGCTCGAGGGGTCGTCGTCGTCCGTCGCCTCGACACCGGCGTCGCCGTCGGTGGCCGACGGAGGCGGCGGCGCCGTAGATCGCTTCGTGGAGGTGTCGCTGCGCGTGGGGCGCGCCGGTTTCTTGGGCACGATGGTCCGTTCCTGTGGGGTGGGCACGCTAGCACGCTCCTTCGGTGTTTCGGAGTTCGGCCGGAGAGAACAGCGGACCGACCGGCCGGGTTCCGCCTATCGCGACGTCCACAGCCACGACACCCACGTGAGGCCAAGGAGCGCGATGCCCAGGAGTCCCGCGGTCAACCCGTTCTCGTCGGCCCCCATTCCTGTTCGAACCATCGGAGTCCTCCTTGGTCGCGGTCCCGGAAGTGTGACACCGGGAACTGTAAGGACGATGACGCCACGCGTCAAGTGATCTCAACAGCTCGAAACCATGTGAGAAACAGATGCGTCGGGGAATACCCTGGCCGGCTGCCGTGCTGGCCCGTATCATCGCCCTCGCACCGGGGCGCGAGCCCGCCGACCCACCGCGCACGGCCCGGCATGACCACAGAAAAGGACAAGGATTCCGGAGCATTCACCTGGGCCGACGTGTGGGCGGAGGGGTTCGCCCACCTCCTCCCGTGGGCGGACGCGCTGGCGGGGGCGCTCCACGAGGAGCTCGGTGTGCGGCTCGAGGTGATCACCGACGCCTCCGCCTCGCGCGCGACCCGCGCGGAGGTCACCTGGGTACGCGACGCGCGGGCGAGGAGGAAGGCCGCGCGCATGATGCCGGACAAGAAGCCGAAGCGCTTCTCGCCGCTCACGTACGGCCACGCGTCGATCACGGTGCGCGTCTTCGACAGCGGCGTCGAGGCGACGCTCGAGGTCCCTCCGCACGCCGTCCTCGATCGGGCGGCGCTGAGGTGGCGCCTCCAGCACCCGGAGGTGAAGATGCTCGTCCTCGGGCAGATCGGCTCGCTCCCGCAGGGGGTGACGGCGCCGGCGCTCGGGCACCGGCAGGCCTCGACGCTCGGTGCGGACGATCTCGCCGAGTGGGCGCGCGACCTCGACGTGAACCTCGCGTTCTCGTCGTGGATCGAGAAGGAAGCGGCGATCGCCGAACCCACGCGCGTGGAGGACCACGTGCGCGCCCTCGCGCGCGTGTACCGCGAGATCGCGTGGGACGAGCGCATGCGGCTGCCCCAGCGCGCGTTCCGCCCTCGCTCCGCCGAGCGACAGGAGCGGACGAAGCGCTCGGAGCGGGCGCGGACGCGTCGGGAGACGCGGCGCGCTCGCGACGAGGAGCCGCTCAGCATCCGCGAGCCGCGGGCCCTGATCCCCGAGCCCAGCGCGAACGACGCCGAGCCCGCGGCGGGGCGCTCGACGTCGCGGCTCCACGTCCACGCGCCGGTGCGGCTCGTGGACATCGATCCGGGGCAACCCATCGCGAAGGGAACGCGCGTCTTCGTGCTCGCCGGGCCCTTCGAGGGGAAGAGCGGCGTCGTCAAGGACATCGACCGCGAGAAGGGGATGGCCAAGGTCATCTTCGGCCTGCTCGGCGTCGACGTCCGCGTCGCCGATCTCGCGGCGACGCGCCTCGGCACGAAGGTGGCGGCACGGAGCGGCGCGCGGCGCGGGAAGCGGCCGCTCCTCTCGTCCTCGCACAAGAAGCGGCCCGCCGGGACGAAGAGGTGACGGCACACCGGTGCCGTTCTGTTGTAAGGGAGCCGGGGTGTCCTCGCTGCCGATGCCCGTGACCCTCTGGGGCCACCTGTTCCGGCACGCGCGTGCGTACGTCCTCGGGGGGGTCATGCTCCTCGGCTTCCAGGTCGCGATGAACCGCATCGACTGGCAGTCGAAGGCGTGCGTCGACGAGATCTTCTCCGGGGATCCGCGCGGCGTCGTGCGGCCCGCGAGCTTCATGCTCGGGCTTGCCGTGATCGCGTTCGTGCTCCGGCTGGCGAGCCGCTGGTTCATCTTCAACGCCGGGCGCGACGTCGAGTACGAGGTCCGGCGCCTCCTGCTCGACCGGCTCCACAAGCTCGGCGCGGCCTTCTACCGCAAGATGTCGGCCGGCGAGATCATGAGCCGCTCGACGGGCGACCTCCTCCAGGTGCGCCTCCTGTTCGGCTTCGGCGTGCTCAACATGATCAACGTCGTCTTCGCCTTCGGGAGCGCGCTCCAGGTGATGCTCCGGATCTCGCTGTCCTTGACGGCGGCGTCGTTCGTGATGGTGCCGTTCCTCGTCGTGACGACGCGGTCCCTGTCGAAGGGGCTCTTCGCCCGGACGCGCAGCAACCAGGAGGCGATCGGTCGCCTCTCGGATGTCCTGCAGACCAACCTGGCGGGCGTGCGCGTCGTGCGGAGCTTCGCGCTCGAGGCGCGCGAGCGGCGGCGCTTCGACGCTGCGAACGAGGCGTACCTTCACGCGGGCCTCGCGCTCGCCCGCCTCCGGGGCCTCATGTTCCCCATGGTCGGCGCGGTGGCGTCGCTCGGGGTGCTCTCCTGCTTCTTCTGGGGCGGTCGGCTCCTCGTCCTCGGCCCCGAGCACGGCGGGATCTCCCAGGGGGAGTTCTTCGCCTTCTGGCTGGCGCTCGGGCGGGTGACGTGGCCGCTCATCGCGCTCGGGTTCTCCTTGTCGATCGTGCAGCGCGGGCGGGCGAGCTACGCGCGCCTCAAGGAGATCTTCGACGCGCAGCAAGAGGTCACGGACGGCGGCTCCGCCCCGGTCGCGATCTCGGGCGCCCTCTCCGTGCGGGGGCTCACGTACACGCACGGCGATCGCGCGGTGCTCTCCGACGTCTCGTTCGAGCTGCCCAAGGGACGCTCGCTCGCGATCATGGGACGCACTGGATCGGGCAAGAGCACGCTCGCCTTGCTCCTCGCGCGCCTCCTCCCGACGCCCGAGCGCACGGTGTTCGTGGACGGGATGGACGTGTGCTCGCTTCCCCTGTCCACGGTGCGCGGGGCCATCGGGTATGCCCAGCAGGACGCGTTCCTGTTCTCGACGACGGTGGCACGCAACATCGCGTTCTCGCTGGAGGATCCGGACTCGGCGGAGGCCATGGAGAAGGTGCGGGTGGCGGCGCGCGAGGCGCAGGTCCTCGAGGAGGCGCTCGGGCTCCCCGAGTCGTTCGACACGGTGGTCGGAGAGCGCGGGGTGCAGCTCTCCGGGGGCCAGAAGCAGCGCATCGCGCTCTCCCGCGCCCTCGCGCGGGAGCCGGTGATCCTGGTCCTCGACGATCCCCTCTCGGCGGTCGACGCCAAGACCGAGGCCGCGATCCTCGACGCGATCTCCCGCCAGGCGGCGGAGCGCACCGTGCTCCTCATCACCAACCGCGTGGCCGCGGCGCGCCGGTGCGAGCGCATCGCGGTCCTCGACGAGGGGAAGGTGGCGGAGCAGGGCACGCACGACGATCTCGTCCGCGCCGGCGGGATCTACGCGCTGTTCGATCGCGAGCAGAGCGTGAAGCACGAGCTCGAGAGCCTCGGGGAGGCCGTGTGAGCGCGCGGCCGGGCCAGACCGCCACGGAGGCGAAGCTCAAGGCCTTCCACGAGGAGAGCGCGCTCGGCAAGGCCTACGACATCCGACTGATCCGGCGGCTGTGGCCCTTCGTGCTGCCGCACTGGCGCTGGATCGCGGTGTCGTTCGCCGCGCTGCTCTCGATGGCGGCGCTCAACCTCGTCCGGCCGCTCCTCATGGGGGAGGTCGTGAAGCACGCGGCTTCGCGGGACGCGGCGCTCGTCATGCGCGCGGGTGCCGTCCTCGCCGCGTCGATCGTGGTGCAGCAGCTCATCGGCTTCGTCCAGATGTACGCGCTTCAGAACGCTGGCGCGCGATCCATGGCGGACCTTCGCGCGCGCATCTTCTCGTTCCTGCAGCGCCTCCGGCTCTCGTACTTCGACCGGACTCCGGTGGGGCGGCTCGTGACGCGCGCCACGAACGACGTGGACGCCGTGAACGAGGTGTTCGCGTCGGGGGTGCTCAACGCGGTCGGTGACCTGTTGCAGCTCGTCGGCATCGTGGGGCTGATGCTCGCGCTCGACTGGCGGCTGGCGCTCATCGCCTTTGCGTCGATGCCCATCGTCGGCCTGCTCGTGAACTTCGTGCGCAAGCGGTCGCGGGAGGCATTCCGCGACATCCGCACCAAGACCGCGCGGCTCAACAGCTTCCTCAACGAGCAGGTGTCGGGGATCGCGGTCGTGCAGGCGTACGCGCGCGAGGCGCAGATGGCCGACGAGTTCGACGCGATCAACCGGCAGTACCGAGACGCGAACAAGGCGTCCATCTACTACGAGGCGATCCTCGACGCCGCCATCGAGATGGTCTCCACGCTGTGCATCGCGAGCGTGCTCTGGTGGGTAGGCTTCCGCGGCGTCGGCGACCACGTGGTGACGTTCCCGCTCGTCGTCACCTTCTCGCAGTACATCAAGCAGTTCTTCGAGCCCGTGAGCCTCCTGGCCCAGCGCTACACGATCCTCCAGGGCGCGATGGCGGGCGCCGAGCGTATCTTCCAGCTCCTCGACGAGCCGGAGGTCGAGTCCGAGTCCAGCGAGGGCGGCGCGCCGCCTGCCCGATCGGGCGACGCTCGCGTCGCCACTGTGGCGTTCGAGGGCGTGGGCTTCTCCTACAAGCCGGGCGTGCCCGTCCTCCGCGACGTCTCGTTCCAGGTGAACAGGGGCGAGAAGGTCGCGCTCGTCGGCGCCACGGGGGCCGGGAAGTCGACCGTGCTCAGCCTCCTCCTCCGCCTCTACGAGCACGACGCGGGCACGATCTCCGTGACGGGGCGCGACGTGCGGGACATCGCGCGCCGCTCGCTGCGGGAGATGTTCGCGGTCGTGCCGCAGGATGTGTTCCTCTTCAGCGGGACGGTGCTCGGCAACCTCGCGATGGCGGACGATGCGCCGGATCGCGCGCGCGCCGAGCGCGCCCTCGATCGCATCGGGGCACGCGAGCTGTTCGAGCGCCGTCCCGGTGGCCTCGACGCCCCCGTCGACGAGCGCGGGGCCAACTTCAGCGCCGGAGAGCGCCAGCTCCTCGCCTTCGCGCGCGCGCTCTACCGCGACGCCCCGATCGTGGTCCTCGACGAGGCCACCGCGAGCATCGACTCGGACACCGAGGCGCGTCTGCAGGTTGCGCTCGAGGCGGTCATGGAGAACCGCACATCGATCATCATCGCGCACAGGCTGTCCACGATCCGCGCCGCGGATCGGATCGTGGTGTTCCACAAGGGTCGTGTCGTCGAGACCGGCACGCACGACGAGCTGATCGGGCGCGAGGGGATGTACGCGCGCCTGCACAGGCTCCAGTTCAGCGGGGCGCCGCCGGCGGTGGCGAGCGTGCCGTCGGTGCGGGGGTAGGCCGGGCCGGGGCCTCCGTGACGAGCGGCGCCCCTCCATGCTACGGTCGCAGCGGAATCGGCACCCGGCGTCCCCGCGTTCTCTCCCACGGACGATGACCCTCACCAAGACGACAGAAGGTGGCCTCCCGCTCGCCCCGCCCTCGGAGCCTCGCGTGCTCCGTCCTCGCCGCGCCGCCCCCGCCGACGCCGTCAGGCCGACGCGCGCCGAGGTCAACCTCGCGGCCCTCCGGCACAACCTTCGCGTCGTGAAGCGGTGCGCGGGGGGATCCAGGGTGTGGGCCGTGCTGAAGGCCGACGCGTACGGCCATGGCGCGCCGGCTGTCGCGCGCACGCTCGAGCGAGCGGGTGTCGACGGCTTCTGCGTGGCGCTCCTGGAGGAGGGCGTCGAGCTCCGCGACGCGGGGATCCGGGCCCCCATCCTCGTGATGGGCGGCTACTACGGCAGCGCCCACGGCGAGCTCGTCGCTCGCGAGATGACGCCCGTGGTCTACGATCGCTCCCACCTCGAGGGGTTCGCGCGCGTCGTCCGCGCGGGCGAGGCTCCGGGGCCGATCGACGTGCACGTCAAGATCGACACGGGCATGGCACGGCTGGGCGTGAACCACACCCAGATCGACGCGTTCGCGGAGGAGCTCGCGCGGTTCCCCGAGGTGCGTGTGGTCGGGCTCATGACGCACCTCGCCTGCGCCGACGCGGACTCCGAGGCCGAAACGGCCCTCCAGATGACCCGCTTCGACGAGGCCACCGCGCGGCTCGCGCGCGGCCACGGTGTGCGGCCCGAGGTGCGTCACGCGGCGAACAGCGCCGCCCTCCTCCGCGGAGAGGCGACCCTCGACGTGGCGCGGCCCGGCCTGGCGATCTTCGGGGTGTCCCCGCGCCGGATCGCGCCCGACCAGACCACCGGTGACGCGTTCTCCTCCGAGCTCGTGCAGGCCATGACGGTACGGTCCGAGATCGTCGACCTGCGCGACGTGCCCGAGGGCGCGCCCGTCGGCTACGGCGCGCTCTTCCACGCCGCTCGCCCGAGCCGGATCGCGACGTTGCCCATGGGCTACGCGGACGGCCTCTCGCGGCACCTCACCAACGAGGGCGTCGCGCTGGTGCGCGGGCGTCGCGTCCCGATCGTCGGCGCCGTCTCGATGGACATGTGCATGATCGACGTCACCGAGGTCCCGGGGGCTTCCATGCGCGACGAGGTCGTCGTGCTCGGAGAGCAGGAGGGACCGCTGGGCAAGGACGTGATCCTCGCCGACGAGGTCGCGCGCGCGGCCCGCACGATCCCGTGGGAGGTGCTCACGCAGATCTCCCGCCGCGTGCCGCGCTTCTACCGGGAGCCCTGATCTCCGATGGAGACCGGGGAGAAGCTGCCCGCCCGGACCCCGGTCCCCTCCACCCTGGGCACCCTCTCCGGATGGGTCGACGCTGCGCTCGGCCCTCTCCTCGACGTCCTCGACGAGCTCGGCGCCACCGTGATGCTCGCGATTCGCACCGTGTCGTGGATGGTGCGGCCGCCGTACCGTTTCGCGCAGCTCCTCGCGGCGCTCGACTTCATCGGCGCGCAGTCGGTGTTCATCGTGGCGCTGGTCGGCCTGTTCACGGGGATGGCGTTCACCGTGAGCACGATCGTGGGGTTCCGCCAGTTCTCCGCCGAGACGATGGTCGGCGGCGTGGTCGCGCTCGCCCTCGCGCGGGAGCTGGCGCCCGTGCTCGCCGCGGTCGTCGTCACGGCGCGCGCAGGGAGCACCATGGCGAGCGAGCTCGGCAACATGCGGGTCACCGAGCAGATCGACGCGATCACCACGATGGGTGTCAGCCCGGTGCAGTACCTCGTCGCGCCGCGCGTGCTCGCGACGACGCTGATGCTCCCCCTCCTTGCCGTGGGCTTCGGCATCGCGGGCATGGGCGGCGCGTACATCGTCGCCGTCGCGTGGCAGTCCATCGATCCCGGGATCTTCTGGGACCGCGTGCGCCAGCTCGTCGAGGTGAAGGACCTCGTGATGCTCCTCACGAAGGCGACGATCTTCGGCGCGATCGTCTCGACGATCTGCTGCAAGAAGGGCTTCTTCGCCTCGGGGGGGGCGCGCGGCGTGGGCGAGGCGACCGCGAAGGCGGTCGTGACCAGCATCGTCGCGATCTTCGTCGCCGACTACGTCATCACCACCATGATGACCGACGTGTAGCTCCTCGGACGCGCGCAAGGGGGCGGAACTAGTACCCGCCGAGGCGCGCGAACCGATCGCGGTGGAACGCGGCGTCCCCGAAGATGCCGCGCGATGTCCACGCGCGCTTGTAGAACAGGCCGATGTCCACCTCGTCGGTCACCCCCAGGCCGCCGTGCATCTGGATCCCCTCCGCCGCGACGAGCAAGAACGTGTCGGTCGCGCGCGCCTTTGCGGCGCTCGCGAGGGCGGGGGCGTCCGTCGCGTCCGCCTCGAGCGCGCGCACGGCCGCAAGGACGATCGAGCGCGTGAGCTCGATCTCGCACGACATCGCCGCGGCGCGGTGCCGGAGCGCCTGGAAGGAGCCGATGGGCACGCCGAACTGCCGGCGCTCCTTCAGCCACGCGAGGGTGCGGGCGAAGACCTCCTCGGTGGAGCCGAGCATCTCGGCCGCCAGGAGCGCCGCGCCGCGATCGCACAGGCGAGGAAGGAGGGCGCCGTCCTTCCGCGACAGCACGGCGCCTTTGGCCACGCGTACGCCCTCGAGCGCGAGTCGCGCCGCGCTCCTGTGGTCGACCAGCGCGAGGGGCGTGATCCGGAGGCCTCGCGACGTGCGCGGTACGAGGAAGAGGTCGATCCTCCCCGCGTCCGTCCGCGCCGAGACGAGGAACGCGTCCGCGGCGGTCCCGTCCAGGACGAAGCTCTTCTCGCCGTGGAGCGTGAAGCCGTCCGCGCCGGCCGCCGCGCGCGTGCTCACGCCGTCGCGCGCGTGGTGGAGCCCTTCGTCGTGCGCGAACCCGAGCACGCTCTCCCCGGACGCGATCCGGGGTAGCTCGGCGTCCCGGGTCGCATCGGCGCCGCCCTCGACGAGCGCCGTCGCGGCCAGGACCGCGGTCGCCAGCGTGGCCGTCGGCGCGAGCGTCCGTCCGCACTCCTCGAGCACGATCGCGCACGCCACGAGCCCGAGCCCGGCCCCACCCCAGCGCTCCGGGATCAGGGCCCCCGCGAAGCCGAGCCCGGCCATCTCGCGCCAGACCTCGCGCGACATCCCGATCGCGGATCCGGCGTCCCGGAGTGCGCGGAAGTGCGAGATGGGCATCCTCGCCTGCACGAGATCTCGGGCGCTGCGCCGGATCAGCTCCTCGTCCTCGCTCCAGAGGAGTGTGCGCGTCGTGGCCATCGCCTCAGCCCGGAAGCCCCAGCACGCGCTTGGCGATGATGTCGAGCTGGATCTCCGACGTGCCCCCCTCGATGGAGCTCGCCCGCGACCGGAGCCAGTCCCGCACGCTCTTCAGCTCGTCGGGCGTGAAGGCGTCGCCCTCCCACCCCATGCCGCGCCAGCCCTGGATCGCGACGCGGAGCTCCTTGCGCCGCTTGTTGATCTCGGTGCCATAGAGCTTCGCCATCGACGACCCGGGGCCTGGCTCCCGGCCGGCGCGCTCCGCCTCCGTGGAGCGCTGGAGCGCGAGGCGGTTGCAGAGGGCGTCGAGGTTCACCTGCGCGATCCGATCGCGGAGGACCGGATCCGCGATGCGCCCCTCCGCGTCGGCGCCCACGCAGCGGCGGGCGAGCACCTCGAGCGGCTCCTCCTCCTGAACAGCCCCGTCGCGGAGCCGCGAGATCGCCGCGCGCTCGTGCGCGAGGAGCGCCTTGGCGATGGTCCACCCCGCGCCGGCCTGCCCGACGAGGTTCCGGGCAGGGACCCGCACCGCCGTGAAGAACGTCTCGCAGAACGGCGACGCCCCGCTGATCAGGCGGATCGGGCGCACGCGCACGCCGGGGGAGGCCATGTCGATGAGGAGGAACGAGATCCCCTTGTGCTTGGGGAGGTCGGGATCGGTGCGCACGAGGCAGAACATCCAGTCGGCCAGGTCGGCATGCGAGGTCCAGATCTTCTGCCCGTCGACGACGAACATCTCGCCGTCGCGCACCGCGCGGGTGGACAGGCTCGCGAGATCGCTCCCCGCGCCCGGCTCGCTGTAGCCCTGGCACCACCGGATCTCGCCGCGTGCGATGGGTGGCAGGTGCTCGCGTCGCTGCTCCTCCGTCCCGTGCTCGAACAGGATGGGCGCGAGCATCCACATGCCGAGGCTCTTGAGCGGCGCGCGCGCACCGATCCTGCGCATCTCCTCCTCGAGCACCCGCGCCGCCGCGGCGTCGAGCCCCGCGCCGCCGTACTCGCGCGGCCACGTGGGCGCCGTCCATCCGCGCTCGACCATCCGCTCGAGCCACGCGCGCTGAGCCTCGCTCTCGAAGGCTGCGCGCCGGCCGCCCCAGAACTCGGCCTCGTCGCTCTCCGCGGGCGCCCGCATCGCGGGCGGACAGTGGGCCTCCAGCCACGCGCGGGCCTCCGCGCGGAAGGCCTCGAGGCGCGCGTGGTCGGAGCCGGCGTCGCTCATCGCCGTGCGCGCGCCATGTCGAGGGCCACGTCCTCGATCATGTCCTCCTGGCCGCCCACGGTCTTCCGCCGGCCCATCTCCACGAGGATGTCCCGCGAGGACACGCCGTACCGCTCGCCGGCGCGCTTCGCGAACCGGAGAAACGACGAGTAGACCCCTGCGTATCCGAGCACGAGGGCGTCGCGATCGATCCGCACGGGCGCGTCCATCATCGGGAGCACGAGATCCTCCGCCACGTCCATGATCCGGTGGAGATCGACCCCGTGCGTGACGCCCATCCGGTCGAGCACCGCGACGAAGACCTCCATGGGCGTGTTGCCCGCGCTTGCGCTCGGTGA
>SXGT01136484.1_pt1 | contig 15194 bp, 11 predicted proteins | sample 3176221 | NCBI WGS metagenome assembly SXGT01 (sample SAMN11356862, study PRJNA531348) | freshwater metagenome | isolation source: freshwater sample F1-120 | place: China: Fuxian Lake, Yuxi | collected 2017-12-25
CCAGTAATGATATTGGCGCACTCTAGACTAGAAAGATGACTTCCACTTGAGTCTATAGCGTAAATCTCTCTTGCCTTTATCGATTTATTTATGACAGACTTTTGATGTTCATTCAATAAATCAATATTGATTTGAGGACTTGTGTCATTATTTTCATTTAATCTGATTGGTGGAAGATTCCAGAAGTGTTCAGTCCTAAGCTTCAAACGAACTAATCTCATTTGTGGCTCCTTGGTATAAAATCCTGTTTCATTATACCAGAAGAAAAGAAAAGGGGAATAGAAGATTAACCTCTACTCCCCTTTTAGCTACGTACCAAGACGAGCTAGATGCTTATTATAGACCAGAGATTGCGGATGTTACATCTAGTTCATCTAGAGAACCTGCGACAGAGATCGTTGGGTGAACTGGAAGTGCGATCTCGTTTGCCTTGATTGGGATGTTGCGGAGAACACCAACAGCAAGACCATCTTCGTAAACTGCGAATGCATAACGCTCCTTGAGCTTCACTTTCATGATGTCTGCATTCATGTCTTCCCACTGATCAGTTGTAACATCCTGGTCAACAACTAGCGCACCGAGGTTTGCAGAGTCGAAGATCATGATATCACAGGTGTTGTTGTACTCGTTGTAAGGAACGAATGGAGAAACAAGTACGCGCAACGGATACGGGAAGTAGCTCGGGATAATTGCCGGGCTATTGAGATTCTGGTCGAACTCATTGGCGTTAGCTGGATTTGTTGGTGTTGCACTTGCAGCATTCCCGCTTGGAGTGTAGGCACCATTTCCACCCTGCATACCCATTTTGCTCTGATTGGAACTTGACCATGGCAAAGATGCCTTTGGCATGTTGGCCTTCTGGAACCAAGAACCATTACCAGTCATCTTCGCAATTGTCTGGAGGAATGGATCGATCATCCACATAGACCAGGCAAGCGGGTGAAGAAGAATGGTATCAGGTGTATAACCCTGCATCATGATGTGGCTGTAAGCCTTCAAAAGGTCTTCCATCCGGCAAGAACCGTTACCCGAACCTGTAATGGACCGACCTGTGCAGGTGCCATAAACAGACTCTGTAGGATTCTTGTTGTCAAATAGGGTGACGCCCATACCGGAGATAAAGTTCATGCCTTTCTTCTCCTTGTGGCGGTCAAGACCTCTACGGCCAGCACGGATATGCATATTCATAATGTCGTACTGGGAATACTTCTGCATTTCCTCAGTAATCTTGAACATGATACCAGTTTTACCTACGTTGATTGTCACGCTGCCAGGTGCAACGTTCAAGCTTTGCTCTGGGTAGGTCTGACCTTCTGCAAGGTCGAACGCAACCATAGCACCCATTGCTGGGAAGGTAATGCGAGCTGCTGGTGTGTATGCAACACGGTCGAGAAGGGACGGAACGATGAGCATAGGCTCTACTGGTTCCCGAACGATCTCCTCAATGACCTTTGGCATCCAAATCGCAGCTTGAGGTGTTGCTAGAAGATCCTTGAATTCTACCTTCGTCTGAGACGGAACGTTGAATCCATGATTCATCCATGTATCCCGGAATAGCTCATAGCTATCGCCGAAAACTTTTGATGGGTCAAATTTGGCCATTTTAATTTTCCTCCTCGACTTTATTATCTACCAATAAGGTTAACGATAATCATTTTCTCAGCTGCACCAGCATAGGTCAACTGGTCGCTGCGCCCACCGGTGGCAGAACCTGGGGTCCGCATATTTGCGGCAGAGTATCCTGGGTAAGCAGTCTTTACTCTCTCTAGGTAGTCACGCGGATATGTGTTAACACCAATAATCTGCCCAACGATTCCTGCATCATAGTTGGCAATTGCTTGCTCTAGCTGAACAGAAATGATTGAGTTATCTGTCTGGGTATCATACTCTGGATCTGCCGAATATGGAGCACCAGCAGCATCATAACCTTCAGCAGTACCGATATCGAGAACTGCCTTGACTAGATTGCTGGAGGCATCGTATGTCAACAGATCGCCGTAGTTGAGATCGCCAGTTGCACACATATACGAATTACCAGCACCAGAAACCTCTGAATTGTAGTGGTAATAAGTAATCGTAGCACTTGTGGTCCATGGACTCGGGATTGCATCTCCATCGGCCTCATAAACGAATAGAAGACCGAGTGCATTGTCGATGTAGTAGTCACCGGCAACAGAGATATCTGTTACAGAAGACTTCTTATAGAGAAGACCAGCAACACTTGCGGTAAACGGAGTGTCGTCAGTAATCTCAGCCAATGGATAGTTAAGGAACATATAACACACAACATTGTCACCAGAAGCAACTACGCCGTCATATTTTGCAACTTCTGCAATCTGAGCAGAACCAAACCAACCCTCGTCACGGGTATGTGTACCATCGAGATAGTGCTGGAGTTCATTGGAAGCTCCACCAGTGCGGTCATTCGCCATTGTCTCTGTTGCAGCCTGTCTCGGAACAACCGGAACGGTGATGCAATAGTCACAGGTAACTGCTGTTAGTGCCTGTGGGCGGAAGTTGTGCTGGAATAGAGTATTCGGATCATAATGATCTAAACCTGCAGCCTTCCAGTAGTTATAAGAAGCAAGACCGATTGGCTTGGAGATGAAATCCATTGCCTGCTCGTCGGCCTTGATTAGGCCGCGCTCTTTAAGGGCCTGAGTGAGCTGAGCCTGGGTATAACTTACAGCTCCAGTAACTACTGCACCAGTTGTTAGGTCAATAACATTCTGGGCAACGTCAGTTGCTGTATAGGAAAGAGCTGTAGATCCACTTGCAATATTCCATGCCTTGCGGAGACCAGCCGGGACCAAATGCCCATTACGATCTTCGCCTACGACCTTACCAGCAGAAATTACAATGTAGTACTCGTACTCATAGTCGTACCGCTGGACTGGTAGCCATGGAGCTGCAAAGGACTCGAAGTGTGGGCGCTCGCTGTGGGAGTACTCCACGTTCGGAGTAACACGACCCATCCGATCCCAAACTTTGTGATTCGGAACATATCCTCTAGAAATCGCCATTTTAGGTTACCTCCTACGCTATTAATTACTCAGCGGTATTCTTTTCGGCCGCTGAAAAGCTCTCGAACGTTAATGTATCAGGGAACAACTTCAATGATTTCATTGTAGCATAAATGTGTTTTGCATCACGAATATTACCACTCTTAACCATTTCGCGAATATTTACAGCTGCCTCTGCAGCCGGTCCCTTGAGATCTCCAGGAATCTGTTTATTATCTACATCTGTATTAACAGTTGGATCTTCTACAGTTCCTTTCGGATCACGCGACATACCATCATTTAGTTTACCAGCAACAGTCATTATGTCAAAATCGCTGAACATGGTTTCTGCTTTTGGAACATCTAACTTAATGGCATCTTTTGCATTATCAAGATTATCATACTTTCCAGAAAGAACTCCAATTTGTGCAAGTTTTTCTGTTTTCGCATTCAATAACTCTGCTCTAATTTCAACATTGCTATCCACCATCGCAACATATTCTGCCTGTGTTCTAGCAAGTTCATTACGCAAAATTCTTAGAACATTATCCTTTTCCTGACTATCAGCATGTGCCTTATTCATGTCTTCAACAGCTTTCTTCATCTTCTCTTCGTGAAGAGCACATTCCTTGCACTCATATGCCATTTTCTGTTTTCTTGCAACTAACTCTAGCTCTACCGCCATATATAGGCTGCGGAGTTCATTGTCTTGCATAGTCTTTAGGGAGTCTTCCATGCATACTTTTGGAGCGACTGCATTTACGGCAGAATCCTCAGAACCCTCTTTCTCCTCAGAATCTTCGCAACCCATAGCCTTTGATTTACGATTTACACATGCAAGAATTCGTGTCTTATCCCCAGGTCCCTTATACCTACCAATGAGTCGTTTGGCCGCAGTAACATGTGCGCAGTCTGGACATGGGAATGCCCTATCTGGTCCACAGAATGATGTCTCCGGGAGACTCTTGCGTTTTTCTGTAGAAAGTTTTGCATCTGCAAACTCTTCATCCGTGAGAAGTTTATCCTCAAACATTTTTGCAAACTCTTCTTGATAGAGTGCATCAATCTGAGCGATCACTTCATCGTCAACTTTCTTGTCTGCTGTCTCAAGATTATCAAGCGCATACAATATTGCTGTATCGAAGTCAACTTCTGCCTCTGCCTGATAGGGAAGATTTCCATCTTTGTCCTGTAGGGCAGTAATCTTTTTGGCAAAATCAACTAACATATCGTCAGCCATATTCTCGCGTGATTTCTTAATGACATCGAAGACCTTTTGTTCGGCCTCTGAAAGAACAGGTTTGTTCTCAATTGCCATTGTACCCTCCTCAAAATCCCTGAACTCAAATGCTGGTTCGGTAGAATCAAAACTTTCCTTCCAGTCTGCCGAAAGGAATATTGTTTTATTTTTGCTCGTGTCCAATGAGTCTGCTATTTCTACTGTAGCAAGTGCATCGCCCTCAAATGCAACGAGACTTGCCTCTAGATACTTATGCACGGCAGGAATAGGAAGTGCGGGATATGCAAATCCATCATCTTCTGCATCCGGGTATACATTAAATGGTTCGTGTTCGCATTCTCCATCTGATGCCCAGTTCTTTGCGCAATGCAAACAATGTACTGCATTCGGAGATCTGAAGTCTGTAGAAACTGCATCAAACCTACCATCGGAGATTTGCTCAATAGACTCTGGATCTAGAATGTCTCCAATAAGCTCGATATATCCAAGACCCCGCCACCCATCACGATTAAACACGCCTGCACGCCAAAGATTCTTTATAGATTTTAGTTGTGCCTTAATCGGTGCGCTAGAGGACATAAGGTTCATAACATCCTGATTCATTCGTAAACCCTCAGGAACTGTTGGAACGAACCGAGCGCCACGGATAACGCCAACTGGATCAGAATCTTTCTTATGATTCTTCATGATCTTTGTGGGCTTCTCTCCAATACGGAAAGTTGATACACCCTCGGCCATGCGAGATGGAATATAAAACTTATTATTCCTATTCACTAGTCCAGCATGTGTAGCTTCCATTCTTACGCGAAGTGCACGCTTGCCAATATTAGGCATGCCAAGACTATCTTTCCACTCATCGATCTGTTTGTCAGATGGTTTAGTAAGACGGAAATAGTCTGTGAATTTAATATCTATTGTCATATTAGTTAGTACTCCTTACACTGACTCCATCATACAAGTACAATGGGGATGCAGAGGCGGTAACTCTTCGTAAATTATAGCATCCATGGTTTCATATTCCAAAATATGCTCATCGCATATACTACACGAATCCTCGCCATGTCGCTTTGAAACCATTTTACTAAAACCCTTTACTCTGAAACCACTAGCCCTACCATAGTTATAGGCCCTCATAATCTCGCTGTCATCAATCATGACTGTACGATGACGCAATGAATCGAATACCAATTTAACAAATACAGCATTTTCTGCGTTCATCTTATTGGATTGTATAGCATTTTTCTTTAAATGACCTAATACTTCATCGTGTAACTTATCCACATATTTGCCAATATGATCATTAATCTTAGCATCTATCGAATCAATTTTTACATCCCAGACATTTGCTCCTGTTTCTTTTAGACCTACACGATAAGCCATTTGTGCTAGGGATATCAGTCGCTCTTTGCCCTGGCCAAAAGCCGAATCCACAAGAAGTTGTATCTCTCGTGATCTAAAACCACGATTGCGAACCTGCATATCTGTATCTTTCATAAGCGAGTCATACATGGTCATTAGGGGAGCGCTATGAGAAAAGATAGGTTTTAAGGATGGAATATTATTAGATTTAAATGAATCCTTGTTTACCTTTGCACTTGCCCTAGTACCGTGTTGATTTGCTGGTTTGTTCTTATTAGAAACAGATCCACCTCCAGAAGATGTAGAACCCTTGCTCTTTGAGGCAGCAACAGCCGCATCGGTTCCTGGCTCGTCAATTGACTGCAAAATGATTTTATCTCTTTCGATAAGACCATAATTGGTTTGTGCCCAATCTCCATCGCCTTTTGTAAACATCTTAGGCTTGCTATTGGCAGTAGGCCACCCCTCGCCAATAAATGGTTCGTAACCCATTCCTGTTCGCATTTCAGAATGTGTAATCGCATTCTTCAAGAAGATATCGACTAGATGATTCTCCTTTGCTTGACGAGACTCGAAATCTATTTCTTTAAACCGAAGATATACTTCATTCTCCTCGTCAAACAATGTTCCATTTGGGAACGTACTCTCCATTAGCAATTCGCGAATCACGAAAGCCTCAAACAAAGCAGCAAATTCTTTCTGGTCTGCCTTGGTATCGTCAATTAGATTCCTAGACATTGTTTGGGCAGTAGACTTATTCGCTGTTCCACCCTCGCCCATATCAACAGAACTATTGCCAAGACCAGTAAAGATTCGTTGTTTGAAATGTTCAATAACTTTATCTACCGCAACAACAGAACTCTTGGCCCCAATTGCTTCTATAGAATGGCGTTCTGGTGTAACCCAACATCCATCACTTGGCATTGCAGATATCTTAGCCTGAACTTCTTGCACTTCGTCCGAACCATCTGGATAAATTCTAGCTGGTTCTTTCTCTGTTCCCACTTTATAATGGAATAACGGAAATAGATGCTGGTATACAAGTAGTTCTATATTCTCTTCAATACGCCTAAGGGCACGGATATCATCTTTTACAGAAACAAGTACTGGTGTACCGACAGAGAAACCTTCTCGCTTATCAAAATAAAAATGTATTACGTCCTCTGGATTAAACTCTTTCGTCTCTTTACCATATATTTCTTGGGCATATTTAACTAATTTTCCATATCCATCTCTTTTAAACCTAACAGTTTCTGGAGACATAAGAAAATATCCGGCAACTGGTTTGAGGGTTTTGCCATTTGCGTCTTTCCGCGTGGATCCACCAGAGGCTTCTTCAGTCCTAACCTTAACCCAAAATGCATTGGATGTACGGATTAATGACCAAATAGTCTGAGACATCAGAACACCGAAGGGCATTCCAGTAGCCTCTTCCATCTGGCGGAATCTACGCTTTATATATCTAACTCGCTCTGGCTTGGAACCAACAAACTCATAGCCCTCTTTAAGGAATAGATTTTTCTTATTTCTGAAAGCCCTACGAACATATGACTCTGTATCTAATATTCGGCCGCATTCAGAAAGATCCCATTCTGCTAACTCCCATACAAGACTCGGAGCACGAGACCTCTCTATGTTTGTAGTAAATACTCTCACTGGAGAAGGTATTGTACGTGGGATTATTGCCCGCTTCTGAGCACCCTTCTCATTATTACCAAATCCATCATTATCCGCAGGAACCTTATCACTAAAGAGATTGGGTTGTTCTTCTTTTAGTGTATTAGACATTAAACACTCCCTCTCTTCTCAAAGTCAGCGATCCAATCACGAACTTGCTGCAACTCTTCCTGCGTAACGCTACGGAAGCAGTTCTTGATAAGAATACGAGAACTTATAGTCTCTTGTTTCGGCGCAGATGGCTGACCTATCGCCTGCCCAGGAATCAATCCAGGTATATTCTCTGCAACCGCGTCCTGTATTGAATCAGACAAATCTTCAACACTAGGAGTAGTACCCTTTCCAGGCAATACCATTTCTATTGTACCATCATCTAACACTTTAAATTTAGAGGAAGAAAACTTATTTAGTTCTTTCTCTAATATATATTTCATTTGTCCTTGATCAAAATTACTATGACTTCCACACTCTAGGCCATTCTTCGCTACGGCCTGGATTATACTCTTGACCATCATGATCAGTTCGATAATTTTAGATTTCAGCATTGTATTATCAATCTTCTTGGACATCCATCCAAAATCGACACCGAGAAGATCATATATCATCTGCGTGATATATGTGAACCAGTCCTTAACATACTGAATGCCACCCTGTAAAATATTACGCATCTCTACAATAGACTGTATGAGTGGATTTGCATCAAAATATTTGGTCGCCTCATTAGGCTTTGTTTGATTCTCTGGCGGATGATAGCCGCCCTCCCAAGATCCACCTGTCTTATACTTCTCTGAGTTCGGGATATCATCCTTACTCCACCTAGTGCCATCTCTTGGATCTGGTTGTTTTTCTGGCGGCGGAACATAGTTTCTCTTGGCTTCTTCCTGTGCCTTTAAAGACTTCCATCTTGCATCACGCTCCGCGCGCTCTGCTTCTGAAATCTTTTCATTACTCCAAGCTTCTTTCGTTTCCTGTAATGCTAACTGGGTTTCTTCATATGGAGGAACCGGGATTGTAGGGTTGTACTTCTGTGAATCTGGAGTATTAAACTCTTCCCACTGCCACCCTGTCCACGCAGAAGCATTTGGCGACACACCAGAACCGCCGACCCCAGTATCTCCACCAAAACCAAATGTTCCGGCTGCATTATTATGACCTGGAGCAGCAACACCAAGATCCATACTAACATTAGCACTAACATCAGAGAATGGTATTTTCATGCTCTGAGCAATTAATATGGTCTCGTTTATATGATCGACCACACAAACTAGCGGTCCAATAATTAACTGTATCCATTTATCTAGCCATTGACTTAGGGCATCTAAGAATGGACTTAGAATTGGACCAACTAATTGGATGATAAAGTCTAAGTTAAACCTAAAATCTAAATTCAACTTTGCTAGATATTGCGTAAGTAATGCCAGAATAGCCAGCAGGTCCTGTGGGCACATCTTAGATAACAATTTGAGTAGGTCGCATATATTTATGAATGCGCCAGGATCTTTGAATAGAGCCATTATCTTATCCAAAAGGTCAGTTCTAATCTTAATGTTCAGAGCATGGATCTCTAATAAGTCTCCATCTGGCAGTAGCTGCATGCCATCTAAAAGTCTATCAAAACATGGCACGCATTCTGTGATCATCTTCCCAATTTCTTTTGCTCTATCCTTGGCCGAAGTATCGGAGCCGAATATCTTACTATAATCAAAGTCTGCTTGTTTCTGTCTTAGTGCATCGGCAAATGCACCAGGATTATCCATGGCATTATTCCAGAAACCTAATCTGTCATCAGCCATCTCCTTGGCATTTGTGTATAGCGGATCAGTAGCTGGTACGCCTCCAGATGTTTGCTGCATACCAGGATAGTAATTCATCTGCTCTCTTACGCGCTCAGAAAAATTCCTAGTGGAGTAAACGTCTCTGTAATGATGAGCCTTGGCATAGTCTGTTTGTTTCCAGTTAGAGGCTTCTACTTCAAATGCTTTTACAATAAGACCACAATCGATCTGATGGAATGGATTGCCAGGATTTATAGTAACTTCTTCGTCTATAGTAACGCCTTCATTAAAGGTAACTGTTCTTGATTTACTAGTATCCTGAACAACATATTCGTCTTGAGTAAATGACATGCTAACCACCCAATGCTGTGTTTAAAACAGCACCTGTTGCCTGGCCACCAGCATTTTTGATTGCTTCTTTCTCTTTTGCTAGGGCCTCATCTGCTGGCAACTTTACACCACCATCATATACCGGCTGAACATTACCAGTCCCAGAACCCTTGCCAGGAGAAGTAGTTGATCCAGCTCCACTTGGTGGCGGCGCACTAACAACTTGTCCAGGATTTACAGTAACATCTGTTGTGACGGGAAGATTGTTAGTCTTCATCATCTCTTTCCCATCATTACGAGTAAGAAAGTCTTCTAGTATTAATGGAAATAACTTGCAGTACGTTATTTGCGTGGCCGCAGTATCATAGGTGGCGTCATCTATAGGACTAAATACCATCATGCTATTTACTCCCATTTGGCTTAGGAATGCCCTGTCCAGATATTGCACCCAATGCCTGGACACAAGCCTTATACATAGCGAATGTTATTTCCGTACCATCTGTACCAAAAACTCTTCTTACGGCCTCTATTATCCTAAGATTATTAGATGGATTAAGCTTAACGGTTACATTTTTACACTGCGACTCTATCTCGTCTTCAACAACCTTACAGTTCTCTATAATCTGGCCATATCCATCATATACTTCTTTTGCTTTCTTCCTTCTGAATTCTATAGAAGACCTATCTTTAGAACTAGTATCTGATGTATCCATATAAGGAAGAATAAGATCTTTCGGATTCTTTGGTATCCAGTTTACCTCTGCTGATTCATCCAGCATTCTTCTATCGCCAGGACGTAGCATAGTTGAGATATCTGGAACATTACCTTTTGACATTATGCCACCGAATTTTCTGTATAAGATACATTTAGTACGATATCAGTCTTTACTTGCGCATTAGTATTTGGTGGGCAAGTAATTAGATACCAGAATGGATAGTATGTTGTTGTGTCTGCTAGGGAATCAGATCCAATATCAGGCATATCAATCTTTTCTCCCCATTCAATATCTTCCCATTCTCCCTGCGTGGGTTCATCGTCACCAGCACTTAATTTAATACCCCAACCTGTCTCAGTAAAAATAATATCGCCATATGGATTAGCATCGACTAGATCTATAGGTCTGATTATTATATTAGAGAACCATAGATCTGTATCATCGTTCCTGATATAGACCTGTGTAGTCTGTGTATCTCCAGTTCTACCATCGTGGATTGTAGCCAGTGGATCAGTTAGGTCTCCGCTGTTCGTAATAGGATAGAATACATCATCTTCTTTATAATATAGGCTGAGTCCCATTGATCCTCCTAAAATGTAGAACGAGAAGGTCTGCTTCTTATTGCATTACCACGAGAACGTTTTCTTTGCAAGTACTGCTGCATTCTTTTGTCTTCAGTATCGTTCTCCCACCCAGCACGATTTGTTTTATTGGATCGAGCGTCATCTAGTCTGCCAGGAAGTATAGAAGTAAATATTCCCTGCTTTGTCTCTAAACGCCTTTCCTCTGGTCCATGATTTACCTTATGCTGAGCAATTTGATCTGTACGACTATCGGTATTTTGTTTGCTAGTTCTCGGATCTACGGCCGCACCAACAGACGTAACTAATTTTACAGTATGTAGGTCGTTAAACTCTAATTGGAAAGCAACAATTGAAAGATTTAGAGCATCCAATCTATGATCTCCAATCTTTTCGTCTTCCATTCCATATACTGGTGTCTTGGTCGGCGTATACCTGTCGATGATATAGGTCCTTAGTTGTTTTTCTAATAATTGGTCGGCAGAAGATATTGTAATACGCCCCTGCTCGAACATTCTAATAGACGCATTGACCATAAATGGCTTAGCTGGACTTCGTTTCTCCTGACCTGTAACAGGATCTTTTATTGTAAGAGAACTGCCCGCATCGTATCTACGTAAGATATCTAGCAGTCGCGAAGTGTCTGTATCTCCACCTTTGAAGCGCTGCTCATATGCAGTTTTCCGCAAAAGTTCATAGTTTGTAGATCCATTTCCGGCATCAATATATATAAAAGCTGGTCGCCACTTTTTATTCATATCAAGAAGAGCTTGTACACCAGCAAGCTGAGTAAACTCTGATTTGGGAATATGTTTGGTCTCTACAACCTGGAATCTACCAGTAATCATATTATATCCAAGAACGGCAATCTCAGTACCATACTTTTCGTTCCAGTCGGTACCGATACAATATCTCCATCCAGCCATTCTTCCATGGTCTTCATATTTATAATTCTGCAGGGCCTTATCTATATAGACAGGCTTATATACGCCCTTTTCAGAAGAACCCCACTCTGCGAGATACTCATGGGTCCAGTCTTCTTCTGTAAAAGATGCTCTTTCCATCTCCACATTCTTCCAATGAGGAAGAACTTTATAATTATGATGGAATTCTACATAGTATGGATTATCTTCACAGAAATGATAATAGGGAGTCTTGAATCCACTAGTAGTAGAAAATCCTACAAGTGTTGTGTCGGGATTGGTCTGCAGAATAGGAATAACAGCTCCAGTAATTGCCTTTTCATCAATATAGTCCATCTCTTCCATGTATATTCTGTCTGCGTCCTGACCACGAATACCTACACCATCACCCTTGCCCTTTGTCCCAGCGGCAAAGCCCCTAAGTCTAGAACCATTGGACAACTTAAGTTCATAGTATGGGGCCGCAACATCTCGAACGACCATTTCCTGTAACTGAGGATTATTCTGAATAAACCCTCTAACTCGATTAATAATTTCCTCCGTATGGGATTTCTGTGGACCAGCCACAATAATCTTCATATTCTCATTGGTAAACAAGTAGTAACAAATCTCAACGCAGACAAGATCTGTCTTTCCTGTTCGGCGAGCAATACGAAGCATCTTACGTCTTGAAGTACAACGGAGAACATTAGCCTGATACCATCTTGCAATCCACGCTTCTTTATTAGGAAGTCTTAGATATTTCTCTGCCCATTTGGCAATATCGACAACTGCAAGCATTTCTTCCCATGCTTCGTCATCGACAGCTGCCTTTAATGCTGGGTCAACAGGATTCTTCGGTATTCCCATACAAGGAACAAGGAATCTTCCAGAGGTGGGCTTGCCATTCTTATCAACATGTTTATCGTATTTCTTGAGTTGTTTACGAATACACTCGTGGCAGTGTGGAGTTACTAAATCTATATCGAATGGAAGATCTATCTTCCTTAAATCACTAAGTTCATCAATCATTTAATTACCTATGTATGAAAGTGGCCTCGCGGCCCATTAGAGATCTAGCAGACATTTGTCCCCGATTCATTAAACCAAGGGACTGTTGCCTCATTGTAGCTGCTCTTTGAGTCTGGAAGGCCGCAGTATTATTTCCCCAATCTAATTTTCTCCTAGATCGTTCTCTCTCAACCATTCTATCTGGTATCCGAGTTGTTGCGTCAGCAATTGCCTCGCCAGCACCGGAACCGGCGATACCGCCAGCAATCCACCCAACAGCAGCTCCAATTGCGGTGCCAACTACTGGAACATAACTTCCAACAGCTGCGCCAATACCCATACCAACCTTAGCCCCTGCCCACCAACCAATAGAAGAACCGACACCTTTTGTGGCTGCTCTCGCTCGTTCTTCAGCTGGTCCATTTGTCATTATGGCTGGAGCCGCAATAAATGCTGCTCCAAGACCAGCCCCGAGAAGTCCACTACCACCACGCAATAAGGTTTTTGATTTACCTTTTTCTACATCTGCCAATGCCTTTTGGATTCCCTTCTTTGCCCACGGATCCTTTGTCACAGATTCTAGTTTACGTAGTCTGTTAACATAAGAGGCACTACCTTCTTCGTGCTTAAATCTCCATGGACTAAGAAGCATTTCTTTTCTATTGGGGGCAAATACAGTTGCCGCAAATCCACCACGAGCATAACTCTTGGCAAAGGTAGCTCTGCCCCAAACATGTGCATCCCAAGCAACACCTTGAAAGAAACTAGCATTCTGGTTGGGATTATTAGCAAACCAGTCAGGCATCAGATATCCTTTTAGTAGCCGTTATTAGAAGAGATTACAGAAGAGCCAATCATTGCTCCAGATCCTACACCAAGACCCATAAGAGCACGCCCTCCCCATTTATTAACGCCAACAGCATTGTTTCCAATTAGGCCCGATAAAGCACTTGATCCTCTCGCTCCTCGTTGGCCAAGCCAGGCCATCCCCGCACCAGCATTACTTGCCACTACTCCTCCTCCAAGCATCCCGAAACCTTTATTCTGCATTCTGGCAGATATTCTTCCTATTCCACCTAGTCCTTTTCGTAATCCTCCAGACACAGAATTAATCCCAAATCTACCAGCAAGTTTTCTGGCGCCCCAAACACCTAGGCCACCAGCCGCAGCACCACCGATGGCGCCGCCGAGAGCAGAACCATCGTCTGACATCCCACCATATGCACCACCAATTGCACCACCAATAAGCGTTCTACCTATCATTCCACCTGGACTAAAAATTCCCATATCATCTACCTCCTATGGAGTTATACACTTTAAATTATAATACTCTATGCACTTTTTGTCGAACTAAAGTTAGAATGACCTTTTGTCGCCCGAGAAGAAGCGCGTAATCCTACACCAACAGACCGCTTGGATATTTCTGTAAATCTTCTATTTCTTTCTATAATGCTTTTCTCTATTCTACTATTAATTCCTGGTAATGGATTCCGTGGTCTCCAACCAGAACCAAAATCAGAATGGTCTCTTATGCTAAATGCACCAAGAGTATTATCGGCGCCAGGATGGATACCTTCCTGTTTATTACTACTTACAAGGTTCCCAAAGTCCCATTCTTCTTTTATCGCAGGAGATGGACTCGACATCTTAGAGGTAAATTTTGATTCTGCTCTTCCAGTAACTACACTAATTTCGTGTGCCATTTCATCTGCTACCTCCGACACACTACCAAATGTTTCTGCTCTTCTGGCCGCACCCATGTCTATAAGACCAATCTGCCCATTCTCAAGCAACATCACGTTGCCAAGGTTAGGATCTCTATGCAGCCATCCAGTCCCATGAAGTTCCTTATAGGCCTTCGTTATATCTTCTTCTATAAATGGATTCAATGCGATATCAGTCTCTGTAAGTTTACGACCTCGGAATAATTCCATATCAATCTGACCCATCTTAGAAGAATAAACAGATGGACCAACAGAACCTTCTATGGCATGCATGGCGGCTACTTCGTTCTCTGGAATAAGACCTACCTTACGTGCAAATTCAAACTCATGTCCCATAAACTTTGCGCGCATTCTAGAGACAGTGCCAGTCGCGCCACTTCCTAGCTCACCAACATGAACAGCTTCTTGTAGTGCTTTCTGGAATCCTTCATGCTTTCTTAATACGGCCATAACACTACTCTCTGATTCTCCCAGTAATTTTGCTGCAGTATTTTTAAATAGATCCCATCTAGAAGCGAAGTCTTTCTTAAACTCTGTTAGTTGTCCACGAATCTCTGCCGCAAAGGTACCGCTATTGGGCATTGCAGAAAACTTATTGCCCTTAAGATTAACACTTGTATCAGGATGTAAGCCCTCAATCTTATTGTCACGACACAAGAATGCCAACAAACCAATGCCTGCAACGCCAGCGCCAATTAGTAATTTGGCTTTTGTTTTTCCCTCGGCAATAATTTTTGTTCTTTCTGTCGCCCATTCTGCAGATTCTCTAGCAATACTTTCTTCTGTAATAAGGGTTTTTGTGGCTAATATTTTATTAACTTTTGCGATGCGTGCCTGTGTTGCCGCACTTTCTTTTGCCATTTGTTTTTCAAAACGG